>Ga0157372_10001331_pt1 | contig 26706 bp, 21 predicted proteins | sample C55metaG_FD_115307 | JGI IMG/M metagenome (GOLD analysis project Ga0157372, IMG submission 115307) | Corn rhizosphere microbial communities from Kellogg Biological Station, Michigan, USA - C5-5 metaG | ecosystem: Host-associated > Plants > Roots > Rhizosphere > Soil | place: USA: Michigan...
AAAGGCATCCCTTACGAGACGCTCGTCATCGTCGATGACACCCACCATTGGATGAATTTTGACAACGCCGTCACCGTATATGCCGCGGCGGCGGATTTCTTTGTGAGAAGGTTTATGAAGTAGTATGACAGCACCAGCGGCCTTTTCTCATACATATAAAAAATTTATACCATACCACCATAGTTTAAGGCGCTTACATAATCAAACTGGACTTTTTACGTTTCTATAGATACATACCCCTATTTCACCGCAGATGCTCGTAATACACCGTAAGATAAAATGGTTATTGGTATTTTCCATCGTCTCCCTTGGAATAGCGAGCTGGCTGATTCTTTACGGGAAAGATAGTCTCGAACAGGCCGGCAACAGGCTTAGCCTCACTCATGAAACAGTCGCATGCCTGCAACAGCTCAGCTACTCCGTTTCTTTATCCGCACCGGTACAGTCCATACAGCAACAGGCCGACACGCTGGTACGCCTCACCCATGACAACAAGGACCAGCCATCCCGGCTTGCCGCGCTCCAGCACTACCTCGCCCAACCCTCCATCGACAGGTCCGCCATACTTTCCCTGCTGTCCTCCATGTTACAGGAAGAAAAAGGCCTGCTCCGCATCCGCATTGACCAGAATCAGAATGTGCGCCAACGGATAGCTTTTGCAATGGTGGCGGGTAGGTTTGCCGCCGGTATGTTTGTGCTCGTAATACTCTGGCAGCTGAATAAGGATATCACCCGCCGCAAAAAGATCCAGGAACACCTGGAAAAAGCCATCTTCGAAGCACAGGCCGCCAAACAAATGCAGGAACAGTTCCTCGCCAACATGAGCCATGAGATCCGCACCCCCATGAATGGCATCAAGGGCATGACCGATCTCCTCCTCGACACCCCCCTGTCACGGAAGCAGCAGGAGCTGGCCGGCACCATCAAAAGCTCCGCCAACAACTTGCTCGTCATCATCAACGATATCCTCGACTTCTCCAAGATCAAGGCGGGCAAGCTCAACATCGAGAAAATAGACTTCAGCCTCAGGGACGTTCTGAACAATGTCGCCTCCATTTTCGAACACAGGATAAAGAAGAAAGGACTACGTCTCAACATCGAGCTGTCGGCTGACATCCCCAGCCGCCTCACCGGCGATCCTTACAGGCTCAACCAGGTGCTGATCAATCTCGTTGGCAATGCAATAAAGTTCACCGAGCAGGGGCATATACAGGTGCGGGTCGACGTGCAGAAGAGGATGGGAAAGGAGATCACTTTGTCTTTTACCGTGACGGATACAGGCATCGGCATCTCCGCCGAAAGCCTCCCCCATATCTTCGAAAGCTTTTCCCAGGCAGGTGAAGGAGGCGATCACCGCTATGGTGGCACAGGACTGGGCCTCACCATCTGCAAACAGCTGTTGCACCTGCAGGGAGGGAGTATAACGGCCACCAGCACGCGTGGCGTGGGGTCCGTCTTCAGTTTCCACATTCCCTATAGCTACAATGACAGTCCCTTACCATCGGAATCATCCGCTCCCGCCGCTCCCATACACGATTATAGCAATCTGCTGACAGGCCGCCGCTTCCTGGTCGCCGAGGACAACGAGATCAACCAGCGCCTCATCGACTACGTGCTGACCAAGGCGGGAGGCACCGTACAGCTGGCCAGCAACGGCGCGCAGGCCATCGATTACCTGCGGGACGACAATGCCTACGATCTTATTATCATGGACCTCCAAATGCCTGTTATGGACGGCTATGAGACGACGGAATATATACGAAAGGACCTGCAGATGTCCACTCCCATCATTGCTATGACCGCTACCGCCATGGCAGGCGAGCAGGTCCAGTGCTTCCGGTCCGGCATGAACGAATACATGACAAAACCTTTCGAATTTGCCGATCTGTACAAAAAGATCGCCGTTCTGCTCAGCTAAGGCTGGCCCAGCACCAGCACCTCCTTGATAGCCCCCAGCAATGCCCTTACATCATCAGGAAAGATCTGACCGATGTTGCCGATGCGGAACGCATCCGTCTTGCTCAGCTTGCCGGGATAGATCACAAAGCCCCTTTCATTCAGCTGATTGTAGAATCGGTCGAAATTGAATCGCGGATCATTCGGATAAAGAAAAGAAGTAATGATATGCCCTTGTATCGACTTGGGCAGGTACTGAACAAACCCCAGCGCCGCCATCCCGCTGTCCAGGATCATCTTATTGGTCTTATACCGTTCTTCCCTTGCTTTTACTCCGCCTTCCTCCGCCAGCTCCTGCAAAGCCCTGCGGAACGCCATAATGCTCAAGGTAGGAGGAGTGAACCTGAACTGGCCGTTGGCTTCCAGACCCGCCCATTGCGCAAACAGGTCGAGGCTTAGGCTCCTGGCCTTCCCTTCCGCCTTCTTAAGCTCATTTCTATCGCATAAGGCAAATGCAAAACCGGGAACCCCTTCGATACATTTATTGGACGACGAGATCAGGAAGTCGATCTGCAATCTTTTCATATCCATTTCCACCCCGCCAAAACTGCTCATAGCATCCACGATAAAGGCGGCATTATGCTTTTTACATACAATGCCGATGTCCTCTATCGGATTGAACAAGCCGGTAGTGGTCTCGCTGTGGATACAAGCCACATGGGTGATCCCAGGATGCGCCGATAAAAATGCGTCCACGGCGCCGGGTGATACAGTTTGGTCCTCGTCCCAGCGGATCACATGATAATGCAATCGGTGGATAGCAGCCATTTTCACGATACGTTCCCCATAAGCGCCATTGACCAGTATCAGAAGAACACTCCCATCATCGACGACGCTGCTGATGACGCTCTCTACCCCAAATGTTCCCGACCCCTGCATCAGCACACATTCATAACCCGCCTCCTTGCTGACATGGGCGAGCTGAAGCAGCTCCCGGCCGATGTCCTTCACCGCGCTTACAAATGCATGATCCCTGGACCCGACATCTTCCAGCATGGCGGCTTTGACAGTGGGAGATGTCGTTAACGGTCCTGGCGTAAACAATAATTTTGTTGCTTTCATCGACTTGTTTTTATTCTTAACCACTCACTTTTCGGGACCGCGCGGCAGCGCATTTTTCCAGCCATTCACTGCTGAACGGATCGATCTTGCCAAACCTCCCCGGATCGAAAGGGGAAAAATCAAAAGGATTGGACCTTCCGGCCGCCATTTCAGCGAAAGCCAGACCAACCCCGCCGGCGATTGAGATCCCGGCCCCCACGCAACCCGTCGCCAGCAAAAGATGGTTGATACCCTCAGGAACACCCATCGTCAGGTTGTTATCCGGCGTGTATCCCGAGAACCCCGCTATGTAATACTGCAACCCGATATCATATACGGCCGGGAAGAATCGGGCCAGCCTGTCGATCACCTCCGAAAGATCATTCATCCCCTTGTCGGGACTGAAGGAAAAATGGCTGATATCCGCGGGAATGTTTTTCGGGCTCTCGCTAAAGGAATTTTTTTCCCGTACACCAAACAGCAGGCTCCCCCCTTCCGGTCTTGCATAAGCCTGTGCATCCGGCAGCAGCACGATGGGGGAATTCACGGGGAAGATGCTTTTCTTTTCCGTGATCCAATACTGGCTCCTTACAGGAGCCATGGCGAGGCCAATACCCGCCTGCGCGGCCAGGAGGGGAGCCCAGGCGCCGCTGGCGATCACGACGGTGTCCGCATAGATAGTGCCTTCAGAAGTAAGCACACCGGTGACCGTATTGGCTTCCATAACTAAGCTACTGACCTCGGTGTGTTGCCGGATCTCCGCCCCCTGCATTTTGGCGCAGCGCGCGAAAAACGTTCCCAGCAGGTACGGATCGCAGTAAGCTTCACCAGGGAGATAAGCTATTTTCAGGGCCTCGTCCGCCCTCAGCCAGGGAGAGAGCGCATGCGCTTTTTCCGGCGAAATATATTCGGCGGGCTGGCCAAATTCGGAAGCTGTTTTCATCAGCTCCGCAATCCCCGGTACATAGGCCTCGCTGGCAGCCAGATGCATCACCCCTACATACTTCATGTCCATACTCTCACCTAACTGCTTCTCCATCTCGGGAATCACCCGGTAGGTCTCCAACGACAGCGGCACAAAATGCTTCTTGGCCCTTATACGGGTCACCAGCGCCGCCGCCCGGCTCGTGGCAGAGTTGCACAGCTCATTCCTTTCGAGGACGATTATTTTCTTGCCGGGGTTATTGCGGGTGTAATAGTAGGCGATAGCACAACCAAATACCCCGCCCCCGACCACCACCAGGTTCACCTTTTCCTGTTGGACGCTATGCTTATGACGGACAGACTGCATATATACATTTGGATAAAGAAATCACCTCATCACCTGCTCCACCGGCTCGCCGACAGGATGATTGGCTGTAAAATGAAATCCCAGCAGACGGGCAATGGTTTGCGCAAATTGATCCTGGTAGATCTGCCCGGGAGTGCTGATCTCCCCCGTTCCCGGAGTATCAGGCCCCATTACCATCAGATAGGTCTCATTGGCATGCGGTACGCTCGATCCGTGGGAAGTCCACTTCCCTTCTACCCCACGCCCATGGTCCGGGCATAACAGGATAGTGGTCTGGTCGCGATAAAACGGATCGCTCTGAAGATAATTCCAGAGGTCGGCCGTCATCTTGTCGATCTTATTGGCAGCGTCCAGGTAGAAATCGTATTTCCCCTCGTGCGCGAAGTCATCCGTGTCGCCATAGTCGATATACACCACCCGGGGATGACTGGCCATCATATAGGCCTTTGTCAGGAGATACGTAAGCCCATCGATCCGCTCGCCCTGCCCAAAGACTTCCGGCATAAATCGCTGAAAAGCGTTCGCCTCTTTTTCGAAAGGTGTAAGCCGGGCTCCCAGGATATCTTCTCCATAGATATTTACCAGCATGCCATTTCTGTCGCGATTGATGATCCTGGCAACAGCATCCCAGGAGGCAAAGGTCACGACCTTGCCCTTATATCCCTGCTGCCGGTTGATGAACTCCAGCACATTTTCGTTCGGGTTGTCCGGGTAGTCGTTCGAATTCACCAACGAATCGTAGTAGCCGCATAAAGTTTCGCTTCGGCCCGGATACGAGAACCAATATTTGTTCCGTACATTGACAAGATTGCCAAGATCCCGGTTGCCATATAGCTGGCCCTTCCGGGCAATATGATTCCACACAAAAGGCATCAGCTTTTCCCGGCGTCGAGCTACATCCGGGCTCCAGTATTTCTGCACCCGCCAGACGGAATCCTGCGAATTGTAACTCTTCCCGAACAAAAGCGCGGAGTCGGCTCCCCGGAAAAGCTCCATCCAGCGATAACCATCCATGGAAATAACGATGACATTTTTCGTCTTGTGCGACTGACCGGAGACATCCATCATCAGAAGCAGCAAACATGCAAACAGAAACAGTTTCATAATTTATAATTTACCAGGGCATCGAAAAAGTTTTCACATAGCTGAAACATTTCATGGCCTCGACCACGCCTTCCTTGATACCCAGTCCGGAGTCCTTGATCCCTCCGAATGGCGAGCTTTCAATGCGATAGCCCGGAACTTCGTTGATATTTACCGTACCCACTCGCAGCGCCTTTACAAAGCGGATGGCATGCTCCATATTCCTTGTCACCACTCCCGACGACAATCCGTAATCGGTGGAATTGGCCAGGGCGATCGCATCCTCGAGATCTTTAAACCCAAGTATGGGCGCCAGCGGACCGAAGGATTCCTGCATGATCATCCTTGCATTCCTGGGCACATCCACGATCACGGTCGGTTCCAACAACGCCCCTTTCCGGCCGCCCCCCAGCAATACCCTGGCCCCTTGTTCAACCGCCTCCTTCACGACCCACTCGAGATAGACGGCAGCAGGCTCGTCGATCACCGTACCGACCTTGGTTCGGGGGTCCGCTGGGTCGCCGCAGATATATTCTTTCGCTTTTATGACGAAGCGTCGGACAAATTCATCCAGGATCGATTCCTGCACCAGGATCCTCTTTACCGCCGTACAACGCTGACCCGAATTCCGGAAAGCGCCCTCTGCAGCCAGGTATATGGCCAGATCGAGATCCGCGTCTTCCAATACGATCAGCGGGTCATTTCCTCCCAGCTCGAGGACCACTTTTTTATACCCCGCTGTCCGGGCGATCTTTTTACCGACCGCCACGCTCCCTGTAAAGGAGACAAGCTCTACCCTTTCATCCTTTACCAGCACCTCCGCTACTTCCGCGGTCGGCCCAAGCAAAACGCTCAGCATATGACGCGGCAGCCCCGCCTCGTATAACAGCTCCGTGAATTTGATGGCAGTCAAAGGAGTCTTCTCCGACGGCTTCAGTACGATGGGTGTTCCCATGGCGATGGCCGGGATGATCTTGTGCGCCACCTGGTTCAGCGGATGATTGAAGGGGGTGATCGCAACCGCCAGCTTCAATGGCTCCCTCAGCGTAAAGATCTTTCTTGCCTTCCCGGTGGGAGAGATATCACAGGAAAAGATCTGCCCGTCATCCTTCAGACATTCGATGGCCGCAAAAAATAACACGTCATGCGCCCGGCCCGTCTCATACCTGGCTTCACTCATCGCCAGGCCCGACTCGGCGCTGATGGTCTGGGCAAATTCCTCCTTGCGCGATATCAGCAGCTGTCTTGCTTTCTCGAGGATGCTATGACGATCGTACCTGGATAAGGACTGTTTCCCATTCAATGCAGCCTCGATCGCCGCCCGGGCATGCCCGCTGTTAGCCAGAGGCACCTTACCCACGGTCCTGTTGTCATAAGGGCTGCGGATCTCCAGTATATTCTCCGATTGCACCGGCGCTCCCGCTACCATGCAGTGCATCACTGGCACGTCCTCCGGCCCTTCCACACTTCCTTTTTTTGTCAGTTTTGTTGTCTCATTGATGCTCATATCGATCTTTTTTATGCGCTGATCAATGGGTGCCATTGATCGTAAAATCAAATACGTCGAAATTTCTTGGGTCACCCGATGCTTTCATAGCATATTCCCCGTTCAGGGAGTGGGAGATCACCAGCGGCACCATTTCTTCATATCGGCCTCCATGACTGCGAAGGGTCCCATCCAGCGCCTTCAGATCGTGATGGGTGGGGGTTTTCCCCAATACCACATCCCGCGCGGACAGCACGATCAGATCCCCCGTCCTGTCTACAGGCAGCTCCAATAGCCTGCAACCCGCCTCTTTATCATATACCTCTGTGATGCCGGGCTGAACAGCCAGCCAGTCCTTTACCACGGCCGCCTTCGAAGTGTCCGTCAGATGCACGACCACATACGATCCCAGGGCGCCGTGATGTTTTACATAAGGGTCGGTTATCGGGCAGATCACGCGAAATCCCGCCCCGAATTTTTCCGTCAGCAGGGTCTCTACAAACAACACATTGGGACTGCCATCCGCCCGGACCTTTGCATTCATCCCATGATCGGCAGTGGCGCCAATTACCGCCCCCAACGCAAGCATTTTTCCAAGCTCCACGTCCTGCGCTTCATAGAACGCCATGGAAGCTTCCGTCTCGGGCGCATAAGTATGCTGCATATAATCCGTAAGCGACAAATAAAGGAAGTCCGCCATTCCTTTTTCAATCAGGGCGACTCCCGCCCGCAATACGAACAGGCTGGCATCCGCACTGTATATCGGAGGCGTCGGATGCCCTACGATAGATTCGACATGGTCGATGCCATGCGTTGCCAGCTTCGCCTGTCCCGCTTTTTCCGCAGAAAATGCAATGCCCTTCAGCTGATAGGAAAGGATATCCCTCAGCTTCTCCTTGGCGGTGACCACCGCCACTTTTCTTCCGGCATTGGCCGCGGCTGCCAGAATGGTCTCCGCACGCAGATACTCGGACGAGTTCATCATCACTTCCTGGTCCCTGGTCACATCATAGAAAAAGTTCCCGCCGATGCCATGCACCGCAGGAGACACGCCCGTTACGATGGACGAGTTATTCACATTGGTAAAAGAAGGCAAAGCCCCGCGGACCATGCCACGATAGCCCTGCCTGATCATCTTCTTCATGTTGGGCATCCTGTCGAATGCCAGCGTCCTGTCCAAATACTCATCCGCCGATCCATCCATACAGATCACGACAACCGGTTTTGCAGCCGGCGTATACTTTTTTCCATTCGCCGAAAATGACTTTGTTGATATGCCCATTCTGTCCTGTCTTTTGTTTATCAAAAGTACACTTTGTTTACAAATAATATACAAAAATTTATTTGATCATCCAGATGACCCCGTTGATATCGTCGGTGCTGAATTGCTGCGCCTGTAAAGCAGCCTGCCAGTTGGTCGCCATCCGCGTGAAGAAAATCCGTCAGCCTATGTTGGTTCAGTGAGAATTGGTGATGAAGTAGTAGATCACCAGCAGCAGCGCATTGGCATCGCCGGCATTGCGTGGCTTATGTCCAAGGCGGCCATCGAAGAAAATAGAATCCCCTTCTTCCAAAATATATTTCTTGTCTTCGATCAGGTACTCCACCTTTCCCTTGATGATGTATTTGTACTCATAAGCATCTGTACGCACCACCTGGCTCCTGCTGGCGCCCTTTTTCAATTCCAGTAAAATGACATCCATCGGACCGCCCTGCATATTGCGCGTCATGATCCTTTTATACCCGAACCCTTTCGCCGCCTCTTTATTGAAGGACTGGTATTCTTTCGAGCGGATGATGAATACTTTCTCGTGGTTGTTATTGGTGGAAATGCCCTTGAAGAAATCCGTAAGGTCGAAGTTCAGCGCAAGCACGATCTTCATCAGAACAGGCAGGGAGGGGATCGTCCGGTTGTTTTCAATATGAGATATAAGCCCCTTGCTGACATCGGCGTCATTGGCCAGCTGCTGTACGGTGATTTTTTTACTCTTCCTGGCCTCCTTTATCTTATTGCTGATCTGTATCAGGATGTCCTCGTGCATGGCATTGCGCTTTAGCCAGGCAAATTAATCATTTTAGCGGATTTCTTGTTGAAGAACACGGCGGCAACCAGCAACAGCAGAAGGCCCGCGGCTGCCAGCAGATAGCTAAAACGCATCAGTAAGCGGGCCCAGCTCAGGTTCGCCATAAAAAACTCCTTATAGATCAACAATAAGGTACTGCCCAGGTACCCGATGGAGTCGCATAGATAGACGAAGAACCCGGCATTCGCCCTGATCCTGAAATAAGCGATCATCCGGTCGAACAGCGCCACCTGGATGGGAATATAGGCCAGGAACATGCCCATCCCGACCAGCAGCATCCACCAAAAGGGATGAAGCTTGTGCAATTGGAAAAGCATTGTGCTGATCCCGCTCAATAATAGTCCCACAGCGATCAGCATCTGTGTGCTTTGGAAGCCTTTCAGATTATCCCGGATCAGGGCCAGGCTGGCGATGGCGATCAGCACGATGAGCCCCGTAATTGTCTCCGTCTCCGAGAATACGGCCTTATCCCAGGACGGATGGATCTCATTCCAGATCTCCACGGCGAAATTGTCCCGGAAATCCCGCATGGTCGCCAGCATCGTGTACATAAGCACAAAGCTCACTATCCCCCAGCGATAGGTCTTCAGGACAGCCCGCTTATCTTCTGCCGTCATTGGCACCCGTTCCGTCTTCAGCAGCTTATCCGTTTCAGAAGGCGGCGGCATTACCGACAGCATCCAGACAAACAAAAGGAACAAAGGGAGGAACAGGATGCCAATAACGGAGGGCATCCACCACTCCGATAGGAAAGGAGCCCACCCATTCACAATAAAATAAATGGTCTTGAGCACCCCGGAGCTGACGATCAGGCTGATACAAAGCCCCATGGCCAGCACTTCCGTAAACCGCCGGCCCTCCAGGTAGCTGAAAACAATCCCCCAGACCATCCCCAGCGGTAACCCATTCAGAAAAAGAAATACTAGATTATAGGGAGGCCGCACCAGGCCGAAAAACAGCAACGCAATCTCTGCAAAAAGGATCAACCCCGTGATCAGGAATTTCCGCCTGGAAGGCCTCAGCTCCGAGATCACTTTGATCCCGATGAATTTGGACAACATGTAGCCGAATACCTGCGCGAGGATCAGCAAGACCTTATAATTGATGCCCATCAGTGTAATTCCCTCGTACGTGCCGGCGGTAAAAGGTTTCCGGAAAGCATACATGCAAAAATAAGTTCCGAATGCGGCGACCATGGACCATACGATAAAAAAGCCTTTCGATCGCAAAAGCAGGCGTTGCAGGGATTTCATAATACTATTTTATTTGTCATGGACCTCCCGTATAGGGCTTTATTCCGCACACCGTGAATATACAAATATTAAACATTAGTTTAGTATTTGTACCATTAATCTAATATTATTTTTGCAATATCTTTTCCTTCCAAAATTTAATCATTTGATTAAATAATTTGTTTAAATCAAAAAACTTCCTAATTTCGTTCTGAATAAATATCGACACAGTGGCAAAAGCATCCCGTTCATCCCGCACCAATTCCGGCTCCTCCGAACGCCGCACAACCCGCAAGACAGGCCAGCCTACCCGCCCGGCCTCGCAGCAGGCCCGTTCCTCGTCCAAAGAACCCCGCTCCGCCCGCAAAGCTTCCGGGAAGGACGCCCCCTCCCCAGGCGACCTCTCCACCGAGGAAAAGATCATGCAGGCCGCCAAAAAACTCTTTACCCAAAAAGGCTTCGCCGCCACCCGCACCCGCGACATCGCCGAAGAGGCAGGCATCAACCTCGCCCTCCTCAACTACTATTTCCGCAGCAAGGAGAAGCTGTTCGACATCGTCATGATCGATAACTTCCGCCAGTTCATCAAAGGCATCTCCATCCACCTCCTCCAGGATGCCAGCACCGTGGAAGAAAAGATCCAGCGCATCGTCACGGCCTATATCGACTTCCTTAACAATCATCCCGACCTCCCAATATTCATCATCAACGAGATAAGAGGCAATACATCCAGGATCACCCAGCAGATCAATGAAGAAGTAGCCCCTTTGCGGGCGCATATGTTCCGCCAGATCCAGGAGGCCGGTCGCCAGGGGAAGATCATCCCCATCGACCCCTTCCATTTCATCGCCAATCTGATTGGACTCACCGTATCCCCCTACATCGGACGCCCCATCCTGCAACGCGTCACGGGCGTCGATGACCAGCAGTTCCGCGCCTTTATGGAAGAAAGAAAAAAGCTCGTACCCCTATGGATCAACGCTATTATGCATGCAAAACCACCGGTGGACAGCCATCCGGCGGCTGGTTCCAATAAAAATCCTGACAATGTTTAAAATATTCCCCCGGCCTGTTCGTCCTCCTGAAAAGAGCCTTAGCGGCCGGCGGCTCGTCCTGCCGGACCGCGGAGCCACAGGTCCCCAGTGACCCCGGGGTATTTTTTTTGCATTCATATTAATCAAATGATTAAAACAAAATATAAAAAAATGAATACTGGAAAAAAGCTCACGGCATTCCTGCTATTCCTCCTCCCGCTAGGGACCGTGTACGCACAGCAGCAGCCCCTCACCCTGGAGCAATGCTACCAGCTGGCGGAGACCAACTACCCCCTCACCCGCCAGCGGGCCCTCATCGACAGGACCGGGGAATACAATATCGACAACATCCGTAAAGGTATTTTTCCCCAGTTCATAGTCAACGGCACCGCCACCTATCAGTCGGATGTGACAAAGATATCTCTGCCACCCATCAGCGGTTTTAACATCAACATTCCCACGGTGCCCAAGGATCAATACAAGCTCTACGGAGAAGTTTCCCAGACGCTCACCGACTTCGGTATCAATAAGGAGAAAAGGACCATTAGCGCCACCGACGCACAGATACAGCAGGAAAACCTCAATACCGAACTCTACAAGCTCAGGGACAGGATCAACCAGCTCTTCTTCGGCATCCTCCTCATCGACGGCCAGCTGCGGCAGAACGACCTCTCCGCCGGGGACATCCGGACAGGCATATCTAAAGTACAGGCCGCCATCAACAATGGCACGGATTTCAAAAGCAGCCTCAACAAACTGCAGGCCGAACTGCTGTCCAATCAGCAGCATGCCATCGACCTCAAGGCCACCCGCAAATCCTACACCGACATGCTCTCCCTCTTTTTAAATAAAGACATCGACGAAAATACGCCCATCGAGACTCCGGCGCCGCCCACCCTCACAGACAGCATCAGCAGGCCGGAGCTAAAAACATTTGACCTGCAAACTCAATCCTACGTCGAACAGCAGCGCCTCACCCGGATCGCCCTCAATCCACAGCTCAACGCCTTCTTCCAGGGCGGCCTGGGTAAACCCAATCCTGTCAACTTTCTCTCTACCCAGCTGTCCGGCTATTACCTGACAGGACTCCGCCTCACCTGGAACTTCGGAGGACTCTATACCTATCATAAGGATAAATTGATCAACAGGAACAACCAGGAGATGGTACAGGCCCAGCGCAGTACCTTCCTCTTCAATACATCCATTACCCTCCGGCAGCAGCATGCGGATATCATCCGGTACCAGCAGCTCATCCAGGCTGACAACGAGATCGTGAATCTCCGTGACTCCATCAAACAGACCTCCGCGGTGCAGCTGCAGAATGGCGTCATCACAGCCAACGACTACCTGCTCGATATCAACGCCGAAGCGCTGGCCCGGCAGAACCGCAACCTGCACGAGATCCAGCTCCTGATGTCCCAATACAATCACAAAACCACCGCCGGACAGGAGCCGCTGCAAGCGGCTCGTCCGTAGGACACCGCACATTTAATAAAATAATCCATGTATTTAAAAAAGCATTAATGAAAAAGTTATCCTTCCCCATCCTCCTCGCCACACTCGTCCTGGCAGCTTCCTGCAAGGACAATACCCCCAAAACAGACGCCTCTGGGGTATTCGAATCCGACGAGGTCATCGTGTCCGCCGAGCAGAATGGGAAACTCCTCTCCTTTCCTATTCAGGAAGGAGACACCCTGCGTAAGGGCGCCCTTGCAGGCAACATCGACATCAGCAATATCCTTCTGCAAAAGGAGCAGGTCCAGGCCAGTATAAAAGCCCTGAGCCAGAAGACAACCAACCCCCGGCCCCAGATCGAGCTGGTAAAAAAACAGCTGGCCGTTCAGGAAGTTCAGCTCGCACAGCAACAGCGGGAAAAGACACGTACGGAAAACCTCCTCAAGGCGGATGCAGCCACCCAAAAACAATTGGATGATATCAACTACCAGATCGATCAGCTCCAAAAACAAATAGCGGTATCCCGTCAGCAGATAGCGCTCGACAACTCCAACATCGCTACCCAGAACAGGAGCATCTACAGCGAACAGGACCCCATGGAAAAGTCAGCCGCGCTGTATCAGGACCAGATCGATAAAGGCCGTATCATCAACCCCATCACCGGCACGGTCCTGACAAAATATGCGCTGCAAGGGGAAATGACTACCATCGGCAAGGCGCTCTATAAGATAGCCAACCTCGATACCCTCACCCTCCGCGCTTATGTCACGGGCGCCCAGCTCACTTCCATCCGTCTGGGCCAATCGGTAAAAGTCTACACCGACGATGGCGCCAAAAACTATCGTCAATATCCCGGTCAGGTATACTGGATCTCCGACAAGTCCGAATTCACTCCCAAGACCATCCAGACAAAAGATGAGCGGGCCAACCTGGTGTACGCCATTAAAATAAGAGTAAGGAATGACGGGCTCCTGAAAATAGGCATGTACGGCGAAGTAAAATTCTAGCCTCACCGATCAACAACTAATAAAATGATCAGTCTCACTCACATAAAGAAGACCTACCCGGGACGGGCCAAAGGCAAGTCATCGGAAGGGCAGGTCAAAGCGCTGAACGATATCTCCTTCAATGTTGAAAAAGGCGAGCTCTTTGGCCTCATCGGCCCCGACGGCGCCGGCAAGACCTCCCTGTTCCGTATACTCACCACCCTCCTCCTCCCAGATTCAGGTGACGCCACGGTCGACAATCACGACATACGGAAAGACTATCAGAAGATCCGCAACTGCGTTGGCTATATGCCCGGACGGTTCAGCCTCTACCAGGATCTCACGGTGGAGGAGAACCTCAACTTCTTTGCTACGGTCTTCGGCACCACCATCAAAGAGAATTACGATCTGATAAAAGATATATACCAGCAAATAGAACCGTTTAAGGACAGAAGGGCAGGGAAACTATCGGGAGGCATGAAACAAAAATTGGCTTTGTCCTGTGCGTTGATACATAAGCCCTCTGTCCTCTTTTTAGACGAACCGACCACCGGTGTCGATGTGGTCTCCCGCAAGGAATTCTGGGCCATGCTGAAAAAGCTGAAACAGGAAGGGATCACTATCCTCGTCTCAACGCCCTATATGGATGAGGCCGACCTCTGCGATCGCATCGCGCTGATACAAAAAGGAGATATCCTCTCTATCGACAAGCCTGGCAACATCGTACACTCCTTCCCGGGGGAACTGTATGCCGTCCATGCCGCCGATACCCACCGGCTGCTCCAGGATGTAAGGAGCTTCCCCGGCACAGCCACCAGCTTTGCCTTCGGCGACTCGCTGCATGTCACATTTAAGGACAGCGCCGCGGCCGGGTCTAACGCACCGTCCGGCACAGCTTCAGGTTCCACCGGACCCCAGGCCCTCCTCGACTACCTTCATCAGAAGGGGCACCCCGACGCCACCGTCGAAAAGACCGAGCCCACCATCGAGGATTGCTTTATCCACCTCCTAAAAAATTAACCATGTCATCCACCACCTCACCGCCCGTCATCACCACCGACAAGCTCACCAAACGCTTCGGTCAGTTTATAGCCGCCAATGAGCTTACCTTCCAGGTGGCCAAAGGAGAGATCTTCGGCTTCCTGGGAGCCAACGGCGCCGGCAAAACCACCGCCATGCGCATGCTCTGCGGACTCCTGAAACCCAGCTCCGGCAAAGCCACCATCGCCGGCTTCGACGTATACACCCAGACGGAGAAGATCAAAAGGAGCATCGGATACATGAGCCAGAAATTCTCCCTCTACGACGACCTCACCGTCTCGGAGAACATCCGCTTCTACGCCGGCATCTACGGCATGAGCCGTCCAAAAATAAAGGAAAAGACAACACAGCTCCTCCAGGAGCTCCAGCTGGAGAAAGAAGCAAAAACCCTCGTCAGCGAGCTCCCCCTGGGGTGGAAGCAGAAGCTCGCATTCTCCGTTTCCATCGTCCACGACCCTGACATCGTCTTTTTGGATGAACCCACCGGCGGCGTGGATCCCGTCACACGGAGGCAATTCTGGGACCTCATCTATCATGCATCGGACAGGGGCGTCACCGTATTCGTCACCACGCACTATATGGACGAGGCCGAATACTGCAATCGGGTCTCTATCATGGTCGATGGCGTCATCGCGGCCCTCGACAGCCCCACCCGGCTCAAACAACAATTTGGTCGCGATAATATGGAAGACGTCTTCTACGAGCTGGCTCGCAAAGCCACCCGGAAGGGAGATTGACGGCCCGCCGCCCAAAAGAATTATCCGGCCCCCAAAAGAATCGTCCGTCCCCCAGCTAAAAAAATTTATCATGAAGCAACTAATCACATTCATCCGAAAAGAATTCCTCCACGTCTTCCGTGACAGGAAAACCCTTTTGATGCTCTTCGGCCTCCCCATCGCCCAGATCGTCCTTTTCGGCTTCGCCCTGTCCAACGAGGTAAAGAATTCCCGGATAGCCGTCACCGACTATTCCAAGGACCCCGTCACCACACAGCTCATCGATAAGATCTCCTCCAGCAGCTATTTCAATATCCAGCGCAACCTCACCAGCGCCACCCAGATCGATGCGGCTTTTAAAAAAGGGGACATACGGATGGCCGTCATCTTCCCCCCTAACTTTTCCACCGACCTCACTCATACAGGAAAAGCCACCATCCAGGTCATAGCCGATGCCTCCGATCCCAACCTCGCCACCACCATTACCAATTATATCACCCGCATCGTAGGCGACTTCAATACCACCACCGCCCTCAGCGCAGGACAGCCGCTCCAGATCCTGCCGGAGGTGCAGATGCTCTACAACCCCGAGCTGAGAGGAGCTCCCAACTTCGTACCTGGCGTCATGGCCCTCGTGCTCATGCTCGTATGTACCATGATGACCTCCGTAGCCATCGTAAAAGAAAAAGAGCTCGGCACCATGGAGATACTCCTCGTCTCCCCCTTCAAACCCATCTACATCATAATATCGAAGCTCACCCCCAACCTCCTCATATCCATCGTCAATCTTTTTGTCATCCTTATTCTCAGCGCTCTCTTCCTCGATCTGGGTGTCAAAGGAAGCATTGTTCTGCTGGTCTTCGATAGCATGCTGTTTATTCTGACATCCCTCTCCATAGGACTGCTGTTATCCATCAACGCCAAAACGCAACAATCCGCCATGATGGCCTCCCTGATGGGCATGATGCTTCCCACCATGCTGCTCACGGGCTTTCTCTTTCCCATCGAGAACATGCCCTGGCCCATGCAGGTGCTCGCCAACCTGGTACCTTCCCGGTGGTATTTCATCATCGTAAAAAGAGTGATGCTAAAAGGCATGGGATTCGGCGCAGTCTGGAAAGAGACCCTGATCCTGGCAGGCATGTGCTTTGTACTGTTTGCCGTCAGCCTTAGAAAATTCAAGATCAGATTGCAATAACAACAAAACAACCTTCTGATGAAGACGCTATTATTCTTACTGGAAAAAGAATTCAGACAGATACTCCGCAACAAAGGCATCGTTCGCATGCTGATCATTGCGCCCGTCATCCAGCTTATCCTGCTCCCGCTGGCGGCCGATTATTCTGTAAAAAATATTTCCATCGCCGTCGTGGACAATGACCACTCCACCGCCTCCCAGCGCCTGATAGGAAAGATCACATCCTCCGGCTATTTCAAGCTCGCGGGCTACACGGGCTCTTATAAGGCAGCCCTCTCCCTGGTCGAGCAGGACAAGGCAGACCTCGTCTTGCAGATACCCACTCACTTCGAAAGAGACCTCGTCCGGGAGAATGCGCAGAAATTGTATATAGCCATCAATGCCATCGAAGGCACCAAGGCCAATCTCGGCGGCGCCTACCTCAGCAGCATCATACAGGACTATAACCAGGAGATACGACAGGACTGGCATACAACCGCCACCGTCTCCATCCAGGACGCCCCTCAGATCAGCATGGCCTCGTCCAATTGGTACAACCCCTTCATGAATTTCCATCTGTACATCGTACCCGCCATCCTCGTCACCCTCGTAACAGCCATGGCATCCATGCAGACAGCTTTTAATATTGTTCAGGAAAAGGAGAGCGGTACCATCGAACAGATCAATGTCACTCCGATAAAGAAATACATATTCATCACAGGCAAAATGATACCCTTCCTCGTACTTGGTATCATCATCTTTACCCTCGGCCTGCTGGTGGGATGGATCTTCTATGGCATCGTCCCCGTGGGTAATCTCTGGGTAATATACATCTCGCTGATAGACTATTTATTCGCCATGCTGGGCCTGGGGCTGCTCCTGGCCACCTATTCCGCCACACAGATGCAAGCCATGTCCCTCTCCTTCTTCTTCATCAACATATTCAATATGATGAGCGGCGCCTTCACCGCCGTCGACAGCATGCCCGGCTGGGCCCAGGCCATCGTTCAAACCTTCCCACCCAGCCATTTTATAAAGATCATGCGTATGGTCGTATTGAAAGGCAGCGGCCTCGCGGACATCACCTACGGCCTGGCAGCCATGTTTGTCATTGGCGTAGTGCTGAATACCTGGGCGGTCATCAATTATCGCAAGACGGCTTAATAACAACACCGTTAACAGTTTGCATAAATTAAAAAAAACAATTATATTACTCAGTATTTCTTTCCTAAAAAATTGGGTAAATTTGTAATGACCGTAAAATGCATGTTATATGGCGGAAGGAATGACTAAGCAAGAGACTATCAACGAAATAGTAAGGGAGGGCAGAAAACTTGATAAACTGGAGCTTCAGATCCTGCTCGCAAAACTTAGAGTAAGGAAAATGCGAAAGGATGGAGTACGTCCCGCTGCTCGCCCCCGCAGAGGCGTAAAGCCGCCTACCATGGAAGAAATTGATTTATGGAAGCATGAATCCCGGAAAGTCCATGCGGGTAAATAGATTCGTGCTTGATGCTAATATTTGGGTTAGCTATTTAAATTCAGGCGTCGAACAAAAAGCGATATATCCAATACAGAAAATGAAAATGGCCGGATTTTAGAGGGTCTCAACGGGTACTTGTTCAGGAATTTCTCTTTCGCGCTCATCTGTTCCAATCTATTCGATTCTCAGTTCCTTTCTTAATTCGAGCAAATCGGACAATAACTCGCGTTCCATTTTTTGCGTGTAGATTCGGTAAATATGGCCTTCGTTTTGAAAGCGGATCAGTGTTTGAAAATCACTTATCCGAGATAGCCAAGTCACGCCGTCCGTCACCAGCAAAAAAAAGGTGTCGTTACGCTTCTCCTTGATGATCTTCTCAATGTCACCGATCACGTCGCTTTGCTTACTTCCGGTCGCTCCATACGCTTTCACTTCGATGACGATTTTCGGCTGGTCCTTGCCGGGGATGCAAAAGTCCGCTTTTGCCTTTTTGGTACCATCCCTTCCAATAAAGCTCACCTTCGGATTAAACCGGTCGCCATAGACTGTCTCTACGATCCGTTGCACAAAATCCTCCAGATTCCTTCCCCTGGTTTGGCCTTTGATGGCGCTCCCCCTCCCCCCTTTAAGCCTTTCAAGCAAAATGTCCTTCCAGGTGAAATCTTTCGACAGAAAATGCGTATAGGCGTCGATCAATCCGTATTCGATCAGTTTTGAGACATACTTTTGTTTATCATGCCTAAAGGAAGTTTTACTAGCTCCATTGGGAAAATCAATATAGAGCGCCTTCAGGGTAATTGCAAATTCATCCTTCGATTGTTCCAAAATCAGCCTAAAATAAAGAATAGAGTTGTCGAAGTCCGCTTCCAGCATTTTAGTAATCGCCGCTTCATCCAAGAACACATTATTGGAAACCGCTCCCAAAAATTCTATAAATTTCAGCGTGATATCATCTTTCCAATCCGTTTTAACTTCGCTAAGCAGTCCTTTGAGTTCGGTTACAGTTTGGCTGTGACGTTCCATTTTCTAGATTTAGACTCCAATGATGAGGTATTCCTGAACAAGCGCTCGATTCACCTTGGCGTGGTTCCCGAAGTGATAGCGATAGGGTTTCTCGTGCACGACCACCCGGCTTTTATACTTTTGCATCATCGATACCAACGTATCTAGATTGGGGAACGCATTCGACGAATAAGAAAGCACGAGGACGCTCTCTGAAAATTTGGCAAATAGTTGATCAAATGCTTCCACACAAGATCTTCGATAAGAAAAAGGCGTGAATTTCTTTTGGATCTTCTTCACTTTGGTGTTTTCCATGATTACTTCATCCTTCCAGTATTTGGACAAACCTTCCAAGAAATGATAGCGCTTTATATAACAATTGTCGTCGGATTTGGGCACGTAGGGTGGGTCGAAGTAGACCAAGTCGGGTTTATAGAGTTTGTTGTTGAAATCGAAGATGCTTTGATTGAAACTCAGGTTCTTTTTGCCATTGTCGAATACTAACTCATTGTAAACGATCATCTGCTCCTTGAAATGATCCTGTAACGACAATCGCAAATCGCGCCGACCGTCGTCATAGCGCTCCAGGTTCCCGGACACGGTAAATACCCCTCTAGGCTGCTTTTTTACACAGGAGCGGAATAGTGCCGTATACGCCAATGCTCTTTTCTCCGGTGACTCCAACTTTTTGATATTAGCACTGACTTGATCCAAAAATACAAGTTCCTCGGGGCTGTAGAAAATGTCTTTGAAGGTCTTAGATATAAAGTATTCCGATTCGAAGGTGTCGCTGAATAGCGTCTCCTTATCCTTTTTGGTCAAGGTGTCTACTGAGTTCTCCACTAAACCTTTGGCCATCATCGAAGAGAAGTGCAGAAAATCGTTGGAATATACCCGTTTTCCCATGGACTTAAAGAGGTAGGACACCACCCCTGAGCCGGCAAAGGCGTCAAGGGCTGTTTTGAATTCGATCTCCTTCAAAACCTCATAAATCCAAGGCACTAATTTATCCTTGCTTCCCATGTATCGGATCGTGGGGAAACTGGCCATTCGATCCAAGACTGATATCTTATAGTCCGCGGCGATAGACTGCATGGATTTGTAACTCATTGCAGACCAAATATAACCAAAGTTTCAACACAAATTACTACTTTTTTTAGCAAATCGCAGCTTATCCCCAAATTGTTTATATGTTGTGGAATTATTTTTAAGAACCTGAAAGCGCAGGCTCTCGGCTTCTTGTTAAAAGAGACCGTGATTATTACACCTGCGACTCAAGTTGTCGTATAGAGTTGTGACCGTCAGCAGTTGGTCAAGGTGGCTGCGCCCGCTGTCGCAAATAGTTGACTTTGTTTTGCTTTTTCGAATAAAAAGGCATTTTTTTGATCTCTCAGATTTTATCAAGCTGTAATTACAAATCAGGTAACTTATGAGTATTCTGCATGTTAACCAAATAGGAGCAAAACTGACAGCGCTTTTCAGTGACAAACTAGAGAGTACAGATCTCAATCCAAATGATTCCGAAAAAGACCAAAAAATGCTAACGCGCGCACTAGCGGCATATGCGGTCTATAACCACACCGCATGTACGCCGGAGGAAGCAGCCCAATCTATCGTAGATGGGGGCGACGACAACGGGCTTGACGCAATCTACTACAGCCCTTTCAAGGAACTCATTCTGGTACAATCGAAATGGATCAAAAATGGCTCCGGCGAACCTGACAGTAGTGAAATTGCTAAGTTTTGCGCAGGAATTGAAGATCTCATTAACTTGAATTTTGACAGATTCAATTCCAAAGTAGCGAAGCGGCAAACTGAAATCACTTCAGCCATTTCAAGCTTTGATACAAAATACGTACTCGTTCTGGCCTATACAGGGGATAAGGGACTTGCTGAACATGGAAAGCGAAAAATTGAGGACCTGCTGAACAAGCTTAATGACGCCGGAGAAGGGGCTGTCGAGGATCTTGTAAGTTTCAAAAAATTAGACCAAGGAAAAATATACACCAGTCTTTCCAAGGGTCTTATTTCCGATCCAATCGACCTGGAAATCGGGATTCATCAATGGGGTAAATATGGCGACCCTTTCGCGGCATACTATGGATATATTTCTGGGGAGGAAATTGCAAAACTATGGAATGAGCATGGCCGTAAACTATTTCACCGGAACATCCGAAATGTGCTGGGAAAGACGGATGTAAATGAAGAGTTGGTGCTTACCATTCAAAATAGTCCGGATAGATTTTGGTATTTCAATAACGGCATCACCATAATCTCGGACATGATAGAGAAATCGATGATTGGTGGCACCAACAGAGAGCTTGGGAGTTTTAAATTGAAAAACGCATCGATCGTAAATGGCGCTCAAACCATCAGTAATATTGGAGAAAATGCTGAGAAATATTCTGATCAAACGAAAAAGATATTTGTGCTAATCCGGTGCATCAGTTTACAAAACACGCCAAGTGAGTTTGGAAATGAGGTGACAAAAGCGAACAATAGACAAAATAGAATTGAGAATCGCGATTTCGTGACACAAGATCCCGAACAAATCAGATTGAGGGAAGAACTCGCCCACGACAATGTCAATTATAATATTGCACGGTTAGATACATTCATTCGATCTAAGACTGCCTTTGACGTAGAAGAGGCAACTATTGCTCTTGCCTGTGCTTCTGGCCAGGTCAGTCTTGCCGTCCAAGCTAAAAGAGAGTTGGGGAAATTTTATGAAAATCTTTCGAAAGGGATTTACAAACAAATCTTCAACCCCAGTGTTTCAAGCAGGTATGTTTATAACACGGTACTTTTGAATCGCGAAATTGAAAAAATAATATTGGAAAGAATCGCTTCCTTAAGTCGAAAAAGTGGGAAAGAATACGGCACACTCATTCATGGAAATCGGATGCTTGCCATGCTTATTTTCAAAAAGCTAACTATCAATACATCCGAAATAATGACCGTCGAACCGCCAAATATTCAATTTGCATTTAATGAAGTAAAGGAGAAAATGATTCAAGTCATCAATACGCATTTCTCTGATAATTTTTTGGCCACGCTGTTCAAGAACAAAAGCAAGTGCGACCAGCTCGATGCAGAAATTGCAAAAATGGATTAATCTGATTATTGTCTGCTACCCTGGCATGGCACAATTAGTCAACTTTTTGGTCGAATTCGAATTACATGAAAGCAAGCGGATTAATGTTTGCCCACAAATTTGGCTCGCCATGGACAATATCAGTCTTTTCGATCAAAAACTAAGATCGTCAGATTAGTAACAGGATTTGGCCCTTATGAGGCAAAGGATGGCAACTATCAGCAAAAGAAAACCCTGAAAAAAAACCAGGGGTCTTAAAAATATCCTGCACCGATCGCGGGCGCGCTACAAACTCACCCCCCTCTTCCACGGGATAAAATCGTCTTGTACATGCCGCACAGCCGCCACCTCGATCTCGCCGCTGGCGACCCCAATCACATAATCCAGTATCCTTCCACCCGCCTGCTCTATCGTCTCCTTACCCTCGATGATCGTCCCTGTATTGATGTCGATGATATCCTGCATCCGCTCATACAAAGGCGTATTCGTCGCGATCTTCACCACCGGCGCAATAGGATTTCCCGTAGGCGTCCCCAGCCCCGTCGTGAACAGGACAACCGTTGCCCCCGAAGCCACTTCCGCCGTAGTCGACTCCACATCATTACCCGGCGTACACAACAAATTGAGCCCGGGCTTTGTCACCTTTTCCGGATAATCCAGCACAGCCGTCACAGGCGACGTCCCACCCTTCTTGGCAGCCCCCGCCGACTTGATGGCATCCGTGATAAGACCATCCCGTATATTGCCGGGCGAAGGGTTCATGTCAAATCCGGACCCCACCGCCTTGGCCCGCTCATTATATGTCCGCATAAGATGAGAGAATCGCTCTGCCGTAGGCACGTCTACACACCGGTCGCTTAGATTTTGTTCCACCCCGCACAATTCCGGAAATTCAGAAAGAATGACACTCCCACCCATCGCCACCAGCAGGTCGGAAGTATACCCGATCGCCGGATTGGCTGAGATACCCGAAAAACCATCCGAGCCGCCACATTCCAGCCCGATACACAGCTTGCTCAACGGAGCCGGCTGCCTCGTCTGTTGATTGGCCAGTATCAATCCCGCAAAAGTTTGCTTGATCGCCTCCGACAGGAGCGCAGACTCCTTACCGATCTTCTGCTGCTCCAGGATATACAACGGCTTGGAGAATTGCGGGCTCCTCTTTTTTATCTCGTCCTCCAGCATGCTCACCTGCGCATTCTGACATCCCAGGCTCAGCACCGTGGCGCCGGCCACATTCGGATGGGTGATATACCCCGCCAGCAATCCGCATAACGCCTGCGCATCCTGTCTTGTACCACCGCACCCGCCGTCATGGGTAAGGAATTTGATGCCATCCACATTCGGGAACAGCCGCTGAGAAGCATATTTTCCGTACTCAGCCTGTAGATCGGCCTGCAAGATCTCTTCCACACTCTTCCCCGTCCTGTATAATTCGATCAATTGCTGTGATTGCACTTGGTAGCTCCTGTTCCTGCCATACCCCAGATCATTCACCAACGCCTGCTGCAGCACATCCAGATTCCTGTTCTCACAAAATACCATGGGGATCACCACCCAATAGTTGGCCGTTCCCACACTGCCGTCTGCCCGGTGATAGCCCTTAAAGGTCCTTCCCTTCCAGGCCGACACATCCGGCTTTGGCCATTGCGTATGACGCTCTCCAACAGAAAAATCATTGGCAGCATGCTTCACATTGGCAGTGCTGATCAGTCCGCCTTTTTTAATAGGCTGCTGCGCCTTGCCCACCAGCACACCGTACATGATAATGGAGTCCCCCGGCGCCAGATCCACCGTGGCGAACTTATGCTTCGCCTTTACCGTTTCTTCCATCGTATATTCCTTGCCTTCCCAAACTATTTTCTCGTCCTTTAAAAGATTGGTCAATGCCACCAGTACATTGTCATTAGGATGTACTTTCAGGACTATTTGTTGTGTGCTCATAATACGCTTTTTATTTTTCCAAATTGGGCCAGTGTCGCCAAAGCCCCTTTATTGATCAATGCATGCAGGTCTTCCCTGACAGCCGCCGCAAAGCCGGACAGCCCTGACAGGTCCGTATCCCAGAGAGACGTGTCGGCAAGTACCTTATCCACTACCTCATCCGGTCCATGCTGCTGCCAAAGCCCCGCAAAGTATTCCGCCTTGTCGTCATTCACCTTGTAGTTCCCTCCTTTCATAAACAACAGATAGGCGGCAAATCCCAATGCAAACAGTGCCGGCGGAGAATTATGCTGCCGATAGTGTTGCAACAGCACGGGTACATTCCGCATCTTCATCTTCGAAGAGTACTGCATGGTGATGCTGATCCATTGATGCTGCAGATGTGGGTTACGGAATCTGTCCAATACCTGCAAACCAAACTCCCGGGATTGCTCGGCAGGTATGGTATAGGGTATAGCAGGCGCAATTTCACGAAGCATCAGGTTCGCTACAAAAGCGGCAAAACCTTCATCATCCATCGCATTCTTCACCGTGACGAACCCCGCCAGATACGCCAGCCCGCAGCTCAACGTATGCGTCCCATTCAACATCCGCAGCTTCAGCTCCCGATAGATCTCGATATCCGGCTTGATGATCACTCCATCATCCGCCGCCGCGAAGGACAGCACCGGCTGCACCTGCTCATCTCCTTCTATAGCCCACAACCGGTACACCTCCGAGATGGACAGCAGCTCATCATTATAACCCAATTCCTGTTGCAATTGTTGCAGGCTGGCCGAATCCGGCTTGCCCGGTACGATCCTGTCCACCAGTGAGCTGCACCACCGGCAGGCCCCCGACAGCCACTCCACAAACGCCCCCTCCAGCTTATTGAAGACAGCCAGTTCCCGCACGATGGCAGCCAGCTTCCTGCCATTGTCCACGATCAGCTCCGTAGGAACGATCACCATTCCACCTTCCTTACCACCGCCACAAAATTTATAACGTTCGTACAAAAAGGCCAGCAGCTTCCCCGGAAAAGACGCAGGAGGCTCCTGACGGATGTCCTCTTCCACCAGCCGTATCCCCACTTCCGTCGTGTTCGATATGATCACCTGCATGGCCGGATTATGTGCGCATTGCAGGATCTCCTTCCACTGGCTTTTGGCCGACAGCACCCGGCTGATAGAGCTGTTGATGATATTCTCTTCAACCTTCTTTCCATTTTCGATCCCCCGCACACACAGCGTATACAGTCCATCCTGGCTGTCAAAGGCGGATGAATCCCCCGCATCCGTGGACTTCACCACTACCACTCTGCCATTGAACACCCCCTGCCGGTTGGCCTTGTCGATAAAATAATCCGGCAACCCCCTTAACAGGACACCCGTCCCGAACTGCAGCACCTTCTCCGGCAGCTCAAATATCCGCGACACAGGTTTCACAACGCCCGGGGTGGATATGCTGTCTAAATTTTTTCTTGATAAGTTCATAATAGCTACTTTTCATTGACCACATCGTTGACGAGCTCCAGAGCCGTCATCGTATGCTTGTATAAAACTTCGTATTGTTTGTTCTTTAGAATATCCTTGCTGATCAGTTTGCTACCCATACCCACCGCACAAACGCCCGCCTTGAACCAGGCATCGATATTGGCTTTGTTCAGCTCCACACCACCCGTAGGGATAAAAAGCTGACCAGGGAACAGCTCGCGGATGGAGCTGACAAACTCCGGCCCAAGGATATTGGCCGGGAATATCTTGATCACCGCTGCCTGCAGCTGCTGCGCCTGGTGTATCTCCGTAGGCGTCATACAACCCGGTATCCACAACATGTCCCATTCGGCGGCAACCGCAGCCACCTCAGGATTGACGATAGGCGCCACGATAAAATCCGCCCCCGCCTCGATAAATGCCCTTGCCTCGTCCGCCGTCTTGATGGTGCCGATGCCGAGATAAAGGTCCGGCGCCTCTATAGTAAAGGCCTTCTTCAGGGCCCGGAAATTTTCCAACGCAGCCTTGCCCCGATTGGTATATTCCAGCGCACGCACTCCTGCCTTGTACAACACACGCGTCACTTCGATGCTGACTTCCGCGCTGTCCCAATAAAATAAGGGCAGTATTCCCTGGTCCAGTATGCTCTGAAGAATTGCATTCTTATCGCTCATATGATTGCATAAATTTTTCGATTTCCTCCACCCGCTGGTTCGTAGCGTCGTTGGAGATAAAAAGTTTCTGAAAGGCGGCAGCCGTGGCAAATTCCAGCGTCTCCTGGTAGCCCATCCCGCTATACTGCCCATAGATCAGCCCGCCCATAAAACAATCCCCGCTCCCCACCTTGTCGACGATCCTGTCGGCCAGATATTCCTTCGACTGATAAAGCCTGCCGCCCGCATAGAGGGCCGTATAATAGCGAATGCCTGCTTCCGTTCCCGGCCGGCCCGTCGACCCCGGCCCCTCCCTGTCAAATCGGAAGGTCTTTGCCACCATCTTTACCTTAGGCCACCGCCGCATGATCTCCCGGCTGGTCTTCTCCGCATGCGCCAGATATTCTTCCTTCCCGCTATTCTCCGTAATGGATGGACTCACGGGTATGCCCAGCATTTTATCCACGGCCCACAAA
>Ga0157372_10001333_pt1 | contig 26670 bp, 35 predicted proteins | sample C55metaG_FD_115307 | JGI IMG/M metagenome (GOLD analysis project Ga0157372, IMG submission 115307) | Corn rhizosphere microbial communities from Kellogg Biological Station, Michigan, USA - C5-5 metaG | ecosystem: Host-associated > Plants > Roots > Rhizosphere > Soil | place: USA: Michigan...
CGATCATCAAGCCTGAAGCCTTGCGCATCACGATATGAATGGATACCCTTAATATTTTTGAGCAAACGAATTTCGCGGCGGTACCAGCGCCTTGAATGCCCGTAATAGTCATATGAGCCATAAAAATGCAGGTATTTAAACAGTAAGCCTTCAATATTGGGTTTATCTAACGCTTCATGCATTTCCTTTTTAATAAGCGGATGGTATTTTTCATGCACCGCTTCGTCGCCCTGGATATAGAAACACCAGTCGGCATCGGGCGATATCGCTGCAAAAGCCTTATCTGTTTCGGCAGCGAAAACCTTTCCGCCTTCCCTTAATGATTCATCCCAAACCGAATCAATGATTTTTATAACCGGCGAGTTGATGCCCTCAATCAATCCCCGGGTACCATCATCAGAGTTACCTACCACTACAATAAATTCATTGCAAAGCGGTAATATGGATGTAATAGCCTCAACAATGGGATAATCATTACGTACAGCGTTCCTGATAAAGGTAAAACCGGATACTTTCATAAGCGGCGTAAAGATAATAACAGAATCAAGACTTCAGGATACAAGATTCAAGACATCGCTTCCCAAGATCAACAGATTGCAGGTATCTTCAATTTGTGACATTGGGATTAGTGCATTTTGCCTGCGGATGCGTTTCTTTGCATTATAATACACCGCATCATCGGCGGTAATTCATATCAATAAATATCACTATGAAGGCACTCGCCAGGCAACTTTTCAAAACTTTTCTTTTTTCGGTAATCATATCTATAGTAGCAAGTGCGGTTTATTACTCGCTGCAGCACAAAGGTGTAAGCCAGGACCTGAACGGGATACTCCCCTCCTTGTCCGAAAGTGTGGCTTTACTCAACATCTTTATTTTAATAATGACCCTGCCCATGTTGTTTTTAGCCAACCCGGCGTATTACAACAATCTATCTATAAGGCTGGTGCTTTATTTTTCGGGCTCTGTTGTATTTGTCATTACCGCCTTCCGTTTACAGCTAAACCCCGAAAACAAAACGCTTTACTTTATTACGGCCATTAGTTTTATCATAGTACACAGCGTTTTCTATTATCTAATGACCAAAAAACGGCGTTGAGCCATTGTTGTTTAAAGCATTTATAGGCTTTTTGAAAGATTTAGGCTAAACTTGCATCTTCAAATATGAAAGCATTTTACGGAGATTTAAAACTGGGTATTTTAGGCGGCGGACAGTTAGGCCGTATGCTGATACAGCAAGCCATAAACTATAATGTTACTGTTAAAATTCTTGATCCCGACCGCGAAGCGCCTTGCCGCAAACTGTGTGACGAGTTTACCGTAGGCTCATTGGGTGATTATGAAACCGTTTATAACTTTGGTAAAACTGTCGACCTGCTTACCATTGAAATAGAGAAGGTTAACGTTGACGCCCTTGAACAATTGGAAAAAGAGGGCGTACTGGTTTATCCGCAATCCCGCATTATCCGCCTCATCCAGGATAAAGGTCTGCAGAAGCAATTTTTCAAGGAAAACGATATCCCTACTGCCGATTTCCAGATCATATCATCACCCCAACAGCTACAACAAAGTTTAATCCCGTTTCCTTATATCCAGAAACTACGTAAGGATGGTTATGACGGCAAAGGTGTATATAAAGTAATTGATGAAAGCTACCTTGCCGGCGCTTTTAAAGAGCCGAGCCTCATTGAGCAATGGATAGATTTTGAAAAAGAGATTGCGGTAATTGTGGCCCGTAATGAAAACGGCGAGATCAGCACCTTCCCGATGGTTGAAATGGAGTTCAACCCTAAAGCCAATTTGGTGGAGTTTTTGATCGCTCCTTCTACCCTTCCATTCGCCATCCAACAAAAAGCAGAGCAGATTGCTAAAAAGATAGCCGACAGTCTTAAAATTGTGGGCTTGCTGGCGGTTGAAATGTTTTTAGATAAGCAAGGCCGCATCCTGGTGAATGAGCTTGCCCCGCGCCCGCATAACAGCGGTCACCAAACTATTGAAGGCAATGTGGTATCGCAATTTGAGCAGCATTTGAGGGCTATATTTAATCAGCCTTTGGGCGATACAGCCTGCCTTAACAACGCCATTATGGTGAACGTTTTAGGCGAAGCCGGTTATGAAGGACCTGCCATTTACCAGGGTATCGAAAAGATTTTAAAAGTACCGGGTGTATATATTCATCTTTACGGCAAAGCGCTGACCAAGCCTTTCAGGAAAATGGGCCACGTCACTATTGTTGACGCAGATCGTGAAAAAGCGATTGAAAAGGCACGGTTTGTGCAGAAAACACTGAAAGTAATTAGTTAATAAAGAAATAGACACACGTCATTGCGAGGAACGAAGCAATCCCCAATTAGCAGGTTCGCCCTGTGTAGTTTGGGATTGCTTCGTTCCTCGCAATGACGCTTACAAACATAACCATGAGTAATCCAAAAGTCGCCATTATAATGGGCAGCAAATCCGATTTAAATGTAATGCAGGATGCTGCTGATGTTTTAGCCGAATTAGGCGTTGAATACGAAATAACCGTTGTATCGGCCCACCGTACACCCGATAGGATGTTTAGTTACGCCCGTGCTGCTGCCGATCGTGGCATAAAGGTAATTATTGCCGGTGCAGGCGGTGCAGCCCACCTGCCGGGCATGGTAGCCTCATTAACCCATTTGCCGGTGATTGGAGTACCGGTAAAATCAAGCAACTCTATTGACGGCTGGGATTCCATCCTATCCATATTACAAATGCCAAACGGCATCCCGGTAGCCACTGTAGCTTTAAACGCTGCAAAAAACGCGGGGATCCTTGCTGCACAGATCCTGTCAACAGGAGATGAGTACCTGGTGAAAAACCTTATCGACTTTAAAGAAAACCTTAAAAAGAAAGTTGAAGAGTCGGCAAGGGAAATGGAAGGGGAGGAATAGTTGGCGATTTGCAGTGGCAGTTGTTAGTGGCAGTTGCAGCAGCAATCAGATTATAAGAAGTAAAGGGTAAGTTTATGAACATGCCCTTTTATTATTTACTGCTACTAAAAGCTGCCACTGTTACTAAAAACTGCAAACTGCTATTAAAAACTGCTGCTGCCACTAAAAGCTGCCACTAATTCAACGCCGGATTTTCCGGAAAATTGGCGATGTGGGCATAGCGCTGGCCGAGGCTGATCACCACCTGGCGCCAAAGATTTTGTTCATCGAGGGTGAACAGTGTTTCTATATCAAACTTATTAGTCACAATCCAACTGTCTTCTTTTATTTCTTCATCAAGCTGTTGCGGTGTCCAACCAGAGTATCCGGCAAAAAATTTAATTTCTTCGGTACTTAACTGGTAATTGGATACTAAATATTTCACCTGCTCAAAATCGCCGCCCCAATAAAGGCCATCGGCTATTTCAATGCCGCCTTCTATCTTGTCTGGAGCGCAATGGATAAAATGCAGTGTATTTTTGGCTACCGGGCCGCCTTCATAAACAGGCATTTCGGAGTATGATACATCGGGCAATACATCGCCCAATAAATATTCGCTTTGATGGTTCAGGATAAAGCCCATGGCTCCCTCCGCAGAGTATTCTGTTAAAATGATTACTGATCTCCTGAAGTTCGGATCCATCATAAAGGGTTCCGAAATAAGTAAATGGCCTGCCGCGGCCGCTATTGGACTAAGCATAAAGTTTAGCTGTTTAATTACGTAACAAGCATAGTAAAAATATGTTCAATTACGAATAATGATTTACATCATTATATACGGTTTAATTAATTTGTAAGTTTGCATTAAAATGAATCAGCAGGAAATACAAAATTTAAGGCAGGACTATAGTGCCTCTACCCTATCAGAAAACAGCACTAAGGGCGATCCTATTAAACAGTTTGAACAATGGTTTAACGAAGCTTTGGAGGCAAAATTGCATGAACCCAACGCCATGACGCTTTCAACTGCCACTGTAACCGGTAAACCTTCGGCACGGATCGTACTTTTAAAAGGCTTTCATACAGGCGGTTTTATATTCTTTACCAACTACTTAAGCCGTAAGGGCAAAGAGATAGCCAAGAACCCGCAGGGCGCGCTAACATTTTTTTGGGGAGGCCTTGAGCGCCAGGTGCGTATTGAAGGCACTATTGAAAAAGTAAGTAAAGAAGAGTCTGAAAAATATTTCCATTCGCGCCCTAAGGGAAGCCAGGTTGGCGCGATAGTATCGCCCCAAAGCCAGGAAATTGAAAGCCGCGATGCATTGGAGCAAAAGTGGAACCAACTGGAAGCCGAGTATGCTGATAAGGAACTGCCTAAACCATCATATTGGGGTGGATATATCTTAAACCCGCAATTGGTTGAGTTTTGGCAAGGCCGGCCAAGCCGCATGCACGACCGCATCCTTTATAAAAAAACTGATAAAAAAACCTGGAAAAAAGTACGCCTTGCACCATGAGTTTTGATGATATTAAAAACCTGCTCACCGAAAAATTTGGTGACACCGTAATTACCGGCGAAGAAACAGGCGGTCTGCAACCCGCCTTGTTAATTAATCCTGATGATATTACTGCCGTATGCCTGGAGTTGCGGAACAATCCTAAAACTTATTTCGATTTCCTGTCGAGCCTGAGCGGTGTGCATTATAATGACGAAGCAAACCGCTACGGTGTGGTTTATCACCTGGCATCAATCCCCTATAAAACACAGCTTACTTTAAAAATAAGCAAAGCCCATCTAAAAGAAAGTAATGAGCTGCCCGAATTTAAAAGCGTAACCCCTGTTTATCGCACTGCCGACTGGCATGAGCGCGAGGCCTATGACATGCTGGGGATCTACTTTGAAGGGCACCCCGATCTTCGTCGGATTTTGCTGCCCGACGATTGGGAAGGTTTTCCTTTACGGAAAGATTACCAGAACGCCGAATTTTATAAAGGCATCAGGATAGATTAACCTCAAATAAACTTTCCTGGCATTAACGGAGCGGAATAAGCGAAGGTAAGCAGTTTGATCACAGCTTTGTTTACTTCATTTTTACAGCGAAAGTAGCCCACAAATGAAAAAAAAAGCTGATTTTTGGTAGCCGGCTATATACCCCAAGCAATATATGACCGGATATAAATTTAACCGGATATAAAATTGGTCATTACAAACCCCAAATACGAACAAGCACTCCTCAGGTACAATAAAAAGATAGCCGGGGCCAGCGTTGAGGATATGGTACTTAATGTAGGTCCGCAACACCCCTCCACTCACGGGGTTTTACGCCTGGAATTAATTACCGATGGCGAGATAGTAAAAGAGGTGATCCCCCATATTGGCTACCTGCACCGCTGCTTTGAAAAACATGCCGAATCATTAACTTACCAGCAAACCATCCCTTTTACCGACAGGATGGATTACCTGGCTTCTATGAACAACAGCCACGCCTTTGTAATGGGTGTTGAACGGATGATGGGTATTGACAAGGATATCCCTAAACGTGTGGAGTACATTCGTGTACTGGTTTGCGAACTAAACCGCATAGCATCGCACCTGATAGCCATTGGCACTTACGGCATTGATATAGGCGCCTTTACCCCTTTCCTGTGGTGTTTCAGGGACAGGGAGCATATTATGGGGATGCTGGAGTGGGCGTCGGGCTCACGTATGCTGTACAATTACATTTGGGTAGGCGGTTTATTTTACGATCTGCCGGTTGGTTTTGAAGAACGCTGCCGGGATTTTGTGGAGTACTTTAAACCTAAAATGGTTGAGCTAAACCAATTGCTTACCGACAACCAGGTATTTATTTCGCGCACAGCCAATGTGGGCGTTTTGCCGCTTGATGTAGCTATTAACTATGGCTGCTCGGGCCCAATGTTACGTGCATCGGGCTTAAAATGGGATTTACGGCGGATTGATAATTATTCGGCCTATCCTGAAATTGATTTTGAAATCCCGATTGGGCAGGGCCTGATGGGTAAAGTTGGCGATTGCTGGGACAGGTACAAGGTACGCGTTGATGAAATTGAGCAATCATTAAGAATAGTTGAACAATGCCTCGACCGTTTGCAGAAAGAGTTAAAGCGCACACCTGATTTTGATCCCCGTGCTAAAATGCCACGCAAAACCATTCCTAAAGCACAGGACTATTATGTACGCTGCGAAGGCGCCAAAGGCGAGCTTGGCTTTTATTTTATTACAGACGGCAAATCGGAGATCCCAACCCGTGTAAAATCCCGCGGACCAAGTTTCAACAATCTTTCGGTGCTGCCGGAGCTATCCAAAGGTGTATTAATTGCCGACCTGATAGCGATAGTAGGCTCTATCGACTTTGTTTTGGGCGAGGTGGACAGGTAACAACAATTATTATGTCATTGCGAGCGTAGCGCGGCAATCGCACGGAAGCATGACCGCCCTGTACGGTATGCGATTGCTTCGTCGTTCCTCCTCGCAATGACATGACACTATTATCAAACAAAAAAAAGAGACCCCTCACGGCGTCTCCTTTAATTTTAATATATTAATTTTTATTGGAATGGGCTAATGATTACTGGTTATACACTTTAACCATAAACACATAGTTTTTGAGCTTGCTGCTCTGTTGAGTACGGCTTAATCCAGCTAACTTATTCTTTGTGTTAAGATTAAGCGTTTTCGACAACGAATCGGTTGGAATATTTTGTATCGCCTTTAACAGGTAAGTTGATTTTTTAGCAAAATATGCACCTGCAACCTGGGTTTGACGTGCGGTAATTACACCTATTACGTTTCCTTTTTCATCAAGTAAGGGGCCTCCTGAGTTACCGGGGTTTACCGGAACAGAAATTACATATTCGGTAGTATCGCCCGAATAATTTGCTGCCGATGCTAAATAACCTCCTCCATAAACCATATTATCGGCCGGGTAACCGAGTGTGTATACGCTCTCTCCAAGATCACCTTCCGCCCTTTTCAGATTATATGGTATAGGGCCAAGATTTTTAAATGATGGATCATTGATCTGTAAAATAGCCAGATCATACTGAGGCTCGGTATAAATAACCTTAGCATGAAATGATTCGCCCGCGGCATTCTGCACATAAACCGAATCAGCATTTTTAATCACATGGTAGTCTGTAGCCAGGTAACCATTTGATGTTAATGCAAAACCGGTGCCCCTGAAATTAGCAGGTGTCCTGGTTATTTTGGGTTTTACCGGAGTACGTCCATGGCCTATCTGAGCAACCGTTTTCTCCATGTTGTTGATCTTTTCGCTCAGTTGCTGATATTTTGACTTATCATTATTCAGCTTACCTGTCAGGATCAGGATGGTTAAAACGCCAAAAATAGCAATTGAAGCGGCTACCGATATTTTTGAATGATGATTACGCCACATACGCACAATCCATACCGGATGGATCATTACCTCTTCTTTCAAAGCATGAACATCAATTTCATTATGGATGGCGTTTAAGCGATTCTCAAGCTCAAGGCGTTCGCCGTATTGCTTCAGTAAGCCTATAAATTTAATGTGTTCGGTAACTTTACTTTCAACAGCCGCATCGTTTTTGCGAAGCAGCTCAAATTGAACACGTTCTTCGGCGGTCATGCTACCGTCGAGGTACCGTTCAATAAATTCTGTTAGTTGGTTATCACTCATCTCTTGATCTCCTTATTTCTGCTGAAAAAATAATTTCTTCAGCCTTTGCAGGCATTTGTACTTCTGCGTTTTGGCATTATCCGCATTGGTGTAACCAAACCGCTCACAGATCTCCTGCATCGATCTGTTTTTTATATAAAAGTCTTCCATAATGGTTTTACAGGGTTCGCCTAATAACTGGAGCGCACTCTCCATTTTATCAAACTGAACGTCCCTGTCGTTATGGTTGTCAATTTCTTCTTCAACGGGCAGGTGTTCTTCAAAGTCCCTGATATCGCCACCGTACCTGTTCATTTGGCTTAACCTTTTAAGCCAAAGCCGCCGGCAAACTGAGTATATATATGTTTTAAGCTTACTGTTTAGCTCAAAATCACCCGCTTTAATCTTATTATAAAGAACGATAATGGCTTCCTGGTAAATATCCTTCGCGTCATCCTCATCGCCATTGTTGTTAATGATCAACTGTAATATCATCGGAAAGTAGGTTGTATAGAGCCTCTTCAGCACTATTTCCGAGTTATTAAGTATCCCAAGAACTATTTCACTATCTGTTGGAGCCGAAGCTTTTAAGTCTTTATTCACTCTTAATACTATTTAGGTCAAATTGTAACCCACTATTATCAAAAAAAATCAAACTAAATAAATTAATAACATTGGCATTACATTTCATGACCTGTAACAATTGTGTACTGCATTAATTTAACGTTAATACCGGCAGGTAAACAAGGTAACCCAATGTTAAAAACTATGCAGGCAAATCTGCAATAAAAAAACCGCTTGCAAAAGCCGGTACGTAAACTACCTCCCTATGGAATTTACAAAGATTTAATTTTTATGGGTTACCTTTTCAACTAATGCGTATTAAGTAACAAACGATCACAAAACGTTAACATTTTAAAAATTAAGAAAATGAAAAACACATTTAAATTAGCATTCGTAGCATTAGTTCTGGCAGCTTCTTTTTCAGCTTGTAACGGTGACTCTAAAAAAACTGAAGGTGATACTACTAAAACTACTGTAGTTGACTCAACTAAAGTTGTTACTGACTCTACTAAAACTGACACTACTAAAGTTGTTGCTGATACTACTAAAAAAGACACCACCAAGAAATAATTATTTCTGATAAAATAGAAAGTAGTTAAATATCATTTTTAATCTTTTTCTATTGATTTTTTAGTTATCCATCAATAAAAAAGGTGACTTGTAATTTTTTTTCAAAATTATGGGTTACCTTTTTTTATTTCTGGTATTAAGCTGTAAACTATTAAATCACTTATTAAAAAAATTAAACATGAAAAATTTCAAATTAGGCTTTTTAGCTTTAGCTATCGCTGTTTCTTTCGCTGCTTGTAAAGGTTCTTCATCATCTTCTGCTGCTGATTCAACTAAAGCTGATTCTTCTAAAATGGCTGCTGATACTACTAAAGCTGACACTTCTAAAATGGCTGCTGATACTACTAAAGCTGACACCACTAAAAAAGACACTACTAAAAAGTAATTTAACTTTTTATGTTAAAAAAAACGCCCCCGGTTTTCCGGAGGCGTTTTTTTTTGCTCAAAACCGCCAAACAATTTCTATTGGTATTGCTTAATGTGATACATAATAAAATATGAAATATTCTGAATGGAAAACGCTTAGTGCCGAGGAGCGTAAAAGTATTGGCTGGCACCGCCATCCGCATATACGCACTGCTACCCTTTTTGCCATAGTTTTTGCGATAACATTTATTATTGTAGTGCTTGGCATAAGTAAAAACAGCACAATTCATCTTAACCGTAAACCAACTGCAAAGGAAGCTTTTACCATGGCAAAATTATTTGTAAAGGAAAAGCTGAAACAACCTCAAAAAGCGGTTTTTCCTGACAACAGTTTTAAATCGGTTATTGATACAACAACTAATAGTTACGAGGTACAATCAACAGTAAAAATTGAGAACGATAGTGGCAAAATGGAACAATCAGCCTGGGAAGTTAAAATGTTGTATACTGATGGTGACTGGGCCGAGAAAAATAGCTGGCAAGTTAAAAATATAAACATTATCCCTCAGCCATAAGCCATTTACTTAACAGTAATTATAAAAAAAAGGAGCAGTTATGAAACTGCTCCCGGTAGTTAATTAGTCATTAATAAATTAGTGAACAGTATCACGCAGGGCTTTAATCTCGTCATGAGCATCAAGCAGCTCACTTTCCTGCTGGCTGATCGTTTCGCGCAGGTAAGCTGGTAAATTTTCGTCTTCAAGCGCGGTACGGTATGCTTTTAAAATAGCATCTTCGCCAAATTCGCATTCCTCCAGTACGTTATGGGTATCATGCCCGGTAAACGCGGCTTTAACATCAAGCCAGGCCCTGTGTATTTTGCCACTGGTGGTTGTGCCGGTTTCAATGTCTTTTCCAAAAGCACTAACCTCTGTACCCAAAGCAAGCCTGTAACCCTGGCTTTGGCCAATAAACCTTGTAAAAAGCGATTTCAGTTCGGTGTCGCCATCCTTCAAATCTTTTGAGGCGCGTTGATAGCCCTCAATCCTGTCATTGTTGATCTGGATCAGATCATTTAAAATCTCTACGGTTGCTTGTGTATTTTCCATGATTAGATGTTTTTATATAATATCAACCCCTTTAAAATTAAATTGTTTAATTAATTATATAAAAAATAATCCAAAATGAAAATTAGCTTTTCCCCCTAAATAAAGAGATCACCCAAATAATAATAGCGATAACAATTATTACAGCTATGATACCGGTTACTGCCCCGGCTTTAAAAATATCGCCTATAACCGAGCACCCGCTCATAGTAAACAAGGCAAAAATGAATAATAAAAAGTGTGCGTTTTTCATGGTTAATGTTTGATAAAAAGGCATGCAATAATCAGGCCTTTTTAACCTCAGGCTTATTGTCGAAAACCAATTTCGATAACAGGATATTTAAGCTGATTAACTGTATAGGTATATATACAATATGCTTCCGGGGGGGATAAACAAACTGTCGCTTTTAACCGGAATTTAATTTTCGAATATTTTCTAAATAATCTCAAATTTTTAAAACCAAACACTGCCATAAAGCGTTCATATACATAAGTTATAAACCAATTAAACATATCAATAATTTATAGAAGGTTACATGTTTACACCGGCTGGCCACAGCAGGTGTGCTGGTTTAGCATAAAATAATTTATTAACAATTTATCTCCAACCAACTATGATAATACCGGTACAACCAAACATTCAATGTGAAAACTGCATTAAATGCGGTAACAGGCCTCATGTTGAACAGCATAAAAAATATTGGGTACTTACATGCCCTAACAAGAGCTGCAAAAATTTTGTAAAAGCGCTCACTATCGACTTTGCCACCTGGAACCGGCTTAATAAAAAGGCCAATGAAATACCGGCTACAACTGAAACCTTAAAACGCACGGCTTAATTACAGGAGAAGGATAGCAAGCGCCATAAATCCACAAAAATTTTTTATGGCTTTAACTCAGATGAGTACATTTACACGCTACTCTACTGGCTAAGTTATGACAAATGCACTTCTATCAATAAATAAAGCAACTGTACGTTTTTTAAACACAACATTATTTACCGGCTTAAGCTTTAATATAAACAAAGGCGAAAGCTGGGCCCTTATCGGCGAAAGCGGATCAGGAAAAAGTGCCCTGCTACAAACCATAGCCGGGCGTTTTAATATCACAGGCGGTGAAATAGATTATCATTTCTGGAATGATTACTCCAAATTTTTCAAGGCCGGTGATATTGCCACGCCACATAAGCTTATAGCCCTGGTTGAGCCTAAACATCATTTCCGCAACCTTTCAAACACTACAGATTTCTACTATCAGCAACGCTATAATTCTTCCGATTCGGAAGATGCGCTTACGGTTGCAGATTATCTTAATACGATACCACACTTTCCCGGCACCAATACATCCTGGACATTTGAAAGAGTAGTTTCATTATTACGGCTCGAACCACTGCTCAATAAACAGATCATCAAACTATCAAACGGCGAAACCAAACGCTTGATGCTCGCAGCCGCCCTGCTTAAAAATCCCGTATTATTAATGCTCGACAGCCCCTTAACCGGCCTGGATGTAAAAACCCGTAAAGAATTTAATGGCATTATTGAGCAGATCATGGTATCAGGTATTAACATCATAATAGCCACCTCCATCCATGAAATTCCAACTGCTATTACCCATGTCGCCGTGTTAAGCAAAGGGGTTATTATACACGAAAGCCCCAAACAGGATTTTAAAGCAGAACTTTTTGAGCAGGACAAAAGCGATACGATTGATACCAACGAGTTGAATGCCTTACTCAACATCGATAAAAACCCTGCCGCTTACAAGCACATTGTAAAAATGGATCAGGTACACATTAAGTATGGCGATAAGGTGGTGCTGGATGATGTAAACTGGCAGATTAACCCTGGAGAACATTGGGCTTTGTTGGGTCCTAACGGGGCAGGCAAATCAACGTTGCTAAGCTTAATCAACGGAGATAACCCACAGGCTTATGCTAACAACATTATTTTATTTGATAAAAAACGCGGGACAGGCGAAAGCATCTGGGATATCAAAAAAAAGATCGGCTTCGTATCGCCCGAACTGCATCAATACTTCCCTACTGATAATAGCTGTTTGCAGGTAATCGAGTCGGGCTATTACGACACCCTCGGCTTATTCAGGCCAAGCAATAAAGACCGTGCAGAGGTTGCTTTACGATGGATGAAAGCTTTGGAAATTGAAAAGTACGCCCGCGTACTGCTCAAAAACATCCCGGCAAGTGCACAACGCCTCTGTCTGCTTGCCCGGGCGCTCATTAAAAACCCGGCACTGCTTATTTTTGATGAACCCTGCCAGGGAATGGACGATCATCAGCAACTCCACTTTAAAAACCTGGTTGATACCATTTGCAGCCTGGGTAATGTTACACTTATTTACGTGACCCACTATCAGCACGAAATACCCAACAGTGTTGACAAAGTTTTGAGGTTGGATAAGGGAAAGGTAGTTTCTTGAGCTGAAAGCCAAAAGTTGAAAGCCGAAAGCTGAAGGAATAACAAGCTTTGGGCTTTTTGCTTTAGGCTTTCTGCTTTTCTATCTTTTTTGTCAATTATTTAACAGCCGTTAAAATCAAATTACCAACTTGCGTATATTTGCGTGATATGAATACAGCCGATCTGTTGCAGCGCGCGTTGCGGTTCGATTTTTTAACGCTTGAAGAAGGCGTTTACCTGTATAACAACGCCTCTACTGCCGAGTTGATGTACACAGCCAACGAACTTCGTAAAATACAGGTTCCGCATGGTAAGGTTACCTGGCAAATTGACCGTAATGTTAACACTACTAACGTTTGTATAGCCAATTGCAAGTTTTGTAATTTCTTTCGCCGTCCTGGTCATGAGGAAAGCTATATTACTGATATTGAAACTTATAAAAAGAAGATCGAGGAAACATTTCGGTACGGAGGCGATCAACTGCTGTTACAGGGCGGGCATCACCCCGATCTGGGACTGAAATTTTATACCGACCTGTTTCGCGAACTGAAACAGCTTTATCCGAAATTAAAACTGCATTCATTAGGTCCGCCGGAAATTGCGCACGTTGCCAAATTGGAGAGCATGCCGCATATTGAGGTACTAAGAGCGATGAAGGAAGCAGGCCTGGATTCATTACCAGGTGCCGGTGCCGAGATCCTGAACGACCGCGTACGCCGCCTGATATCAAAAGGCAAATGCGGCGGTAAGGAATGGCTCGATGTAATGCGTGCCGCTCACCAGCTTAACCTGCCAACATCAGCTACGATGATGTTTGGCCACATTGAAACTATTGAAGAGCGCTTTGAACATTTGGTTTGGATCCGCGAGGTACAGGCCGAAAAACCCGAAGGCAACTATGGTTTTATAGCATTTATCCCCTGGCCTTTTCAGGATGACGGTACTCTTTTACGTAAAGTACGCGGTATCACCAATAATGTTACCGGCGATGAATATATCCGCATGATTGCCTTGAGCCGCATTATGCTGCCCAACGTTAAAAATATCCAGGCTTCATGGCTTACCGTGGGTAAACAGGTTGCCCAAATTTGCTTGCACGCCGGTGCTAACGATTTTGGATCGATCATGATTGAAGAAAACGTGGTATCCGCAGCCGGTGCACCTCACAGATTTACCGCTAAAGGCATCCAGGAATCCATAAAAGAAGCCGGCTTTGAGCCCCAGCTTCGTACCCAGCGATACGAGTGGCGCGAAATCCCCGTTGAAATTGAAGAACAGGTTATAAATTATTAAGCCTTTAGTAGCAGTAGCAGTGAAAAAATAACTGCAACTAAAAACTGCAACTGCCACTGACTAAAAATGGAACAATACATAGAGGCCCTAATTTTTGCATCAGAGCAGGCAATCCGGTTGGAGGAGATCATGTATTGCCTCCAGGCTGCTTTTGAGCGTGATTTTGATATACAAGAAGTAACCGATGCCATAGGCAGGATCCACGAAAAATATCAGCATCATAGTTTAGCTATTGAGCTGGTTAAAATTGGCAATGGTTATCAATTTCTCACTAAAAAGGAATATCACGCTGTTATTAACCTTTTACAGTTGCAGCGGTCAAAGAAAAAACTAAGCCAGGCCGCTTTGGAAACCCTGGCTATTATCGCCTACAAACAACCCGTAACCAAGCCCGATATAGAACAGATCAGGGGTGTAAACTGCGATTATTCGATCCAAAAGTTACTCGAAAAAGAGCTAATAGCTATAATTGGCAAATCAGAAGGGCTCGGAAAACCTATCCTTTATGGTACAAGCGCTTTGTTTATGGACTATTTTGGCATTAACAGTATCGAGGAATTACCTCAACTTAAGGACTTTACAAACAATACTGCTACCATTGGCGAGCAATCAGAATAATTTTAATTTCTGTTTTAAAAAAAACCATTTTTCATTATTTTTACTATTGAATCAATAGGGTAAAAGATTTTAGAAACGCTTTTCTTTATCTGATTTTAATTATTATTATTGACAAAGTTTAATTTATAAAATCCATTACAATGGGAGCGCCAAAGAAACCGAACACTAAAAAGATCGAAAACTCAGATAATGATCCTGATGATGATGAGTTTGACCCAAAAGTGAAAAAGAAGGTAGTTGATGACGATGATGATGATTTTGACGGACCATTGGATGATGATCTGGGCAGGGGTTACGAGTCATTCGATGACGACGACGAAGACGACTATTAATTCTTTTTAATACATAACATTTTATAAAGCATTCAGACTATGCCTCTGGATGCTTTTTTTATTATCTACCGGTAGCATACAATAAATGAAAGTAACAGAAGTAAAGGACAAAGCAACAAAAAAGGCTTTTTTAGATGTAGCCCGCATCATTTATAAAGATGACGATAACTGGGTTTGCCCGCTTGATAATGATATTGAAGCTGTATTTAACCCGGCAAAAAACAACTTTCATCAACATGGTAAATGTACCCGCTGGATCCTGACTGATGATACCGGCCGCCTAATTGGCCGGGTTGCTGCTTTTATTAATGAAAAAAAGGCATACAATTACGAGCAGCCAACCGGTGGCATGGGCTTTTTTGAGTGTATCGATAACAAAGAAGCTGCCTTTCTTTTGTTTGATACCGCGAAAAACTGGCTCAGCGAAAACGGCATGAAAGCCATGGACGGCCCCATCAACTTTGGCGAAAACGACAACTTTTGGGGCTTGCTGGTTGAAGGCTTCACCCCGCCCTCTTATGGTATGAACTATAATCATCCGTATTACCAGGCCTTTTTTGATGAGTACGGCTTTAAAACCCAGTACGCGCAGATCACTAACCATGTTGACGCTCATAAACCTTTCCCCGAGCGGTTTACCAAAATAGCTAATTGGGTAGCCAAAAAGCCCGGATACGATTTCAGGCATTTTGAAATAAAAGAAATAGAAAAATTCGCCGCCGATTTCATTGAGGTTTATAATGATGGATGGAAAGATTTTGAAAACTTTGTTCCTATCACATACGATACGATCATGGAAAGCTTCGAAAAAATGAAGCCCCTGATGGACGAAAAATTGATCTGGTTTGCTTATGTTGATGATGAACCAGCATCCTTCATGATCATTTTGCCCGATGCCAACCAGATGCTTAAACCGCTTAATGGCAAACTTAACCTGATAGGTAAGCTTAAATTTTTATATTACCGTTGGAAAGGTGTATCCCGCATGCGGGCTATTGTGATGGGCACGAAACAAAAGTACCAGAAGCACGGCCTTGAGTCGGCAATGTTTATAAAATTAAAGGAATATGTATTGCCTCTCAAGCGTTATGATGAGCTTGAACTATCCTGGGTAGGCGATTTTAACGACAAAATGATAGCTATCCATGAAGCAGTTGGTGCTACATTTGGCAAAAAGCATTTAACAATGCGTTACATTTTTGATTAGCCCGGCCAAACCGGGCCACCAAATTATGCGGTTACTTTTGAATGTCGAAGTTCTTCAAATAGCTCAATTACTTTTTTCTGCAAATCGATTACTTCAGTTTCACGGTCCATTAAACGTTTGTTAACGGTTTCCAGCTCGTTAACAAATTTCTGATCCTGTTCGGTGTCATTAAATGTAAGTAACTGAACTACTGACATTTCAAACAGGTTTGCTATCTGCTCAAGCCTTGATAAATTAATATCTGTGATCCCTGTTTCAATCTTTGAGAAAGCAGGAATTGAAATATCCAATCTCTTTGCAACATCCTCCTGGCTCCACCCCTTTTGATGACGTAATAATCTGATTTTTTTTCCGAGAGTTTTCATTTGGTTAAATTAATAGTGTAGGTTTCGCAAAAGTTAATTACTTTACAATAATATTTATTATCACGCTAATTATCAACTAATTTGCGTAATTTTTTATTTTAAAGTGTAGTTAATTGTTGCGATTGGCAAATCCCTTAAATTAAAGCAAATAAATCATTCTAAAACATACCTGCTACACGGTATTTTTTTCGAGCAATTTAGGTCTGGATTTTCATCCCATTGTAATTTAGTGCGCAAAAAAGCGCAAAAAATTCTTCTTTTTAAAATTAAAATTTCATTTTTGTACTGTAATATTTTTTATTACAGATAAATGAACGGACAATTTCAAATAGCAACTCATGTATTAACCCTGCTTTGCAAACAGCCGGGCGAGCTACTATCGTCTGACTATGTTGCCGGCAGCATGAACGTAAACCCTGTTCTGGTACGTAAAGAAATGCGCAAATTACGCGCCTGCGGGCTTATTGAAAGCAAGGAAGGCAAAACCGGCGGTTATAGCCTTGCCCTTCCTCCTCAAAAAATAACCCTTGCCGATGTTTATAAAGCTGTAAAACTGCCGCCGGCTTTAGGCCAGGCTAAAAATAAGCCCAATCCTGCCTGCCCCGTAGGCAAACAAATTGGAGCTCACCTTGATCATTTGGCCGATGAGGTTGAAGCAGCCATTATCAAAAAACTAAGCACCATAACCATTTTTGATTTTGTAAATCAATTTGATTAAAAAAATTTAGAATAAACTGTAACAAATTTAATTACAATATAAACGCAAAAACAATGAAAATCGCATTAATTGGAGCCACAGGTTTTGTAGGCAAAGCCGTTTTAAACGAAGCGTTACAACGTGGATACGAGGTAACTGCTATAGCCCGTAACCCGAAAACAGATATTGAAAACCCTAAATTAACACTCAAAACTGCCGATGTATATAACGTTGATGAGTTAACCGAAACGTTAAAAGGGCATGATGCTGTTGTAAACTCATTTAACGCCGGCTGGGGTAACCCTAACCTGTACAATGATTTTATTAAAGGGTCAGAGGCTATACAACAGGCCACTAAACAAGCTGGTGTAAGCCGCCTGTTGGTTGTAGGCGGCGCCGGCAGTCTTTTTATTGCTCCGGGCGTACAATTAGTTGATAGCCCTCAATTCCCCGCCGAATGGAAAACAGGCGCCACAGCGGCCCGCGACTACCTGAACATCATCAAAAAAGAAGAAGATTTAGACTGGACCTTCCTGAGCCCGGCCATACACCTGCATCCCGGCACCCGCACAGGTGTATACCGCACCGGTACAGATGAGCCTGTGTTTAATGACAAGCACGAACACGAAATTTCAGTAGAAGATTTGGCAGTTGCTATATTGGATGAACTGGAAAACAACCAATTTGTGAAAAGAAGGTTTACTGTAGGGTATTAGCCCCCTCTAAACCATATTAAACTGCGTCATTGCGAGGAACGAAGCAATCGCGAACTTTACAGAGCCGCCTTAAAAGCGGCCCTGTATATAGGGGATTGCTTCGTTCCTCGCAATGACGTGATGTATAATAGTTTCTTTACTTTATAAACTTAGCGGCTACCCAGTCTTTATCTTTTTTATGGGTAATGTATTTCAGGCCGTATTTGCGGGCTTCGTCGGTAATGATATCCAGGTCGGGCGATTCATAGAAACCACTGAAGTAAATCTCGCCATCGGTCTTTAACACTTCAGCATAACGCGGCATCTGGTCGATAAGGATATTGCGGTTGATGTTGGCCAGGATGGTATCATATTGCTCATTGGGGATAACTTCTTTTGACCCGCAAAGCGGTTTGATATTACCCACATTATTCAAAGCCGAATTTTCGATAGTGCTTTCATAGCAAACCGGGTCGTAATCAATGGCGGTGATATCATTGGCACCTAATTTGGCTGCCATAATAGCCAGGATCCCCGTACCGCAGCCCATGTCAAGCACTTTTTTACCGGCAAACTCATTTTCAAGCATCAGCCCCAGCATCATAGCTGTGGTTTGATGGTGCCCGGTACCAAATGCCATTTTGGGATCAATCACTATCTCATATTCAAACTCGGGTTTAGGTTCATGAAAGGTTGCCCGCACATAAATCTTATCCCCTATCTCTATAGGTTCAAAATTACTTTCCCACACCTCATTCCAGTTTTTCTGCGGAATGAGCGTTATCTCGTAACTAAAAGTGAACAGGTCTTTATAGGGTAATAATTGCTCATCAAGCGCCTGTTGGTCGAAAACATCTTCGGGAATATAAGCTTTAAAGCCAAGCTCAAGCTCTTCAAAAGTATCAAAACCTATCTCACCCAAAGCATTTATCAGCAGGTCTTGCTGGTAATCTTCGGTGGTGATGGTAGTAAAAAATAATTCGTAGTAATTCATTTTGATTTTTTTCGTTGTTAACCCACACCAGAAATCCGGTCGGCCGGCAGAGAATTTAAGCTGCAACTGCGGGTTCAACCGGCTCGCTATCTGCGCTTGTCCTCTTCCTGTCGAGTAAATACAGTACAACAAAGTTAACAATCCAGTAAACAGCTTGTATTTCGGTCATATACCACCAAAAACTAAACAGGGGGCTATATCCATCCTCGGGCAACCATATAATATAGCTTAGGGCCCCGGCAAATAATATACAAACCAGGGCAATGCAGGCTCCGGCAATAAAGCGCGCCGAAGCTCCTTTATGTTTAACCCAATTCCAAAGCGGTATGATGATCAGGTACTGTGTGAGGATTCCATCTGCAAGCAATAAGGGCCAAAAAAGGCTGAAGTAGGCCATGAGGCTATACAGGTTACCGTTACCAATTTCGCCAATGCGCATAGGGTGATCGGGCATATTGAGATATACAACCGCCCAAAATACGCCAAAGTCGACCAAAACGGGTAAAAGAACTTTTAAAAGCTTCATGCTTCTCTTAGATTTGAGACGTGAGATATGAGATTTGAGAGTTTACTTTTTTGTAAACAGCACAAACCCTCTTTCTGTTTGAAATTAAGTTTGGGCATTTTCTCAGATCTCATATCTAAAATCTCATATCTAATAATTAATTAAATGTTTTAACGATATCTGTAAAGTCGCGCGATTTCAGAGAAGCACCACCAATAAGGCCGCCATCAATATCAGGCTGAGCAAACAGTTCGGCAGCATTGATTGGGTTGCAGCTACCGCCGTATAAAATGGTAGTAGCATCGGCAACTTCCTGGCTATATTTAGCGGTAATTTCTTTACGGATGAACTCGTGAATTTCCTGAGCTTGTGCTGATGTAGCAGTTACACCTGTACCGATAGCCCAAACCGGTTCGTAAGCAATAACCAATTTAGCAAAAGCTTCAGCATCAAGGTGAAAGATGCCTTCAACCAACTGAGTTTTGATCACATCAAAATGTGTATTGGCTTCACGCTCCTGCAAAGTTTCGCCAATGCAGAAGATAGGGCGAAGATCATTTTTTAAAGCAGTATCCGTTTTTTTGGCAAGCAAAGCATTGGTTTCGCCAAAATACTGGCGGCGTTCTGAGTGGCCAAGGATCACATAAGCAGCGCCTGTCGATTTAATCATCTTAGCAGAGATCTCACCTGTGTAAGCACCTTTTTCTTCCTGGTGGGCATTTTGTGCGCCAACAGCAATTTTGCTATAACCTTTTGACAATTGCACCAGGCTATGAATGTGGATGAACGGACTGCAGATCACTGCTTCCTGCGTGCCGGTAGCCTCATCTTTTACCATGTTGATGATCTCTGAAAATAAAGCTAAACCTTCATTGTAATCAAGGTTCATTTTCCAGTTTCCGGCAACGATTTTCTTTCTCATGATTTTATTATTTTATTTATTAGTGAATGGTTGATTGGGTTGATTAGGTGAGTAGTTCATAAAGTTCAATTAAATGGTGATATTAACCCACTCACCTAATCAACCACTCACCAAAATCAAAACTGCCTATACTTCTCCGTCTGTTCAAATATGGCTGTTAATAAATTCTGTTCGGTTTCATCAAAATCACGGTGATCGCGGCGGTCGAACACTTTCTGAGCGGTTTCAAACATTTTATTGATCAAATAAACTTCGAAGCCCTGCGCGCCTCCCCATGAAAAGTCGGGCACAAAGTTACGTGGAAAACCTGCTCCAAAAACGTTGGCCCCTACCCCCACTACCGTACCGGTATTAAACATGGTATTGATCCCGCTTTTTGCATGATCGGCCATAATGAGGCCGCAGAATTGGAGGCCCGTTTTACGGAAACGTTGTGTACTGTAATCCCAAAGTTTTACTTCGGCGTAGTTATTTTTCAGGTTTGAATTGTTTGTATCAGCGCCGATATTACACCATTCGCCTAAAACCGAGTTGCCTAGGTAGCCTTCGTGACCTTTTGACGAATATCCCCAAATTACCGAATTATTTATTTCGCCCCCAACCCGGCAATACGGCCCAACGGTGGTAGCACCATAAATCTTAGTCCCCATTTTCACCTGCGAATGTTCGCAAATAGCAAATGGCCCGCGGATATGGGTACCTTCCCAAATTTCGGTATTAGCCGAAAGGTAAATCGGTCCGTTAGTTGTGTTAAATGTCGAACATTCAGCAACAGCACCTTCTTCTGCAAAAAAATCGTCGCCTATAATAACGTTGGTTAAACTGATAGCCGCGCTTGTTCGTCCTTTAGTAAGCAGTTGAAAATCTTTACGAAGCTCAATGTCGTTCTTCCTGAAAATATCTTCAGGGTATTTGATCGATACAAAAAGGTTAGAATAGTTTACCACACCGCCAAAATCAGCATTAGCGTCAAAGCTTTCCGCATTCCCGGCATTAAGTTTAACGGCTATTAGCTGGTCGTTGTATTTAAGCGCCTGCCCGGTTTGCAGTTTATCAATTGCTTCAACCAGGTTTTCATCCGGACATACAGCGCCATTGATAAAAACGTTATCAGCCTCAATATTTACCGGGAACTTAATCTTTAGGTAATCAAGCGTTTGAAAAGAATAAGCGCTTTTTAAATGCCTGGCCCATTTTTCGGCAATAGTAAGCATCCCGATACGAAGATCGGCAACCGGCCGGGTATAGGTAAGCGGTAACAGCGTATGGTGTGCGTTATCGTCAAAAAGGATAATTGCCATGGCGCAAAAATAAAAAAAGTCCCGACTGCAAAGCCGGGACTTGTAAATATTAATTAAACAAAAATTACTTTTTGTTGTAACGTGAGCGGAATTTGTCAATACGACCTGCAGTATCAACCAGTTTCATTTTACCGGTGTAGAACGGGTGCGAAGTGTGAGAAATCTCTAATTTAACCAATGGATATTCGTTACCATCTTCCCATTTAACGGTTTCGCGGGTATCGATGCAAGATTTAGTGATAAAAGAGTAGTCGTTTGACATATCTTTAAATACAACTAACCTATAGTTTGATGGATGCAGATCTTTTTTCATTATATTATATAAACTTACCTTCTGTACTTTACTTAAAAGAGGTGCAAATGTAATAATAAAAGTGAAAACTGGAAAAGCAAATTAAAAATAAAATCAACCGGATACGATGCCTATCGATTTACTTTAAAATTTATATTGGGGGAAACAGTCTCCTGCACTATTTGATAGCTTTTTAACGGTAGCTACAATAAAACCGGCTGTTTGTTGTTTTAATAATCAAACTTGAACCATATCCACAAACATGAATAATAAAAGATTTATTCCCGCTTTATTACTTATTGGAATTTCAACTTCTGTAGCATTATTTAGCTGCAGTAAAGATAAACCAGCCTCAGGCACGGATGACAACCCCAAATTAGAAAACCTTCCGGGACATACTTATACCCTGGCAGGTAATGGCACTTATGGATATGTTGATGGCCTAAGAGGAAATGCAGCACTCAATAACCCTAATGGTGTAGCGGTAGACGCTGCCGGCAATTTGTATGTTACCGACCAGGGCAACAATGCTATCCGCAAAATAACGTCCGAAGGCATTGTAACTACGCTGGCGGGCGGGACGGGGACCGGACTGGTTAACGGCCCCGCCAAATCGGCAAAATTTGATAATCCCATAGGTATTGCGCTCGACTCGAGAGGAAATATTTTTGTTGCCGATTTTGGAAACAACGTAATTAGAAAAATAGCGACCGACGGCATTGTGAGTACATTTGCAGGTTCGGGAGTAATAGGCTTTAACGATGGGAAAGGCCCGTTAGCAACCTTTAATGGCCCGGCGGGAATAGCAATCGACCACGCCGACAATCTGTATATAACAGATAATCATAACATTATCAGAAAAATTACGCCATCACAGGATGTTACTACATTTGCGGGCAATGTGCATTCGGGTCCCGGTTTTGCAGACGGAACCGGTTCAGAAGCCAATTTTCGGCTACCGGAAGGCTTAGCTATTGACGGTGCTGATAATATTTATGTAGCCGATTATAGTAATAATATGATCAGGAAAATAACCCCCGCCGCGGTAGTTACAACAGTTGCCGGCAAGCTTGCACCCGGATCTGACAACGGTGCTTCAACATCGGCAACCTTCAACGGACCTCTGGGTGTAGCTGCAGATAAAAACGGAAACATATATGTAACCGATAACCTAAGCTTGATTAGAAAAATAGCGGTAAGTGGCGAGGTAACTACGTTTGCAGGCACAAAAGAGAGGGGCTTTTATGATGGTACAAACTTACAGGCTAAATTTAACGATCCCCATGGCATAGCGATAGATGCCAGCGGTAACATATATGTTGGCGACGAACAAAATGCCAGGATCAGGAAAATTATCCCACCTGCAAAATAATATCGATTAAAGTTTATATTTCCTGGCACAGTTCTATTAGCACCCCATTAGCGCTTTTGGGGTGCACAAAGCATACCAGTTTATTATCCGCGCCTTGCTTAGGCTTATCATTCAACAAAACAAAACCCTCATTTTTAAGGCGTTTCATTTCAGCTTCAATATCATCTACCTCAAAAGCTATATGATGAATCCCCTCGCCTTTTTTCGCTATAAACTTGGCTATAGCGCTATCATCATTAAGGGCCTCGAGCAATTCAATTTTATTTGGCCCGCTTTGAAGAAAGGCGGTAAGCACATGTTCGCTCTCTACAGTTTCGGTTTTATATACAGGTGTATTCAGCAATTTGGAGTAGATTTCCCCTGCTAACTTAACACTGTTAACTGCAATGCCAATGTGCTCCACTTTGTTCATGTCCAAATATTGTAAATTATTGGTCAGCTTTGGTTATTTGCGAAGGAATTTAGCTGAATTTCAATAAAAACTTGCGTATCTTTGTTTTGTTAATATATTTCAAAGGACTATGAATATCCCAATTTATTTAGATAACAATGCAACTACACCGATGGACCCAAGGGTACTGGAGGCTATGTTACCATATTTTAACGAAAAATTTGGTAATGCAGCAAGCCGTAACCACGCGTTTGGCTGGGTTGCAGAGGAGGCGGTTGATTACGCACGCGCACAGGTAGCCAAATTGATAGGCGCATCTGAAAAAGAGATCATCTTTACCTCTGGTGCTACAGAATCAGATAACCTTGCTATTAAAGGGGTGTTTGAAATGTACAAAGATAAAGGTAACCACATCATAACTACTGTTACAGAGCATAAAGCTGTACTTGATGCCTGCAAACACGTTGAAAAACTGGGCGGCAAAGTAACTTATTTGCCGGTTAAAGAAGACGGTCTTGTTGATCTTGCAGTTTTAGAAGCGGCAATGACGCCTGAAACCATCCTGGTATCGATTATGTATGGCAACAATGAAATTGGTGTTATTCAGCCAATTAAAGAAATTTCGGCTATTGCCCACAAACACGGTGCATTATTTATGACCGATGCCGTACAGGCTGTTGGTAAGATCCCTGTTGACGTTAATGCTGATGGTATTGATCTTTTGGCTTTATCAGCACACAAAATATACGGCCCTAAAGGTGTTGGTGCATTATATGTACGCCGTAAAGGACCAAGGGTTAAAGTTACAGCCCAAATGGACGGTGGTGGTCACGAGCGTGGCATGCGTTCAGGTACCCTTAACGTACCGGGTATTGTTGGCTTAGGTAAAGCCTGCGAACTTTGCGGCGAGGAAATGGAAAGCGAGGCAAAACGCCTGTCAGCTTTACGCGATAAATTGCAATCAGCGCTAACCGTGTTGGAAGAAAGCTATGTAAACGGTAACGTTGAACACCGCTTACCACATGTTGCTAACATTTCGTTTAAATATGTTGAAGGTGAAGGTTTGATGATGGCCATGAAAGATCTGGCTGTATCATCAGGTTCGGCTTGTACTTCTGCTTCATTGGAGCCATCATACGTATTGAAAAGCTTAGGCCTGTCTGATGACCTGGCCCACTCTTCTATCCGTTTTGGCTTAGGTCGTTTCACTACCGAAGAAGAAGTTGATTACGCAATTGAAGTAACCAAAAAAGCGGTTACCCACCTGCGCGACCTTTCACCACTTTGGGAAATGTTTAAAGAAGGTATCGACCTTAACTCAATTGAGTGGGCAGAACATTAATTTAATTTCGGATTTGGGATTTTCGATTTCGGATTTACCATTTACGAATTGACATATAAGAGTTTTATAAAGACTCAGAACTTATAACTAACGACTTAGAACTTTAAAAAAATGGCATATTCAGATAAAGTAATCGATCACTACACTAACCCCCGCAATGTGGGCACTTTGGATAAAAGCAGCCACAAAGTAGGTACCGGCTTAGTTGGTGCACCTGAGTGCGGCGACGTAATGCGCCTGCAGATCCAGGTTGATGATAACAATGTTATCACCGATGCAAAATTCAAAACTTTCGGTTGCGGTTCGGCAATCGCTTCATCATCATTAGCTACCGAGTGGCTTAAAGGCAAAAGCATCGACGATGCTATGAAAATCGACAACATGGACATCGTTGAAGAACTTGCCCTTCCACCGGTAAAAATTCACTGTTCAGTTTTGGCAGAGGATGCTATCAAAGCAGCGATCAATGATTTCCGCGTTAAAAACGGCTTAGCGCCAATTGAAAGCGAAAAAGTACATCACTAAAAAGACTTTAAGATGCAGGAGGCAAGAAAACAAGACTTTCCCTTCTTTGTATCTTAAATCTTCATAGCATGGTACGCAAGAGACGAGTGAAAAATCTTGGCTCTTGAATCTAACAATCTTGACTCTTTTAAAAAATGGTAACTGTAACTGATAAAGCAAAAAGCAAAATAGAACACCTGATGCAGGATGCAGGGCTTGATGCCTCGTACTTTCTGCGTGTATCTGTTCAGGGCGGTGGTTGCTCTGGTTTATCATACAATCTTGATTTTGATAACGAAGAGAAAAAAGGCGATCAGTTTTTTGAAGACCAGGGCGTACGTATGGCGCTTGACATGAAATCGTTCCTGTATCTTGCCGGTACCGAGCTTGATTTTTCAGACGGGCTTAACGGCAAAGGCTTCAATTTCCACAACCCTAACGCCAGTCGCACATGCGGCTGCGGCGAAAGTTTTTCGGTATAAATTCAACCTTAAAATAATTGAAAAGAGGCGCGATGAGCGCCTCTTTTTGTTACATAATCTGCCGCGGGCTTTCAGCCCGTGGTTTAACATAGCTTCAGCTTTCAGCTGAACTCACTAAAACATATCCTCTGCTATAACACCATCAGGTACAACCTGCTCTACACTCCAGTGTTCTGCAATTTTATCATTAGCCACCCTGAATATCTCATAAAATACAAACGTTTTGCCGTCCCTGTTAAACTGTGATTGAACTGCAGCAAAATTACCTTCAGCTATAATCCTGTGAACCTTAACGGCCCGTTCCGGGCCCGCAAGATAGTCTGCCAGTCCAATACCCGACGTAATTACAGAGGCATCATGCTCGATGTAAGCGGTATCAATAAACCGATTAGCAGATTGCTTACCGATAATCGCTTTGTAAAATTGCTCAACAATAAGTTTGCTATTTTCCGCAGACGCATTATGATCAACTTCAGTTGTGCCATTGGTGGCAGTTATGGTTTTCCCGCTTTCATCGGGGAGTGGCTGGATAGCATCCCAGTGCTCTGTTAACATACCGTCCTTTAACTTAAACAAGTCGATCACAGCCATCCGCTTCCCCATAAATGAAACATCAAGGTGAGTTACTACTAAGTCGCCATCCTGTATCGCCCTTACAATTGGCGACTTTGCATCTTCGGGCGGTGGTGGTAAAGTTTTCAGGTAATTGACCATTTCTGTTATGCCTGCCCTCCCCTGCTTAACGGTAGGGTTATGTTGTTTATAATCTTCGGCTATAAA
>Ga0157372_10001334_pt1 | contig 26668 bp, 24 predicted proteins | sample C55metaG_FD_115307 | JGI IMG/M metagenome (GOLD analysis project Ga0157372, IMG submission 115307) | Corn rhizosphere microbial communities from Kellogg Biological Station, Michigan, USA - C5-5 metaG | ecosystem: Host-associated > Plants > Roots > Rhizosphere > Soil | place: USA: Michigan...
CAACGTGAACGTTCAGGTGGAATTCTCGTGGGGCGCAACTGAAGTGAAGCCTCCGATGCTGGCGGATGCCATCGTTGAAGTCACGGAAACCGGCAGCTCGCTGCGCGCCAATCATCTCCGCATTATGGACACAGTCTTGGAAAGTAATACCCAAATAGTCGCCAACAAGACTTCATGGGCGGATTCGGTCAAGCGTCGTAAGATCGAAAACCTCGCGCTCATGTTGCGGGGAGCAATGGAAGCTAAAGATCGCGTCGGGCTCATGCTGAATGTTCGTAAGGAAGACCTTGATGGAGTACTCGGCGTTCTTCCGGCGTTGAAGCGTCCCACCATCTCTACTCTCAGCGATCCCGACTGGCTGGCCGTGAACACCGTCATCGAGGAATCGCAGGCGTGGCAGGTCATTCCCCGGCTCAAAGAAGCGAATGCGCAAGGCATCGTCGAATATCCGCTAAACAAGGTGGTCATGTAATGCGGATACTCGAAGGCCAAATTGCCGACGCATACGTCAATAATTTGGAGAGTCGGGGCTCGCGGTTGGACGAAATAGAGCCTGCCGTGCGCAAGATCGTGGATGATGTGAGCCGCAATGGCGACGTGGCGCTGTTGAAGTATGCGAGTCAATTTGATGGCCTTCATTCAAAGCAGTCATTGCGCATTAGCGAGTCTGACCTCAAAGACGCGTGGAAGCGGACTGCGGCTCCACTTCAAACTGCATTGCAGAAGGCTGCAAAGAACATTCGGCAGTTTTGCGAGTGGCAAAAGCCGAAGACGTGGAGGAAGTCGCGCGGCGGAACTTCTCTCGGGCAGATGGTGCTACCGTTAGATTCGGTTGGCTGCTATGTGCCGGGCGGCAGATTTCCGCTCGTGTCAACGTTGCTGATGACAGTCATTCCCGCACAGGTCGCCGGAGTGAAAAGTATTCGCGTGGTTTCGCCCCGCCCCAGCTCTGAAGTCCAGGCCGCTGCTGCCATGCTCGGAGTGCGCGAATTCTATCGTGTCGGCGGGGCGCAAGCCATTGCTGCACTGGCATACGGTACTAAAAGTATTCCGCGCGTGGATAAGATCGTCGGCCCGGGTAATTCATACGTCACTGCTGCAAAAAGACTGGTGGCGTTCGATTGCTCGATCGATATGATGGCGGGACCTACCGAGGTTGTGATCGTGAGCCAGAAAGGAAAGCCGGTGTTCATAGCGGCGGACCTGGTTGCCCAAGCCGAGCACGATCCGGAAACGTTGGCCGTCTTTGTCACCACCTCTCGCAAGCTTGCGCAAGCAGTCGCCAAACAATTGGACGGGGCAGACTCGTCACGAGAGAACGTCATCGCTCAGCAATCGCTTGACACTCGCGGGGCCATCCTGATCGCTGACTCACGAGAGCAAGCCTTCGACTGGGCAAATCGTATAGCGCCGGAGCACATCACTATCGACAAAAACAAGACGGACCTCGCGCTGGTGCGCAATGCGGGTTCAGTTTTCATTGGAGACTACTCGGCGCAAGCAGCCGGCGACTATGCCTCCGGCCCCAATCATGTTTTGCCTACGGCAGGCGCGGCACGATTTCGCGGCGGGTTGAGCGTGATGGACTTCCTAAAAGTCATTTCAGTCCAGGAACTTTCTTCTACCGGCTTGCGAACACTTTCGCCGACCATTGTTCGCCTGGCCGAAACCGAAGGCTTGCGCGCTCATGCAGAATCAGTTCGCGTGAGGTGCCCCCTTGCTTAAAGCCAGAGAAGCGGTTCGCACGCTGAAGGAATACCATCCGCCGTTGGGTAATCGAGAAGGACTGCGTCTGGATTTCAACGAAAATACTGCCGCATGCTCCCCGCGAGTTTTGCAAAGCTTACGCGAGTTGGATGGCGAAACTCTCGCCCGCTATCCCGTTCGCGAACCGGCGGAACGGACTGTGGCTGGCGCTTTCGGAGTTCTGCCGGAAGAACTCCTTCTGACCAACGGCACCGACGAAGCCATTCACCTGATCTGCGAAACCTATCTCGAGCCCGGAGACGACGCGCTGGTGATTGTCCCGACGTTCGCGATGTACGAAATTTATGCGGCAGCCACCGGAGCGCAGGTTGTTTCGATTCCCGCCGGTCGCGATTTCAGTTTCCCAACTACCGATGTTCTCGCCGCTATCACGGCAAGGACTCGTTTCATTGCAGTCGCAAATCCCAACAATCCTACGGGAACATTCGCACCGCTTTCGGATCTCGTCACCATCGCACACGGCGCTCCAGATGCCGCGCTGCTGGTTGACGAAGCGTACTTTGAATTTTCCGGTGAGACGATGGCTTCGCGATGGCGCGAACTCCCCAATCTCTTTGTGTCGCGAACTTTTTCGAAGGCTTACGGAATGGCCGGATTGAGGATCGGTGTCCTGATGGGGAACACGGATCAGATGCCTGTGCTCCGCCGCGCCAGTTCGCCTTATAACCTGAACTCAGTTGCCTTGGCGTGTTTGCCCAACGCCCTGGCCGACCAGAGCTTTATCAATGACTACGCTGGCCAGGCCCTTGAAGGCAGAAGCATGCTCGAATCCGAGCTTGAACTCTGGGGCGTTCGTTTTTGGCCAAGCCGTGCGAATTTTGTATTAATGTATCTGGGCGACCACTGCAAGCAATTTATTGCAGCGATGCGGGCGCGCGGCATTCTGGTCCGCGATCGCTCCAGTGATTACGGCTGCAAGGATTGTGTGCGCATTACGGTTGGAATTCGCGAACACAATCACCGGCTGATTTCCTCTCTGCGCCAGGTGTTCGCCGAAATCGGCCTGCGCCAAAAGGTTGTTCGATGAGAAAAGCCGCCATTGATCGCAACACCAGGGAGACCCGCATTAGCATTCGTCTAGTCATTGAAGGCCGCGGACGCTACAACATTTCTACCGGTATTCGATTTTTTGATCACATGCTCGAATTGTTCGCGCACCACGGCGGGTTTGATCTCGATCTCTCCGCGAAAGGCGATCTCGACGTTGATCAACATCATACTGTCGAAGACGTTGGAATTGGCCTGGGACAGGCCTTTGCACACGCCCTTGGGAATAAGCGCGGCATCCTGCGCGCCGGATATTTCGTAATGCCGATGGATGAAACCCTTGGACTTGCGGCTGTTGATTTTTCCGGACGCGTCGCAGCCGTGATCGATACGAAAGTTCGCACTCGGCTGGTGGGAGATTTGCAATCTGAGTTAGTTCCTGATTTCTTTGAGGGCTTTGCTCGCGGCGCGAATGCCAATGTCCACATACGCACCATGTACGGGCGATCGAATCATCACAAACTGGAAGCGTTGTTCAAAGCCTTCGCGCGAGCATTGCGGGCTGCATGCTGGCGCGATGCACAGATGAAACGACTGCTGCCCAGCACCAAGGGGCTTCTTTGATGATCGCTATCGTGGATTACAAAGCCGGCAATCTGACTTCGGTAAAGAAGGCTTTCGATCACTTGGGTGCGCAAACCGTGGTTACTTCGGAGCCCGCGGAAGTTGCGAGGGCAAACAAAATCGTCCTGCCCGGCGTCGGTCATTTTGCAGCAACCAGCGCGCTGAATGACTCCGGACTTCGCGATGCTATCGTCGGTAGCATCGCGCGCGAGGTTCCATTTCTCGGAATTTGCGTAGGCATGCAATGGATGCTGGCTTCAAGTCAGGAAGCTCCCGGCGTTCACGGGCTCGCGCTCTGGCCGGGCGAATGCAGCCGATTCCCTGCTGACGTGAAATCGCCGCACGTGGGATGGAATAGTTTGCAAATTCGCAATGGATCTTCCCGCTTGCTCCGCGGGGTTGCGCCTGGATCGTACGTTTATTTCACGCACTCGTACCGGGTGCCGCTTCTCGCTTCGACATCTGCGAAATGTGAGTATGGTGGCGGGTTTTCAGCAGTAGTTGAAAAAGACAATTTGTTCGGGGTGCAGTTTCATCCGGAGAAATCCGGCGCCGCCGGCCTGGCGATTCTGAAAAATTTCTGTGATCGGTAGATGCTGACCAAACGAATTATCGCCTGTCTCGATGTTGACGCCGGCCGCGTCGTCAAAGGTACGCAGTTTCTGGAGCTGCGTGATGCCGGAGATCCCGCCGAATTGGCCGCCGTTCACGCCCATGCCGGCGCGGATGAGATCGTTCTGCTCGACATAACTGCCACGCATGAGAAACGAACCACACTGCTTGAAACCGTGCGCCACACTGCAAAACAAATATTTATTCCCTTTACCGTTGGCGGCGGGGTGCGCACCCTTCAAGACGCCGCAGCAATCTTCGATGCAGGGGCGGATAAAATCAGCATCAACTCGGCAGCGATCGCCGATCCCTCGCTTATCACCTGTATCGCGCAGCGTTTCGGTTCGCAGGCGGTGATTGTCGCCATCGACGCCAAGCGGAACGGCACGCATTTCGAAGCCTGGATTTCTGGTGGCCGCAAGGCCTCTGGAAAAGATGCGCTGCAATGGGCGCAAGAAGCTGAGAGCCGTGGCGCGGGGGAAATTCTGCTTACTTCTATGGATCGCGATGGCACCGGCGAAGGCTTTGATTGCGAACTCACTCGGCAAATTTCGCAGTCAGTGCGGATTCCCGTGATCGCCTCCGGAGGCGCAGGCGGCGCGGAGCACTTCGTCCATGTCTTTCGGGAAGGCGCGGCGGATGCCGCACTCGCTGCATCCATCTTTCACTTTGGCCTGACCTCTATTTCGGACTTGAAGAGTCGTCTCTTCGCGGCTGGAGTCCCTGTGAGGTTCCCATGCTGATCCCGTCCATTGATCTCATGGGTGGGAAGATTGTTCAGTTGGTACAGGGCAAGCGTAAGGTGCTGGAGTTCGATGACTTCGAACAGTGGGTCGGCCGCTTTGCGAATTTTCCACTGGTACAACTCATTGATCTCGACGCCGCCATGGGCCGAGATCCGAATTCAACACTGATCGAATTTTTCGTGAAGCGACTTTCATGTCAGGTGGGCGGCGGAATCCGGACGACGGATGCTGCACACACCGTATTACAGCTTGGCGCCAAACGCGTGATTCTTGGATCTGCCCTGATTCTGAACGGACTCATCAATATCGACTTTGCGAAACAGATCGCCTCAGAAATTGGCGGAGACAAACTCGTCTTCGGTGTCGACGCAAGAGGCGGCAAAGTTGCAATCCGCGGCTGGCGTGAGATGACGCCGATCGTCCCGCTCGAAATGATCCAAGCCCTCGACCCCTTCTGCAGTGCCTTTCTTTATACTCACATTGATACTGAGGGGCTGATGACCGGCCTGCCTCTCGACGCCATCCGCCCATTGCGCCAGGCCACGAGCAAACAACTTATCGTTGCCGGCGGAATCGCGACTTCTGGGGAAGTCGAGCATCTCCATGAAATGGGGTTTGATGCGGTGGTCGGCATGGCGCTCTATTCCGGCCGAATGAGTCTGCCTGATACTATTCCAATTTCCAAATAATCTGCTCCGGCGGGAATGCCGGGGCCGGAACTCACCGTGAGCGATTCCAACCTTGCCGCACCCGGATGGCCGGGCATTCCGCCGCGCTGGACTTCAAGCGCCAAGAGCGGCGTCGGCACCGCGCTCAATCGCAGCAGCCGTGTATGGTTCACGCTGAGCCACGGCATCCTTAATGAAATTTATTTTCCCCGCGTCGATATGGCCTGTACCCGTGACTTGGGGTTGCTGGTCACTGACGGCAAAAGTTTTTTCTCGGAGGAAAAAAGGCATTGCAAGTTTGAAGTGGCTCCGGTCGAGCCCGGAGTTCCCGCCTTCCGTCTGGTGAACACCGAGCTCGGCGGAAAATATCGTATCGAGAAAGAAATTTTCGCCGATCCCCATCGCAATGTGGTCCTGCAGAAAACTCGCTTTGCGGCGCTGAACGCGGCTGAGAAATCCAATTATCACCTCTGCGCTCTGCTTGCTCCACACCTCGGCAATTTCGGCGACCACAATACCGGCTGGATCGGCGATTACAAAGGCGTTGCCATGCTGTTTGCCGAGTTCCCGGGCGGCCTTGCTCTGGCGCTGGCCTGCTCGGTGCGGTGGAAAAAAATGTCGGTCGGATTTGCCGGCCGCTCTGATGGCTGGCAAGATCTTTCGCGCAATTTTCAGTTGACCCAACAATACGCGCGCGCTGAAAACGGCAACGTCGCGTTGACGGGAGAGATCGACCTCTCAAATAGCGGCGAATTTATTCTCGCGCTCGGCTTCGGAGGGATCTGGGCGGAGGCGGCTGAACAAGCCCACGCCAGCCTGCTCGATGACTACGACTCGCTTTTTCGCGATTACGTTTCGCAATGGAAAAACTGGCAGAAGAGCTTGATGCCTTTGGACCGCGGCGGGGAACACGATCTTTATCGTGCCAGCACTGCGATGTTACGCGTGCATGAGTCCAAGGATTTTCTCGGCGGGGTGATCGCCAGCCTTTCTATTCCCTGGGGCTTCAACAAGGGTGACGAAGACCTCGGCGGATATCACCTGGTGTGGCCGCGCGATCTGGTGGAAACTGCCGGCGGTTTTCTCGCCGCAGGCGCAATGGGTGATGCCATGCGCGTGCTGCATTATTTAGAAGCCACTCAAGAGGCCGATGGCAGCTGGCCGCAAAACATGTGGCTGGATGGTCGCGCCTACTGGGGCGGATCGCAGATGGATGAAGCCGCCTTCCCTATTCTGCTAGTTGATCTGATCCGTCGCGAAGCTCCCTCTGCACTTGGAGACATAAACCGCTGGTGGTCGATGGTGCGACGAGCGGCTGGCTTCATCGCCCGCAATGGACCCGTCACTCAGCAAGACCGTTGGGAAGAAGACGCTGGGTATTCGCCATTCACCTTAGCGGTTGAAATTGCTGGATTGCTCGCAGCCGCAGATCTTGGCGACTCAGTCAAGGAATCAGCGATGGCCGCATATCTTCGCGATCTCGCCGACAGCTGGAATGATAACGTCGAGCGCTGGACGTACTCCACGAACGGAGGACTGGCGAGGCAAATGGGCGTTGATGGTTACTACGTTCGCATTGCCCCGCCTGACACGGACTGCGCGGCATCGCCCACGGAAGGCTTTGTTCCCATAAAAAATCGACCACCTGGACAAGACCGCGAGCAGGCTTCACACGTCATCAGTCCGGATGCCTTGGCCCTGGTCCGCTTTGGGCTGCGCAATCCAGACGATCCTAAAATTCTCAGCACCATCAAAGTTGTCGACGCACTGTTGCGAGTGAACCTGCCACAGGGTCCGTGCTGGTATCGGTACAACGACGATGGCTACGGCGAACACACGGACGGCGGGCCATTTGACGGCAACGGTGTGGGGCGCCCGTGGCCGTTGCTTTCGGGCGAGCGCGCGCACTACGAACTTGATGCCGGGAATAAGACCGCCGCCGAAGATCTTCTGCGCACTATGAGCTTGTCTTCTAATACCAGCCGGCTTTTGCCTGAACAGGTGTGGGACGCAGCCGATATCGCCGATCGCGAGCTCTTCTTCGGCAAAGCGTCTGGTTCAGCTTGCCCGCTGGTGTGGGCCCACTCAGAGTACATCAAGCTGGTGCGCTCGTTGAAAGACGGCAAAATCTTTGACCAGCCCCCACAAACCGTGAAACGCTATCGGATCGAAAAACGTAAGGCAGTTTATTGGGAGTGGCGGTTCAACAACAAATGCCGTATCGTGCCCACGGGAAAAACTTTGCGCATAGCTACTCAGGCGCCGGCACTTGTGCATTGGAGCCACGACGGCTGGCAGACCTCCCAAGACTCTGCCGCGCGAGATACAGGTCTTGGCGTCTACGTCGCCGACCTACCGACTACCAGCATGGATGCTGGACATGCATTGGTGTTTACGTTTTATTGGCCGGAAGCAAATCGCTGGGAGGGCACAGACTTCTCGGTAAACATTCAGGACGAGTAGCATAAATAATTTTACGATGGCAGAACGTGCACAGGCTTTCGAGACCAAGGCGGCATCGAAAGCAAAGGCCGCCGTACAAGAACTTCGCGGCGGCAGTGAAATGCCGTTGACCAGAGCAGGCTGGTACCACTGAATTCTCATTCCCGGCTTTTGCCCTCATTAATTATTCGCCTCCAATATTTTTCAAACAGTTTCAAACAAATTTGCGCCTGCCGGTTGTCTTACCATTGAGACCGCCACATGCATTCGATCCATGAAATTGAGCGGTTGTATCAACAACATGGAGCTGCGCTGGTGCTATTTGGAACGACGATCGTCGGAGAACGGAATATGGCACAGGATGCCGTCCAGCAGGCATTTCTCAGATTGATCGAGACCGGTTCACTGGCCCACGCCGCGGATCCCAAAGCTTATCTCTTCGCTTGCGTGCGCAACCAAATTCTGAACGAGAGCAAAGTCCGCTAGCGGAATGTATCGCTCGATCCGGATACTGCATGGTTTGTTCCTCCACAACGCGACTACGCTGCCGAGGAGAACCTCAGACGCGCACTTGGGGATTTAAGCCTTGATCAACGGGAAATAGTCGTGCTCCACATTTGGGGAGGACTGACATTTTCGCAAATCAGCGATGTTCTCGGCGTTAACGCAAATACTGCAGCTTCGCGCTACCGCTATGGACTTGAGAAGCTGCGCGCAATCATGTGCTCGGGGGAGAAATCCAATGCCAATCGTTGATTCCAGGTTCGAGGATTATTTAAGAGCATTCCGTCCGTTGGAGGCGGCGGAATTGAAGCTTAAATATTCCCGCTCGGCATATAGAAGCTCACGGCTCCGGTGGGGGTGGCTAGGTGCGACCGCCGCCATTTTGTGCGTCACTGTTTTCCTTTGGCATGGTCGAACGGATGATAGGGTTCCGGTGGGCACTCCCGCGATACATTGTTGTACCTCCCCGCTTACTCTGGGCGCGGCCAATGCGACGATTTTTGGGCCAGGTTCTACGAGAGAATCGCTTGACCGCCTGGTCTTCCCGCAACAAATCAAGCTGCCGAAAGGCGAACAGAGCGCACTCACCGTGCTCGGCGAGGAGAAAACAGAGCTATGAAAAGCGAGTCCTTGTTGCGCCTAATCGCGATAGGTTTACTGTTTACGAATTTCGCGATCGCACAACAAAAAACACATCTTGGCGACAACGCGGCCCTACGCTACTGGGCGGCATTCTCCGAAATGCAGGACTCCGGAATCACTCCGGAGCAGGCTAACGAACTCAGTTTAATTCTAAAAGGAACCGCCGCTTACCGTGATCTCAGTTACAAAAAACTACTGGAAGCAAATATTCCTGCGCTCACTGTAATGGCGAGAGGCACTGCGATTCCCATCTGTGACTGGGGCTTGGACTATGGCCTGGGCCCTCAAACTCCAGTCGAATATGCCCGCAAGTCGCTGGAACTTGGACGTCTGAATGTGCTCTATGCATTTCATCTCAGTCTGGCTGGCGACAAAGAAGGCACCGCTCGAACGCTGATTGCCGGAGTTCGTTTCTCCCGCGATGTCGCGGCCGGGGGATCTCTTTTTGCGACCATCGTAGCCAAGGACCTCCTGGTCAATCATTTCAATGCAATCGAAGGTCTTGTGCATCTGCAAGCATTGTCGGCTGCGCAGCGATCAGAGTTGCAAAAGGAGATTGCTCAACTCGGTCCCGCTGGGCTCGACTGGCGAATGGCGATGAAGTATGAGTTCGGGGCCTTAAATCGGCCGGAATGGCAAAAGGCCGCGCAAAACATCCGTCCAACTTACATGGCCGCCCTCAACGACCAGTCGATGTTGCCTGACCTTCAGGCAAAGATCGCAAAAACTCCGCCGGAGCTGCAACAGGCGATTCCGTCTCCGAAAAGAGTGCTAGAAGAAAAACAAGATTTCATCGACCAGTTGCAACACATTCGACAGGTGCTGCAATAAATTCATCTCCAGTTTTTTAATTTCGGCCAAAGTTCGGCCAGGGTGCCGAACTTTGGGCCATGACAGATAAACACGTCTATGTTTTTCTCCAGCGCCCACGGATTGTCGGCCGAGGTTCCGACGTAGTCGACCTGCTGAAAGATTTGCGCGAGACTTTCGCGAGTATCATCGAGAACAATCAGGCACTTGCCGGAATAACCACGAGGTCCCCAGAGAAAGAAAGTCTTATCTCCGCTGAGAGATCGCGGCAGGCCGTAGCGTCGTCCCAGAAAATCAATCGCGCCCGCCTGCCCGTAATCCTGAGCGAATATCCCGCAATCGCCGCGGTCTGCCGGACTAAGCTGGTTCCAGGCCGCGGCTGTTTCATCCACGATTTCCTGCCAGCCGAACTGGTCGGCATACCATTGCGGCAGGACAGCACGGGCGTGGGAATGCTCCATAACCGGCAGCTTGAAGGGCAGCGTTTTTGTATAGGCAATGAATTTGTCCGGAGAATATACGGGAACAACAATAGGCGCCAGATGAGCGCCAGCGGCAAGCAACAGAACCACAATTATCGGTTCGAGCCAGGCTCTCCCAAAACGAGCTTGGCGGGCGGGGGCGCGCACCCCGCTCAAAACAGTTTCGATGAGCACCGCACCCGCTGCCAGCAGCATGGGATAAATCGGCGCCAGATAATAACTCTTGCCGTGCAATGCAAAAAACACTGTATAGCAGACCAGATAACTCCAACCCAGCACGCGATAAGGCTTTAATGGCGGCCATACGAAGAACGCAATCAATCCCGCGAGCCAAATGGGCGCGGTCAAAGGATGCACCAGCAAGGCCTGCTGAAGAAAATACTGTCCCGCTGGCAGCACGACGTCGCGCCCTTCAGCGCGAATATTGTGCATCAACTCCAGAAATGGCCAGTGATAGTGAATGTTCCACAGCAAGTTCGGTAGAAAGATCAGGAATGCGGCCAAACCGCCCAGCCAAATCCATTTTCCGAAAAACACGCGCCGTTGCTCGGTCAACAGCAATCCGACAACAATGCCAAACACAAAGAACGCAATCGAATACTTCTCCTCCAAGCCCAGTCCTGCAAACACCCCGACCCATAGCCAATAACGCGGATCGTTCCGCTTAATGGCGAGAATCACGAAGTAGGCGCAACCCATCCATAGATTGGGCTCCAGGCAATTCGTGCCCAGCAGGCTGCCGTTGGAGAGATACTGTGGCGCGATCAAGACCGTCACCGCGCTCAGGATCAGCGCGAACCGTTTGCCGCCGAATTCACGCGCAATCATTCCAGCCTGCACCACCAGCAACGATGACGCCAGCGCCGGAATAAAGCGTATCGCCCGCAACGAATCTCCGAGAACGGCGCGAGAGATGTGAATCAGAAATGGAATGAGCGGCGGTTGATCGACATATCCCCAGGCCAGGTGATCGCCGCACGCCATGTAATCAAATTCGTCGCGAAAATAACCGTAGCGGTTGTTGAAGTAGACATGGAAAAGAAATTTTGCCAGCGCGATGGCGCAAACGACCGCCATCCCGACCGTCACCGGCGACTTTTGCAGCAGATTCGGCGCGGCTCGATCCACAGTAGTAGCGCCCATTGTAGAGATCTCCCGTTTCAAATTTCGGACCCACCACTTCACTCGCGTATCTACGTTGTCAATGAGAGCAAAGTTCCGCGCGGCGGCGTAAGTTTTCTACTCTACCGTTACAAGTCAGCCGATGTTGAATCCGTCGCCTGCGAAGCAGTCTTAAAGGCGAGTAACCAACCCGGCAGGTCATGCCTACCTGGCCGCGCGGCCTCTGTCCTCTTGCCAATGCAGCTTCTTACCTAGCTCAAGTTACCCAACTTTTCTGACGATGGTAAGTTGCCGGACATTGCGCCATCTATTCAGCACAACCGTGCGTGCTTTTCACGAGGACAGGCCAGCATTGGAATTCTTCAAACGATTATTTTCGTCTGATTTCCTGCCCCACGGCACTTGCTATCTGTGGAACCAGAAGATCGTGTGGCTGCACGTTGTCTCCGACAGTGTAATCACGCTCGCTTATTACTGCATTCCGATCGCCTTGATTTACCTGGTGCACAAACGCCGCGATCTGCCATTCAACTGGATCTTTTGGATGTTCGGGCTATTTATTCTGGGCTGCGGCACCACGCACCTGATGGAAGTGTGGAATGTTTGGCATGGCAGTTATCTCATCGCTGGGATCATCAAGGCGGTCACGGGTGTGGCATCGCTAGCCACGGCAATAGTGCTCATACCCTTGCTGCCAAAAGTAATTTCTTTACCGGCGCAAATGCAGTTGCAGGAGGCAAATCGCAAGCTTGCCGTAGAAATCACTGAACGCGAGCAGGCAACCGAAGCGCGAGAACGTCTGGCAGCGGTAGTCGAGTCATCCGAAGATGCAATTGTCAGTAAAAATTTGAACGGGACAATCACGGCATGGAATCCCGGAGCTGAACGATTGTTCGGTTACTCGACATCCGAGGCAGTGGGCAAGTCCATGCGGATGCTCTTGCCTGCAGAGCGCGCCAATGAAGAAGGCGACATTCTGGACCGTATCGGTCGTGGCGAACGGGTGGAGCATTTCGAGACCACCCGGGTCCGAAAAGACGGCGGCAAAATTGATGTTTCAGTGACGATTTCGCCCATGAAGGACAGCCATGGCGTCATTGTTGGCGCTTCAAACATCGCCCGCGACATTTCTGAGCGCCGGCGCTCAGATCAGGCGCTCACCGACAGCGTCACTATCCGCGAACGCATGCTCAAAGAATTGGCCGATCAAAAATTTGCGCTGGATCAACACGCTATCGTCGCCATTACCGATGTCCAGGGCACCATTACTTACGTGAACGAAAAGTTTTGCGCAATCAGCAAATACTCCAAAGAAGAACTGCTCGGCCAGAATCATCGCATCCTCAACTCGGGACACCACTCCAAAGAATTTTTTCAACACATGTACCGCACCATCGCCGCAGGCAAGGTCTGGCATGACGAAATCAGGAATCGCGCCAAAGATGGATCCATCTACTGGGTGGATACGACTATCGTCCCGTTTGTTGCTGCGGACGGAAAACCACGCCAATACGTCGCCATTCGAACGGACATTACCGAGCGCAAGCGCGCGGAACAAGCCTTGAAGGAAAGCCTCATCACCAGCGAGGCGGCACTCAAGGAGCTCGCTGATCAGCGATTTGCTCTGGACCAGCATGCTGATGTGACCATCACCGATATCGAGGGTCGCATTACCTATGCGAATGACAGGTTCTGCGCCTTAAGCCAGTACTCTAGGGATGAATTGATCGGCCAGAATCATCGCATCCTTAACTCCGGCCATCATTCCAAAGAATTTTTCCAGCAGATTTACAAAACTATTACCAGGGGCGAAGTTTGGCGCGGCGAAATCAAGAACCGACGCAAAGATGGCACGACATATTGGACAGATGCAACCATCGTGCCTTTTTTAGGCCGCGCGGGAAAACCACGACAGTATGTCGCCATTCGGGCCGATATCACCGAACGCAAGGTGGCGGGAGAATCCCTGGCCGTCCAGGCGTTGGAATTGATACGTCAAGCGGAGCAGAGGAAAGCCGATGAACAGGAAATTCTCAAACTCAATAACGAACTGGAAGAGAGAGTCATTCAACGCACCGCGCAACTGGAGGCGGCAAACAAGGAACTCGAGGCCTTCACCTATTCGGTCTCTCACGACCTGCGCGCCCCGCTTCGCCATATTGTCGGATTTTCCAAGATGCTGAGCGAGACCTGCGGAACTTCACTGCCCTCGGAAGGCCGTCATTACCTGGAGCGGATCCAAACCGGGACCCATCGTATGGGCATGCTGGTAGACGACCTGCTCAAACTTACTCGGATCGGACGACACGAACTAGAGATGCAAGTCACAAGCCTTGATGCCATGGTGAAAGATGTTATTGCCGAACTCACACTCGACACCGGCGGACGGGAAATTGAATGGAAAATCGGCGACCTCCCCTTAGTGAAAGGTGATCCAGCGCTGATAAAAGTGGTGATCCAGAACCTGCTTGCAAATGCCGTCAAATACACCCGCACCCGGGCAAAAGCCATTATCGAAATCGGCACCAGGCAGAATGCGTTGTATATCCGAGATAACGGAGTGGGCTTCGACATGAAATATGCCGATAAGTTATTTGGCGCGTTTCAACGCCTGCATCGCAGCGAAGATTTCGAAGGCACCGGCGTTGGCCTGGCTATTGTGCAGCGGGTGGTACAAAAGCACGGCGGCCGTATTTGGGCGGAGGCTGAACCCGACATAGGCGCGACCTTTTATCTGAGCCTCGGCATGGTTCCAGAGATGCCGGTCAATAATGGCCCTACAACAGCGGAGAAAGCCCATGACTATGCAAGGTGAAGTTGACATCCTGCTCGTCGAAGATAATCCCGATGATCTCGAACTTACGTTGCACGCGCTGCGGCGCGAGCACCTGGCCAACAATATTTTCACCGTCCGGGACGGCGAAGAGGCGGTTGAATTTTTGTTTTGCACAGGCCGCTTTGCCGAACGCAGCTTCAATCAGCATCCGCGACTGGTTTTGCTCGATCTCAAATTACCCAAGCTCACCGGGCTTGAGGTGTTGAAGCTGGTCAAAAATGATCCGCGGACGAAGGCGGTGCCGGTAGTGATTCTCACGGCTTCGCGAGAGGAGCGGGACTTGGTCGCGAGCTATAACCTGGGGGCCAACAGCTATATCCAGAAGCCGGTGGACTTTGACCAGTTCCGCGAAATTGTGAAAACCACGGGACTGTATTGGATTGTCATCAACCAACACCCTTTGTCGAATCCACTGTCGATGGCGGCGACTCAACCATGACCGGCGCACCCCAAAACGGATCCAGCCAAAACCGGCTGCGGGTCTTATTGATCGAAGATAGCCCGGCGGACGCTGAAATCGAAATCGCTGAATTGCGGCGTGCCGGCTTTGACGTTGCGGGCGACGTGGTGGACACCCGCGAACAGGTCCGCGAGCGTCTAAAAAAAAATCCTTATGACATTATCCTCGCGGATTACAGTTTGCCGAATTTTCGCGGCATGGATGCGCTGGACATGGTGCGCGAAAGCAGCCTTACCACCCCGCTAATCCTGGTAACAGGAGCATTGAACAGCGAAACCGCAGTCGAATGCGTCAAGCAGGGTGCAATGGATTACGTGTTAAAGGACCACCTCGCCCGGCTGCCCATCTCAGTTCGCCGCGCGCTTGAAGAGGTTCGCCTGCGCCAGGAGCGCGCTCGTGCCCAGGAGCAACTTGCCAATAAAGTCGAGGAACTGGCACGCTCTAATTGCGACCTGGAACAGTTCGCCTACGTTGCTTCCCACGACTTGCAGGAGCCGCTTCGCATGGTTGCGGCTTACACGCAACTGCTGTCGGAACGCTATCAGGGCAAGCTCGATTCCGCCGCCGACCGTTACATCAGCTATGCGGTCGAGGGCGCCACCCGCATGCAGGCCCTGCTTGAAGATCTGCTGGCGTTTTCGCGGGTTGGACGCACTGGCGCCATACCCGCACCAGCCGACGTCAACGCAGCCATAAATGAGGTTTTGAAAAATTTAGACCTCGCGCTGAAAGAGCACGGCGTAACTGTTACCTGCCATCCGCTGCCTACGATTTTGGCTGATCGTTTTCAGGTAGTGCAATTGTTCCAAAATCTTATCGGCAATGCCGTCAAATTTCGCGCCAAACGGAATCCCTGCATCACCATTTCCGCTGAACCAAAGGGCCGTGAATGGCTGTTTTCGGTGTTTGACAACGGGATTGGCATTGCCGAAGAACACAAAGACCTGGTTTTTAAGATTTTCCAGCGGCTCCATACTCGGACTGAGTACCCAGGTAACGGGGTGGGACTGGCCATCTGCAAGAAAATCGTGGAGCACAACGGCGGACGAATTTGGGTCGAGTCCGAATTGGGTCACGGCTCCAATTTTCGGTTCACGTTTCCCGCCGCGGTAGCCGATAAAGCTGGTAAGACAGAAGATTATGAGCTCTGCACACAAAATCCTGTTGGTCGACGATAACCCGGCTGACGCCAATCTGACCTGCGAGGTCCTCGCTACCAGCGAACGCCCCGCGCAGGTGAGTACGGTGGCGGACGGCGAGCAGGCGCTGGAGTTTCTCCATCGCTGCGGAAAGTTTGCCGAAGCTAGTCGTCCCGACCTCATCATCCTTGACCTCAACCTGCCCCGCAAAGATGGCCGCGCCGTGCTCGCCGAGGTGAAAGCTGATCCCGAGTTGAATGAGCTGCCGGTGGTGATCTTCACTACCTCGCATGCCCCGCGCGATATTGCCCGCTGTTACGAGCTAGGCGCCAACTCCTACGTCAGCAAGCCGGGAAATCTGGGGCAGTTCTTCTCAGCAGTGCGCTCCATTGAAAATTTCTGGTTTGGTTTTGCCAGCCTTCCTGATTAGGAGAAACCATGGCCGATTTTCCCAAGCAGGTTTTGCTGATCGAAGACAATCCCGGCGATGCCGACCTGGTGCGCTTGCGTTTGACCGAGGGTACAAACCACGTTGATGTCAGTTGCGTAAACCGTCTTTCTGACGGACTGGCTTCCATCGAGAACATGCCGCCGGCGGTGGTGCTTCTCGATCTGAATCTTCCGGACAGCCATGGCAGCGAAACTTTTCGCAGAATTCTGGAAAAGGCTCCGGGCGTCCCAGTGGTGATTCTTTCCGGACAGGATGACGAAGTGCTCGCCATGAAGGCCATCCATCAGGGTGCGCAGGATTACCTGATCAAGGGGGACCTGACCAGCCGCAGCCTTGAGCGTTCCATGCGTTATGCGGTCGAACGGCAGGCGCTATTGCGCTCCCTGGAAATGAGCCGCAAGCAGCAGATTGAATTCAAAAACCAATTTCTTTCGCATGTTTCCCACGAATTGCGGACTCCTCTAACCTGTATTCACCAGTACGCCTCGCTGTTGTTTGATGGGCTCGCCGGGGCAATTTCGCCGGAACAGCACGACCACTTGCAAGTCATTTTGAAGAGCGTAAATCAACTTCACGCGATGATCCGAGACTTACTCGAAGCGACGCGCGCCGAATCCGGCAAGCTTCGCATCGAACCCCGTTGCCTCGCCCTCGTCGATTTGGTTCGGCAGGCCATCGCCATGGTCCGCCCTATGGCGGTCGAAAGTCGGATCACGGTGGAACTGGAAGCCGATGCTCGCATCCCCTTGGTGTACGCAGACCCGGACCGGGTGCTCGAAGTTCTAATCAACCTGATAGACAATGCGGTCAAGTTCACGCCGCTCGAAGGATCCGTAAACGTAAAAATCAGCCAGCAAGAGACCGACTCTGAATTTATTTACGTCACCGTGAGTGATACCGGCCGTGGTATTTCCGCCGAAGCCCTCCCCCTCATTTTTGAACGTTTGTATCAGGACCCGGAATCGGTCGACGGAAACCGCTCCGGCCTTGGCTTGGGGCTTTACATCGCACGAGAATTGGTAAACCTCCACGGCGGTCGAATCTGGGCCGCAAGTCAACCTGACCAGGGCACAACGTTCACCTTCAACCTGCCGGTGTATTCCCTAGCCAAGCTGTTGTTGCCGGTGATCACCCATGAACAGCGGCTTCGCGAATCCATAGTGTTAGTTCGGGTCGATCTAAAACCACTGGCTACTCCGTTCCGTGGAAATTGGAAGGAGGTTTGCCGCGAGTCCCTCGACCTGTTGCGCCGGTGCGTTTATATCGATAAAGACCTGGTGCTTCCTGCCATGGCCACCAACGGACCCGAAGATACGTTTTACGTAGTCGCGTCCACCGACATGAAGCATGTCGACATCATGATTGCTCGCATTGTCGAGCAGATCGGCGTGCTCACGCGAGTGAAATCAACCGGCACGGTACGCGCATGCGCGCGTCCCGTCGAATATTCTGCGATGCCAGAGAAGACCCTTGAACAGCAGGTGGCACAGGTTGCCGACGCGGTCACCGAACTAGTCCTCAACGATCTTAGAACCATGAACGGTTTTAACCCAAAGGAGAACTATGCAAATGCAAACTGAAAAGGAACAGATTGAAGAGCCAAACTTGAACCGAGCAAAGATCCTGATCGTGGATGATGACCCCGAGCTGCGAATGGCCTTGAAGCTGCGCCTTCGAGCGAACCACTACGATACGGTCAGCGCCTCCGATGGGTACTCGGCCATTGCACTGGCCCAGAAGGAGCGCCCCAACCTGATCATCCTCGACCTTGGCTTGCCTGCGGGCAACGGATTCATCGTGCTGAAGCGCCTGCAGGAAAGTGATACGCTGTCGCACATTCCGGTGATCGTACTGACTGCGCGCGACCCGCAGGGTAACGAATTGCGCAGTCTCGATTCCGGAGCGACCGCATTCTTTCAAAAACCTGCCGATAATAATGAATTACTGCAGGTGATTCGCGCCAGCCTGCGCTCGGCCTCGGCATGGGGAGCAACACTTCCTTCTTAGACTTTGCAGCACCCGCCGTAGAAACGTTGCTTGCAACGTCTCGGCGTGAAGGAGCGAATATGCACGTTGGAACCCGGAGTTCGGCAGCACCCGCGGCGCAACATTGCCCCGAAAGGCGTTATCCGCGGCATTTTCTCAGCGCTCCAGTGACCACCTGGGGCATGCTGAACTCCGGGCCGCAGGTCACACGTGGCCTCACTCTTGAAATCAGCCTCGGCGGACTTTCCGCCGTTTTGTGTGGCCCCCCCAAACGTGGCGAGCGGGTTTCGGTGCGGTTGAAGTTGCTCGACGTCGCATTCGAAACCCCCGCTATCGTTCGCCACAGTTCTCCGGCACGCACCGGCTTTGAGTTTCTGGAGCCCTCGCCGGAGTTCCTGCGCACTATCGAAAATTGCATCAACAGTTCGCGTCTCTCCCTTTTCCCTCAACCCTATAACACGGGTGTTGTCTAGAGCTTTGGTCCCACATTAGGTAACATTCATGGTTGTACCTTCGGTACCTCCAATCTCTGTCCCTGGTTGGAAAACTCCCGCAAAGACGTAATAATCCTTCTTAAGCAGGAAGGGATTATCGAATGGCAACCACGACGTCAGCACCCGGCTCTGCAATTGCCGGCGGTAGCTTTTTGCTGGATAGCCGTAGTCCGGAAGAGGTTTTCACTCCAGAAGATTTCAGCGAACAGCACGTGCTGATCGGGCAGACGGCGGAAGAATTCGCGCAAAAAGAAATCGTGCCCAACATTGAGAAGATGGAGCACAAGGATTTCTCCGTTACTCGCGATCTGCTGAAAAAAGCGGGTGAGCTGGGGCTGAGTGGCGTCGAAATTCCCGAGACTTACGGCGGCATGGAACTGGATAAAGTTTCGGCCGCTGTCATCGCCGACCACATCGCAAAATACGCCGGCTTCGCCACCACCTGGGGCGGGCACACCGGCATCGGCACCCTGCCGCTGGTGTACTTCGGCAATGACGCGCAGAAACAAAAATATCTGCCCAAGCTCGCCGCCGGCGAAATCGTCGGCGCTTACGCATTGTCCGAAGCTTCGTCCGGGTCGGACGCGCTGAATTGCCGCTCCCGCGCGGTTTTATCGTCAGACGGCAAGCACTACATTCTCAATGGCGAAAAAATGTGGATCACGAATGCCGGCTTTGCCGACTTGTTCACCGTATTCGCCAAAATCGACGGGGAGAAGTTTACTGCGTTTCTGGTCGAACGCAACTTCCCCGGATTTTCCATCGGCGCGGAAGAACACAAAATGGGCATTCGCGGGTCTTCCACCTGCCCGATCATTTTGAACGACTGCAAAGTTCCCGTCGAAAATGTTCTCGGTGAGATTGGCCGCGGGCACATTATCGCCTTCAACATCCTGAACATCGGCCGCTTCAAGCTCGGAGCCATGTGCGTCGGTGGCGCGCGCGAATCGGTAAACAACGCTATCGGCTATGCCAAGCAGCGCAAGGCTTGCAAAAAAGTCATCGCGGATTTCGGACTGGTGCGGGAGAAATTGGCTAACATGGCCACGCTCATCTACGTCGGTGAATCCCTGGTCTTTCGAACAGTAGGGATGATGGACGCGGCCTTGGCTGCGATCGATAAATCCGCCGCCGATGCCGCCAAGAAGACGCTAAAGGCCATCGAAGAATATGCCGTCGAGTGCTCGATCATAAAAGTCTGGGCTTCGGAGATGCTCGACTACGTTGTGGATGAAACTCTGCAGATTTACGCCGGGTACGGCTTCGTTGAAGAATATCCCGCGGAACGCGCTTATCGCGACGCGCGAATCAACCGCATCTTTGAAGGCACAAACGAAATTAATCGCCTGATCATTACCGGGTTTCTGTTGAAACGCGCTATGGGCGGCCAGTTGCCTCTGATGCCCGCGATCAAGCAATTGATGGATGAAGTGCTTTCAGGGCCGTCCGCGGGCGAAGAGTTCGAGGGCGTGCTTGCCGACGAGCAGAAACTTGTGGCCTCAGCGAAAAAACTTGGCCTGTTCGCCGCCGGCGCCGCCACTCAAAAATACATGATGCAGATCGAACAGCAGCAGGAAGTCATGGGTGCGATCGCCGATATGGTGATGGAAGTTTACGCCATGGAATCGGTGCTCCTGCGCACTATGAAGATGGTTTCGTCCGCAGGTGAAAAGTCCGCCATGCTGCCCATTGCGGCAACTCGCGTATACCTGTCCCAGGCGATGGACAAAATCGAATTGTCGGCGCGGAAAATCATCGCCGATGTTGCCGAAGGCGACATGCTGCGCACGCAGATGGCGATCCTGCGGCGCTTAGCCAAGCACGAACCGGTCAATACCATCGGACTGCGGCAGCAAATTGCAGAAAAAATTATTGAACGTGGAAGATATGGCTTAAGCTGATCTTGCGAACTAACTCGCAAGGTCACAAATGAAAACTCTTCGCTGCTCGTTGGTCGTTTTTCTGCTTGCTATCTCCGCCTCGGCCCAGTCCGGCGCAGCGCCTGATCCCGATTCTGCGACTTTCGATCCGGACGGCACCGCGCACATCACTCGCGTGGTGCCTATGCCGACAACCGTCAGTCCTGAGGCCCAGCGATGGCTGAAGGAGATCGATCACAACTCTCCGCAACCTGAAGAAACTCTTGCCGAGCGACGCAAGCACACCGACGAATGGCGCGCCCAGGATTCTGCCGAGGCCAAGCGTCTTTATCCCGTGAACGTGGAAGAGACCACCACTGCCGGAGTTCGGACTGACATCATCACGCCGCTTGCCGAGGCAAATAAGAACCTGGTGCTCATCAATCTGCACGGCGGGGGATTTAATTCCGATTCCGGTTCATTGATCGAAGGCATTCCGATTGCGAACCTGGCAAGGATAAAGGTCGTCTCCATCTATTACCGGCTCGCGCCTGAAAATCCATTCCCCGCCGCGGTTGATGATGTGGTCGCCGTTTACAAAGACCTGCTCAAGACTTATCAGCCGCGCAACATCGGCATCTTCGGTACTTCAGCCGGAGCCATTCTGACCGGAGAGGTCGCGGTTAGAATCAAGCAGCTTGGGCTTCCCTTGCCCGGCGCGCTGGGCATGTTCTCCACCCTCGCCGACTTCAGCCAGCCCTCCGACTCGCAGCAGATCTTCGCACTCGACGGATTTTCCGGCAACGTCTCGCCGCAAAGTGCAGACCATCCGCACGATGAGTTCTATGTAGGCAAGACCAACCCAAAAGATCCTGTGCTTTCTCCCTTGTTCGCCGACCTGCACGGCTTCCCGCCATGCCTTTTGGTGACCAGCACCCGCGACTTGCTCTTGAGCAACACTTCGATATTTCATCGCGCTCTGCTGGGCGCCGGCGTCGATGCACAACTGGTCGTTTTCGAAGCGTTGCCGCACGCCTTCTGGTATCACTTCCAATCGCCCGAAACCAAAGAAGCGTTGCAGATCATGGCGGACTTTTTCAAACAGAAACTGTGGAGGTAAAAATCCGAGACTCAAAAGAAAACCGTGGCGGGTGTTTCGCTCGAAGTCAGTGCTTCAATTCCACTGTATTTCCCAAAGCCTGATCTAAAAACTTCAGCACCTTTGGAATCGCGTTCAGGGAAGAGGCCGCGTCTCCTGGCACGGTCCCGCCCGGATCCATTTCCCTCCCCGAAACCGGATGCCTCATCTTGCCGTGCCAGACGGGCACGATCTCCGGCCGCCCGGCGCGATGCCCCGCATGCGGATATTTCAGCAGCTCAACATCGTAAGCAAAATGATTGCGATGTAAGCGGTCCGCCACGGCCTCGGCCATCGACGAAGAGTGCCACACGCCATCGTCTTCCGCCCCGATCAAGAAGATCGGCCCTTGAGCATGCTCAACCGCAATTCCCGCGGTCATTTGCGCCTGTGCAGAATCCGCCATGCGCGGCATCGCGTAGGTCAGCGGCTGCCCTTTCCATGTCCAGGCATACGGAACCATCGTTCCGCCGCAACACGCCGCGTAGCGCACATTTGCAGGCACGTATGCCACCACCGCTTTCAGCTGCGGGTACATCGATCCCAACTGAAGTGCTAGTTCCCCGCCCCGCGATGTGCCCATCACACCGATCCGTTCCGGCGCAATCTCCGGGCGCTGCATCATCCAGGCAATCGCCTCGCCGAAGTATTCGAGCGGAATGTTTTCGAGATCTCGCGGCAAGTCTTCATATCGGAAATACGCCAGCGCCAGGGCAGCAAACCCATGCGAGGCCAGCCATGCGGCTTTCGGGCTGGGCAGGCCACCTTCCGATCCTCCAAGCACCAGCATGCCCGGGTGCTGTCCGGCGCCTGACGGAAGAAAAAGAACTCCGTGCAGCGTGCCTTTGATGGTAATCCGTCTCACGTCGTGTGCAATCTGCAGTTGCTCAAGTTGAGCTGTTGAAACCTGCTGCCCGTTTCGGATTAACCCAAAGTTGATAATTTGTGGCTGCAAATCGCGCGGCAATACATAGGTGACCACATGTTTTTCCGCCGGCATCATCGACCATACCAGCCCCATCGCAGAGACTTCGCGGTAAGAACCCTTTGCGGGCGCTTGTTTCGACGTGTCCACAACACCATCAGCGTCGGCGACGAACTCAGCCTCCGACTTCCACGCCTGCTCGCCGCCATCGGTCAACTGCGCGTGGATGGTCACGCGTTCATTTGCCTGCAGCCCCTTTGCACGTATCACCACCTGTTCGTCCATCAGCGCGCGACTCGGAGTTATTTCGAGGGTCTGCGCCGCAAGCAGACTTGTGGCTCCAAAAACCCATGCCGTAAGCAACGCAAGTCTCTTCATCCCAGCAATCCTGCTACATACCTCAACTACTGTGATGCATTTTCCGCAGCCACTAACTGATAACTCACAAACGCCAGCGACTTGCTGTCCGGAGACCATGAGGGCACATTAATCGTTCCCTGGCCGCCGAACAATTTCGCCAGGACTGTGATCTGCTTGTCTTCATCGGTGAGCGACATCAATCGCAACATCACATCTTTGTTTTCCGGATGACCGGTCACGTCTCGTTCGTAAGTGAGGAAGACCATCCACTTTCCATCCGGTGAAATGTGCGGAAACCAGTTGTTGTAATCGTCGGCGAAGAGCTGCTCTTGTCCGCTGCCATCAGGACGCATCCGCCAAATCTGCATGTGCCCTGTGCGCTCAGAGTTGAAATAAATGTACTGTCCATCGGGCGAATATTCCGGCCCGTCGTCGAGTCCCTTCGCAGTCGTCAGCCGAGTTTCCTCGCCGCCAGCGGCCGGTATTGTATAAATGTCAAACTCGCCATTTCGCTGGCCCACAAATGCCAACGTCTTACCATCCGGTGACCAGCCATGCCAGTATGAGGGCCCAGCTTGGGTCATACGGCGCGGAGTTCCCCCAGCCAGTGGCAACAAGTACACCAGCGACTCGTGGGTCACAGTTCCATCCGCAGATTTCGTTTCCTGCGAGTTGTCACTGATCGCGAGCTGGGTTGAGTCCGGTGAAATGCCGTGGTCGTTGTTTACTTTGTTGGCGAACCCGGTGTCGATAATCTGTGGCTCGCCCCCTGCAATCTGCAATTTCTCCAGATGTCCGTTGCGATTGAAAATTAAATACGAGCCGTCGTGCGACCAGTTGGGAGCTTCAAAGCGGCCTTGGGCAACGTAGACTACGCGACGAATCCTAGTATCAATGTCCACGGCCTCAAGGGAGCTGAACAGCACCGGCTGAGCGGTTGAGGGTAACAGGCTCTTGATCTCGACGTTAGAAAACTTCGCTTCTTCAACCACATCTTTGTCGTGCGAGCAAACACCAATACCGACGTAAAAGTCGTTTTGGAAGGGGATCGGAATCGATTCTCCGTCGTAGGCTGGATTTGAACCTGTCGCACCTATGAACAAGGAGACGTAGGCACCTCTTCGAATCAGTTTTAGATGTGCACCGGTGTAATCCGTGGGGTATTTGTTGGATCCGCTTACAAATGTCAAGTGAACTTTATTGTTTGCTTTCGACTGTACCTCAGTAGTCATTCCGCCTTTTTCCTCGCGAAACTGCAGCGAGGTCAACCCATTCCCATGTAATGCGACATCGGCATAAACCGAGTCGCCGTCGAGCGACTGGCGCAACATCAGCACCGCCTTCTTGTGCTCGTTGCCGCCAGAATTCGGGAAAGAAACGTCGGCAGAAATTTCCATGTCACCGGAAATTTTTTTCCATGCAAACTGAAATGCGTCCGCCCTCGCCCACATGTTCTCGCCGCTGCCGATCAGGGTGTAGGCATTCTTCGATGAATCGTAGGTCGTCGATCCTGGATGTAGTACGTTGCCGACGTCGGCGTGGTCGGTAAAAATCCCGAGTGACTGGGCGTGGCAAAGTGGAATGCACAAAAATGCAAGCGCGATAACAAGCGGCCATTTCCTCATGGATATTCCTTTCGAAGGCTAAACAGAAACTAGAAGTTTTAGAGAGCGCCGGACGGATTGTCAATTGAACATAAGATTCAGGCCGGGGGGAGAAAAAATATGTAATTCATTTCACCTGGCGGTAACGCACACGGAGAACCTTCAGGAGGTGTAAACTGCTTTTCGACCACAAATTTGCCGCGGCCCCGTAGCTCAACTGGATAGAGCATCAGACTTCGGATCTGAGGGTTGGGGGTTCGACTCCCTCCGGGGTCGCCAGAATCTAAAGGCTTTTCGTCGACTGTACCGGCGGGCACTCACACGCTTTTAGGCTCATTCCCCCCTACTGGCCTTTTTCTTCACAAACCAGGATCCCGCAAACTGGAGAGGCTTCCAAAATTTGGGATGAAAGATTCGGACTTCCGTCTGTTTATCCACAGGCCTCTTTTGAGAGTTCCATGCAAAGGAAAAAGCGTGATTTCCCCTTCCTAATGAATCAGTTACAACGAATGAGAATGGCAGATTCACAACCAATGTGCAGTGATTTGCACAGTCGGGTGACAATTTAGCATGCCGGTTCAGGCGTAAGTCTCTTGTTTTCAATAGACCTAATGGTCATATACTTTGGTAACTAATATGCTGAGTAGTGGTCGCATTCTGCGGAAGTGTTGAGAGCCGGTCCACCCGCGGGGGCCATGAAGGTTCTCACAGAGCTTTGAGCTAAGCGTACAGTACCGGACTGATTTTGGAGGAGTGAGTTATGAGACGAGTAGTTTTGTTGACCCTGTTGGCTCTTGCGCTACCAACCTTAGCGCTCGCCGACAGCATTATCGACTTCGAGGGCTTTGGTACATCGACAGCTGGCACCGCCACGATCACTGGACTACCACTAACAAGCGGCGGATCCCTCAACATTACCACTGCGCTAACCGGGGTCAATGGGGTAGCGACAACCGGAACCATCACCTGGAGTACGGGGGCATTATCCGGCAGCGGTAGCAGCTTCACCTACACCGGAGGCACCCTAACCATCATGTCTGGGGCCACGACCCTGTTCAGCGGAACATTTTCAAGCTCCACGCCTGGAACCGTGACCGTTACGCCAGTTTCGATCCTGCTTTCGGGAGTCCTGGCTAATGGCGGTGGAACAGAAACCATCACCATCATGAAAAGCGGAGCCTTCACCGTGAGCGCGGACATCGGCGTAGTCACTACACCGGAACCCGGCACACTGGGGTTGATCGGCACTGGCTTAATCGGTTTGGCTGGACTCGCCCGACGTAAGTTACGCCCTTAATACTTCTGCCAACACTACTTGCCTCAGAGCCCTGCTCACATGAGCAGGGCTTTTTGTTGGTCCCGTAAACTGCGCCAAATTGGCGGCCCTGACCGCACCAAAGGCAGATTACTCGGGTAACTGCCCTCCGGCGTTCCTCATTGACCCGTTCTGCCTTCCTTTTTAGAGTCCTAAATAGAGGACTTTCATGAAAGACATCCATGAGGTTTTGCGGCGGAAGCAGGCCAAGTACGCCCAACTCGGCAAACAAATCGAGATGTTGCAGCAGGTTGCCGAAAAGTTACGCGAAGTCGCCCCCTTGCTTGCAGAGAACGACGACGACGATTCCGCCATTCTGGCCGACGCCGAAGAAATAACCCCGGCTGCAGCCAAAGCTGCCGCCGCAGGTGCGCAGGGACAGCCTGCGGCTGCCAAGCCGCCGACGCGCGGGGTTTCCCCTCGCTGGCCGTAAGGCTGGCTTTTTGCCATGTCATTTCGTGCACTGCTGGTTTCGAAAGACGACCAGGCCGTGGAAGCGCTCACGCCGGTGCTGTCGAATTTCGGCTTGACGGTTCACCGCTGTCTATATCCGGACGCGCTCTGCATGGTGAGCGAGCAGAAATTCCATGCTGTGCTGGTCGACTTTGACGATCCGCATAGCGCGACTTTGACGCTGGAAAATCTCTCCGCCGCCCGCTTTCGAGCGCACGCAGTAACCGTGGCCCTTTTGGCCG
>Ga0157372_10001336_pt1 | contig 26658 bp, 21 predicted proteins | sample C55metaG_FD_115307 | JGI IMG/M metagenome (GOLD analysis project Ga0157372, IMG submission 115307) | Corn rhizosphere microbial communities from Kellogg Biological Station, Michigan, USA - C5-5 metaG | ecosystem: Host-associated > Plants > Roots > Rhizosphere > Soil | place: USA: Michigan...
GGATCGACGCCGAGATCTGGTCGCCCGCCGACCTGTCGGCCACCGACGCGTTGCCCCTCCTGATCAGCCACGACGGCCCGGAGATGGACGGCTACGGCGGGCTCACGGCGTACGTCGCAGCGCTCGTCGCCGCGGGGACGCTGCCGCCGATGCGGGTCGCGCTGCTCAGCCCCGGCCCTCGACGCAACCAGCGGTACGCCGCCAACCCGGCGTACGCACGCGCCCTCAGCGGCCGCGTGGTGCCGGCCCTGACCGAGGCGGTCGCGACGACGGGGAGACCGGTACTGATGGGGCAGAGCCTCGGTGCGCTCTCCGCTCTCCATGCGGCGTGGAGCTCACCGGCGACGTTCGGCGGGCTGTTCCTCCAGAGCGGCTCGTTCTTCACCCCCGAGCTGGACCCGCAGGAGTCGGGCTTCGAGCTCTGGCGCGAGGTGACCGGATTCGTGGCCAGCGTGCTCGCGTCGAGCCTCGCCGCACCGGGTGCGCCACCGATCACGCTGACCTGCGGCGCGGCCGAGGAGAACCTCGCCAACAACATCGCGATGCGCGACCACCTCGCGGCCGTCGGCATCGAGACCGGCTGGGGCGAGGTCCGCGACGGGCACACCTGGACCTGCTGGCGCGACACCCTCGACCCGTACCTCACCGACCTGCTCACGCGGGTGTGGGCGTGACCTCGCTCGAGCCTGGCCGCACCGGAAACGCGTTGGGCCGGCTCGGGACCGGTCTGGAAGGCTGGACCCGATGGAACGCCACCAGGTCGAGCTCGACGCGCCCGGATTCGACCGGCCGGGCACGGTGATCCGGTACGGCCACTACGGCCGCCCGGTGATCGTGTTCCCCAGCGAGGCCGGTCGTGCGTGGGACTACGAGAACAACGGCATGGTCGGTGCCGTCTCCCACCTGGTCGGCGACGGCCGAGTGAAGCTCTACTGCGTCGACAGCTTCGACCACGCCAGCTGGTCCGACCGTGGTCTGCCGATCGAGGAGCGGGCCCGGCGACATCAGGCCTACCAGGCCTGGATCTCCGACCAGGTCGCGGCGTATGTCGGCTCCGACAGCCACGGTGCGTCCGACGCGATCGTCACCGGCTGCTCGATGGGTGCCTACCATGCGCTCCAGATCGCCCTGCAGCGCGCCGACCTGTTCCCGGTCGCGATCTGTCAGTCGGGCAACTACGACCCGTCCACGTGGCACGGGTGGGGCGAGCGCGCGGAGTCGGCGTACTTCACCAACCCGACGGACTACGTGCCGCACCTGCACGGCGACCACCTCGACTGGCTGCGGTCGCGACTGCACGTCGTGCTGACCGTGGGTGAGGGCGCCTGGGAGACGCATCCGACCGGGTCGCTGCCGAGTGCGCACCGGATGGCGCACCTCCTCCGCGACAAGGGCATCTCCCACGAGCTCGACGTGTGGGGGCACGACGTGTCCCACGACTGGCCGTGGTGGCGCAAGCAGCTCGCGCACCACCTGCCACGCTTCTGTTGACATGCCGCCCGCTCCCCGCCGCCCCGAAGGTCATCGCCGGACCGTGTTCGGCCCCACCATCGACTCCATCCAGCACGAGCTGCTCCCGTCCCTGTCCGGCGGTGCCCTCGAGCCCGACCGCGAGGCCCTGGTCCGCAGCGCCGTCGGCCGTCTGCTCATGCAGTTCGGTGACTACGACGCCGGGCTCGTACAGCTCGAGCGAGCCGTCGACCAGCTCCCCGCCCGGAGCGTCCCCCGGGCCGCCAGCCTGCTGTGGTTGGGCTGGCCGTACGGAAGTCCGCACCCGGTGTCGTGGCACCTCGACCAGGTACGCCGAGCCGTCGCCGCCATCCCGGACGACCTCGCGCCTGCCGATCGGCTGATGCTCGACCGTCTCCACGTCACCCGCCTGCTGTTCCTCGGCGACGACGAGGGGTGGGCGATGGTCGACCGCATCCCGGACCGGGCCGACGACCAGGACGTCGCCCTCCAGGCGGTGCTGGGCCACGCCGACCTCGCGTACGCCGCGCTGCTGTGGGGTCGCTACCAGCAGGCCGACGAGCACGTGCGGGTGACCGAGCAGCTCTCGGAGCGCTGGTACTTCGAGGGGTTCACCGACGCCGTGCAGTCGACCCGGGTCCACCTGGACTGGTACGTCGGCCGCTGGCAGGGCCTGGCCGAACGCGCCCAGGCGCTGACCACGACGGGACACGACCGGTTCGCCCGGCTGGAGTCCCTGCTGGTCACCAGCAGGCTGAGCACGGCCTGCGGGTTGCCCGAACGGGCCGGCACCGACCCCGAGCTGCTGCTCGCCGAGGTGATGCCGCACGAGGCGCCCGAGCTGCTCGCCCAGGCTGCCACCGAGGCGGGGCAGCGCCGACTGGGCCGCGGCGACCCCCTGGGGGCGGCCGAGGTGACCGACGACCCGACGGCCGAGGTCCTCGCATCACGGAGCTGGCTCTCGGCGATGGAGATCGTGCCCGGGCGCGTCGAGGCGCTGGTGGCGGCCGGTCGCCGGGGCGAGGCGGCCGCTCTGCTCGACGACTTCGAGGGCCTGGTCGCCGGGCGCGACCACGAACGCCCGGCGGCCGCGCTCGCGCTCTGCCGTGGCCTGATCCTGGAGCAGGGGGATCCCGAAGGCGCGGCGGCCGAGCTCGGCGCCGCCGCCGACGCACTGACCCGTCTCCCACGCCCGTACGACGCGGCGCTCGTGCGCATCCGGCGCGCGGAGTGCCTGCTGCGCGCCGGGTGCCGGGAGCAGGCCGTCTCCGATCTCCGGACGAGTCGCGGCGCGCTGGCCGATCTCCAGGCGTGGCCCCACGTGGCTCGGGTCGAGGCGCGACTGGGCAGCCTGGGGGTGCGCGGCTCCGGCGGCACCAGCGGACGGCGCGCGTACGGCGACGAGCTCTCGCCGCGCGAGCGCGACGTCGTCCGACTCGTCGCTGAGGGACGGACCAACCGCCAGATCGCGCAGGACCTCGTGCTCTCGTCGAAGACGGTCGCCAACCACGTGGCCACCGCCCGCCGCAAGCTTCGCGCACCGTCCCGGACCGCGCTGGCCGTCGTGGCCATCGCGGCCGGGGTCATCGAGCACCCGACCGAGCAGCTGCGAGGTTAGTTGGGCATTTTGCCCGATTGCCGGGCTCCGCGACCGGACGGGACGGTGAGCCGTGCTCTCCACCCCCCATCGGTCCCGGTCCACCCATGCCCTGGCGGCCGTGACCGCCGGCGTCCTCCCTCTGGCCCTGTTGGTCACCCTCACCGGCCGGCCGGCCGGCGCCACCTCACCTCCGGTGCAGCGGCGTGTGATCGTGCAGTTCGCCGGCGCACCCGCCCTGTCCTCCGGCCACGGCCTGTCCAGCCCCGCCGCGCGTGTGCGGCAGGGCTCCCGTGCCGCCGTGGCAGATGCCCACACCGCGCTGGTGGCAGCGGACGCCCGCATCGTGGCGATGATCAAGAGTCGCGGCGTCGCCGCGCGGGTGACCGCGTCGTACACCTACGCGTTCAACGGCGCCGCGATGTCGGTCTCCGCCGCCGACCTGGAGACGCTGGAGTCGACGCCGGGCGTGGCGCACGTCTACCCCGACTCGACGGTCCACGCGTCCTCGCTCGATCCGGCGCTCGGCCTGATCCGGGCACCGCGGGTCTGGAAGCGGAAGGATGGCTCCGGTCACGCGACCGACGGCAACGGCGTGACCGTCGCCGTCATCGACACCGGGGTGGACTACCACGACGCCGACCTCGGTGGCGGTTTCGGCCCCGGTCACAAGGTCGTCGCCGGTCACGACTTCGTCAACGGTGACGACGACCCGATGGACGACAACGGCCACGGCACCCACGTCGCCGGCATCATCGCGGGATCCCCGGCCACGCGCGACGGGATCACCGGCGTCGCACCGGGTGCCCGCCTCACGGCGTACAAGGTGCTCGGTGCCGACGGCACCGGCGACGAGTCGACGATCATCGAGGGGCTCGAGGCAGCCATCGACCCGAGCAACCACGACCGGGCCAACGTCGTCAACATGAGCCTCGGTGCGCACGAAGACTCGAGCGACCCGCTGGAGCAGGCGGCCCATGCCGCGTCCCAGGCGGGTGTCGTGGTGGTCACGGCGGCCGGGAACGACGGTCCCGGTGACGGAACCTCGGTCAGTCCGGGTGACGCTGCCGGAGTGCTGTCCGTCGGCGCCTCGATCAGCGGGGTGGACCTGCCGCGGATCTCGGTCACGTCTCCGCGGCACGAGGGACTCCGCGCCGACCTGCTGGTCGGGACGACCGACGTACCGAAGGGTGGCGAGGACCTGTCGCTCGTCGACATCGGCGATGGCTCGCCGGGTAGCTACGACGGCCTCGACGTCGCCGGCAAGGCCGTGCTGATGGCGTACCCCGTCGAGTCCGACTGGGACGCCGACCTCGCGGCGGCGGCCGACCACGGGGTGGCTGCGGTGCTGATGGCCACGCCCGACTACTTCGGAACCGGCGGGTCGGGTGGCGGTGGCCTGCCCGGGCATGTCCGGATCGCCGGCGACCTCGGCGCGTATCCGTTCGTCGGCGTACGGATCGACGGGACGACGGCGACGTCGCTGCACAAGATGCTCGGGCAGGGCGGCGTCACGCTGCACGTCGACGGGCAGGACGCCACCGACCTGCTCGCGTCCTTCAGCTCGCACGGCCCCGCCCAGGACAGCTATCTGGTCAAGCCCGACCTGGTCGCGCCGGGCGTCGAGATCCGGTCGACCTGGCCGGGCGGCCGGTACGCCGTCGAGAGCGGCACCAGCATGGCCGCGCCCCACGTGGCCGGTGCCGCGGCGCTGGTCCTCCAGGACCACCCGGACTGGACCGGGCCGCAGGTGTCGTCCGCACTGGCCTCGGCGGCGCACCCCTTGGCGGGATATGCGCCGACGGCCGACGGAGCGGGCCGGCTCGACATCGCCGCTTCGGACGACGCGACGGTGCTGCCGACCCCGTGGACGGCCCGTCTCGGCGTCGCCTCGATGTCCGACTCGCACGCCGATGGCGCCACGACCGTGCGGCTCACCAACACCGGCACCCGGACCGCACACGTGCACCTGAAGGTCCAGGCCCAGTCGTCGAGGCGGTCCCAGGTCACGGTGAGCCCGGCGTCGCTGGTCATCCCGGCGAGCGGCACGCGCGAGGTGCGCGTGCGCGCGTCCGGACCGGTCACCAGCGCGCCGTACGACGTCTCGGGCCGCGTGGTCGGGACCGTCTCGAGTGGTCATGCGACCAGCAGACTCCGGGTGCCCTACCTGATGGCGGTCCGGCCGCTGGCACTGCACCCGACGCCCGACCCCACGGCCGGGGCGCAGGCGGTCGAGATCTACTCCGAGGCGTCGCTGAGCCAGCCACCCGTGGTCTCGATGACGGGGCCGAAGGGTGCGCACTTCACGGCCACCGCGATCCTGGACCACGACCACTGGTGGAGGGCGACGCTGCCCTCCAGCGGGCCCGCCGGCACGTATCACCTGGCGGCCGCGGCGTACTCCGGCAACAGCCGCCTCACGGGCGTGGCCGTGGCCGACCGACTCGGTACGCAGGGGTCGACCCGCTGGGACTCGGTGGGACCGATCGGCGACGCGGGAGTCCTGGCGACGAGCGCGGCGGACCCACGGGTCGGCTACATGCTTCCCGGCCGCGCCATGGCGTCGCTCCTCCAGCGCACGACCGACGGCGGTAGGACCTGGACGCCGGTCGGCGAGGGTGTGCTCGACGGTGGCGCCGATCTCGCGATCGCGGTCGACCCGACCGACGCGAAGACCGTGTACGTCGCCCAGAACGGCGAGGACATGCCGTACCTGGGACACGTGCTGGTCAGCCACGACCAGGGAGACACCTGGTCGACCCTGCCCCTGCCCGACGACGCGTATCGCGACGTCGAGGTGTCGGCGGACGGACGCATGGTCGCCGCGGTGGACTTCAACCAGGAGATCCACTACTCGACCGACCGCGGGCGCACGTGGACCAGCGTCGACGTGCCGACGTCGGAGAACGCCGTGGCGCTCGCGTTCGCCGGCGACGACCTGTTCCTCGGGACGTCGCACTCGCTGTGGCGGCTCGCCGATCTCGGGTCCGGCTCGGCGCCGGCGGTCGTCTGGACGGCACCTGGCACCTTCCCCAACGTGAGTGCGGTCGCCGGGCACGACGACACCATCGCCGTGGCCGGATACGACGCCGACCAGGGCGGTGCCCGGACGCTGGCGGTGTCGACGGACCAAGGATCCACCTGGTCGGGGAGCGCCCCCAGCGCCACGTCCACCGTCACCGCGCTCGACTGGGTCGGCGACGACCTGTACGCGTCGGCGGGAACCCGGAGCTGGACCTCGTCCGACGGCGCGGCCACCTGGACCGAGGTCACCGGTCCGCCGAGCGGCAACCACCGGTTCGCGACCCTCGGCGGACGTCCCGTCGTGTCGGTGCTCGGTGTCGGCCTCTACCGGACGACCGACGGCACGACGTACCAACGCATCGGCGTGACCGGGACCAGCGTCCACGCGCTCGGCATCGCGACCGGGCCGGGCGGGAAGAAGCGGCTGGTGGCGGCGACCGTCTTCGGCACGTACGGGACCCGGGTCCCGGTAGGTGCCCCGGCCGACGTCCGCGACTGGGGGCGCAACGGCACCGAGACGTCTCTCGGAAGGGACGAGGTGTCCCTCTCGGTCGACCCGAGGCATCCGTCCGTCGTCTACGAGCTCCAGCACAACGCGTTCTCCCGGTTCGACGTGGAGAAGTCGACCGACGGCGGTCAGACCTGGACCGGAGTGGAGTCGGCGCGGACCTCGGCCATCCCGTACCAGGTCGCGGTCTCGCCGGCCAACCCGTCGTACGTCTACGTCACCGAGCAGGACCCGTTCGGCTACGGCGTCCTGGTGTCGACCGATGCCGGCCAGACCTGGACGCGCTACGCCGTCGACGGCGCGGTCACCACCGTGGCGCCCGACCCGCGTCACGCCAAGGCGCTGTGGCTCGGCGGGCCGGACGGACTGTTCCGGTCCACGGACGGGGGGCAGAGCACGACCCGCCTCTCGGCGCGGCCGATCAGCTCGATCGCGGTCGACCCGTCGCGGCCGACGCACCTGGTCGTGGGCGGCGCCTCGATCGCGATCAGCCACGACGGCGGTCGGACGTTCAGGGGCGGGCACACCCCGCCCGGCCGGATGCGCGTCTCCGCGCTGACCTTCGTCGGCAACCGCGGCATCTGCGCGGCTGCCCCGGCCTACGACGACCAGGGCCTGCTGGTGGGTGGTCGTGGGGTGCTGTGCAGCGGGAACGGGGGACGCGCCTGGCACGACGTGTCGGGAGACCTCCCGTTCCGCTCGATCAGCAGCCTGGCGGTCTCCCCGGACGGTCGGTGGTTGTACGCAGGGTCTCTCGGCCAGGGGGTGTACCGGACCGGGGTGCGGTCCGTGCTCCCCTGACGCGGCCCACCGCCGCGTCGCGGCCGCCCGGTGACCGGGGTTCCCCCCACCCCGACACTCCTGGACCCGGGCGGCCGCTTCGATACCGTCGGTGGCATGGGAGTCCCCGGCAACTTCGCCGACCGCGCTCCGGCCGGTCTGGCCGACACCGAGCTGTTCGCGGTCGACGCGTATCGCACCGAGTTCGACGCCCGCGTCGTCGAGGTCGACCGCGAGGGTGGACGGCTCCGGCTCGACCGGACCGCGTTCTACCCGACCGGTGGCGGCCAGCCGCACGACACCGGCACCTTGGCCGGCCCCAGCGGCACGCTCGAGGTGACCGGCGTACGCCGAGAGGGCGGGGTGATCTGGCACAGCGTGGTCTCGGCAGCGTCGACCGCCGGTGACGCCCTCCCCGACGTCGGTGCCGAGATGGGTGGGCAGGTGGACTGGGCCCGGCGCTTCGCCCTGATGCGGACCCACACCGCGCTGCACATCCTCTGCGGCGTCATCTGGGCCGACCACGGGATCCCGGTCACCGGCGGCAACATGGAGCCGCTCAAGGGGCGGCTCGACTTCCCGTTCCCGGCGATGTCGGCCGACCTGGGCGCCCAGGTCGAGCGCCGGATCAACGACGAGATCGAGCGCGCGCACGAGATCGTCGTCGACTTCCTGCCCCGGGACGTCGCGGACGCCGACCCCGCGCTGATCCGCACGGCCGCGAACCTGATCCCGGCCGTCATCGACCCACTGCGGATCATCGACATCGTGGGTCTCGACCGGCAGGCCGACGGGGGCACCCACGTGCTGTCGACGGCCGAGGTCGGCCGGGTCAGGGTCACCGGCACCGAGAGCAAGGGCAAGGACAACAAGCGGATCCGTCTCGAGGTCGTCGACGCATGACCCACCGGCTCGTGGTGACCCTCAACATCACGATCGACGGCAGGATCGAGTTCCTCGACCCGTGGTTCGACCCGTCGCCGCAGGACCAGGGCGTCACCGACCTGCAGGAGCAGATGGACCGGCAGGGGGATGCCTGCGCGGGGATGCTGCTGGGACGCCGGACGTTCGAGGAGTTCCGCGGCTACCGGTCGGCGCACACGGACGGGCCCGCCGGTGCGTACTACTCCCCGACCGGGACTCGTCGTTAGGGTCGAACCCATGGCCGCGCACAAGGACCACCTGATCGGACTGCTGCTCGGCGCGGAGGAGGACTGGCCGCAGGCGTTCGAGCAGATCCTGCGCTTCGTCGGCCCGCTCGACGTGGGCGGCACCGAGCACCGACTGGCCAGCGAACGGCTGACGATCGAGCCGTTCGACCTCACCGACCCGGTGCGCACCGGCCTGGTCATCGACCGGCTCGCACACTGGTACTTCCACCCACGCGAGTGGCTGAAGAAGGCCGCGCTGGTGAACGGCACGTACTTGCTGAACAGCCCGTTCACGTTCCAGTCGATGGAGAAGCACTCGGCGTACTGCGCCATGATCCGGCTCGGCCTCAAGGTGCCACCGACCATCCTGGTGCCGTACAAGAACCCGGTCGACAACCATCGCTGGACCTACACCAGCGAGAAGTACAACAAGCCCTTCGACCTCGACCTGCTCGCCGCCGAGCTGGGCTATCCGCTGTACATGAAGCCGTTCGACGGTGGCGGCTGGCGCGGCGTGAGCCGGGTCGACGACAGGTCCGGCCTGCACACGGCGTACGACGACTCCGGCGAGATGCTGATGCACCTGCAGGCGACGGTCGAGTACGACCACTTCGCCCGGGCCCTCTCGATCGGCCCAGAGACGATGGTGATGGACTTCCGGCCCGAGCAGCCGATGCACAACCGGTACGCCGTCAGCCACGGTTTCCTGTCCGAGTCGGCCGGCAAGCAGGCGGTCGCGATCTCGCGGATCGTCAACGCCTTCTTCCACTGGGAGTTCAACTCCGCCGAGATGCTGGTGAAGGGCGACGAGGTGTATCCGATCGACTACGCCAACGCCTGCCCCGACGTCGCGATCACCTCGCTGCACTACTACTTCCCCTGGGCGATCAGCGCGCTGGTGAAGTGGTCGACGTACTGCCTGGTCACCGGCCGGCCCACCAACCTCGACCTCGAGATGGCGACGTACTTCGAGATCGCCGACTCCGACCGCTCCTACGACGAGAAGCTCGACGCCTACCTCGCCCTGGCCGACCGGCACTTCGAGACCGAGCGCTACCACGACTGGTGCGCCGAGCACCTCGGCCACCTCGACGAGCTGGTCGCCGAGTGGGTCGGCGGCTCGGACTTCGACCGGCTGCTCGTCGAGACCGTGCAGGCGACCTACCCGGCGCACGAGCACGAGCAGTTCCTCGCCCACTTCCGCGGCCTGATCGGGATGTGGCGCGCGGACTCCGCGCCGGTGGAGGAGGCTCGCTAGCACTCCCGGGTCAAGGAGGCACGCCAGCGTCGTCCCGAGACCATCACGGCGTGACCGCCATGACCCCCAGCACCACCGCGGCCAGGCCCTCGTCGCCGTCGACCTCGACCGGCACCTCCGCCGGGGTACGACGTCCACCGGCCAGCAGGATGAACGACTCCCGGGACATGCACATCCGGATCGTCGGCCGGTCCGGCACATGTCCGAGCGGTACGCCGCGGCGCTCGCCGTCGACCACGAACGCCGCCGGGCCGGAGCCCTCGACCTCCGCCACCAACGTCGTCCCGGACGGAGCCGCCGCGCGCTTGGCCAGCACCAGACCGAGGCTCTCGAGCAGGTACTCCGTCGTGTGCTGCGCCGCCGGTGAGTCGAGCCCGCCCGGGCGGCCGACGGCACGTCGCACGTCCTGCTCGTGCATCCAGACGTCCAGCGGCCGGTTGCGCAGCAACCTCTCCCACGACCAGCCCACGCCGCCGAACATCACCTCGGGGGTGGCGGCACCGTCCTCCGGCGGCGACGCGACCAGTCGCGTGTGCCGGGCGGTCGTCGCCTCGCGGATCTCGTTGATCAGCTCGTCGGGTGTCCGGTCGCGGCGGGCCACCACGCCCTGCTCGGTGTAGACCCCGAGGATCCCGCGGACGTACCCCGGCACCTCGACCTCGATCGTCTCCTCCGGACCGCCCGCCAGCACCGACTCCAGGTGTGCGGTGTGGGCCGCGCAGGCATGCACGTCCCAGCCCGGCAGGTCCGTCGGCGTGGACCACTGCGCGACCGGGACCGACTCCAGCAGCTGCGTGAAGTCGTCGACCGCCCGCCACCAGACGTCGACGTACCCCGAGAGTCGTTCGGCGTCCGTCACGGCGACGAGCCTACGGGTGCCCCTCCCGACGTCTGCTCAGCTCTCGACCAACCGCGCCGCGTAGGCGCGCTCGGTGTCGGCCACGGCACCGGCTGCGGACGAGCGGAGGACCCAGCGGTGCGTGGCGCCGTCGGGACCGACGAACTCGCCGGTGCCCAGGGCTGCGTCGATGGTCCGGCGCACGACGGCCTCGTCCTCGGTCGCGAACAGCACCCGCACCCGGCGCCGGGCACCGTGGCCCGTGACGGTCGTGTGGTGGGGCGCCACCGGGCAGGGCGGCTCGTGGTCGAGCGCTCCGCAGAGGGCGACCGTCACCGCGCCACCGACCGCGCGCTCGTCGGCGTCGCCGTCCAGGATCAGCAACGCGTCGTGCGCGAAGGCCTGTCTCACCGGGACAGTATGCGCACCAGTCGATAGGAGCGTCGCGCGGGCGCGGTGGTGCACCTCACCGTCGCCGCGATTCGGAGGACGCCTCCGCGTGGCCCTAGACTGCGGTGGTCAGCGGCTCGCCCGAGGCGGGTCGCTCTCTTGATGCCCGGTGTGGTGGGCGACCCTGCTGTCTCTGAGACGACTTCGAGACGTCGGGGCCGCGCTGAGACCAGTGATCGGGCGCCAAGCCCCGTCATCCGGTGGTCGCACGTCTGCGCTCGCCCACACCGAAGGATCCACATGTCCGTCTTCGCCGAGCTCCCCGCCGAGCTCGTCACCGCCCTCTCCGAGCAGGGCATCACCGAGCCGACCCCCGTGCAGGCCGCGGTGGTCCCCGATGCCCTGGCCGGGTACGACGTGCTCGGCCGCGCCCGCACCGGTTCCGGCAAGACGCTCGCGTTCGGGCTGCCGATCCTGTCGCGGCTGGCCGGGACCCGCTCGCGTCCGTGCCATCCGCGGGCCCTGATCGTCGTCCCGACCCGCGAGCTCGCCAACCAGGTCGCCCGTGCCCTCCAGCCCGTGGCCGCCTCGGTCGGTCTGAAGCTGACCACGGTGTACGGCGGCACGCCGTACGAGAAGCAGACCCGGCAGCTCCGGCAGCGCGCCGACCTCGTCGTCGCGACCCCCGGCCGGCTCGAGGACCTCTTCGAGAACGGCTACGTGTTCTTCGACGACATCGAGGTCACCGTCCTCGACGAGGCCGACCATCTCTGCGACCTCGGCTTCTACCCGGCCGTCGACAAGCTCGTCGGACTCACCCCGGCCGGCAGCCAGCGGCTCCTGCTCAGCGCCACCCTCGACGGCGACGTCGACGCGTTGGTGCGCGCCCATCTGCGCGACCCACGGGTCCACGAGCTCGACCCGAACGCCGGATCCATCACCACCATGACCCATCACACGCTGACCGTCGGAGGCTTCCGCGACAAGGTCGACGCCGTCAGTCGGCTGGTGCAGGCGAACGGCCGCACGATCGTCTTCACCCGCACCCGCGAGAGCGCGACGCAGCTCGCAGAGGCGCTCACCGACGGCGGCACGAAGGCCGTCGACCTGCAGGGCAACCTGTCCCAGCGCGTCCGCGAACGGAACCTCCAACGCTTCACCGACGGTGACGTGCAGGTGGTCGTCGCCACCGACGTCGCGGCCCGCGGCATCCACGTCGACGATGTCGGCCTGGTCGTCCACTTCGACGTCGCCGGAGACGCGAAGTCCTACCTCCACCGCAGCGGTCGTACGGCGCGCGCCGGTCGCGACGGCTGCGTCGTGACCCTGACGACGCCTCGCGGGGTCGCGCAGGTCGTCCGGCTGCACCAGAACGCCGGGGTCGAGGTGCTCCACCACGACCTGCGCACAGCTCCCACGCCGATGACCGCCGAGGCGCTCGCCGGCGCCGGTCATCCCGGGCCGGTCCGCACCGTCGACTCCCGGCCGCGGCAGGGTCGGCCCGCCGGTCGCGCGCCGTACCGCGGCCAGGGCCGACGCCCGGCGGGCTCGTCGTACGCCGACCGGCGGGAGCACCGCGGCAGGCGCCCGGCCCGCGCCCGCTGATCGTCATCCGCGGGCGAGCTGCCAGGCGATCGTCAGCATGGTCAGCCCGATCAGCACGTCCAGCACCTGCCAGGCCCGCGGCCGTGACAGCAGTGGCGCGGCCAGGCGTGCGCCGTACCCGAGCCCGGTGAACCACACGATGCTCCCGATCCCCGCGCCGACCGCGAACCACCACTTGCCCGTCGGGCCGTGGTGGGCCGCGATCGACCCGAGCAGGAGCACCGTGTCGAGGTAGACGTGCGGGTTGAGCCAGGTCAGCGCCACCGCCTGCACCAGCGCCCCCTGCAGCCTCGGCTCCGCGTCGGACGAGGCGGTCAGCGTCTCCGAGCGGCGGGCCCGCCACAGCGACCTCACGCCGTACGCCGTGAGGAACCCGACGCCGAGCCAGCGCACGACCGTCAGCGCGGTCGGGGCGTGCTGCACGATCGCCCCGATGCCGGCGACACCAGCGCCGATCAGCACCAGGTCGGAGACCGAGCACACCGCCACCACCGCTCCGACGTGCTGGCGGAGCAGACCCTGCCGGAGCACGAACGCGTTCTGCGCCCCGATCGCCACGATCAGCGACAGGCCGGTCAGCAGACCGGCGACCAGGGCGTCGAGCACTCCCCGAGGCTAGAGGGCACGCCCGACCCCGCCCTGGCACCGGCTGGGTTGCGGAGCCGTGGCGGGCGATCGGCATCGTGGGCGACTCTCCGGGCGCCGACGACCCGCAGCCGGACACGGGCGTGTTGAATGCGGACATCACTTCTTCGGGGAAAGGCACTCCATTGAGATCCAGCACACGCGCGCGCGTGCGTACGGGCGCGCTGTCCGCGATCACCGCGACGACCCTGGCCGCGGCACTCGTCGCGGCCCCGGTCGCGGCCGCGACCGGCAGCACCGCCCACCCGTCGAGCCAGCGCACGACCCAGGCCCGCAGCCAGGGACCGACGGTGGTGACGCTGCTGACCGGTGACCGCGTCCTGGTCCGCCACGACGCGGCCGGACGGACGCTGGCATCGCTGACGCCGCGGTCGCCGCACTACGGCCACCCGGTCGAGTTCGTGAACACCGGGACCCACACCTGGGTGGTGCCGAAGCTGGCGCCCTCGGTGCGCAGTCGCTTCGACACGTCCGTCTTCGACGTCGCCGCGCTGGCGCGGTCCGGCCGCGTGCCCCTGAAGGTGACCTTCGCCCGGGGCGCCGCGCCGCGCAGTCTCCCCGGCCTCCACATGCGGACCTCGTCGGCCCGCAGCGCCACCGGTGGGCGCATCACCGCGATCGCGTCGTACGACGCGCGCCGGCCGCTGCCCGCCTCGCTGGCCTCCGCACTGCGTGGCGTGTCGCGCATCTCGGTCGCCGGTACGCCGCTCCAGCCGGCGTCGTACACGCTGCACACGCTGACCATCAACGGGGTCACCGCCGCCAACAAGCCGATCCCCGGCTCCGACGTGTTCGTCTTCAATGCCGACGACTCACGCCTGTTCACCGCCTTCGGCGGGATCTTCGACGGCCAGTGGAAGGTGTCGGTGCCGTCCGGCCACTACTTCGTGGTCGTCAGCGACTTCCGGCACGTCGTGGTCACGCAGGTCACCGTGGCCGACGTCGACACCGACGCCGACGTCTCGCTGGCCGACGCGACCGTGAAGCCGAGGATGACCGGGCCGCCCGGCCTGAGCACGCTGAGTCCCTCGCTGGACATCCTCGGGCACGACGACCCCGGCCACGGGTTCTTCGACTTCGGCTGGTCCGGAAGCTTCCCCAAGGTCAGCCCGGTGGCGCAGCCGACGGCCGGCAAGCTCTACACCGAGGTCGCCGACATGTGGAGCGCGAAGGGCTACGAGCCGATCACCTTCCACGGCACCCACGTGACGATCCACCCGATCAAGAAGGTCGCGGTCGCGAAGGAGCTGCGGACGGGCATCCCGCGCAGGCTCACCTTCCACTACCACACCGGTGACTTCGCGACGGTGGAGAACCAGCACTACGCCCTCGGTTCGAAGAAGCAGACCGGCGCGGGCAGCTGGTTCGGCCTGAGCAAGGTGGACTTCGGGGCCTTCGTCGAGTCCTTCCCGGTCGCACAGCCGGGCGTCGTGCACGCCCGGTTCCTCGGCTCGCGGCAGATCAGCTGGGACAGCTCGGCCGCGCCGAGCGACGACTTCCGCTCCTTCAGCCAGGTCGACCAGACCGCGAGGTACCACCGCGGCCAGCACGCGCAGGTGCGGTTCTGGCGCGCTCCGGTCACGCCGGTCGCCGACCACGGCGACGAGTCGCCGCGCACCGGGTTCCGCTGCACGATGTGCGTCGACCATGGCGACCTGCGCGGATTCCTGTCGATGACGACGGCGGCCGGTACCCGCCAGTTCGGGGTCACCGACCACGGCGCCTGGCAGCTCTTCCGGGGTCACCGTCGGGTGAGCCGGGGTGGCTTCTTCCTGGCCCCCCATGCCAGCAACGTCAAGGCCGGCCAGCGGTTCCAGCTCGTCGCGACCACGGAGTCGGCGAACCGGAAGCAGACCCTGTCCTCGCACGTCACCGACACCTGGCGGTTCGGGATCCCGGGTGGCACGCGGGCCGTGGTCCCGCTCCTGCGCGCGGCGTACGTCCCGCCGACGAACCTGCACAGCGTCGGCAGGGCGGGTCGCGTGTCGTTCCCGGTCACGTTCGACAATCTCGGCCCGGTCGACGCCCGCGTCGCGAAGGCGGCCCTCAAGTGGTCCGTCGACGGCCGCCACTGGCACCCGGCCGACCTGACGCGCTCGGACAAGAACACGTTCCGCGCGTCGTACCTCAACCCGGTCGCGAGCCATCACCGCTACCTGAGCCTCCGGGTGTCGGCGAAGGACTCGGCCGGACGGTCGATCTCCGAGACGGTGGAGCACGCCTACCTGCTGCCGCATCGACGGTCGACGACGCCGCACGCGACGCACCCGCAGCACCGTGACCGGTTCCACCCGGGCCAGCTCTGTCGTACGTCGGGACAAAGGTCGTACTCCTGCTTCGTGAAGCTGAGTGCCGCCACCCGTGCCGCGGGCAAGGCGTCGCCCGACCCGGCCGGCTGGGGAGCCCCGGCGCTGCGCAGCGCCTACGACCTCGGTCCCGACCAGGCTCCGGGCACGGTCGCGGTGGTCGTCGCCTACGACTACCCGCACGCGGAGAAGGACATGAACCGGTACCGCGCGCAGTACGGCCTTCCGGCCTGCACGAGCGCGAGCGGCTGCTTCGAGAAGATCAACCAGAAGGGCGAGACCGGGAACTACCCGCCGAGGGACTTCGGCTGGGGCGTCGAGGCCTCTCTCGACCTGCAGATGATCTCGGCCGCCTGCCCGACCTGCCACATCGTGCTGGTGGAGGCGAACCAGCCGTCCGACAAGGCGCTCTTCCGCGCTGAGCAGGCGGCGGTCGACGCGGGCGCGACCGTGACCAACCACTCCTTCGGACGGATCGAGCTGACCGGTGCCGAGACCGACGCCCTCCACTTCGAGCATCCGGGCGTGACCGCCGTCGCGTCGACCGGTGACTTCGGCTACGGGCCGGCCAGCTTCCCGGCCTCCTCGCCGAACGTCGTCGCGGTCGGCGGTACGGTCCTGTCGCGGTCGGCGACGAGCCTCCGTGGGTGGCACGAGAAGGCCTGGCGCTTCGCCGGGTCGGGCTGCTCGGCGTACTTCGACAAGCCGGTGGGCCAGACCGACACCGCCTGTCACGGTCGCACCGAGGCGGACGTCTCGGCGGTGGCGCGCGGGCTCGCGATCTACAACACCTCGCTCCCGCGCAGGTTCCAGGGCTGGATGACGGTGGACGGGACCAGCGCCTCGTCCCCGCTGATCGCCGGCATGATCGGCTCGGTCGGCACTCCGGGGGTCACGCCACAGCTGCTCTACGCCCACGCGGGCGACTTCAACGATGTGGTCGGTGGGAGCAACGGCTTCTGCCAGGACAGCTACATCTGTACAGGCGTCGCGGGGTACGACGGCCCGACCGGCCTCGGCTCACCGAACGGCGTCAGCGCGTTCGCCGTCCCATAGCGTCGGTTCGACGCAGCGGAGCCGGTGGTGTCCTCGCGGACGCCATCGGCTCCGTCGCTGCGGGCCCTGGGGACGGGCCTGCGCTCAGAAGGCGGACTCGTCGAGGTCCATCAGGCCGAGGTCGACGTGCTCGGCGATCCGGCGCTCGGCGGTGACCCGCGGCAGCGTGGTCTGGGCGAAGAACTGGGCAGCCGCCACCTTGCCCTCGTAGAACGCCTGGTCCTGCGCGGTCACGTTCCCGGCCAGCTTGTCGAGCGCGACCTGCCCGCCCCGCAGCAGCAGCCAGGCGCAGACGACGTCGCCGAGCACCGCCAGCAGCCGGCTGGTGTTCAGACCGACCTTGTAGATGTTGCGGACGTCGCCGCCATCGGCGGACGGGTCGGCGCTCATCAGGTCGTCGATCATGTGACCGACGATCGCCTGGGCGTCCTCCAGTGCCGTGGCGAGCAGACCTCGCTCGACCTTGAGCCGGCCGTTGCCACCCTCGCTCCCGATGAACGCCTGGATCTCCTGCGCCAGGTGGCCGAGGGCGCGGCCCTGGTCCTTGACGATCTTGCGGAAGAACAGGTCCTGGCCCTGGATCGCGGTGGTGCCCTCGTAGAGGGTGTCGATCTTGGCGTCCCGGACGTACTGCTCGATCGGGTAGTCCTGCAGGAAGCCCGAGCCACCGAACGTCTGCAGCGCCTCGGTGCCGAGCAGCACCCACGAGCGCTCCGAGCCGTAGCCCTTGACGATCGGCAGCAGCAGGTCGTTGACCGCCATCGCCAGCTCGTCCTTCTCGCCGTTGAACTCGGCGATCGTGACCTGGTCCTGCCAGGACGCCGTGTAGAGCACCAGTGACCGCATCGCCTCGGCGAACGACTTCTGCGTCATCAGTGAGCGGCGCACGTCGGGGTGGTGGGTGATGGTGACCCGCGGCGCGGCCTTGTCGGCGGCTTGGGTCAGGTCGGCGCCCTGCACCCGCTCCTTGGCGAACTCCAGCGCGTTCAGGTAGCCCGTCGACAGCGTGGCGATGGCCTTGGTGCCGACCATCATCCGGGCGTTCTCGATCACCTGGAACATCTGAGCGATGCCCTCGTGCACCTCGCCGAGCAGCCAGCCGCGTGCCGGCTCCCCGCCGCCGACGCCGGGGTCGCCGAAGGTGAGCTCGCAGGTGTTGGACACCTTGATGCCCATCTTGTGCTCGACGCCGGTGACGTAGACGCCGTTGCGCTCGCCGGTCAGCTCGCCGGACTCCACATCGAAGTGGAACTTCGGCACGATGAACAGGCTCAGGCCCTTGGTCCCCGGGCCGCCCGCGCCCTCGACGCCGTGCGGACGCGCCAGCACCATGTGGACGACGTTGTCGCTGAGGTCGCTCTCGGCCGAGGTGATGAAGCGCTTGACGCCCTCGATGTTCCAGGTGCCGTCGTCGTTCGGGAAGGCCCTGGTCCGGCCGGCGCCCACGTCGGATCCGGCGTCCGGCTCGGTCAGCACCATGGTGGTGACCCAGCCCTTGTCGACGATCAGCCGGGCGATCCTCTTGTCCCGCTCGTTGCCGTTGCGGTTGAGCACCCCCGCGAACATCGGGCCGGCGCCGTACATCCAGATGGCCGGGTTGGCGCCCAGCACCATCTCGCCGACCGCCCACTCCATGGTGGACGGGGCCGGGGTGCCGCCCAGGTCGGCGTGGGTGGCCAGGCGCCAGTACTCGGCGTCCATCCAGGTGCGGTAGCTCTTCTTGAACGACTCGGGCACCGGAGCAGTGTGGGTCTCGGGGTCGAAGACCGGGGGATGGCGGTCGGCCTCCTCGAACGATGCGGCGAGGTCCTCGCGAGCGATCCGGTCGACCTCGGCGAGGATCTCGCGCGCGGTCTCGCCATCCACCTCGGCGAACGGCCCGGTGCCCAGGACCTCGTCCCGGCCCAGGACCTCGAAGAGGTTGAACTCGATGTCGCGGAGGTTGCTCTTGTAGTGGCCCATGTCCCTACCTGTTCGCATCGGTGCGGGCCATCCGGCTTCCGGACGCCCTGTCCTGAGTACGGCTACTCATCAGTAACTTCATGATGCCTCTCGGCTCGGGGCCAGGCAACCGGTTCCGCGGTACGACGCGCGGGAACCCGCGGCGACACGCGCCGGATGTGAGCGAGGCCACGTGACGTCGGGTCGGAGGGGCCTTCTGGGAGACTGCACGCATGCGAGTCTCAGCCAAGGCGGACTACGCGCTACGCGCCCTGATCGAGATGGCCGCCCGCGCGGACGGAACGTCGGTGCGGCCGGTCAGCGCCGAGGAGCTCGGCCGGCTGCAGGAGATCCCCCACAACTTCCTCCAGGCGATCCTGGCCGACCTGCGGAAGGCGGGCATCGTCCACGCCCAGCGCGGGCAGTCCGGCGGCTGGCGGCTGGCGAAGCCGGCCGACGACGTGACCGTCGCCGATGTGATCCGGGCCGTCGACGGTCCGCTGGTCTCGGTGTACGGACTGCGTCCGGAGGCCGTCTCGTACAACGAGCGCGCCGACGCGCTCCAGCGGGTCTGGATCGCCGCCCGTCACTCGCTGCGTGACGTCTTCGAGCAGGTCAGCGTGGCCGACCTGGCCTCGGGCACGCTGCCTCCCGCGGTGGACCGGCTGACCGCGGACGACGACGCCTGGCAGCCGCACTGACCGCAGCGCGTGCCGGCCTCACTCGGCGTCGGTCACCCACTCCACGAACGGGCGCAGCGTCCGCCAGTCGTCGCGCACGGCCTCGAGCAGCTCCGGTGTGTGGATGATCGGCTCGAAGCCGTAGTCGTGGCCGATCGTCAGTGACTTGTGCCGGAGCAGGTTGATGCGTGGGTGGCTGAGGTCGTAGCCACGTGGCGCCGTCTTCAGCACGTGGCCGCCGATCACCCAGCCGTTGGCCTCGAGCTTCTTCAGCATCTGGGCCAGGTCGTTGCCGCGCCGGTCGTCGTCGATCGCCGCGCGGATGGAGGCGATGCGTGGGCCGGTGGCGTCGTAGAAGCCGGCGCCGGTGCGCACGCCGCGCGCGGAGACCTCGACGTACCAGCCGGTGGCGGGTCCGACCTCGACGAACGCGCCCTGCGCAGTCTTGTACGGCGTCTTGTCCTTCGCGAAGCGCACGTCGCGGAACGGACGGAACACCTTCGCGTCGCCGAACTCCTCGGCGAGTGCGCTGCACAACGCGACCATCGGGCGCCTCACGGAGTACTCGTAGGTGCCCTTGTGCTTCTCCCAGAACGTCCGGGAGTTGTCCACCTCGAGGTCGTCGTAGAAGTCGAGGGCCTGGCTGGGGAATCCGGTGAACTCGGCAGGCATGGCATCGAGCCTACGTCGGGTTCGGCCGCCTGTGTGGTCAGCCGAGGGACGTCGTGACCTGCTCGTCACCGGCCTGTGAGTACGACGTGACCGTCAGCTGGGTGCCGCCGCAACGAGGGGCCGACAGGAACGCGTTGCCCGTCCCCTTCGAGGAGTAGGCGACGGTCAGCCTCGCGAGGTCGGGCGACCAGCGCATCAGGACGGCCGGGTCGGTACGGCGGTCCGGATCGCGGGTGAAGTACGCCGCGCCGTCGCAGATGACCAGCGATCCCGACGTACCCGGGCCCAGGTCGTACCAACCGCGGTCGGTGTGTGCGTAGAAGTGGGCGGCGTCGATCCGCCTGCTGTTCGGCACGACGGACCACACCGTCGTGCCATCGAGCAGGGCGGAGTCCCAGCCCTTGCAGTCGGTCACGCCGGGGAACGGCGTGAGGTGCGCGCCCTCGACGGCACTCACGGTGCGGCAGGACGGGTGGTGGGCGTCGAAGGTCATCATCGTGGTGCCGCTGGCCGTGACGGCCGCCCGGCTGAAGCCGTGACGCGGCTCTGCGCACCAACCGGTCGTGCCGTCGCCCGACGCCAGGTCGACCGTGGCCAGGCAGTAGCGGTGGTGGCTGGCCGAGGTGGCGTGGACGAGGGAGTCGGGTCCGAGCGCCCAGGTGCCGCCGACGACGGTCGGGGGGTCGGAGCTGCCGTCGAGCCGGCTCCGGTCCCCGGACGCCAGGTCGACCAGGGTGGCCCGGTCCGGCGCCTGCGCCAACCGGTCCTCGCTGACGACGAGGGCGTGGTGGCCGTCGAGGAAGGCGTCGGTGATCCGGGCGTGCGGCCCGGCCTGGATCGTCACCACCCGTGACTGCGGACCGGTGAGACGGGCGGTCGCCCCACCCGCGGCCACGGTCAGGGTCCAGCCGTGGTCGCCGACGGTGACGAGGTCCTTGGTCGAGCCGGGGACGCTCTGCCAGTCCAGCCGCTGCTCGGCGGCCGCGACGACGAAGGGCTGGTCGGGGCTGCCGACCGGACTCGTGCTCGGGCTCGGCTCGGTCGTCGCCGACCCGGGCGCGATGGTGTGCGGCGGGCTGGCGACCGGGCCGGACGGTGAGCCGCCAGGTGATGAGGACGACGTGGAGCTGCCGCAGGAGGTGAGAGCCAGCGCCGCCGCCACCGCGGTGACCATGCGCCGTACCGACATCACACCCCGAGATTGTGCTGGAAGTGCGCCTCGTTCGCGCGGTACGACTGGTAGGCGTTGCGCCACTGCACGCGCGGGATGAACGGCTCGTCGGGGTGGAACCTCTGCTGGTTCCACGGCTCGAAGTAGCCGAGCAGCGGGGTTTTGCCGTCGCGCTTCTTGTACCCGCGGCCGACCTGGAAGTGGCCGGAGCCGTCGTGGTCGAGGTAGGGGAAGTAGCGCTGGAGCAGCACCGGGTGGAGCACCACCGGGGCGCGGTAGTCGACGAAGTGGCGTGCCATCAGCAGCTTCCACTTCTTGAACGACCAGTCGCCGATGTCGAGCGTGATGTAGGGGCCGGCGTACGACTCCCGGTCGTAGCCGGTTGCCTGGTTGACGATGTGGACCATCGAGGTGATCGCGGTGCCGCTGGTCGTGGTACCGAGGCGCCGGGCCCAGTGCGCCTGGCTGCGCTCGGTGTGCGACCACCCCCAGGTGATCATCTGCATGGAGGTCGGTCCGCACCAGTAGGTGCGGTGCTGCTGCGAGACGCGGCGCCGGCTGAGCACCTTTCCCTGGTCGGGGTAGTCGCGCCAGTGCTTGACCCGGTGCCGGCCGCTGGTGTCCGGGGGCGACGAGGCTCGGGCCGTGGTGCCGGTGGTCACGTCGGTTCGGGTGGTCGGGGCGGTACGGCGTACCTCGGGGTGGCGGGCGAAGAAGCCGCGCGGCAGCGGAACGCCCTGGATCTGATGGCGGATCAGCCAGACCTTCGCCACCGAGCGGGCGGCCCGGGTGAGCTCGGCGCGCTCGGCCCGTGCGCGCCGGACAGGGCTCATCCGCGCGGCCTGCCGGAGGGCGTCGTACGTCGAGAGATCGCCTGTCGTGGTGGCCGCCGTCCGGCGCGCGACCGGGCGCTCGAGCAGGCGGACCGCCTGCGCGCGGACCTGGGTCTGGGTGCGGTCGGTCCAGCCCGTGCCGAGACAGTAGCGCTGGCCCTCGAACGTCGCGCAGCGCACCACCTCGGCCACGAGCGCACGCGCCGACGAGGTGGCGGCTCCCCGACCGACCGTGGGACCGGCCGCCACCACGCGGTCGATGGTGCGCCGGTACGCCGCGGTGACCCGGCCGTAGCCGGCGGTCAGCGGACCCGAACGCGTGACGTGTCCGGTCGAGCGGATGGTGCCGTCGTCCCCGCCGCCACGCGGGAGGAACGGGAGCATGGCCAAGACCAGGGCCAGGGCCCCGAGACCGATCCAGCGCACACGCGACATGGGGGAAGACCTCGCACCTGAAGACGTCACATCACCACCACTGTCCCCAATGGTCACAGGGGAGTCAAGGCTGAGCGCGGTGAGCGAGCGCGCGGGGCCTCCGACCGAGCGGAGGATCGAGAAGCGCCCGCTCAGCCTGGGCGACTGTTCCGGGCGGGGGATGTGGCTGGGGTCTTCTCGTCTTCCGCCGGAGCTTCGCTCGGTGGTGGCTTCGTCGCTGGCCGGAGCAGGCTCCGTCGAGCGGAAGGCCTGGGGGACCGTTCCGGGCTGCGGATCGTGGCTGGGGTCTTCTCGTCTTCCGCCGGAGCTTCGCTCCGGCGGAAGACTCGGAGCGGATGACGAGGCTCGAACTCGCGACATCGACCTTGGGAAGGTCGCGCTCTACCAACTGAGCTACATCCGCATGCCGGCGGAACCGGCGTGCAGGATGCTACCCGACGGTTCGGGGGTGCTCAGATGGGCTCCAGGGTCGGCCGCTTGGCGGTGACGCCATCTCCGGAGGACCTCCCGGTGAGGCGGCGCTTGATCCAGGGTGCCGCGTGCCGGACGGCCCAGTCGAGGTCGGCCCGCGTGCCGCCGCGAAGTGGTGTCGGTCCGAGCGAGCCGGTGGGGTCGGAGAGGTCGAGGTCGTGCGGTACGCCGAGCGTGCCGAGCACCTCGATCGCGACCGCGCGATGGCCGAGCGGGCCGAGGTGCAGCCGGTCCTCCGACCACATCAGCGCGGGGTGCTCGGGCCGCATCCGCCAGGAGTCGAGGACCACGGCCCCGTGCCGGTCGGCGATCTCCCGGATCTGCTCGTTGTACACCGCGAACCGGCCACGCAGCCGGGCGAAGGGTCCGCCGCCACCCGGGTCGAAGGCGGTGAACAGTCCCACCGTGGCCCCGGTGGCGGCCAGCTTGCCGATGGCCTCGTCGTACACCTCGCCGAGGGCGTCCACGTCGCAGCGGGGCCGGATCAGGTCGTTGCCACCGGCGTACACCGTGACCAGGTCGGGCTCGAGGGCGATGGCCGGGTCGAGCTGCTCGAAGAGGATCCGGCGCATCGTCCGGCCGCGGACCGCGAGGTTGGCGTAGCCGAAGTCATCGGTCTGCCTGGCCAGCACCTCGGCGACCCGGTCGGCCCAGCCGCGGACGCCGTTGGGCCGGGATGCGTCGACGTCACCGACGCCCTCGGTGAACGAGTCCCCGATGGCGACGTACCGATGGAAGACGGGAGAGGTCACGGCTGCATGGTCTCAGAGCGGTCGGGGGGATTCGAGCCGACCGAGGAGAACGAGGTCGCCGCCCGCATGTCCCCGAGCAGTAGCCGCACTCGATGTCCCGGTAGCGTGCGCGCTGTGCTGCTCAGCGACCGCGACATCCTGGCCGAGATCGACGAGGGCCGGATCGTGATGGACCCGTGGGAGCCGGCGATGATGCAGCCGTCGTCGATCGACGTCCGGCTCGACCGGTTCTTCCGGGTCTTCGAGAACCACCGCTATCCGCACATCGACCCGGCGGCCGACCAGTCCGACCTGACCCGTGTGGTGGAGCCGGACGGCCAGGAGCCGTTCATCCTGCACCCGGGCGAGTTCGTGCTGGGCTCGACGTACGAGGTCTGCACACTGCCGGACGACGTCGCCGCGCGAGTCGAGGGCAAGTCGTCGCTCGGGCGGCTCGGACTCCTCACCCATGCGACGGCCGGCTTCGTCGATCCGGGCTTCTCCGGCCACGTCACCCTCGAGCTCGCGAACGTCGCGACCCTGCCGATCAAGCTCTACCCCGGGATGAAGATCGGACAGTTCTGCTTCTTCCGGCTCTCGTCCCCCTCGGAGCACCCGTACGGCTCGGAGAAGTACGGCTCTCGCTACCAAGGGCAACGCGGCCCCACCCCGTCGCGGTCCTTCCAGAACTTCCACCGGACCCCGATCTGATGCCCGCTCCCGACGGGCTGACCGTCGCGGTGCTCGGCGGGACGGGTCCGCAGGGTCGTGGCCTGGCACGTCGCTGGGCGAGCGCCGGCATCCCGGTCGTGGTCGGCAGCCGCGACGCCGGCCGTGCTGCCGAGACCGCGGCCGAGCTCGCCGAGGCGACCGGCGGCGACATACGTGGCCTCGCCAACGTCGACGCGGCCGAGGCCGGGGACGTCGTCGTCGTCTCCGTGCCCTACGACGGTCACGCCGACCTCCTGCGTTCGCTGGCCGGCGCGCTCGCGGGCAGGATCGTGGTCGACTGCGTGAACCCGCTCGGCTTCGACCAGCAGGGCGCCTATGCCCTCCCCGTACCTGACGGGTCCGCCGCCCAGGAGGCCGCGGCTCTCCTGCCGGACGCGGTCGTGGTCGCGGCCTTCCACCACGTCAGCGCGGTGGTCCTCAACGACCCCCAGGTCTCCTCGGTCGACACCGACGTCCTGGTCCTCGGCGAGGGCGAGCACCGCGACGCGACCGATCTGGTCCGAGGTCTGGCCGAGGCGATCCCCGGCGTGCGCGGCGTGTACGCCGGTCGCCTGCGCAACGCGCACCAGGTCGAGGCGCTGACCGCGAACCTGATCGCGGTCAACCGGCGGTACCGGGCCCACGCCGGCCTGCGGGTCACCGACATCTGAGCGGCCCGGCAACGAGAAGAGCCGGCCGCAGGTCTCCCTGCGCCCGGCTCTTCGTGCGGCCGTCGTCACAGCCAGCTCAGTCGGCGGATCCTCCGGTGACGACGGCGTACGGCGGTGGGCTGCTGCCGGTGGGTGGGGTGGATCCGGTCCTCGATCAGGTAGCGGGCCTGGGCCTCGATCACGGTCTCGTTCATGGCGCTGCTCCTTCGTGCGTGGTGGTGGACGTTGCGTGGTGTGGTGGTCAGACTTCGCGGAGAGTGATGTCGCCGCTGACCGTGCGGGCCTGGAGCTCGACGTGCTCCTGACCCTCCTGCGGGGCACCGACGCTCTCGAGGTTCGAGCGGACGGAGCCGGTGACGGTGTTGATGTCGGCCCAGACCGGGGTGCCGGCCGGGATGCCGATGTTCAGGTCGCTGCTCGCGCCCTTGAGGCTGACGTGGCCGCGGCGGACGGTGCCGATGGCCATGTCGCCGCTGCCCGTCGACATCGAGATGTCGGAGTTCGCGGTGACGACCTTCAGGTCGCCCGAACCGGTCTTGACGACGGCCTTGGCACTGGTGGTGCCGACCTCGACGTCGCCGGAGCCGGTCGAGACGTTGAGGTTGCCGAGGCAGTTGCCGATGCTCATGTCGCCGGAGCCGCTCTTGACCCGCAGCTCGGCCATCGCCTCGGAGATCTCGACGTCGCCCGAGCCCGTGTCGATCTGAGCGGCGCCCGTGAACGTGTCGCAGGTGACGTCGCCCGAGCCGGTCTTCACCCGGACCTCGTTGACCTGTCCCTCGATCTCGATGTCGGCGCTGCCGGTCTTGACCCCGAGGTCGCTCGCGGTCGGCAGCTCGACCTCGACATGGAGGTCGCGGTTGCCGCCGCCGAACCAGTTGCCGCTCTCCTTGGGGCCGATCACGGTGAGCCGGTTGTTCTCGAACGTCACCTCGACCTCGTCGGCGTCGCGGCCCTCGATGTCGAGGGTCGTCGTGGTGGTGCTGCCGGCGGTGATCTCGACCTTGCCCTTGCCGATCTCGACGTACAGCTCGATCGGTTCGGGAGTCTCGAACTGGCGGTTCATCTGGTGCCTCCTGGTGGCGGTGTTCGGGGTGTGCGGATCCGTGGGAGCGGCCTGGTGCCGTCCCCGGTCGGGTGTGGGTGGAGTTGGCGCTCCGGGTCAGAGCCAGCCGCTCATGCGCTTGCCTCCGCGGCGGCCGCGGCCGCCCTCGAACGGATCGCCACCGCCGAAGAAGGGCAGGCTCGACAGGTCGATGTCGACGTTGATCGCGCCCTCGCGGGTGGCCGCCCGGACGACGCTGACCAGCCACGTGTTCAGCGACTGGCCCGCGTCCGCGGCTCGCTCCTCGGCCTTGGCCTTCACGCTCTCGGGGATGCGCAGGGTGATCCGGGACATCCCCCCTTCCTCGACCTCCTCGGGCGCCGGGGGCGGCGGAGGAGTGGGCGGGGTCGGCGCGGCGACGTGCACGAGGAAGTCGAGCTCGCGACCATTGAGGCGTACGTCGACACCACCGTTGGGCATCTCGGCGGTGATCTCGGCGGCGGCCTGCGAGACCGCCTCCATGATCGCCAGCCGAGCGCTGGACTCGAGGGCGAAGCCGAGCCGCTCGGCGGCCTGGCGGGTCTCGTCGCCGGCCGAGTCGGCGGCGGAGACGAGCGAGGACCGGAGGCTCTCGACGTACGGGGTGATGTCCATGCGCATCACTATGAC
>Ga0157372_10001337_pt1 | contig 26657 bp, 26 predicted proteins | sample C55metaG_FD_115307 | JGI IMG/M metagenome (GOLD analysis project Ga0157372, IMG submission 115307) | Corn rhizosphere microbial communities from Kellogg Biological Station, Michigan, USA - C5-5 metaG | ecosystem: Host-associated > Plants > Roots > Rhizosphere > Soil | place: USA: Michigan...
ACTCTTGCATAAACCTTTTGAGGATTTTGTCCCTCTGCCTGTTTGAAAAAAAAAGGCTCCGCGCCCATGCGAAAAGCGGTAATAAATAAACTGATCAAAATCGATAATTTATAACAGGCCGAATAAATCGCCACCTGGTCTTTTGCCGCTGCAATATTATTTCCAACCGGCGCAAGCCACGAAAGCATGATCCGATCAAAGGTTTCATTGATCATTCCACCAAAACCTGCAATGATCAGGGGCATCGAATAAATCATCATTGTTGTCCAAACTTTCCTGTTGAATTTGAATCTGAAAGAAAAGAATTCTTTGAAAAGGAAAACAAAAGCAAAAAAAGACCCAAGTAAATTGGCGATCATATAATATCCAACGCCATACTCAGGTTTGTAAAAAGTATGAAAAAACCCATTGGGTGATTCTTTAGCAAGCCTCGGGCAAATGGATAATAAAAAGTAGATGGCCAAAATCTGCAAGACAATGCTTGAAATGCGAATCAGTGCATATTTTCTAGGCCTTTGATCCAAACGAAGTTTTGCATATGGCAGAGTGCATAAAGTATCCAAGGCAATAATCAATGCTGCATAACTAATAAATTCCGGATGATCATCTATCCGAAGTAAATGAGCAATTGAAGATCGCGAAATAATTAAAAGTGCCGTTAGAAAAAAGGTACTGCAAAGAATGGAAATAATAGCTGTGTTATAAATGTCTTTTTTGTATTCAGCTTTTGTTGCAAAACGGAAGTAAGCAGTTTCGATTCCATAAGTAAAAATTACATTCAGAAAAGGAATGGCGGCATACATGAGACTCATGTCTCCATATTTTGCAACCGATAATTTGGTAGTGAGATAAGGTGTAAGAAGATAAATTAAAAAGCGCCCGAGGATAGAGCTAACTCCATACCACATCGTTTGTCCTGCTAATTTTTTAACGCTGCTCAAAAAGTATTCGGTTTAAAAAGGGGCAAATTTAATCGTATAAAGTGTAAAATAGAAAAACGCTTTATTTATTGATTTACTGTAAATGAAGTTTTGAAAGCACTTAATTTTCATCAAAAAAATTACTTACTTTTTTTCTTCCGAGTTTGATGATTCCTTTTTCTTTTTTCATTTTAATTCTTTTGGCCTTTGAAGCTTTTGTCGGTTTGGTAGGTTTGCGTTTTTTTCTTTTGATCAATGCATTGTTCAGCAGTAAATGAAGTTTTACGATCACTTCTTCTTTATTGCCCAACTGGGTTCTTTCGCTCTGGCTTTTTACCAAAAGAAATCCGTCGTTGGTAATTTTATTGGCAAGATTTTGAAGGATCATTTCTTTTTGTTTGTCCGTCAGAATTTCTGAAGATGCAATGTGGAATCTTCCTTCCACCATCGTTTCTACTTTGTTTACATTCTGCCCACCTTTGCCACCGCTGCGTGCTGTATTAAATTCTATTTCGTTCAGTACGTTTATCATTGGATAAAAATACGATTTTGTGTTAAAGGAGGTCAACCGTTTAAACTTTTTTCTTGATTTGAAAATTATTTTATTGAAAGCCCCGGCACCAATAAATTCGTAATTTGTAGCGCTAATTTTTATAAGAGAGAAAAAAAATACATTTTTGCATATAACAGATAGTAAATGAAGCTAAAAGAAATATACCCATCCCTCTGCGAAAGAAAGAAAAATGGACAAAAATCTTTTGCTGTTTTGATAGATCCCGACAAAGTGAATGATGAGAAAATGCAGCAGTTAATTCACCAGGCTGTGATTGCAAAAGTTGATTATTTCCTGGTTGGAGGAAGTTTGGTTATTTCCAATTATTTAGATCAGTGTGTGCAGGTCATTAAACAAAATTGTTCTATTCCTGTTTTACTTTTCCCCGGAAGTTCGGCACAGGTTTCCAAATACGCAGATGCCTTACTTTATCTTTCCCTCATCAGCGGAAGAAATCCTGAATTATTGATCGGCCAGCATGTAGTTAGCGCTCCTGCAATTAAGCAAAGCGGCCTCGAAATTATCAGTACGGGCTATATGGTAATTGATGGCGGCGCGCCTACAACTGTTTCTTATATTTCCAATGCTGCTCCGTTGCCAGCCGATAAAAATGAAATTGCTATGTGCACTGCAATGGCCGGAGAAATGCTTGGCATGAAGATCATTTATATGGATGCCGGTAGCGGTGCTAAAAGAGCCATCACAGAAAGTATGATCTCACAGGTTTCTCACTCTATCGAAATCCCTTTGATCATTGGAGGAGGAATTACCGACCCTGAAAAAGCTTATTTGAACTGCAAAGCCGGCGCCGATATCATTGTTGTGGGAAACGCGATTGAAAAAGATGAATCGCTGATCATGGAAATGGCTTCTGCTGTGCATTCCGTGCCTGTGAAAGTAGCTTAGTTGAATCTTGTTTTCCGATAATCCGTCCTTTGAGAAGCATAACTGCGGAAACATTCACCAATGAAAAATAGATCATTATTAATTTTAGTTATTGCGACATCATTCTGTTTCGGTTTCGCGCTGAAGACCTTTATTTCAAAACCATCAAATAAGCACGCAATGAAAAAAGTAACAGGCATTGGAGGCATTTTTTTTAAATGCAAAGACCCTAAAAATATGAGAGAATGGTACCGCACCAACCTGGGATTAAAAACAAATCACTACGGAGCCGTTTTTGAATGGCACCAGGGAGCAGACAGTACCGAAAAAGGCTTTACACAATGGAGCCCTTTTAAAGAATCAACCAAATACTTTGAACCTTCAACAAAAGACTTTATGGTGAATTATCGTGTTGAAAACATAGAAGCGCTTGTAGATGAATTGAAGAAAAACGGAGTGACAATTGTTGACACGATTCAATCATACGATTACGGAAAATTTGTTCATATTCTCGATCCTGAAGGAAACAATATTGAACTGTGGGAACCGAATGATATCGAATATGAAAAATTAGGAAAAGAAATGGGGAGTGAAACCACCAAATAACTGCGTTAATCAATCCTCAAAATTATCAACATGACCGGCAATAAAAAACTGCAAGCTTTTGTGTCAACAACCAATGCTGAGAAAGCAAAATCTTTTTACCGCGATTGTTTAGGATTAACATTGGTATCTGAAGATGAGTATGCGGTAGAGTTTGAAGAGACCGGCACTTTATTAAGGGTTTCAATTGTTCGCGAATTAAAACCGCAGCCTTTTACTGTTTTGGGATGGAATGTTGACGATATTGCTTCAGCTATCAAATCTTTGAATGATCAAAATATTTTTTGTGAAAAGTATGAATTTTTGGAGCAAAATGATTTAGGTATCTGGACTTCTCCAAACGGTTCAAAAGTTGCGTGGTTCAAAGATCCTGACGGAAATATTCTTTCATTCACAGAATCATAATTTAATAAAGCAAGTTGTAATAAATAAATTTTTCCCATCAATTCTTTTACCATTAAAACAAATCCATTGAAAAGAGTTTTCAGTATTGATTTTGCAAGAGGAGTAGTAATGATCATTATGGCGCTGGATCATGTCCGTGATATGATGCATGTCAATTCCATTGCTCAAAGTCCGACTGATTTGTCCACCACCAGTCCGGCTCTTTTTTTTACAAGATGGATCACTTATTTATGCGCGCCAATTTTCGTTTTCCTCGCCGGAACTTCTGCCTACATTTCTTTAAAAAATAAAGGCGATCTTTTGCAGAGCAAACGATTTTTATTGACACGCGGACTGTGGCTGATCTTGCTGGAATTTACCCTTGTGAATTTTGGATTATTTTTCGATCCGCGTTTTCATACTTTAATCTTTGAAGTGATAGCAACGATAGGTTTTGGTTTCATCATCCTGAGTTTATTGCTGAAAGTAAAATCAAAAAATATTGCCTTGATCGGATTGGCGATCATTTTTTTACATAATCTTCTTTCATTGATTCCTTTCAATAATGGTTCAACTATCAAAACAATTTATTCGCTTTTATTTAGCCTCACTGCAATTCCGCTTTCAGCACACACAACTTTTGTAATGGCTTATCCGCCCATTCCGTGGCTTGGAATTATGCTGGTCGGTTATGCTACCGGAAAATTGTTTGAATTGCCTGAAGTAAAAAGAAACAAAATATTTTTAAGGATTGGATGCGCAGCTTTGTTGTTGTTTGTCATTTTCCGATTTATCAATATTTATGGCGATCCTGTTCGTTGGGCTTCTCAAAAAAGCGCAGTGTTTACTTTTCTTTCTTTTATGAATGTCACCAAATATCCGCCATCGCTTTTATTTTGCCTTGTTACTTTAGGCATCATGTTTTTGATTTTTGTATTTGCTGAAAAAGTGAAACATCAATGGATGAATATTGCTGCAGTTTATGGAAAAGTTCCTTTCTTTTATTTCCTGGTTCATTTTTATTTGATTCATATTTTGCTCATTGTATTATTGTTTTTTCAGGGTTTTCATTGGCATGATTTCGATTTTGCGTCAGGCACTTTTGGGCGGCCCAAAGGAGTTCAAAGTGGCATTCCTCTTTGGGCTGTTTATTTAATCTGGATCAGCGTGGTTGCTTTATTGTACCAACCTTGCCTTTGGTACGGAAAATATAAAACAGCGAATAAAAACAAACATCGGTGGTTGAGGTATATTTGATTGAATTGATAAAAGCAGTAAACAAATAAATGGATCTTTTTTGTGGCTTGTCAGATTCGATTAGATCAAAAAGAATTTGATTCTCTCATTATTCATAATATTTTATTTTTTATCTTACAAGAACATTACATCCGTTCTTGCCTGAAAGCAGCTGACCAATTGCCTTGAGAAACCGAAAGGCACTTTTTATTATATCAACTTTTAAAATCAAAATCATGGCTTCAAAATCCGCAATTGATTTCGTTAAAGAAGCGAAACAACAAATCGAAAATCTGACACCACAGCAGGTAAAAGAAGAATTATCGAAAGGAAATGTAAATCTGATTGACATCCGCGAAAGCGAGGAATTGCAAAATGGAAAAATACCAGGCGCAGTAAATGCACCAAGAGGAATGTTGGAATTTTATGCAGATTCGAGCCTTCCTTACTATCGGCCGGAATTTGATAAAAACAAAAGAATTATTCTGCACTGCGCTTCCGGCGGCCGTTCTGCTTTGGCAGTGAAAACTTTAAAAGAAATGGGCTATGAAAATATTGCGCATTTGGATGGCGGTTTAAAGGCATGGGTAGAAGCGGGAATGGATGTTGAATAAAAATATTCGGGGAAGAAAAAAATAAGCAGGTCAATTCTCAGACCTGCTTTCCATTACAACTTACTTGCGCAAAACAAATTAAGTTACAGGAATCGATTCGTGTCTGTGTGCATTGTTGCTGTAAAGACTCACATCCCAAATTGACAGGATAAATACAATGCCGCCTACGATGAAGAAATTCCACTGGTCTGGCGCACCGGCAAAGCCTAAAGCCCATGGAGAAATAAAGATCCATGCACCAATAATAAGTGTGACCCATTCTTCCCAGATTCTGTTATTACCCAAAGCCATAAGGGAAAAAACGATAAGAAGAACTCCCATCAGGAAGGAATCCCAGGAATAGTTAGTACGGCTAAATCCAAACAGCCATGGCGAAATAAATAACCATATGCCTGCGATTAAAATCAGCCAATCCTGCCATCTTCTTGTACTTTTCATAATAACCTCCTTTTTTATGATTTAGAATATTCTAAAATTGTACCTATTTAATTCTGCTTTCAGTTTTTCAAAACATGCATTTGTATTGAATTTTCGTGCCAGTTTATAACAAATTATCATTCTTTTTTTTGAATATTAATTGCATTTCTATATCAGCAAATGGGGGAAATCTATCTACTTTTTTTCATAAAGAAATTTCGGGTAAAAGCCATAAAACTTCAGTAATTTTTGAAGTAAACGAATAAATAAACCTTTTTATAAATTCTACCGCTAACTTTTTGGCAAATTCTATCATTAAAGAAAATCTTTTTTTGTCCTTTGAGAAAAGAGTTTACATTTAATTTTCCTTTTTCCCGAATGAACTTCTTTCCGCTGCCTGCGTAACTGGTTTTCATAAAATCGAAAATCATTCCGGTTGATAACTTCGCATGTAAATAAAAAATGATTTTATGAATACAGACAGCCCTGTTACTATTGACGAATCGAAAATTCCGCTTAAAAGAAGTCTTGGTTTAATTACAGCAATTTTACTGGTTGCCGGTATTATAATTGGTTCGGGCGTCTTTAAAAAAATAGCGCCGATGTCGGCAGCTTTGATGGATAAAAATTATATCCTGCTGGCCTGGCTGTTGGCGGGAATTATTACTTTATTAGGAGCTTTCAATGTTGCAGGACTTGCTACTATGACCGATGAATCAGGAGGGATCTATGAATACCTGCGCCTGTCTTTTGGTAATTTTTTTTCCTTTATTTCAGGATGGACAGCATTTCTGATTGGAGGCAGCGGCAGCATTGCGGCGCTTGCATTTATTTTTGCTGAATCAGTAAATTACCTGATCCCATTACCTCATTTATTTTCTTCGTGGCAAAACATTTCGATTGGGAATTTTGTATTTCCTTTTGCAAGTGCAGGTGTAAAAATCCTGGCGGTTTTTGCAATTCTTCTTCTTACTGGAGTGAATATTCTTGGAGCAAAAAAAGGCGGCAATCTGAATAATTTGCTTACTGCTGCCAAGGTCGGTGGGATACTTTTATTGATTGTGGCAGGATTATCTTTTAGTCATGCACTTCCTGCTACCAATTCGTCCACAGTATCAGTAAACACAAATATTTTCAGCGGTATTCTGGCTGCGATGCTAAGCGCTTTTTGGGCTTATGACGGATGGTTTCTGGTTGGCAATGTGAGCGGTGAAATAAAAAATCCGAAAAGGAATGTACCTATTGCCCTTGTTGCAGGCGTTGGAATTTCGATCATTTTATACCTTTTGTTGAATGAAGCTTTTATGCATGTCCTGCCTTTGTCTGTATTGGCAAATATCGGTGAAGACAATATTGCTGCGCTGGAAGTAGCAGGCGCTATTGCAGGAAATGCCGGGGTTGTAGCAATTGCACTGCTGATAATTGTGTGCACCTTTGGTGCGCTAAATGCCATCATCATTGCCTATCCGAGATTGTATTACAGGATGGCACAGGAAAAGTTTTTCCCAAAAAGTTTTTCTTTTGTTCATCCGCGCTTTCGCACACCTTATTTAGGACTGATTTATTCAATGATGTGGAGTTGCGTGTTGGTGATCTCCGGCACTTTTGATACACTAACGAATATGATAATTTTTACGGAATTTTTCTTTTCAGGTTTAATGGCAGTGGCGGTGATAAAAATGAAACGAAAAGGAAAAATTACTGCGCGTGTGATTCTTTATCCGTTATCGCCGATCCTATTTGTTCTGTTTTCTCTTGCGCTTCTTATTAATACTTTTATGGTGATGCCAAAGCAGTCTGCAGTTGGTTTACTCTTTATCCTGAGCGGTGTTCCGGTTTATTTTTATTATAAGAAAAAAAAGAAAATAACTGAGATAACAGGTAAAATAACAGAGGTAACACCTTTTTGAAAGGAGTAAAATTGAAAAAAATCGGCAGCTCAGAAATAATCAAAATAAGAATGATAAAAAATTGTTGATTTACTGTATTAAAACTTGCTTTCAAAACAAATAAAAAATAAAATGGAAGTGCACCATCATCCCGATATTCATCATAAGAAGAAAAATTTTAAAGAATATCTTTTAGAGTTTGTAATGATATTCCTTGCCGTAACATTAGGCTTTATTGCAGAGAATGTAAGAGAAAATATTTCTGAAAAAACACAGGCAAAAGAATTGGCAAAGAGTTTATATAAAGATGTTTATTCGGACTCTGTTATCATTCATCAAAGGATACTGGGAAGATTGGAAAAGGAAGATTACATAAAATATTTTGTGCAATACGTTCGCGACAGTGATCTTGTAAATCTCTCTCCCAGTTTTTACCCTGCTTTTACCTCCACCTTTATCAGCACATTAACCATAATCTTTCAGCCGAAAGATGGCATTTTGAACCAGCTTAGAAATTCAGGCGCCTTGCGATATTTCAAAAGCAGCAAATTACAGGAAGAGATCGGAAACCTTAGTGTTGACATTGCCAATTTAAGAGAAGGAAACAATGAGGAAGAAGCCTTCAGAGAATCGAAAATGCATGCATTTATTATTGCTCATTATGATTACAAATGGTTTGAAACATTAGCAGCGATTGCTGAGCAAAAGCTTGGCGAGCCTTACATAGAAGGATGGTTTAAAAAGCTTGATTTAAGTGCCATTCCAAAACCCGGGATATTGGACATCGCACAATTTAACCGGCAGGAAGCTGCTAACCTCGCTTCTGAGTACCTGGTTATCATAAGAGGATTCCGGCTGATATTATACAATGAGTATGTGAAATCGAATCACCGGTTACTTGAAACATTAAGAAGTGAATATAATATCGAATAACAGATAAGGACATTAACATGGAAGTACATCATCACCCAAAAGTCGAAAAGAAAAATTTCAAAGAATACTTTCTTGAATTCATTATGATATTTCTCGCTGTGACACTTGGCTTTTTTGCAGAAGGATTGAGAGAAAGTTTGAATGACGCTGAGCATGCAAAACAATATATTCAATCTCTTGTTGAAGATCTTGAATCTGATACAGCAAGAATGAATGATATTATTCAATTTGACGAAGCCAAAATAGCCGGGTTAAACAGCATGTATCCATGTTATGATACAGTTACCAATAATCTGAAAGCAACATCATGTATGGGCGAATTGATCAAATTCTCAAAAATAAACAGGCCTTTCCTGTCTAATGATCGTACCGTAACACAGCTTGCCAACGCCGGCGGTTTCAGGTTGTTGGCTAAAGCGGATGCCGATAGCATTCTTGCCTATGAAAGATTGTACAAAGAAGTTCATGATTTTGAAATGACCATTTACCAGGAAGCGCAGGATAATGTACGAAATACGTTGAATGAACTGGCAAACTTTAAAGTAGTCACACCCCTTGAGAACGTGTCATCACTTAATGGTACTGACATAGGGAGCAGCACTTTGAATGGACCGTTACTTTTTACAAATGACCGGGTATTATTAAATAAATGGTTTAACCAGTTACAATTGTATTTAAGGGTTACAAAGGCACAAAGCATAGAGTTAAATAATTTACGGGGAAAAGCAACCAGTATTATAGGTTTCTACCAAAACAAGCATCATCTTAACTAAAACTAATGGAAGTACATCATCACCCACACGTAGGTTCCGATAGCCATCGGAAGAAAAATTTCAAAGAATACTTTCTCGAATTCTTAATGATATTTCTTGCAGTAACGCTTGGCTTTTTTGCAGAGAATATTCGCGAACATTTAAGTGATAACGCGAAAGAAAAAGAATATATCGGATCACTTGTAGAAGACCTTAAAGTTGACCAGCAAATTTTATCGCAAAACATGTCATCCATTCAATCAGGTATTTCAATGATGGATAGCATGATTATTATTTTGGATAATACTGCATTGCTTTCAAACAATACAGGAGAATTATATTATCTGGCAAGATTATCGCCGCGGTTGCAGCCTTTAGCCATCAATGATAAAACTTTTGAGCAATTAAAAAATTCGGGCAATTTCAGGCTCATTAAAAGTATCAGCGCTTCTAATAAAATCATGAATTACTATAACACAGTTCCGTTGGTACGCTTGCTTGAATCAATCAATGAAACAGAGTTTACTCAATATAAAACTGTTGCAGCAAAAATTTTTAACCCCGAAATTTTTATCAGCACAGAGGGCAACGGCAATGAAATAAAAAGAATAGCTGGTAATCCGCCATTGCGAACCATGGATAAGGAATTATTGCAGGAATTATCTGTTTTTGCTGTTTACATGCATGGAACCAAAAAAGGAGTTTTAGATGCAGATGAAAAAATGAAACAGGCAGGTGCAGAGTTAATTGACTTTTTACAAAAAGAATATCATTTGAAAAATCAATGAAAAAAATAGAAAGCACAAACCTTCAAATTGCCTAAAATTAAAATAAGAATTGGCAATAAATGTTTGTTCACTCACTTTTCAAACTCTTCATCCAATAGCTCAAAGCGCGCGTCATCACCTGCTTGTACATCTTTTGATTCCACATTAATATTCATCACATCAGGGGAAGCATCATCCGGTTTTGCGGCATTCCATTGAGGAAGCCCGGCTCCATTTGGATTTCCGTTAATAATAAAATTTGCAAAAAAATCCTGCATCGTTTTCGAAACTTTGTAATCATCTTCTGTCCACGCATAATCATCGACCAGGTAAAGATTGCCCATGCAATATTCAATTTCAGAAGCATGCGGAGCACCGATCAACGGTGGCATTTTATTTTGATCATTCTTTTTTTGTGTTCCACCTGCTAATCCGGATGTCGCATTTTTATCAACCAACGGCGGACGAATCCTGCTGAACAAATAACGATAAACAGGCGCTGAACTATTCTTTCTTTGCAGGTCAAACCATTTCCATGTGCTGTAAGTAATAAAGTTTTCAGAAGCAAGATCAGTAGCAGATTGCTCTACCTCTTTTTCGCTAGAATGCGGATATAATTTTAATACTTTTTCATAATCTTTTGGATAAGCTTTTTTTACTTTTTCAATAAAATTGGCTTCTGTATAGGCTTGTCCCTGCATAAAAGCCATTCCGGGAATCTCAGCAGAATTCCAGCCCACCAACAGCGGAATTTTTGCCTGTTTTTTTGCATTAAAAATTTCAGGAAGCGTAGCAGGTAAAAAATAACCGTCAATCACCAAAGGAAAACCAAATCTCTTTGATTCGTTATAAATTTCATACACTTCGCGAGTACTTAATTTTCTTAATTCTGCAAGTGTTGGATAACCTGCTTTTTTTGCAAAGTCCAAACCTGTCTTTTCTGCTTCAGCCAACGGAACCGGCGGCAGCGTTGGTTTTATAGCCGCTCCGCTTTCTCCAATCGCCCCTGCTATCAGGTCTTTTGACAAAGGAGAAGCCATCAGCAAACTGACAGAAATAGAACCTGCAGATTCTCCCGCAATCGTTACTTTTTTCGGATCGCCGCCAAACGCGCCGATATTTTCATGAACCCATTTCAAAGCGGCAACCTGGTCGAGCATTCCATAATTTCCGGAAGCTTTATAAGGTGATTCTTTACTCAGCTCAGGCAGCGCCAAAAACCCGAAAATATTTAGCCGGTAATTGGCTGTTACGACTACCATTCCTTTTTTTGCCATACTTTCTCCATCGTATCTCGGCTCGGATGCATCGCCGGCTACAAAACCTCCTCCATAAAAATAAACGAGTACAGGAAGATCTTTTGTATTTCGTTTTGCAGGAGTCCACACATTCAGGTAAAGACAATCTTCACTCAAGCCATCAGAGCGGCTTTTCATATCGCCAAAAACATCTGCCTGAACCGGCCTCGGTCCAAATTTTTTCGTGATTTTCACGCCTTTCCAATTGTCTAAAGGCTGAGGAGCTTTCCAGCGGAGATCTCCAACAGGTGGCTTTGCAAAAGGAATTCCAAAGTAAAATTGCATCCCTGTTTTGGTATCATAATTGCCCTCGATAATCCCATTGGTCGTTTTAGCCTGGATTGCTAAAAAGTTATTTTGTTGCTGTGCAAAAATTGGAGCAGAAAATAATAAAACAACAAAAGGTAAAAGGTATTTCTTGTTCATTTCAAAGCTGATTAGAAAGAACAAATTAAAAATATTTTTTCAATTGAAGTGAAATGAAAGTAAAAAGACAAAAAGAAACTATTTCTCTGTTCACTGCCAACGCTGCGATTTTATTGAAGGATCAAAGCATTTAGCGGATTAAATTTTTAAATGACAACGACGATTATCATAACGTTTTGCACTGTTTTATTGGTTGCCTATATTTTTGATATCAGTGCAAAACTTACGAAGATTCCTGCGGTTATTTTGTTATTGGCTTTAGGATGGATCGCAAGACAATTGACCTATATTTTTCAAATTCAGCTTCCGGATTTTACGGCAGTTTTGCCTGTGCTCGGAACTGTTGGCCTCATCCTGATTGTATTGGAAGGCGCTTTGGAATTAAAGTTGAATCAATCAAAATTATCTCTGGTGGGCAAATCATTTTTTGGTGCATTGATTCCAATGCTTTGCCTCGCATTTTTATTTGCTTATTTGTTGCAATTTTTTGCACCTACTTCTTTTAAAGACAGTCTTGGAAATGTAATCCCGCTTTGCGTTATCAGCAGTTCTATTGCCATTTCCAGTGTTAAAAATCTTGCTTCTGCCGACAAAGAATTTGTCATTTATGAAAGCAGTTTTTCAGATATTCTCGGTGTATTGTTTTTCAATTTTATTATTCTGAATAATTATGTAAATGGGCACTCCTTTGCAACTTTTGGATTACAGATTCTTGCCATCACTTTTATTTCTTTGATTGCCATTATTTTGCTTGCCTTATTATTAAGCAAGATCGATCACAACATCAAGTTTGTGCCGATCATTTTGCTCGTGATTTTGATTTACACCATATCGCATCATTACCAGCTTCCAGCGCTCATCTTTATTTTATTATTCGGAATTTTTTTAGGCAATCTGGATGAATTAAAACGCTTCAGATGGTTCAGAAAAGTGAAGCCTGGTGAACTGGACCAGGAAATGAAAAAGTTTAAAGAATTGACGATTGAAGCGGCTTTCATGCTGCGCTCACTTTTCTTTTTGTTATTTGGGTATATGATTGAAACGAAAGAATTATTGAACGTAGAAACATTGGTTTGGTCGCTGGCGATTATTGTTATCATTTTTATTGTACGCATTATTCAATTATGGATTTCAAAACTGCCATTGATTCCGCTGCTTTTTATTGCACCACGCGGCCTGGTCACCATTTTATTATTCCTTTCGATTGTGCCTGCAAAGCAGATTCCATTCATCAATAAATCGCTCATCATCCAGGTAATTGTGGCAACTTCACTCATCATGATGATTGGATTATTGCTGACAAAAAATGATGCAGAAAGTGAAGAAAAAGAATTGCAGCAACCGGCGGAAACTGCACCATAAAATGGACGTAAAAAAACAAGAAGGTTTTATTGTAGACTTCAAAAAAATAAGAGCCTGCCAAAAAACCTTCTTGGTTTAACCATCATTTTGTAAAGCGGTAAAAAATTACAGTAAAAAAACATTTATCCTTTTTTCTTTTTTTCCTTTTTCACTTCGAACTTTAGCTTTACGTTTCTGCAAATTCTGCTTTACAGTCTGGGGATTAATTTTTTATTATTGTAATTTTGTCTTTAGAAATTATGAACACAACAGCACCATTTAAAATTGAATCTGATCAGGCGGAAATGATGATTGATGATGGAAACAATTGCCGGCTGGTGGTTTGGAATGACGAAGTGAATACTTTTGAATGGGTGATTGAAACGCTTATTGAAGTTTGTCACCATACAGCCGAACAGGCGGAGCAATCAGCAATGATCATTCATACGAAAGGGAAATATGCAGTGAAAGAAGGTTCTTATAATACATTAAAACCCATGTGCGACGCCATTACAGACCGCGGTATCGGCGCGACAGTAGAAGAGCTTTCTGAAAGATAATCGTCATTATTCATTTTACAATTTTCCCGTTTTGGTGGAAGAAGCGATCTATGATTTTCCTGATGTAAGTTCTGCAGAAGGCGACCTTGTTGCCATTGGCGGAAATCTCTCTGCCGGCACTTTAATCAATGCATATCGAAAAGGAATTTTTCCCTGGTTCAATCCAGGCGAAATCATTCAATGGTTTTCTCCTGATCCGCGTTTTGTACTTTTTCCCGGGAAACTAAAGATAAGCCACAGTATGAGAAATGTTTTTAATAAGCATCTCTTCAAATTCACTGTTGATAAGGCTTTTGCTGATGTTATTGAAAATTGCCGGTATATAAAAAGAGATATGGAAACCGGAAGCTGGATTGGAAATGAAATTGAAATAGCGTATAAAAACCTGTTTGAAAAAGGAATTGCTCACAGCGCCGAAGCATGGCAAAATAATGAATTGGTTGGCGGCCTTTATGGCGTTTTGTTGGGAAAAGTTTTTTTTGGCGAAAGCATGTTTGCCAAAGAAAGTAATGCCAGCAAATTCGCTTTTATTAATTGGGCAAACCTTTTACAAAAAAATGGAATTCAATTAATTGATTGCCAGGTTTATTCTAAGCATTTGGAAAGTCTTGGCGCAGAATTTATTTCAAGAAATGAGTTTAACATGTTATTGAAAAAATGGATTCCAGAAGTAGCCAACATGAAATGAATGAATCATTACTTATTTTAAAATATTTTTGTTTAAAGGCAATCTCCTTGCGCATTTCCGGTAAAATCAGTTAATTTTATTTTTTTAAAATAAAGCTGCTTGAAACCCGGAAAACTACTGTCCTTTATTTTGTTTTTATTAATTTCTTATCATGGTTTTTCACAACAAAATCCGGCGGCTCTTTCCAACTTCAGAAGTAAAAAAATTTCTACTAAGATCAATCCTTTGATCCTTGATACCAACAGTATTGTTCCCAACACTTTTACAGTCATTGGAATTCCAGCTGACGATTACCATCTTGATTTTGTGAATGCAACCATTTTGTGGCATACTAACAATTTGCCTGACAGTGTTTTCATTTCTTACCGCGTTTTTCCTTACAAATTCAACGCGGTGACAAGGCGTTTTAATTACGATAGTATTCGTTTTAATTTCGCGATGGAAAAGCCTTACACTTTAAAGAACAACCAGTTTCAAAATAAAATAATTGATTTTGGAAACATCAATTACAATGGAAGTTTTGGCCGGGGAATTACGATTGGAAATAACCAGGACGCTGTTGTAAGTTCTTCTTTAAATCTTCAGCTAAATGGTTTCATTGGCGACAGTCTCGAACTTACAGCGGCCATCAGCGATAATAATATTCCCATTCAGCCGGAAGGAAATACACAAAACATCCGCGACTTCGATCGCATTTTTATGCAAATAAAAAAACATGGATGGCAGGCAAATTTTGGAGATATTGATATTCGCCAAAGTCAGAATTATTTTCTCAATTTTTCTAAAAGATTGCAAGGCGCGTCATTTCAAACAGATAATACAATCAGTAAAAATATCACCAATTCTTTTTTGGCAAGTGGCGCCATTGCCAAAGGAAATTATATGAAGGATATTATTCAGCCAATCGATGGAAACCAGGGACCATACAAGCTTTACGGCGCTAACAATGAATTGTATTTTGCTGTTCTTGCCGGAACAGAAAAAGTTTTTTTAGATGGAGAATTACTAACCCGCGGGGAAGACAGAGATTATGTTATCGATTATAATACAGCTGAATTAACCTTTACTGTAAAACGATTAATTACCAAAGACAGCAGAATACAAGTAGAGTTTGAATATTCCAATCAAAATTATCTGAACTCAATGATCTATGCCAATGATGAGATCAATATCAACGATAAGCTGAAAGTAAGTATTGGTGCGTATTCTAATGCCGATGCAAAAAATTCTTCCATCAACCAAACACTTACTACAGAGCAGAAACAATTTCTATCGCGGATAGGAGCGAATGTTGACAGTGCTACATATCCGAATGCTGTGCTGGATACTTTTGCCGTTAATAAAATTTTATATAAAAAAGTTGATACAACGATCAATGGAATTCACGACACGATTTATGTTTATTCTGTCAATCAGAAAGATAGTTTGTATAACCTTTCTTTTACCAGCGTAGGAATGGGGAAAGGAAATTACACTGCGGTAAACAATGGCAATGCAAACGGCCGCGTCTTTCAATATGTCGCTCCTTCAAATGGTGTGAAGCAGGGCGATTGGGAGCCGGTGGTCTTATTAATTCCGCCGAAAAAACATGACATTATTACTGCCGGCGCACAATACTTTTTTAGTAAAAATTCTTCTTTAAAAGCCGAAGTGGCTTTGAGTAATTATGATGTAAATACTTTTTCAACAAAGGGAAAAGAAAATGATAAAGGCGTTGCCGCAAAAGTGCATTATGCAATGCAACAAAAAGTTTTTGGAAACATAAAGCCGGGATTGACTTTGCAAACGAACATTGGATATGAATATGTTCAGGATAAATTTAAACCAATAGAAACTTTGCGGAATGTTGAATTTAACCGCGACTGGAGCTTGCCTTTTGATGCGCCTGCTGCAACAGAAAATTTGGTTGATGCTTCTTTGCAAATCAATGATCAAAGAAATAATTTTCTGAAATACCAATTCATGAATTACAATCGCAGCGACAATTACAACGGTGTTAGAAATTCTGTTGAAAATATCATGGACATTAAAGGATGGCATTTTAATAATAAATTTTACATCACCAATATTAACAGCTTTGCTCAGACTGGTTCTTATGTCCGGCCTTCTTTTGATTTGTATAAATCTTTTTCGGGATTAAAAGATCTTAAAATCGGCGGTGGATATTCTTCTGAAAATAATCAGCAATTTGAAAGAAAAACAGACACATTAATGCCAATCAGTTTTGCTTTCAATACCTGGCAGGTGTATATGAAATCTCCAGAGAAAAAAATGAACAAATGGGGAATCACTTATTCTGAAAGAGAAAATAAAATTCCTTTTCAAAGATCACTGATAGCGCAGGATAAAAGTCAGAACCTGAATGTGATGACAGAGTTGATGAACAATGAACATGAACAGTTCAGGTTGAATGTTACTTATCGCAAATTGAGTGTGATCAATAAAGGGTATTCGAATGAACAAAGCGATGAAAGTCTTTTGGGACGCGCTGAATATGCCATCAATGAATGGAAAGGTTTTGTTCAGGGAAATGTTTTATATGAAATTGGTTCCGGACAGGAACAAAAACGCGAATACACTTATATTGAAGTGCCCGCAGGGCAGGGATATTACACATGGAACGATTATAACAAAGATGGAATTCCGCAACTGAATGAATTTGAAGTTGCCATTTATGACGATCAAAAAAGATGGATCAGAGTTTTTACCCCGACGAATGAATATGTAAAAGCCAATTACATCCAGTTCAATTACAATTTTACTCTTAACCCGGATTTGATCGTTGACAGAAATACTGACAAAAGATTTTTGAAATTCATCAAAAAATTCAGCACCACTTCTTCTTTACAAATCAATAAAAAAGACATTAGCAATGGAGGTTTTGAGTTCAATCCTTTTAGTAAAAATCTCAATGATACTTCATTGATCACGCTTACTTCTTTTTTAAGCAACACCATTTATTTCAACAGAAAAAATTCTGTTTGGGGAATTGATGTTACGCATCGTTTGAATAATTCGAAAGCACTTTTAAATTATGGATTTGAAAGTAATTCTTTGCGTGATCTTACCATCAAAGGAAGATGGAATCTGAATCGTTCGATCGCAACATCTTTTACCAATAAATATGATCGGACTCAATTGATCACACCGTCTTTTGCAAACAGAAATTATCGCGTGGATGAAGTTTCAGCAGAACCTTCAGTAAGTTATATTTATAAAAGCGATTTTCGTGTAAGCCTTATCTACACGTATGACACGAAGCAAAATAAAATCGGTGCTTTGGAGAAAGCAGTGAACAATCAACTGGCTGCTGAAGTGAAATACAATGTACTTTCCAACTCAACTATTAATGCGAGATTTTCTTTGAACAATATCAGTTACAATGGTGATCCAAACAGCACCGTTGGCTACATTTTATTAAACGGATTGTTGCCCGGAAAAAATTATTTGTGGAATGTTGATTTGACAAAAAGGCTTGCCGGAAATATTGAATTGAATGTGCAGTATGAAGGAAGAAAACCAGGAAATAATTCTGTCGTGCATACAGGAAGAGTTTCGTTGAGAGCGATTTTTTAAAGTGCAGCACGCAAAGAAATAATTTAATTTCTTATTAAACTTTTATTGTCCATATCCGGCAATCACATTAATAGTAAGCGCGATCATGATCGTATTAAAACCAAAAGAAACCAATCCATGTAACAGTGCCAATTTTCTGAATCTTTTAGAGGTGATTTCAACATCGGAAACCTGGAAGGTCATTCCCAACACAAAAGAAAAATAAGCAAAATCAATGTATTCAGGCGTTGAATCATCAGGAAATTCCAAACCTCCGCTATGGGTTTTGGGAATTGTCGGATGATCGCCATAATAAATATGCGCATATCGAAGCGTGAAAATCGTGTGTATCAAAAACCACGAAAAGATCATTCCTGCAATGGCGATGGGTAGTCTCCAGTTCATTCCATGATTGCCGGCATGTTTGGTAACGAGCAACAACAAAACCGCAAGAATGCTTGCCAATGTTGAAACTAACACGACAATAAAAATGATCGAACTTGTTTGATCCTGAACCCGCGCTTGCTCACGAATCTGATCAGAAGAAGTACTGATAAAAGAAATCCAGCTCATGACGAGCATGCAAATGCTAAAGGTATCCCATCCGATCATTGTATGCGTCAGAAGATCAATGTTTTTTATTTCAACAATAAAATAAACAGCAACAGAAATAACGATACAGATAAAAAGTTTTTGAAAAGAGTTGATCCTGTCAAAAAGTGGAAATCTTTTTTTATCGGGAACTTTTTTTGAATCCATAAATGTGTTTCATTTATCAAATGTAAAAACAATTGGAAGGATTGTTTGATGAAAAAATAAAAATTAAAAAAAGCGGGTGAACAATTTTTAAGTGTTTACGATTAATTTTTAACGCGAAACTTTTGGTCCGCTGAATTGGTAAAATACATCAAACTGGAAAACATTACTTCTTACTTTGGCCGGTGATGATTTGTAAATATTGCTGATCCCAAAATTGTATCGTGCATCAAATCCAAGTCCGGTTGAAGTGAGATAACTGATTCCTGCAGGAATTGAAAATGTTGCAGCTTTTAACTTTCCATTAAGTTCTGTTGATGAAGTTCCGACTTTGCTTTTTCCACTCATCATAATGCCAAGTTGCGGTCCCGCTTCCAATCTGAAACCGTTGCTGAACATATATTGTATTAATACAGGAACATTAATGTAACCAAGGTCAGTACTTATATTGCTGTTTGATTTACTATGGGCACCTTCAGACGAATAATACACTTCTGGTTGAAAAGCCCAAAAATCACTTGAAGTATGAATGTGCGCCAGCAAACCAACATTAAATCCTATTTTGCTTTGCATATCTGAATTGCCTTCATAATTTAAAGAAGAGGCATTCAATCCTGCTTTTATTCCAAAATGAGTATTCTGTGCTTTTGCATTTAGCATGAAAAAAAATGCCGTCGCAAAAATGATTGTCTTTTTCATAAAAGTTGATTTAAAAATTAATAAATAATTAATCCTTGCGGGGATAAATCAAAAGCCATACCCTTTTTAAAAAGAAGCGAGTGATTTATCTTTGCTGTTTATTTCTATCCGCCTTTTATAAAGGTTTGATTCATCCTGTAAATGTCTCAGATAACCCCGGATAGTTTAACAGATCATGGCATTATTACATAATCGTGTTTCTCAAAAAGAGCTAAAGAAATTATTATTTGAGGAAACAGAACCTCGTACCACTATTTCATTTTATCAATATGCATTTATTGAGGATCCTGCTGCTTTTCGAAATGAATTTTATAAAAATCTAAATGAACTAAAAGCATTTGGAAGGATTTACGTAGCTCATGAAGGAATTAACGCGCAGATAAGCGTTCCACAATCCAACTTTGAGAAATTTAAATACTATCTTAATTCAATTTCTTTCTTAAAAGATATTCGTTTGAATATTGCTGTAGATGATGATGGAAAAAGCTTTTGGGTGTTGAAAATAAAAGTCAGAAATAAAATTGTTGCCGACGGAATCAATGATCCCAACTTTGATATGAGCAAAAAAGGGAAATATGTAGATGCCGATTCCTTTAATAAACTTACTGCTGATCCCGAAACAATTGTGGTGGATATGCGCAATCATTATGAATATGAAGTTGGCCATTTTGAAAATGCAATTGAAATTCCTTCTGATACTTTCAGGCAGCAGCTTCCTATGGCAGTTGATATGCTGAAGGAAAAAAAAGATAAGAATATAATTATGTATTGCACTGGTGGCATTCGTTGTGAAAAGGCCAGTGCGTATATGTTGCACAATGGTTTCCAAAATGTGTATCACCTGGAAGGTGGAATTATTCAATATGCGAATAAAGTAAAAGAAGAAAATCTTCCGAATAAATTTTTGGGAAAAAACTTTGTGTTTGATGGAAGGCTGGGAGAGAAGATTGGAGAAGAAATAATCAGTCATTGTCATCAATGTGGCACGCCCTGCGACACACACACGAACTGCGCGAATGAAGCCTGCCATCTGCTTTTCATTCAATGCGAATCATGTGCAGAAAAATATGAGGGTTGTTGTTCTGAAGAATGTCAATCTGTAAATCATTTATCAGAAGAAGAGAAAAAACAAAAACGCAAAGGCAAAAAAAATGGCATTATGATCTTTAATAAGTCAAGACAAAGGATGAATAGTTTGATGAAAAATAATGCTGATTAAAGAATCTTTTTTAATCGTTATTCTGCGATCCATTTTGTTTTTTCATTCACTGAAGTCCGCTTCGATAAAGGATTTGAAAGAATTTTTGGATAACCAATATAAAAGAATCCAATCAATTTATCTTTTCGCTCAAGACCAAAATATGGCTTTGCTTCTTCGAGATAAGTAATTCCTCCTGTTGATAAATAACCACCAAGTCCATAAGCAGTAACACTTAAATAAATATTTTCAATCGCGCAAGCTGTTGCAATAATTTCTTCTTCTTCCGGAATATTTATTTCAGTTGTTCTCTTCATTCCAATTGCGATAACGTGAGAAGACATCAGAGGATATTCTTTCAGATTTTTCAGTTTTTTTTCTTTGAAATTTGACCCCGCATATTTAGTATAGATTTCTGTTTGCAGATCAGCAAAAGTTTCCAATCCTTTTCCGCTGAAAACCGTGAAGCGCCATGGCTGTGTGAGTTTGTGAGTAGGAGCACGGTTGGCATTTTCGAGGATTTGAAAAATAATTTCATCACGTATTTTCTTTCCACTTTCAAATTGATAAGGATAAACGCTACGCCTGTTTTGAATCACTTCATTAAACTCTTTTGTGTTGTATTTATTTTCCATAAACTATTTTAAAAATCAAGCAGCGCAAATGTACAAATTGGATAATTGTAGATGCGTTAATTACAAGATTGATTTAATTTGCAAAATCTAATTGAAATTGAATGTTTGAACTTTTATCGAAAAGTATTAATGAACATATTTCTCTGACTGAGGAGGAATTTAATTTTTGCAAAACTCTTTTTATTCCAAAAAAATTACGCAAACGTCAATATCTTTTGCAGGAAGGTGATGTTTGCAAATACACTGCTTTTGTTGAGCGGGGTTTGTTGCGCACATACATTATTGATGAAAAAGGAAACGAGCCGATTCTGCAATTTTCCGCTGAAGGTTGGTGGATCGCTGATCTGTATAGTTTTCTAACCAATGAGCCGTCACGCTTCAATATTGAAGCGCTTGAGGAATGCGAATTGTTGTTAATTACAAAACCTTCGTGGGACATTTTGCTTCAAAAAATTCCTGCATTGGAGCGCTATTTCAGAATTCTGATTCAAAACAATTTAATTGCCACTCAACGACGGCTTATCAGTTCTTTTAGTGAAACGGCGGAAGAAAAATATACAAAGCTGATAGATAATTTTCCTACTTGTATTCAAAGAGTTCCCCTTCATATGATCGCTTCTTATCTTGGAATTACACCTGAAACATTAAGCCGCATTCGCAGCCAACTCGCTGCACGAAAATGATTGTACAATCAGCCTTTCATACCTTTACTTTTTATCTAAAGAAATAAAACGTACGATTGATGAAAGTTTTTATTACAAGATTAATTCCTGAAGTTGGATTACAAAAACTAAGAGATGCAGGAATAGAAATTGAGCAATGGAATGAAAAAAGAGAATTGACGCAGGAAGAATTAATTGCACATTGCAAACGCTGTAATGCTTTGCTGGCAGCGGGTTACAACAAAATGGATGCGCATTTTCTGAATGAATGTAAAAACTTAAAAGTGATCGCTTTACATTCTGTTGGATATGATAATGTTGACATTGCAGAAGCAGACAAATTGAAAATTCCTGTAGGAAATACACCCGGAATTTTAAGTGGTCCAACTGCAGATGTTGCTTTTTTGTTGATGCTTGCCGTTTCACGAAAAGCTTTTTATTTGCACGACAAAATTGTCAAAGGAGACTGGAAATTTTTTGAACCAACTGCCAATCTTGGTATTCAGTTGTATGGAAAAACATTGGGGATATTTGGATTGGGGAATATTGGTTTTGAAATGGCTAAACGTTGTATTGGCGCCTATCAGATGAAAGTGATCTATCATAATCGTCAGAGAAATTTTGCGGCTGAAAAAGAATTAAATGCACAATTCGTTTCATTTGATGAATTATTAAAAGAAAGTGATGTTCTTTCGGTTCACAGTAATTTGTCACCTTCAACAAGAGGGAAATTTGATAAAGATGCTTTTCAGAAAATGAAACCTACTTCCATTTTTATCAATACTGCAAGAGGTGCGATGCACAACGAAAATGATCTGATAGAAGCATTACAAAACGGAACCATTTGGGGCGCAGGACTTGATGTTACCAACCCTGAACCAATGAAAAAAGACAATCCTTTGTTGACAATGCCAAATGCAGCTGTTCTGCCACACATCGGAAGTGCAACTGTTGAAACAAGAAATGCTATGGCAAGGATTGCGGCGGAAAATATTATTGCCGGATTAAATGGAAAACGTATTCCTTTTCCGGTAAATCCCGAAGTGTATGATGAGTAATTTTTTGTTCAGTAAATAAAGAAATATTGGTATTTTCTTTTTTTGTTTTTTAAGAAACAATTTGTTCGATGATGCAAAATTTTTGTTCTAAAGTGAGTGATGCATCGTATAGGATTTTGAAAAATTCATTTCCCCATTTTGAATAAAAAAGCATAAAATTTTCTGTGCGTTCCTGTAACCCATCATTAGGAAATAATGAAGAAAAAAGTTTGTTCAACTGATTTTTTTGCTCAACAAATTTTCTTTTTTCTGCACGGAACATTTTCTTTTCCAAAGAAGATAATTTTTTCATTTGCTTCTTTTCCAAAGCAGTTACATGCTCTTCAAGCGTAGTATCTATGCGCTTTACAAGCTCTTTTATCTGGTAATAAATATTTTCAAATTCCTTTTTTTCATTCAGCAGATTTAATGGAGCACTGCTTTCTTTATTCACCAGTTCATTCAATAAATTTTCTTTTCCTTTAAAGAGTTCACCAGCGAAAAGATTTAATTTTTTTAATAAAGAATGATATTTCTCATCAATGATTAAAAACGAATTTCTAACGATCAAAACAGGATAGGGAACTGAATAATTTTTAAACAGATCTTTCAATTGAAGCCAATAAGCAAGCTCGCCACCACCACCGATCCATGCAACATCCGGCAAAATTATTTCCTGGAATAATCCACGCAAGATCACGTTTGGACTAAAGCGTTCCGGATGTTCGTTCAATTCTTTTTTTATTTCATCTTTTGAAAAAACGATGTCAGTATCATGCACCACAAAATGATCCTCTACAGGAACGATCCTGTTTCTTAAATTGTCTTTCAGATAAAATAAATTGATCTCTCTTGGATAGGCTTGTGCTTTATAATTCTGGGATAATTTTTCCGAAGATTGGTTGACAATTTCTGATGAAGTGTGATTAAAAATGTCATCTTCAAAAATTGAAATCATTTCTCTTTTGAATACTGCATTGTCAGGCAATAAGATCAATAATCCATATTCTTTGAAAAGGTAGTGAACAAACAAAAAAGTGGAATTTTCGATTGTCGCATCTTTTGTAAAACATTTTTTCAACAGATCAATAATGTTCTTACCAAATTTTTCGACAGACAATCTTCCGGCAATTTTATTCATTAACTGAAGAAGATTGTTATCCACTTTCATTCTTCCTACTGCGCCGGTCTGTTGTGTTTCCCAGGCATATTTTTCTCCATCAATCACAATATGATTCAGCTCTTCCAGATCGGCATCCTCACTTCCCATAAAAAAAACAGGAACAAAATTATATTGTGGCAATTCTTTTTTTAAAGAATCGGCCAGCTTTATTGTATGTAAAATTTTGTACACAAAATAAAGATGGCCGGTAAAAATATTCGGCTGATGGGCCGTACAGACAGTGAAAGTATTTTCGTCTAAAAGCGCATGAATATTGGCTTTTATCGCTTCGCAATTTTCAAAATTTTTGTATTGATTGGTAAATTGATTAACGAGCAATTGACGATTTGTGTTGAATTTTTTTCTTTCTGCAATCGCTGATTTGATTCCTTCTAAATTAACCGAGTGTTCATAAAAATCTTTTAATGATGAAGCCTCATTAATATAATCAATTACAATTTTTGTAAACTTTCCTGTTTCTGAATACGGAATATATTGCGATTGAAATTTTGTCAAAGCCTTTAAAATTTAGTGGCAAAGATAGAAGGAAATTGGAAAGTTTATTTCGGCGAAAAATCAATAAAAGATTACACTGTTTTGAGAATGTCAACACATTCTTTTAAGCTTTCTTTCCATGAAGGAATTTCAATTTGCAGCAGCTCTTTTATTTTTGAAGTGTCTAAAACTGAATATAATGGCCGTTTCGCAGGAGTTGGATAGGAAGAGGTTGGGATTGGATTTATTTTGCAATTACTATTCACCAACGACTTTATTTCTTCTGCAAATTCATACCAGGTAGTAACGCCGCTGTTGGAATAATTTACAATACCCGAAAAATCTTTTCCTTGTTCTGTTTGTTCAATAAAATTCAGTATTACTGCTGCAAGATCAGCGGCATACGTGGGCGAGCCAAACTGGTCATTAATCACATTAATCTCACTTTTTTCTTTGAACAAACGCATCATGGTTTTTACAAAATTATTTCCGAAAGCAGAATAAACCCATGAAGTGCGAATGACGATTGCAGAAGGATTTTTTTCAAGAGCAAGTTCTTCACCTTTCAGTTTTGATTCGCCATAAATATTGATCGGACCAACAGGATTATTTTCTTTTAAAGGATTATGAACGGTTCCATCATACACGTAATCAGTGGAAATATGAATGAGTTTGGTTTGATGATTATAGCAAATCTTTGCAAGTTCTCCGACCGCCTCAGCGTTGATCAAAAATGCTTTTTCTTTTTCTGATTCTGCTTTATCAACCGCTGTGTAAGCGGCGCAATTAATGCAATAATCCATTTTATTTCTTTGAAAAAAAGATGTCAGTGCATCTGTATTTTCTATGGGTAATTCTTCTTTTGCTGTAAATAAAAATTGATACTGAGGAAACCCTGAAGAAAGAATTTTTAATTCATTTGCGAGTTGTCCATTTGCGCCTGTTACGAGGATTGTTGCCATTAAAAAATCAATTTAGAAAATGCAGTAAATGAACAAATAAACCGGATTTCTTTTTTACAATAACTAATCGCTTTTCGTTGTTTTATCCTTTAAAAACAAAACCGTAATCACTATTTTCCAACAACGGATACTGTTGATCTTTTTCAGAAACAGTAATCTTTTCAGAAGGAAGTTGCCAGTCGATATTTAATAAAGGATCATTCCATGAAATGCCGCCTTCTGTTTCTTTGTGATAAAATTCGTCGCATTTATAAAATACTTCTGCTGTTTCGCTGATCACAGAATAGCCGTGAGCAAAGCCTTTAGGCACCAGGAGTTGTTTTTTATTTTCTGCTGAAAGTAAAATCGTATATGCCTGGCCGTAAGTCTGAGAACCTTTTCTAATATCAACTGCCACATCAATTATACTGCCGCTTAAAACCCTGATCAGTTTTGTTTGTGCAAAAGGATCTTTTTGAAAATGTAATCCACGAACCACTCCGTAAGAAGAGCGCGCCTGGTTATCCTGAACGAACGTGATTTCCATTCCTTCCTGCAAGAAAATGTTCTGGTTATAACTTTCGAAAAAATATCCGCGGTTATCTTCAAAAACCTTTGGTTCAAAAACTAATAGTCCGGGAAAACCGGTTTTAATAAATGGCATAATTCAGATGTCTGATGTAAGGTGTATGATTTCTTCAGATTTTTTGCGAATATAATTCTTTAAAATATTCAATTGTCTTTACAAGCCCTGTTTCAAACTTAGTTGTAGGTTCGTATCCGAGCAAATTTGTAGCGCGGGAAATATCTGCAAGTGAATTTCTGATATCGCCTTCACGTGGTTCGCGATGAATTGGTTGGATATCGCTCTTCAGATAATCTTTAATGTAATTGTATAAAAAATTCACAGAATAATTTTCTCCAACAGCAACATTATAAACTTTATTTTTTGCTTCTTCATTCTTAGTCAGCATTCCTCTGATGTTGATCTGTACTGCGTTTTCGACGAAAGTAAAATCCCTGGTTTGTTCACCGTCACCATTAATAAAAGCAGAAGTGTTATTCATAATTGCTTTTACAAAAAGTGGAATCACCGCCGCGTAAGGGCCATCAGGATCTTGTCGCGGGCCGAAAATATTAAAATACCGAAAACCTAAAACAGGAATATGATCAGTTTTTGAAAAAACATCTGCATACAATTCATCGGCTCTTTTGCTCACCGCATATGGCGACAAACAATTTCCAATTCTG
>Ga0157372_10001338_pt1 | contig 26652 bp, 21 predicted proteins | sample C55metaG_FD_115307 | JGI IMG/M metagenome (GOLD analysis project Ga0157372, IMG submission 115307) | Corn rhizosphere microbial communities from Kellogg Biological Station, Michigan, USA - C5-5 metaG | ecosystem: Host-associated > Plants > Roots > Rhizosphere > Soil | place: USA: Michigan...
GTGGAGAACCGGAAGCACTGCTTGATCTCGTGCGTTCGTTGCTGGGCGATCCGCGAGAATCAGGCAGTCAAGTCAGCTAGAGTTGGCCAGCATTCCCAACCACAATTGACGTTAGCAGGCGATCTCACCACTTTGCGCTTTTTCTTCGCCTTTTTCGGGGAATTTGAGCGCAATAGAGATGTTACGCCAGTTATGATGAGCAACGTCTGCAAGGTAGGTAGCTAATGATCGGGACTACTGGCGCTACCGTGTTGTTCATAATCAATGTGCTTTTTGCAAGTGTGCTAGGGATCGCAGCTGGCGGCTTTAGATGCTTCGTGCTGCATCGGCCTTGGGGCCTCAGGCCAGCTCTCATAGACGCTACACTCGCGCCAGTTGTCGCGGTTATCGCGGCGTATGTGGTCGGGGCGAAAGAGACGCCCTTTCCGAACATGATGAGTGAAGTGATAAGAGGATATTTCGCCAACTACGGTAGATTGCGGGCAGCCCGTCGCGGCATAATGACAGAAAACTCGTCCAGATCTGGCTCAGGAAGAGCGACTGCACCGGAGCGCAGATACGGTCTGGGCTTTAGTGGAGAATGAACAGGAGCTCCGGGTTCACCAAGAACTGGCGGAACACTCGGCGGGTGACTGCCACCGCCTTTCCGCACATATTTTGAGCGAATCCGTTCATCCTCGGCTTCTAACGCTCGAACGATCCCTTACTCTTCTCTTGTGCGCTGGCCAAGGTTCTTAATCTTCCGCTTCCGCTTATCGCGCCCTCTTCCATTTCTTACTAGTGATTATCACAGCCGGGAATAATCTCGCACAACTCTTGATAACAGGGTCAGCATTGCGCCTGTTGCAAGAGTTTGGCCGGTACACAACTGGTGCGCAGGCCACATTCCTTGTCATCTTTTTTCAGTGTTCACTTTTGCTCAGAACAACCTCTCGCGTTTCCATACCTTCGTAGAGGCAGAAGCAGTGAGTAGGTTTGAAGAATTACACTGACCTTGCGCGATATGACTTTTACGGGTCGCAATGCCGACGGGGAATTTATAATATATTGACGAAAGCCCATTGCATTACTGCTGATGGAGTAGGGTCATCCACCTCAGGCCGCTAGCTTCGCCGAGTGGCAACCCGAGAATTACAAATCCCAGGAGAATTGCCATGAAAAGAGCAGGAACAACTTTGACTCTAGCAGCGGTTTTTGTCGTGCTCGCCCTTACTCCAACTTTTGGCGAGCAGTGGCAGGCTGCCGTAGGCGCGCAAAGCCAGGATAAAGGGCGGCAGGCGCTCGCGTTTTTGCCAAACGAACTTTGGATTCATGCCGGCGACAGCATTGCATGGAGTTTCAATGCCGATGACATTCACACCGTGACATTTTTGGTTGAAGGACAGGTGCGTCCACCGTTTCCGGTCGGATGCCCGGGATTTAGTCCCAGCGGCGCTACGTTTGATGGATCGACTTGCGTAACCAGCCCGCCCTTCATCATCGGGCAGACGTTTACGGTGAACTTTCCCACGGTCGGAAATTTCAAACTGGTGTGTCTGGTGCACGAAGACATGACGGCAACGATCCACGTGCTCGACACGTCTGCGAAGCTTCCGCACGAGCAATCGTTCTATGACAAAGAGGCGGCACGGGAGGCGCAGGATTTACTGTCGGCGCCGGACCTTTTCAGGCGTCACACTCACGACAAGTCGGCGAACGCCGTTGCGGTTGGAATCGGAAAAATCCTGGCCAATGGTGGCGGCCATGAGACGGTTTCACTGATGCGATTCGTGGAACCCGAGCAAGTGATCCATGCCGGCGCGACGGTTGAGTGGACGAATTATGATCCGATTACGCCGCACACAATTACGTTCGGCGAAGAACCGCAAGGCGATCCCGCGCCTCCATCTAGCAATGTGACGGTGGATGTTGACGGCGCGCTGCACGCAACCATTACATCGACCTCCGACAGCGTGCACTCTGGATTCATTATCTCTGCGCCCCAGGAACGGATCGGATTGCCGCAGGCTCCGTTGGGAACAGTGCGGTTTCGCGTCACTTTCACCACCCCCGGAGTTTATCCGTACATCTGCGCGCTGCACGATGATCTGGGCATGAAAGGACGAATCATTGTTCTGCCGTGAGCTGCGCGTCCCGCTGATGCGTATTGTGAGGGGGTATTGGCAGTTGTGTAATTCTCGTGTTCAGGATGAAAAAGAAAGCCCCGTGCTAACAGGACACCGACCTGCCCATGAGTAAGTTTCAAGATTGAACCGGCTCGCAACGACAGACTTCGTGTCCCGGCATCTTCCCGCCTTTCCGACCATATGTCCAGAAAGCCTTCCACGGCGATTGTTTGTCCGTTGTATTTTGTGGGGTTTTCTATTAACTCAGCGATACTAACGTGCACCGCTTGTTTTTGAGCCAAACCGCTCTGACAAGGAATCAGCAAGCACCCAAACTGTAAGCTAAGCGCTATAAAGGGCGGTCACGTTCCTGCGATTCATCATAGGAATTTACCACCTTCACCCCAGCTCTGGAATCGACAGGTGCGGGTGCGCACGGCACTGATCAACGTAGCCCGTGGATTGACGAAATCCTACGGAGAACGGCTGCGGGGTTGTAATGCGCGAAACCTGAACCCGCAAAAGGGCGAGAGTTTGAGCCCGGAACTACGGGCTGCGCTCGAGCCACTGCTCGAAGGACTCGGTTCTTCCCGGGGCTCGACAGGGTAGATGTACGCAGGCCGAAAAAGATAGATACGCGGGAACCCAGCCGCAAGTAGTGGCTTCTCGGCCTCTCCTTTGTAGCGTGCGAAGGCAAGCCCGCTCTGTCCCGATTGGTCTGCGCCACTCCCACTCAAGAATGAGAATTCCGCATCGGGGCTGACGGCATGGAAAACTCGCGCAAACTCGACAGTGTAATCTGTTGTTATTTTGCGGAGTTCCTCATCCGAAACTGACCCGGCATAGGTTCCTAGGCAATAGACCACAGCGTCCTGAGCGGAGAGGACATCTGCGAGCAAGGAACAGTCTCCAAAGTTTTGATGGAGAACCTCTTTCAGCTTGGGGTGCGTGATGCCGACTTTCTTGCGCCCAATCGACAGCGAAGTTGTCGAGCGCAAAGCGAAGGGCGTACCCTCCGACCATTCCAGTCGCGCCCACAACGACGAGACGCTTTTGGCCGACAGCGGGAACCGCCATCGCCGTGCCCGAATCCGCCTCTTTAGTCGTTGTCATGAGAGAACCTGTCCTCGATCCAGTCAACGTACAGCAGGCGCTCCGCAAACAACCACACGCAATCCTCCTTCACAAATGTGTCGTAATAGCGGAGGGCAGCGATCATGAGTTGTCGCTTTCCGCCGTCAACGGTGAGGCGATGGGGCATGCAATAAGTCTCTCCTGTACCTCGGTCGCCGGTCAGCTTGAGAACCGTGGTCTGTCAAGGGAGTGGATAGTGGCTACGTACTTGTTCAGATCCGCGAAGACAGGCGCCAGCTCCTCGCGTGAATCCAGGCTTCCGGTCTTTGGCGTTCATGGACACCACGAAGTGCGTGTCTGGGCTAAACAGAGCCATCTGGCCCTTCGCATCACGGCGATGATAACGTAAATCAACTAACATCTCTTACATCAAGCGGTGATATAGCGCGATCCCACTGCCCCAACAGCTCTCAATCTCATAAGTCCGTATGAAGCGCCCCGAAAGCCGTCATGCACTCCTGCGCCAGATCACGAACTTTCGCCAAAAAAACACTTCTCGGTACAGGAGTTGTTATCATCAACTCTCCGCGAAACGTCAACATCTCCGGAGCGATGGTGTAAGCCTTGGCGCGTCGCCGAGGTGAAGTACTTTCGGCAAACTTCGTTCATCGCCATAAAGTCGCTTATGTCCTTGAGGAACGCCAAGAAACATGATCAACTTCTGGAAAAAATCACACAACTTTTGGCCAGCGCTATTACATCAATCTCGACAAGAACATCCTTTGGCAACCGCGCAACTTCAACTGTGGACCGCGCGGGAGCAGTCGCACCGAAATATTTTGCATAGACATCGTTCGTTGCTGCAAAGTCGTCCATGTCTTTCAGGAAAACTGTCGAGCGGACGACCATTTCAAGACAGCTTCCGGCAGCCTTGAGGATGGCGCAAAGATTCTTCATGACTCGCTCGGTCTGCGTGGCGGCGTTGCCTGCAACTACCTGCTGGGTTGCCGGATCAATCGCGACTTGGCCGGAGACGAAAATAAATCCGTTCGCACGGATCGCCTGGGAATAAGGGCCAATGGCCCTGGGAGCCTTAGCTGTTGCGATTACGTCGTGCATGTCTTTCCTCCCGTGAGAAGTGCCGCCACGCGAAAGAGACTCTGCCATTCGATTCTACGCGCTGATCCTCAGCCGTCACACCGTCACAACATTGAAGCTCAGCGTAAAGTACGCGACGCCTTATCTCGGAGGGATTTTAGAAGCGACATTGGGTGCCCTACCTACCGTGTCGCTTTTAACCATTGTGCAGTCAACGAATTAAAACTGGTCTGTACGGGTACTGTGATCGAGAAATTCTTACGCTCTCGCTCGGTTTTCCATGGGTTAAGCTGCGATCCGTACAAAGCGCCATGCCTCCACAATCCCGATCTTATTCGCCTGGTTGGATGCCTCCCGGTGGGATTCTTACCAACGGGAACGAATGGAAAGGGCTTATCGGCAAAAATGGGCAAGCTCAAGACAGGTTTCGGTGTGAGGTTGCTCGTCCAGGCGGGACGATCAGGGGTTAAGCGATCCTCGAAATCTCAGCCTCTTCAACTCGATGAATTGTTGACGTCTTCTTTTTAGACAGACGAGTCAACAAGGTCTTTACGATCACGTAAAGCACTGGAATGAAGAACAGGTTCAATACCGTGGAGAACAACATTCCACCCACGATCGCGGTTCCCACCGAGTGCCGCCCAATCTTTCCCGCGCCGGATGCGAAGTACAGCGGCAGTACACCGAGAATGAACGCGAATGAAGTCATCAGAATCGGACGCAAACGCAATTCTGCAGCTTCGATGGCCGCATTGATAATGGTGCGACCCTGCTCAAGAAGTTGTTCCGCGAACTCGACAATAAGAATTGAGTTCTTCGCCGAGAGCCCAATCAACATGACCAACCCGATCTGGACGTAAACGTCATCCACGAATCCGCGTGCGTTGACAAACAGCAGCGCGCCCAAGACCGCCATCGGCACCGCAAGCAGAATGATGAACGGCAGCACAAAGCTCTCGTATTGCGCTGACAGTGTGAGGTACACAACCAGCAGTCCGAGCGCGAAGATGATGATCGCCTTGCCGCCGGCTTCCACTTCCTCTAGCGCGAGTCCGGACCAGCTGAACGACATGCCCTGCAACATATTTTGCTTGGCGAGTTCCCCCATCGCTTCCAGTCCCTGGCTCGAGCTATAACCTGTGGCCGGGGCGCCGTCGATCTCTGCCGAGCGGAAAAGGTTGTAATGATTGATGACTTGAGGTCCAGAAGTCTCCTTCAGGGAAACGATATTTGCCAGCGGCACCAATCCGTTCGTGTCAGAACGGACGTAGTATTGCCGCAGGTCGCGAGCGGTCATGCGGAACGGCTGGTCAGCCTGCACGTAGACGCGATATGAACGATTGTTGAAATCGAAGTCGTTCACGTATTGCGATCCCATGTACACGCCCATAGCCTGCGTGACCTGGTTGATTGGAACCGCCATGGCTTTCGCCTTCTGACGGTCGATCTCGACGAGCTGCTGCGGATCATTCGCGGTAAAGCTCGTGAACAGTCCGGTCAGATCCTGTCGCTGATGGCTGCCCGCAACAATTTTGTGAGCAGCCGTGTCTATGTCTTGCAGCGTATTGCGTCCCAAATCTTGGAGTTGGAATTGGAATCCGCCGAAGCTGCCAATACCGCTGACCGCGGGTGGCTCGAACGCCACGACGATAGCGCCAGGAATACCGAAAAGTTTCGGCGAGACGCGGGCAACAATATCACTCGCGGCGTGACCTTTGGCCTTACGTTCATCGATCGGCTTTAGCGGAGCAAAAACCAGGCCGTAATTAGGCGAGCTACCCCCTGAGAGAGAAAATCCAGGAACAGCAAATGTGCCGAATACATCTGGATCGGCGCGTAGAATTTGCTCTGCCTGCCTCGCAATGTTGGTCGTGTACGAAAGCGAAGCTCCCGGCGGCGCTTGAACGACGACGATGAAGTAGTTCTGGTCTTCCTGGGGAACAAATCCTGTGGGAACGTGACGGTACATGTAGGCAGTCGCTGCCAAGCCCACAAGGAAGAGCACGATCATCGCATAGCGATATTTAAGGACTCTGCAAATGGCTTTGCCGTAGCCGGTCGCCGTCCCGCGGATTGCAGTCTCAACGCCGCTGATAAACTTCTCATACCCAGTTGTCAGCCAACCGATATGCGTCCAGGCAAACAACGTGTATTTGTATTCTTCGCCGCGAAGCAGCAAAGCTGCCAAAGCCGGTGACAACGTCAGAGCGTTGAAAAGTGAAATGGCGATTGAGAAGGCGATCGTCAGCGAGAACTGCCGGTACAGAATTCCTGTAGTGCCTGGGAAGAAAGACACCGGCACGAACACGGAAATCAGAACTAACGACGTCGCCACAACGGCGCTTGCCACTTCCGACATTGCAACCGACGTAGCCGTGTGTGAGTCAGTGCTGTCAGCGTCGATGTGGCGCTGCGCGTTTTCAATGACCACAATCGCGTCATCAACGACTAACCCAGTGGCTAGCGTAATTCCAAAGAGCGTGAGTGAATTGATCGAAAAATCGAATATCTTGATGAACGCAAACGTCCCAATCAGCGAAACGGGAATCGTGACCGCTGGAATGATAGTCGCTCGCCAATCGAGCAGAAAAAGGAAGATCACGATGATGACGATCAGAACCGCTTCTTCGAGGGTAGTGACTACTTCTTTCACCGAGTCGCCGACGACGGTAGTTGTGTCGAAGGCGATCACATATTTCATCCCCGGCGGGAACGACTTCGATAACTCCTCGAGTTGCGCTTTGGCAGCTTTGTCCACATCGAGCGCATTCGCATTCGAGAGCTGCTGAACGCCCACGCCGATCGCGTCGTGCCCGCTATACATGAGGTTGGTGTCATAGCTTTCGGCGCCGATTTCCGCCCTGCCGACGTCTTTCAACTGGACGATCCCATTCGGCGTGTTCTTGAGAATGATGCTTTCAAATTCTTTCGGGTCCGAAAGCCGACCCACAACCCGCAGAGCAACTTGAAAACTCTGTTTCGGATCAGCTGGCGGACGGCCCAACTGCCCGGCAGGAATCTCGATGTTTTGTTCCTGAAGGGCTGAAACCACATCAGCGGCGGTCAGCTGGCGCGCAGCGAGTCTAGTGGGATCGAGCCAAACACGCATCGCATATTTGCGCTCGCCGAAAATGAGTACATCGCCAACGCCCGGTATTCGCTTGAGCGCGTCTTTCACGTACACGTCGAGGTAATTGGAGATGTACTGATTGGAAAGGCTATTGTCGGGCGAGAAAAAACCCGCCGCAAAAACAAAGTTGGGATTTGCTTTGGTGATGGTAACGCCGGTGTTCTTGATTTCCTGAGGCAGGCGCCCTTGTGCGGTCGCGACACGGTTCTGCACATCGACCGCTGCGATATTCAGATCGTAACCAGTGCGAAAAACAACGTTGATCGTGCTGGTGCCATCATTCGAGCTGGTCGAAGTCATATAGTGCATGCCCTCGACCCCGTTGATCTGTTGCTCGAGCGGAATGGTCACGGCGGATTCGACCACGTTTGCGTTTGCGCCCACGTAATTACTGGTCACTGTGACTTGTGGCGGCGCTAGAGTCGGGTACAGCGAAATCGGAAGTGAGGGAATTGAGACCGCGCCCGCGAGAATAATCAGCAACGCGCAAACCGTCGCGAAGATAGGTCGCCGAATGAAAAAATCTACCAATTGGAACCTGCCTTGCTCCTGCGCACCATCGACTGTGGCAGAGTTTAAAAACTAGTGGTTAGCTGATCGGTTTGATCGGAACGCCGTCAATCAAGAACTGAATTCCAGAAACAATAACTTTGTCTCCCGCGTTCAGACCGCTAGTGACTGCATAATCGTTTCCGATCGTATCGCCGAGGACGACTGCCTTTTGCTTGGCCACCGTTCCATTGTCAGCTGCGGTCGCCACGTAAACGAACGGCTGTCCTCCTATTCGCGTGACCGCAAGTACGGGTACGGTGGGCGCAGGCGCGGTGCTCCACACGACCCGAGCTTTCACCAGCTGCGAATTGCGGAAGCGGTCTAAAGGCGCGTGCACGGGCGCTTTCACCAGCACGCCTTGAAGGGCGTTATCAACTTGCTGCGAAATGAAACCGATCTTCGTCTTTTCGATCAGCTCGCCAGTGCTCGTAACAATCTGCACCGATAAGCCCATGCGAATGTCTGACGCGCGTTCCGTTGGAATATAGATGTACGCTTCGAGCTCGGCATTCTCATCCACCGTGGTAAGCAAAGTTTGCTGAGAAACGTAATCTCCCACGTGTACTGGCACGTCACCGATGATCCCATTGAAGGGAGCTTTAAGGTTGTAGTACGCGAGCTGATGTTCTTGAGTGGCTACAGCCGCTTTAGCGGATTCCCAATCCGCTTTTGAATTCTCAAATGCCTGGACGGCGTAGTCGTAGTTCTGCTTGCTGGTAACGCCGCCCTCGTATAGACCCCGCTGCCTTACGACCTCTGTCTGGTTATAGTCCAAGAGGGCCTTTTTCTGCGCGGCCGTGCTGCGCTGCTGATCGACCGTCGCTTGCTGCTTGAGCGGATCAATCGTCATCAGCACCTGCCCGGCACGCACATGGTCTCCAGACTTCACAAAAATCCTTGTTAGTGAGCCGTCGACTTGCGGCTGAATACTCGCGGAGCGGCGCGACTTTACTGTCGCAACGTACTCGTCCGTGCGTGGCACCGCAGCCAGATCAACAGTCTGCACTTTGACTGGAAGCGCTTGCGGACCAGGTTGCTTTGCCTCCGTTTTGGAGCAACTGGTACTAAACAAAACCGCCAGACTGATTGTGGAAACAAAGAGGATCGTCCCAAAGTTTGTGAGCTTATTCATCAGTCTCCTCCTGCGCACTCATGAGCAAAAGATGCATGGTGCGCCTGTGGGGATTCAGAAGCTGGTTAGATTGGACCGCGGGCGGCCGCATAACGCGGTTCTCGTTGTGTGGGGAGCTGAAGGATGCCGCTTCAACTTGCGGTATTGCTGCTCGGTCACGTGTTCCATCTGCCTTCGCAAAAAGGCGGTTGACAGGGGTTTTTGCAAACTTTGTGTACTTAGAACCTTTGAGGGACGCTCCGCCTTCGCGCTTCCTTTGGAGAGGCGTCCTTCTTAATTTGCGAGACGCATGGGCACAAATCTATGACCAAACCGCGCGAGCCGCGACTCCAGAGCGCCAAATGAGGTTAGCCCGGGCCGGATACGTTCCAGCAGTCACGAATAAAGCAGCCAGGTGCCGGCAGATGAGGAGATCTTCATATATGGACCGGCGAGGTAGGACACCAGCTGGACACCCGCCTTTTTGGCATGATCAGTTTCAGTTGCTTCTCTTGAACAGCCATCTTGAGATCGGCTGTTCAGCATGCGCACACTTCTCGCACAGCGAGTGGACCAGAACCAGCGAGAAATCGAAGGAGCCGAGAGAGAATGGTTAGCTCTGGACTGTATCCTCCGCCAGTTTCCTTTGCGAAACGAGGCTTGAAAGCCGCACTCTCGTCGCACCCCACGCCTACTGCACGGTAAGGATCGCCTGCCCGGTCGCTCCGCTCATACTTGCTGAAATGGTCGAGCTTCCCGCCGCGACCCCGTTTGCCAACCCTGTTGAATTGATCGTAGCGACCGCCGGAGTCGACGAACTCCACGCGCATTGTGTGGTGATTCCCACAACCGATCCATCGCTAAACGTTCCCTTTGCAATGAACTGTTGCGTGGATCCCACACCGATGGAAGGAGCAGCTGGGGTTATCGCGATCGACATCAACGTCGCATTCGTGATAGTCAGATTCGCGGTCCCAACTTGTCCACGGAAGACTGCAGAAATGGTAGCCGTACCCGCCCCCAGTGCAGTGGCGAGACCCAAGCTGCCAGACGCATTACTGATTGTCGCAATAGATGACGTAGATGAAGTCCATGTGACCGCACCTGTCAAATCTTGCTGACTTCCGTCGGCAAACATTCCAATGGCGTGATACTGCACCTGTGTTGTGGCGGGAGTGCTCACCGACACAGGGTTGACCTGAATCGACGTCAGAGCAGACGATTCCACTATCAGATTGGCGTTGCCGCTCAGTGAGCCGCTTTTAGCTGTAATTGTGACCGTCCCTGCCGACTGTCCCAATGCAACGCCTGCACTATTCACGGTTGCAACCGTCGAGTCCGAAGATGACCAGGTCACGGACTGTGTAATGCTTTGCTTGCTGCCGTCGCTGAATGTTCCCGTCGCCGTGAACTGCTGTCCTGATCCAGGCGCGATGAGGGCTGAACTGGGGCTTACAGTCATTGACACCAGAGTGGCGCCGCTCACCGTGACCGGGGCTGAGCCGGTCGCATTCGCACCTGCATAACTGAACGTGGCGTTGACATTTGCAGCTCCGGCGCTCACCCCAGTGATTAGGCCGTAAGTTCCTGACGTAGTTCCCACAGTCGCAATCGCGGTATTCGTGGACGTCCACGCAGAACTCATCGAAATGTCTTGCGTCGAGGAGTCGTCAAACACCCCGGTGGCGGTCAAACGCGCATGCCCGCCGATGGGCGTTGTTGCTGAAGCCGGAGTCAGCGAGATGGACACGATTTTTGCCGCGGTGACATTCAGAGGCGAGGAGACTGTCGCACTACCGAGAGAAGCGGTGATGGTCGCAAGCCCGGGGCCAACTCCAAAGGTTAGCCCATTGAGAGAGCCTACTGTGGCGATCGTCGTATCTGACGACAACCAGTTTGATGAGTGCGTGATGTCACGCGTCCCGCCGTCGTTGAAAGTGCCAATTGCGACAAGCTGGATTTTCGTGCCTTGAGCGATGCTGCCATTCGAGGGCTGAATCGAGATTGAATTGAGATTGGCCGCATTTACGGTCAGGGTAGTGCTGTTGCTGACGGCGCCAAAACTCGCCGAAATCGTTGTATTGCCAACGTTCTTCGCTGTGGATAACCCGCTCGTGGTGATCGAGGCGACGCTCGTGGATGAAGACTTCCACGTAGCGGTCGTCGTGACGTCTTGATTCGTGCCATCCGAGAACGTAGCATTCGCCGTAAACTGCTGCTGCAATCCTAACGGAAGGCTCACGTCCATAGGATTCACAACAATCGACGTTGCCGTTGCGGAGGTGACCGTGAGTGTCGCGTTGCCGGAAACGCCACCAAGAGCTGCTGTAATTGTGACCGAACCGCTCGCTAATGCTTTTGTCCTGCCGGCCGTCGGAAATGTGCTGCTGATGGTTGCAACCGACGTGTCCGAGGAACTCCACTGGACGGTACTCGTCACATCCTGCGTGCTACTGTCGCTGTATGTACCAGTGGCTGTGAACTGCTGAGCTGTATTCGGTGCAATGGCTGGATTCGCGGGTGTAATGGCAATGGAGACCAGCCCGGGCGTAACGGTCAAATTGAAAGAACCAGAGATGGAGCCGGACTTCGCGGTAATGGAGCAACTTCCGCTGTTTTTCGCTGTGAGCAATCCGCCACTGGAAACACTGGCAACGTTTGCATCCGACGAACTCCAGGTTGCTGTGCCGGTCAGGTTTTGACTTGTATTGTTGCTATAGAGGCCCGTCGCCGTCATCTGCTCTGTCTGCCCCACAGTCAGGTTCGCATTCGCTCCCGTGACCTGCACCGAGGTCAGCGTGGTTGGCGGCGGAGGCGTGCTAGTCGAACTCCCCCCTCCACACGCGCTCAACAATGAAAGCGCCGCAAGACCAGCTAGAATTGACAGTTTTCGTTTGCCCATGGCAAATTACCCACCTTTGCCATGAATGAAGCAAAAGTGAGTCCAAACCACCGCTTGTAACCTGCTTGCTTTCAACGACTGCAATTCCTCGGAAATAAGAAAAGGCTCGAGTGGGAAAAGACTTTCTCTGCAAGTCGCAAACAATCGGAAGATGGCGTCACGAAAGTGACTTTAGTAACGGTAAACGCTGTAGCGGGGGAATGTGTGCAAAAACAGAAGGCTCTATGGTTTTTGTGGTTTGCCACTTGCAACCAAGGACTGAGCCATGTGGAGAACTTCTACCGGCCAAAAACACTCCGGGCGCGGGCGCCGCACGCTTCTCCGACCAGCTTCGGGGCGGCAATTCAGCAATGTATTGACCCATTGTGCCGGTATAGCAGGCCGTCCGTACACAGCTCCGAGCAGCGCTCCAGTAATCGCGGCGTTGGTATCGGTGTCCCCGCCGCGCATCACAGTATCGACAACCCCATCCTCCAACGAGGTCGCGTGCAAGAGCTGCCATAGTGAATTTTGGAAGGCGGTGAGGACCCAGCCTTGCTGATGTAGATAATCGGGAGGCGGACTCTCGGACGCATCACTAATTGCTTTGGCCAGGACCGGATCAATGGACATCTCCTGAGCCCACACTTTGATCAGTTCATAAACTTCTTGTGCTCCCTTCCCCATGCCAATAGCACTCGCGACTGCCATAGCAAACAACGCATTTGCCTGGAGGCAGACCGGATGAGGATGCGTTAATGCGGCATCCGCCATTGCGTATTCGCGGACTCGATCCAAGTCGTAATTGCAACCGAATATTCCCAGCGGGCTGACCCGCATTAATGCACCATTCGCTTGGCTTTCGTGGTTTGGCCGTCCTCGAAGACCAGTCGAAACGGTACTGCCGCAATCGAACGGCGATGAGTAGAGCCAAAACACATAGGCCTTCCGCGCCTCCTCTGCGGCATAGCACTTTTGTTCTATCAGGATCCGCGCCAGCATCAATGCCATTTCGGAATCATCGGTTGGTTGCCCAGCAATGGTGCCCCAGGTTCCTCCATCTTCAAGCTCGCGAATCCCACTGGGATACCTGAGTCGAATGTCCGCGGGAGACATGAACTCCACCAGGCTGCCTAATGAGTCACCGGCGAGTTGACCTAGAAGGCAGCCTTGAGCACGAGATAACGTTCCGGGATCAATGTCCACATTTTCGTTCCTTCAAGTCTTTCAAAAGGATCAAACAAGCACTCTTCCCGAGAGGTTGGCGACAAGTTCCTCGGTTCCAAACCTACGAAACAGGCTCGACTGAGAACTGCGCCTTTGGCCATTTGCCTTTATTGTCGCTGCGGCCTGTCAGTTCTACTTCATTCGCGCTCAGCCATCGACCGCGATATTTGGCCCGCTCCAGCATGAGACAGTTCCGTTTGGAACTGCATGTAAGAAGGACTTTTTGCGGCTGCATCGCTCCCCGGATCGTACCCTCGGCATGAACCATGTATCGAGACGTGGCCTGTTTCCCTGTGACATAGGCTATCTCAAGCAGCAGTGGGTATCGAGCGGCATGCTTATCGGGAAGCTGGGAAGACTCTGTCCCGGTTGATGGAAGGGGATCCAGCATGTCCGGTACTTCTTTCGATTCCAGAGCGAAACTAGTCTCTACACTTACTTGCGCCGCGACCGGCTGACCATCTTTCCTCGCTGGTTCGAATCGCCAGGCGCGGATTGCCTCGATCGATTTTTCGTCGAGGCCCATGCCCAGGGAGCGATCGACTCGCACATCGCTAGGACGACCATCTGCCCCCACCATTACCCGCAGCACGCATTGGCCCTGGAGTAGCCCGCGCCGAGCTTCCTCAGAATACTCAGGGTCGGGTGCGTAGATCGCACGGGGGGCCGTAACGCCAGCACCAACCCTGTACACCGGTTCGCCTTGATTGCTAACAGGCTCTGACTTTTCGACAGCGTTGGACGGCAGTTGGAGGTTCTGCGCCCATGAGACCGCCGCCAAAACGGAGATCAGAATGCTTAGCATCAGGATGCTGATCGCGGCGCTCATTCGCTCTCTGCTTGGACCATCAATTCAGCGATTCGATTCATGCCAAGGGCAAGATTGGACCCAAGCCCACTTTGAACTTGAGTGACATAGGCGGCAGCATTGTCGCCCATGAGGGTAATTCGCTGAGTGATCCGCGTTCGGTGGGCCGACACAGCGCCGAACACCCACTCAAACCTTAGCATCGCCCCTTGGAGAGGCGCTTCAATGGTGAAGCCCACGCCAGGCCGAACATCACGAATTTGCCAAGCCAATGGTGACTGTGCCGGTATGAGGGTTGTTCCCCATGAACCGCTCTCGAAGGGGCCATGGAGCTGAAATTGTGCTGGCGGATCATCCCAGTTCTTAATATCAGTCCGCCACTTCCACGCGAACGCAGAGCTGACTTCGGCCTCGACTGAGTACTCAAGTTGACAGGCGATGTTGGTCATGGCTCGGAGTTCCGCTCGGCTGTGTTCTTGTACCACACTGCGTCCGTATCCAGGCGGGGCGGGTTTTAGGAATCCTTGCCAGCCGCGCCATTCAGGGATGCAAGCCAGTTCCAACCGAATCGGTTCGAACTGGAAACAGCAGAGGCCCACGGACAGCTCTACTGCCCCGCTTGGGTCTTGTCCTTGTCAACTTGGTAGCGAGTGATGTCATCCCTTAGCCTTTTTTCTAAGCGCTCGTCGTGTATCTGTTGTGCCAGGTCGAGGGCACGACTGGCAGCTTGGATTGCCTCGGCGCAACGTCCGGCCTTGTTATATGCCTCCGCCAACGTAGCTAATGGCTGCCATTCCTTCCCTTGGCTCAGGTCCACAGCTTTTTCCAGGGCGCCCACGGCTCCAGCGGAATCTCCACGTTGACCAAGAGCAAATCCGAGATTCGAGAAATACTCGGCAGAACTGGGGCTCAGCGCGATCGCTTTCTGAAGATGCTCGATGCCCTCATCCGCGCTCCCGGCTTTCACTAATTCCCATCCAAGACTATTGTGGGTATCAGGCACTTCTGGGGCCAGTTCGACTGCTTTGCGAAGGTGTTCGAGGCCCCCATGCACATCGCCGTTCTCGGCCAGCACCGTTCCCAGGTCCATTTCTGACTTCGCGCTTGACGGATCCAGAGCGAGCGACTTTCGCCAATTCTCCACCGCTGCGTGGGAATCACCCGTTAGCGCCAGCGAGGTCGCGAGGTGGGCGAACCAGCCCGCGTGGGAGGAATCGAGAGCACAGGCCTTGCGGTACTCCTCCACGGCTTCTTCCTCCTGACCGTTTCCGCTCAAGGAGACCGCCAGAGAGAAATGAGCCATGGCATCATCCGGATCGAGCTGCAGGGCTTTGCGCCACTGTTCGATCGCATCGGGCAGCTGGTTTTTCTCCATCGACGCCAACGCATCGTTCGACACACGATAAAAGCGAGCTGCCTCGGGGTCGATCTTTTCCATGCCACCCGGCGGAATATTTACGAACTCCGGAATGTTTACGGCACGATTTGCTGCGGTCGTGTTGTCAAGAATTACTGCAGGCGTGTCATTCCCGTTTGCATCGATGTGGGTCAGCATGAGCCGGGTGTAAGGACCACGTGACTTCGACGAGAACGCCAGCCAGCGACCATTCGGCGAGAACGTGTGCCATGAATTCATCAACGAGGTGTTGCACTTCATGAGACGAGCTTTACCCCCGCCAAACGGCACGATATAAAGTTTGCTGTCAGGGCGCATCAGCAAGCCATTGTGATTTTGGACAAATACGATCCAGTGGCCATCGGGCGAGACCTTGGGGAAATTGTTGCTCATGCCATTGCCACCGCCCCCGACAACCGGCTCCGCCTTCCCACCTCGGCCTTCATTAAAGGGAATCCGATACAGGTCATACTGGATTTGCGGTTCCCTAGGGTCGTTAGCATGATCCGGCTTTTCGGCCCCAGGCGGATATGGATCGCGTGCCAATGCCCTACTAAAGATCAGATACTTCCCATCGGGAGACCAGAACGCGCTGGTATGCACATACTTTGGATCATCCGCTCCCGGCAAAGGCCGCAGCTTCTTGACACGACTGTCATACCACGCCAGAATCCCACGCGTGGGGTAGAAGACCTGATTGAAGGAGATGTTCATGTAGTTCGTGCTGAATAACCGATCTGACAGCCCAGGGGCGAAGTCCGGGTTCTCTTTTTGGTGAGTGTTGCCCGTACCTGGAGGTCCGATCGACGTCACCACGTAGCGCCCATCGGGCGAGACTTGGGACATGAATCCAAATCGCTTTACTGCCCGATCCGTGGTCCTGGCATTCAGGTTCTCCTGGAAAGAACTCCATCGGATGACATCCTGATTTCGGATGGTCATCGATTTCTGTACTGAAACGAGCGCGTACAGGCCCTTGTCATTTTTGGGACCATCGACATCGATTCCCATCGTCTTACCGTCGCGTGAGAAGGAATGACAATTGGCGCAAGTGTAGAGGTTCTCCATCACAGTCCGGCTCTGCGGCTCGGCAATATTGCGCAATTTCCATTTGATCAGCGGAATAGCCGAAGGTGGCAACGGTTGGATGGAGCCCTTGTCCGTTATCGGCGAAAGGGCCAGTGGTACGTCGCGGTAGAAGATGGGAGCGTCAACTGGGTCGGATGACGTGGAGATGGTCACAGTGCCGCGCGAGACCGGAAGTTTGGAATCTGCGTCCGCAAGCCCCGTGATCGTGATCGTTGCTGGCTTCAGCGATCTCCGTTTGATCTCCGCCCAGGTGGCCGCATCGGGCGTCCAGGTCCGGGTTGCGGCCTGCTCTGGAGTCAGGACGAGGTTTTGACCGGAACCGGTTCGCGGATCGATCTCGGCGATTTGCAGCCGTTCACCGGGCACCTGAAAGCGCATTCCGCCCCTGCGATCGGCAAACGTGACTTCAATTCCCCACACTTTCGCGTTGCCGCTGGCATCGCGCCAGAGAAACGTTGGTGGCGTTATTTCCGGGGGGAACACCGAGCCGTCCAGCGGATAGTCAACCGTAATGCCTGGTAATTGGCCGACTGGCGATTCTGGCTCGACCATCAACGCCTGCTTTAGCCCAATCCCGCTCCCCAGGAAAGCCGAGCCCAATCCGAGGATCGCTACAAACAAAGCTTTCACGGTAAGAAACTTCATTCAACCTCAAACGCACTCAAGGTGAGAGACTTGCCGGTCAATAATAGCAGCGCTCAAAGGCCTCTCCGACAACCTGGTTTACAAAAAAGCGCGGCCCCCTCCCGAGCAGTATTAGCCTGCGCGCCTGGGCAGCGCGGCAGGAGAACCATGAGCATCACGCATGGTTTTAATCTGCTGGTGTTTGTTTCTGAAAGATGGCAATCGCTTCGATCTCGATCAGCAGGTCCGGACGGCACAGAATCGCCTGAATGCCAGTGGACGCCGGGAGAAGTGAGAGGGCTTGCTCCCTATAAAAGGAGGACCTTTCTTCGTTAAAGGCCTGGTAGTCACGCTCGATATCGCGAAGGTAGCAGGTAGTCCGGACAATATCCTTCCACGTAGCCCCCTCCGACGCTAGCAGGCCGGTGATGTTGTCGAACGTGCGCCGCACCTGCGCGCGCAGATCGCCTACGTGCACGGTGCATCCTTTTTCGTCGATGCTGGCAGTGCCCGAAATCAGCAGTATGACGAACTTTCCTAGGTCGATCCGCATGCCGCGCGAGAACGCGCTGCCGTAGTCATAGGCTTCGTTCAACACATCCAAGTTAGTGATCGCCCGCTTTTCCATGCGTGCCGTTGCGAGTTCGTAAAGTAAGTCTGGGATACCCATCCACGCTCCTTAGGACCTGAGTCTACCGCAAATGCGGCGGCCACCGTCCCCATGTGCCTTGCTTCTTTAGCTTACCTTCTTGGGTCAATGAGGGCTTTGCTCTCGAGAGGGGCGACCCTTTTCTCAATGCGTGGGTCGGGCAACAGCCACATGGCCGCGAAACTCGTTCCATGCGGTGACTTCATCTCCAGCACCATGATGGTGATGATGACGGCGAGAACCCCGTCACTGAACGCTTCCAGGCGACCTTTGTTCATGTCATTCTCCTGACGCTTTGGAGCGAGTGTCTATCCTCAGTTCCCGATTGCAGGTGGTCATCCCACGAGACTGCGGGCTCCGTCAGTTTATTCACAGAAGTTCGAGTCTCGCTCATTTCGAGCAAGTAGTGCCTGTTGCCGGTTGATTGGCGCCCTCTCCTCGATCCGATGGATCCTTGGTCCCAGGACGTTTCCGGTGCCACAACCTTGAACATCCACGGTTGTGGTTCGGCGTCGTACGGATGCTCTCACACCCCTAGTCTAGGCCCAAGATTCTCCCGAATTACCTACTTGCCGGACGCCATGCCCCGGGGGAAGCGGGTAGAGCAAGACTACCCGTCAGTACTGTCGATATCTCATTCTTTCTGCTGTAGGGAATCAGCTTGCACTAAACTTTCTTAGGAATGGATACGATCGAGCAAGAAAAGCCTACTTCGCCCTCGGGAGCTCTAAGCACGAGCCTAGAGAAGCTTGAAGATCCAGTTTCGCTGGTGAATACCCGGATCTGCGACCTCGGATTGAAGCTGGAGGGGTCGGAGGTTGAAAGGTTCGTTCAGCAACTGCATCGCGAGCTGGAAGAGAAGAAGATCAAGAAGTTCAAGCCACAATGCTATTTGACGGACGAGTGGGGCTGCCCATCGGGAGAGCCTGTTATCGGTATTCCGTTTTACCTGGCACGGAAGGACTTGGCGCTGATTGAGGCTGAGCACAATGATCTTGAAGACCGGCGCGAGATCATGAAGTACCTTCGACACGAGGCTGGACACGCATTCAACTATGCGTACCGGCTGCATCGCACGCCCGAGTGGAAGCAGCTGTTTGGGCCGTATCGGCGGCCGTATCGCGAGAACTATCGCCCGGTTTTGTTCTCGAAAGATTACGTTCGGTACTTGCCGGGTTGGTATGCGCAGAAACATCCTGATGAAGACTTCGCGGAAACCTTCGCAGTGTGGATGACGCCTCGATCCGGTTGGAGGAAGAAATATCGCGGCTGGGGCGCCCTAGCGAAGTTGCAATATATGGAAAAGATCGCGCGCCAGTTGGGAAATGTTGATCCGCTACGCAAGCGCGGGACTCCAGACATCACGGTTGCGGACATGGAGATCACGGTCGGGGAATTTTATCGGCATTCGACGGAACAGATTCCGTTGTTTGAAGCGAATCTGGACGCTGATCTGGCAGCTATGTTCAACACTCCTCGAAAAAAGAGAAGCGCCGAGCCGGCGGAGAAATTCGTAGAACGCCATCGCAAAGGATTGGTTGATCAGATTGCCAGCTGGACGGCCATGCAAAGGCCATTGATTCGGAAGCTCGTCGAATCGATCCAGAAACGCAGCGCAGAAATGGGGCTCTTGGTCGACCGCAACCGAGAATCAGAACATCTATCGGAATTTACCGTGTTTGCGACTACGCTGGTGATGAACCATCTGGCTCGCAGCAAGTCGTTTCAGGCATAGAACAACCATGGCGGACAAACTGAAAATTGCCGTGCTTTATGACGTCTGGGGCGAAGAGGAAGTAGCCGAATCGGAAAAGGCGGCGGAGTCGGGGCGCAAGCGCAAGGAGAAAGAAGATCGCGAGGAAATCACCGACGCGCTAACCAAGCTCGGCCACGAACCGTTCTACTACGTCCTCGATGGCCGGCCGCAGTCGCTGCATGGCCTGGCCAAATGCGGCGCGGACCTGGCATTCAACCTCACGGAATCTTATGCGGGCGACGACACCAAAGAGATGAATGTTGCCGCCTACATGGACCTGATTGGACTGCCCTACACCGGAGCAGGGCCGCACGCGCATTTTCTCGCGCAGGACAAGGCAACAGCAAAGAAGATGTTTCACTTTCACGGAATCCGGACACCGTACTTCGCGACCGCATACCGGGGGAACATCGATCACGCACACGATGTAAAGTTCCCGCTCATCGTAAAGCCACAGCTCGAGGACGGATCGATCGGAATCGATGCTGCTGCGGTGGTGAATGGCGTGAAGGAACTCATGGAACGCGTACAGTACGTGCAGAACGAATTTGATTCTCCAGCCCTGATCGAGGAGTACATTGAAGGCCGCGAAATCTATGCGGCCATCCTGGGGAGCTATGAGCGCACCGAGGTATTGCCCCTGGTTGAGCTCGATTTGTCACAGCTCCCAGAGGGCGTACCCCGGATCGCCAGCCGGGATGTCAAGTTTGAACGGGATTCTGAGGCCTACAAGCTGACAAAATCCCGAGTCGTGGAAGATCTGGATGAAGCCACCACGCAGAAGTTGTCAGAGACGGCCGTTGCCGCCTATCGCGCGGTCAAGCTGCGGGACTATGGGCGAATCGATATGCGGCTCACCCCGGAAGGCGAAGTCTACGTCATCGAGGCGAATCCCAATCCCTGGCTATCCAGCAAGCACGAGTTCGCGATGGCGGGCAGAAAATCGGGACGTACTTATACGGAATTGATCAAATCCATCCTCGAGCTGGCGCTCGAACGAACCCGCAAGTCAGCCGCATCCGATTAGGTTTTTTGCGGAGTTGAGCTCTTGGTCTTTCTGTTTTTTCGTTCTACGGTAGCTACTTCGATACGATTCCTTCCACTCTGTTTGGCGGTGTAAAGGGCTTTGTCGGCTAGCTCGATGACGTGTTCGATAGTTCGACGCGGATGGGATTCCGCGATTCCCATGCTGACCGTCACTGAGAGCGCTGCGGAACTGGTTCGGCTGGTGGGTTTCGCTTTGCCTGCGGCGCGGCGTTCCCCTTCGCGCGGGCTCTTGCGGCGATCCTCACCCCGGCGAAGACGAAATGAGCAACTCTCAATATTCATGCGCAGCAATTCCAGATGCTGAAAGATGTCATCGGAATTCCTGCCGGGGAAAAGAATTGTGAACTCTTCACCTCCAACACGGTAGGCATTGCCACCCCCGGTCACACTCGCAAGGCGGGACGCAACCAGCCGGAGTACCTGGTCACCGGTGTCGTGGCCATAGTTGTCATTGATGCTCTTGAAGTGATCGATATCGACTGCGGCCACGGCGTACGGATGCTTCATCCCGGAAGTGGCGTCATTGAACGCACGACGCGAATGAAGGCCGGTCAGTTCGTCGCGATAGGCCAGCGAGTACGAGCTTTCGACGATAGAGCTGGCGAGAACCAGGCCGGAAATTGCAAAGTAGGGAGTGACCCGCCCAAACACGCTTCCTGCTTCCAGTCCAATGCAGACCGCCAATAGCGACCAAAACATTCCGTGATCAATGGCTTTGCCAAAGCGCAATACCCGCCAAAGCAAAATCCCCAAGGCAGCAAGGAACATCAAGATCGCCGGTTGGGGCAGGCGCAGAGGGGAGCTGTGCAGGAACGAGAGGTGAAGCCAGGAATAATCCACCTGATCCGGGCGTGCGAAGACGGCGACAAAGGTGACTTGAAAAAACAGGACAACGCAGATCCCGACGAAGTGTTCGCGCGTGAGGTTTCGCTCTGGAATGAAGGTCAGCAGAATGAAATCCAGCGGAACCAGCAGGGCAATTGCCTCAAAAGCCATCCTGCCCTGCCCCAGGTGAAGATCCGGGCCCTTCGCTTTGAGCGCATAGTGGGCCAGCAGCAGCACAACGGAGCCGAAGACGATGCGCGAAGATCGGAACCGCAGGGAGAGCGCCAGGGCGGCAACAAACACCGCGTAATAGAAAAAATTCAAGCCTGCAGGCGAGAGAGGTATCCAGGGCTCGTGATAGAGGAAGACGGCAAGAGCCAGGATGATGCCACCGGGCACAAAGATCGATTTGAGCACCGCTCTGGTCCAGAGTGTCATGCGATCCCTTCATTATCCTCTGGCCAAGCAAATCTCCCGTGAGTGGCGAAGGAGGTTCGCACTGGACGATGCCCTTCGACCGTGGACGGTACAGCCTTCGGGCGACGCTCGACCATTGTAGATATGCTTCTGACCAGAGGGCGTTGATCTTCAGGACTCACAAGGTGGTGGACGCACGACGCACTCATGGGTGCAGGGGGGCGAGGCGTCTCTTGAGCTATCCCGTGTCGGTGATTCGAGCGCGTGCACCAAGTGGCGAGTTATGGGGGCCAGTGCAAAAGCAAAAGGCCGCTGCTCCAGGATATAATCCCGGGAACTCGCGGCCCCTTCGTTGTTCTCACGCCGGAAGCAACATGCCTTTTTCCAGATGCCGGATCACGTGCGCGTACGAAGCCGCATGTGGATCGTGGGTTACCATCACGACAGTCTTTTGGAAATCCTGGTTGAGCCGTTTGAGGATCTCCAACACTTCCGTCGCAGAATGGCTGTCGAGATCGCCGGTGGGCTCATCCGCAAGCAAGAGTGTCGGATCGCTAACGATGGCACGGGCAATGGCGACACGTTGTTCCTGGCCACCGGAAAGCTGCTTAGGCAGGTGGTGAACCCGTTCCTCTAATCCTACGAGCTTCAGCGCCGTCATCACATGATCGCGGCGCTGTTTCGCATTCAGCTTTGTGAGCAGCAGCGGAAGCTCAACGTTTTCGAATGCGGTAAGGACCGGGATTAGGTTGAACGTTTGGAAGACGTAGCCGATGTGCTCGTTGCGCCACTTGGCAGCCTGCGCGTCGCTGAGGGAGAAGATGTTCTTCCCGAGGACCAGAAGTTCGCCAGCAGTGGGGCGATCGATCGCAGCGATCATGTTGAGCAGGGTCGTCTTGCCTGAGCCGGACGGCCCCATCAGGGCGATAAAATCGCCACCAGCAATTTCGATGGAGACCTTGTCGAGCGCGGTCACTTGAAAGGCATCCCGCTTGAAGATCTTGCTGACGTTCTTTGCTTGAACCAGTTTTGTGCCGGTACTAACGTTTGCAACAGTAGCTGTGCTCATGACTGTCCCTTAATCTTGATTTTGTCTCCGTCTTTCAAACCCTCTGGCGCGGTCGTAATCACGCTTTCGCCTCCATTGAGGCCGCTCACCAGTGCCCCGGCGCTGCGCTGCGAAAGCACTTTTACTTCCCGCTTTAGGACCTTGCCATCTAGCGCGATGAAAACAAATTTCTTGCCCTCGGTGTCGCGAATAGCCGCGCTGGGAACGAACGCACCCACCGCCTGCCGGGTCGTTTCACCTTTGTTTTCATCCGCGAGAAAGCGCACGGTGGTGTTCATCTCAGGGCGAAGGTGGCTGTCGGGGTTCAGGATCTGCACCTTGACCTCAACCGTGGCTTTTTGCCGGTTCGCTTCCGGGGAAACCTCGGCAATCACCCCATCCCATTTGAGGTCGGGGAATGCATCGACGGTCACAATCGCCTTCTGACGCGGCGTAAGTTTGGCAAAGTCGTCCTGCGCGACATCGAGGTCTGCCTGAATGTCGTTCAGGTCTGCGAGAGAAACCACCGATCCCTGCGGACCACCCTCAGCCGAACTGGCAAACTGAGCGGTAATCAATTCACCCTTTTCCGCGGTCCGCTCGAGAATGGTTCCACTGACAGGTGCGCGAATGACGGTCGCATCCAACAATGATTTGGCGTACGCCGCCTGTCCTTCAGCCTGCGCCAGCTGGCCTCGTGCACGCGCAATCTCCTCCTGCCGCGGACCAATCTTTGAAAGCTGGAATACTTTCTCCAGGGAATTGACCCGCTGCTGGTCAGATTCAAAGCGGGCAGTCGAGTCATCGAGCGCCTGCTTCGAGACCACACCCTGGCTAAACAGCAGCCGGTTACGGTCCAGGGTCAATTTATCGTTCGCCAGGGTTGCTCTGGCTTCGTCGAGGTTGTGCTGTGACTGAGCAATTTCCTCCGGTCGTGAGCCGTGTTGCAGCTCATCATAAAATGCAACCGCAGCATCAGCCGAGCCGCGCGCTTGGTTGTATTGTGCGCGAAACTCGTCGTCCTCGAGTTTCACTAGGACTTGGCCTTCCTTGACTTTGTCGCCCTTCTCTACGCCTATCCACTTCACCCGGCCGGTCACCTTTGAGTTCACGTTGATCTTGTGATGAGGAACAACATATCCAGTGGCAGTCAGCACCACGCTTCCGGCGATATCGCTGCCGCCTTCTGCGGTTGCGCGGACCACTTCAACCTCGGGGGCCGACGTGAACAGGTAGCGGTAGGCGAGTGTTCCCAACCCGAGCAGGGCAACCAATGCAACCGTCGCGATGATGAACATGCGCGACCATTTATTGCTGGTTGATTCTTCCGGCAGGGCTGTGCGGTCAATCCGCAAGCCTTCGAGATCTCTGTGCTTGGTATCGGTAGACATGATTGTTAGTCTCTCAAGGCCGCCAAAATGTCACGCCGCGCTGCCCCCCAGGCCGGAGCCACTCCTCCGATCAGTCCCATAACCAGGGCAAAAATCGTGGCGTACAGAACCACCGCGAGAGTTATCTGCATCTTGAATACGACTTCGCTGAACGTGACTGCATTCGATGTGCCCGTGCTCATTCCATTGAAGGGCAGCATCAGGACAATACCCACGGCGGCACCCAGTAAGGCCAACAGCACCGACTCAAAAATGAAGGAGAGCAGAATGCTGCCGCGGCGGAAACCGATAACCCGCAGCGTCGCAATTTCCCTGGATCGATATGCGACGGCGGCGTACATCGTGTTGGTTGCTGCAAAGATAGACCCGATCGCCATGGTCAAGCCCACGATGTATCCCATGAAACGAATAGGAGCGCCCGAGCTGGTTTGCTTCTCGTAGTAATCCGTCTCGAGCATGCCTTCCAGCTGTAAACGCTGATCATCGGCAACCCGGTGCTTCAGGGTATCGGCCGCCAGTGGGTCGGTAGCGTGAAGATAGGCGGAACCAAGAGCGTTTTGGCGGTTGAATTGATCTGCAACCTGGTTCACATCGCCCCACATCTCGGAATCGGCCGAGGTACCTCCGCCATCAAAGATGCCGGTAACCTTCCACTGCCCCTTTCCGAAATCGAGCATGTCCCCCACGCCAGTGTGCGCAAAACGGCTATGGATGGACTGGCTCACAACAATCTCGTGCTGCCCCGAGCCGAACCAGGCGCCGGCGATGAGCTTCACATTCTTGCGCAATTCCAAGCCATTGGCACCCATGCCGCGAAGGGTGACGTTCGTATCCCCGGTGCCATCCTTCCTCGGTAGGTTCACGATTACGACCCATTCGCCGGAGACGAGCGGCTCGCCGCTGCTGCTCTTCGCGATCCCCGGCAGGGCGGTAAGAATGGGCAATTTGTCCTTGGTGAAGCCACCCGCAAGCTCGGAGGTGGAGCCCTTGCGCATGACCAGCACGTTGAGCGGGTCGCCACTCTTTACAAAGGCCTTCTTCATTCCGGCGAGCAGCATCATCAGGAAAACTGCGGTCATAACCGTGAGCGCGATACCCATGGCGGTCATGAAGGTCAGTCCCTTGCGCAGAACCATGTTGCGAACGTTATAACTGATCGGAATTGCCATAAGTTTGCCTCAGCCGATATGACGAAGTCCCTCGACGATGCCCTTTCGGGAAGCCCCGTACGCTGGGATTGCCGAACTCACCAAGCCCGCGATGCCGGCGATCAGCCAAACCACAGGCGCAATGAACCTCCACTCACGCGCAGCCACCGAGAACAGAGGCCCCATCTGCGGAGCTTGTGAGGCACCTTTCAGAAGGAGGATTGCGATAAGGCTCCCGACAATTCCCCCCACCAGGGCAATTGCAATGGCCTCCCCGACGAAAAGGCCCAAGATCGTTTCGCGCCGGAAGCCCAGAGTCTTCAGCACAGCCACCTCACGCGTTCGTTCGCGGATAGACATGGCCATGGTGTTGCCCGTCACCAGCAGGATAGTGAAAACCGCCGCCAGTGAAATCACCAGGATGAAAGCCTTGACGTTCCCCAGCATGGAAATGAACCCTAGCTGAAAGGCTTTTTCGGTTTCAGTCTTGGTGGGCTCGGGAGCGTTCGCAAACAACTGATCCACGGCCGATGCGACGGCATTTACGTGAGCGGGTGAATCCACCAGAATGCCGAAAGTTCCAGCATGGCCCTTGGCGAAAGGTACGCCTTCTTCCACATACTTCCAGTGAAAATAGAGGGCATTGTTAGGAACCGATGCAGTGAATATTCCACGCAAGGTAAGCTCAAGCTTGACCGGATAAATATCGCCCTGGATGACAATCCGGTCCCCTAGTTTCCATCCATACTTGTCCGCCAGAGCTTTGTCCGCAACCGCACCGGCCTGGTCTTTTTTCCACGCCTCTTCCTGATCGGGCGGAATTGATAGCTCCTTATAGGTGGCAAAGAACTCCTCAGGATCGGTTCCAAATCGGGCAAAGAAATTCTCTGGCTTTGGATCCCGATAAATACCCTGGAACCAATTCACCTGAACCACGTGCACCACTCCGGGCACGGCCCTGATCTTCTCGCGATAGTATCCGGGGATGAAGTTCGCCAAGGAGACTTTGTGGCGAACAATGAGCCTTTGGGCCGATTCGGCGCTGCCCTGGTCCACGTAAAACGCCCTCCACACACACATCAAGAAGGAGAGCAGGAGAAGGGAGAAGGCCATGCTCCCTACGGTAAGCAGGGTGCGGCGTTTGTTGCGAAATGCGTTCTTGCGGACAAAACGAGCTAGAGTCATGGGCGAACTCCGGGAAAGCTCAGAGTACGTTCAGAAAGCAGCCTGGGAGGCAGGCATCCAGCATAGAACATAAACGATTTCCCAACAACCA
>Ga0157372_10001344_pt1 | contig 26596 bp, 19 predicted proteins | sample C55metaG_FD_115307 | JGI IMG/M metagenome (GOLD analysis project Ga0157372, IMG submission 115307) | Corn rhizosphere microbial communities from Kellogg Biological Station, Michigan, USA - C5-5 metaG | ecosystem: Host-associated > Plants > Roots > Rhizosphere > Soil | place: USA: Michigan...
GCCGCCGCCGCCGCCATAACCGATAATACTCAGGTATTGAAAGTCACCGACATTCTGATTCCCCAATTGCCCCCAGCCGCCGGTCAGCTTGAGGGAGTTGATGATGTTCTTCACACCCTCTCCATACCACTTCTCATCCGATAGACGCCAGCCTGCCGAGAAAGCCGGGAAATAACCCCAGCGCTTCCCCGGTGCGAACTTGCTCGATCCATCCGCACGGAAAGTGGCGGTAAACAGGTATTTGTTCAGGAAGGAATAATTACCGCGGACAAAATACGATTGCAACCCCCATGGATTATAGCTATACCCGCTGTTGGAGGCAGTGCTACTGGCGCCCAGGTTAAGCACCCGCTGATTCACACTGGTATCGCTAAATCCGCCGCGCGAAGCATTGAAATAATTGCCTTTGAAGGTCTGCGCGGAATAGCCACCCGTAAAGGTCACGGCATGCGACCCGAAGCTGTGGTTATAGGTGAGATAATATTCTTCCAGCAGGGTCGTACCCTTGAAATACGCCTGCGTCAGTGAAGCTATCGACGGTCCCCGCGTCTGGTCCGGCATCGCGTTGTCGTACTCGTAGTATTCGTCGGTGTTGTGGTCATAGCCAAAATTTGCCCGCACCTTCAGTCCCTTCAGCACCTCCAGCTCGGCGTATCCATTGGCCAGCACCCGGTCCACCAGGTTGTACTTCTGTTGCTCCGTAGCCGTAGCCACCGGGTTGTTGATATCCCCCAGTTGGTTATCGGCCTGTGACGATCCCCAGCTTCCATCGGGATTCACCACGGGAATGGCCGGGTTGAAGCGGATCGCGCTCCACACAAGGCCCGTTTGAGAGCTATGGGTATTGGGTGACGCATCTCCCGCGCCCGTATAGAACGTCCCATCCGTATGCGAATACACCGCGTTCTCCCCGATCCTGAGCCGGCTGCCGATCTTGTGCTCGCTGTTCATGCGGAAGCTGTACCGCTTGAAGTACGAGTTCACGATCATCCCCTTCTCATTATAGTAGTTGCCCGAAAGACTATAGTTCGAATTAGTGTTGCCACCGCGCAACGCCACATCGGCATTCGCCACCGTGCCGGTCCCCATCAGCGCCCGCTGCCAGTCCGTACGCTGCGTCGTATAATAGGAATTGCTCCATACCGACGGCACGGAAAGGCCGTCATTCGTATAAGCCTCCGTCTTCAAAGCGACAAGATCGGGCGCCTGCAGCATCGGCAGGAACTTCACCGGGTTCTTGTTGCCCCCATAGATATTGACCGAGGTTTTTAGTTGCTCGCCATAATTACCCTTTTTCGTCGTGACCAGCACGACGCCATTGGCGGCCCGGCTTCCATAGATCGCCGAGGCCGAAGCGTCCTTCAGAATTTCGATCGACGCGACATCGTTGGGGTTTACGTCATTGAGCCCGCCCGACGGCACCCCATCGATGACAACCAGCGGATCGCTGTTGTTGATCGTCCCCGTCCCAAGTATCCGGATGCTCGGAATATTACCGGGTGAACCGTCGTCCCGGACGATATCGACGCCCGTCGCCCGGCCCTGGATGGCGTCGGCCGCATTGCTCACCGGTTGGTTATGAATGTCCTCTCCTTTCACACTGCTGATGCTGCCCGTGACATCGCGCCTCCGCTGCGAACCATACCCTACGACAACCGTTTCAGTCAATCCGGTCGCCGCCGGTTGCAGGGCTAACGAAAGAGTTACCGCCTGGTCGCCACCCACCGTGATGGTTCGGGTCTCCGTTTTATAGCCCACATGCGAGATCTCCACCTGGTAGGTGCCCGCGGGAATGGTCAATTCGAACTTCCCTTCCTTATCGGTCACCGTACCGGTCAAACCTTTGACCGTGATGGCCGCGCCTTCGAGTGGAGCGTTGTTCTCATCCTTGATCACCCCCCTCACGGGACCCGGCGCCCGCGCGTTCGCGGCATCCCGCGCCTCGTCCTTCGCCTTCACCACGATCGTCTTGTCCTGCACGACATAGGTGAACGGCTGGTCCTTGAAACACAACGCCAGCACCTGGTCCACCGTGGCGTTGTGCACCCGGATCGTCACCTTCTTCGCCTTCGCCAGTAAATGACTGTTGAAAATAAAATTATACCCCGTCTGCTGCTGAAGGCTCTCGAACACCTGCTCGAGCGTGGCATTCTTCTTGGAAACGGTGACGGTCTGCGACAGACCCGCCGCGGAGACCTGGAGAGCAGCAGCAAGCAATACAATGGCAGTCAGTTTCATAACTGCAGTTAATTTCATACTGTTGATATGTTTGGTTCGAGAATACGCGTCAGGGTAACACAATAATTTTCCTTCCTTCGATCCTGAAATGCACCGAGTTCGTCATCTCCAGCGTGTGCAACAATTCCCCGATACTCTTGCTCCGGGACACGATCCCGGAAAAATCCTGGTCCGTTCCATCCGTCTGGTACACCACCTCGACATTATACCATCGCTCCACCTGTCGCATCAGCTCCCGGATCCCCGTCTCATGAAACCGGAATAACCCGTTCTTCCAGGCAATGGCCTGGTCGACATTGGCCTCCGAAACCGTCAGCCCATGCTTCTCATGATCCAACACCGCTTGCGTACCCGGCTCTACTTCCGCGGCCGCTCCACCCTCCGTCGTCACTCTCACCTTCCCGCTCACCAGCGTCGTACGGCTCTCTCCCTCATTCGCATACGCCATGATGTTGAAGCTCGTCCCCAACACCTGCACATCTTCGCCCGATCCGGCATGCACCACAAACGGTTTCGCCGCATCCCTGGCGATCTCGAAATATCCCTCGCCCGTCAATTCCACCCTCCGCTCCGCACCGGCGAAGACCGTTGGGAAGCGAAGCGATGACGCCGCATTCAGCCACACCTTGCTGCCATCCGGCAACACCACCTGGTACTGCCCTCCATACGGCGTGGCGATCGTATTGAACATCACCCCGTCTTCTTTCTTATTCCTGGCGTCATAGGCGAGCACGCCGGCATCGACCTTGACGACCTTTGAGCTTCCCTGCTGCGCGAGGATCCCATCCTTCACGCTGTCCAATGAAATGGTCGACCCATCCCCAAGCGTCAGTACCGCCTTATTCCCACCCGGCACGATAGGGGCTAAAGACTGAACCGTCGCCACCCGCCGCTCTCCGGCATGATCACGCCCACTCAAAAGCCAGTAAGCAACACCTGTCCCTAAACAAAAAATAAGGATCGCGGCCGCCCGCATCCTGCCGATGACAAACAACTTCGCCCGCTTGGGTTTTTCCGTCGCCGTTCGAATCTCCGTCCACATCCTGGCCCAATCAGCATCCGCCTCGATCCTCTCATCGTCTTCCTTCAGCCAATCCTCCGCCATCAGCTCCTTCAGCGCAGCCCGACCGGCTGAGCTCTGCAGCAGATGGAATAGCTCCCGTACCTCCTCGTCCGAAGCCAGATTGTCCCTGTATCTTTTCAATAGTAGATAGATCCTTTCCGTTCCCATGCGCTTAATAGTACCCCTATAGAGTCAGCCAATCGAAAAAAAGGATGAGCCGGCGTGAAAGTTTTTTTTATTTTTTTCCGGCAAGTAGGAAGGCCAATAACCAAAGGATAGATAAGACATTATCCTTCATATAGTTCCGAATGTATTTCAACGTGTGCAGAAGATGGCTCTTTACCGTATGCGGCGACACGCGCAGGACAGCCGCTATCTCATCGTTGCTCTTCCCCTCCCTGCGGCTCAGCTGGTAGATCAGTCTTTTACGGGGCGATACTCCCTCCAGCGCTTTATTGACAAACCGCTCTCCATCATTGGCATACACCGTCTCCTCCGTCTGGTTGCAACTCCGGTTGGCAGCCCAGGTTGAAAGCCGCAGGATCCTCGCCGCATTGGCTTCCCGGCGCAGATAGCGGTTGATCTTGTTATAGATGATGGTATATAAATAGGTGTTGGCGTCCTTCACCGCGGCAAGATTTTTCCTCCCCGTCCAAACACTGATAAAAACGTCCTGCGTGATCTCCTCGGCGGCAAACCCGGACTTGGTCCATTTTAGCGCCAGGTTGTACACCCTGCCCCGCCAGGCGACGAAGAACGATTCAAACGCAACCTCATCCCCCGCCGCAATGGCGTCGAAGACAGATCTCATATCAGCAGCCGGGATTCTCATAAAGCAGAATAAAGTTATAAAAATTATTAATACATTTATTTTATGAACAGGTTAAGATTTCTTTCTGCCTCACTTTTCATTTTAGCATCTTGTAGCAACCCGCCCGAAACCCATACGCTGTTCACCGAGATCCCCCGCGAAACTTCGCATATCGATTTCCGTAATGAAATAAAGGAGAACGAGGATTACAATATCCTCACCTACGAATACCTCTACAACGGCGGTGGCGTTGCCGTCGGCGACGTCAACGGCGACGGCCTCCCCGACATCTTCTTCACCGGTAACATGACGCCCTGCCGCCTCTATATCAACAAAGGGAATTTCCAATTCGAAGACATCACGCAGAAGGCCGGGGTGCAGGGCCGCCTTAAATGGAAGACAGGCGCCGTCATGGCCGACGTCAACGGTGACGGCCTGCTCGACATCTATGTCTGCTACTCAGGCCCCGGCAGCGACGAAGACAGACGCAAAGATCTTTATATCAACCAGGGATCGGTCAACGGCGTTCCCACTTTCAAAGAATCCGCAAAAGAATACGGTCTCGACGCTCCGGGCACCTACACCACCACCGCCGCCTTCTTCGATATGGACAACGACGGGGACCTCGATCTATTCATGGTCAACCACGCCGACATGTTCTACAACCCCTTCTTCAACACGGACAAGCTAAGGGCCAAACGTCACCCGAAATTCGGCAACCGCCTTTATCGCAACGACAATGGCCATTTCACCGATATCAGCGAACAGGCCCATATCGATGGCAGCGGGCTCAACTTCGGGCTTAGCGTCGCCATCAGCGATCTCAACGGCGACGGCTGGCCCGATATCTATGTCACCAATGACTATGACGAACGCGATTTCCTGTATCTCAACAAACACGACGGAACATTCAAAGAGGTACTGACAAAGGCCACCGGTCACATCTCCGAGTTCGCCATGGGCTCGGACATCGCCGACTATAACAACGACGGCATGCCCGACATCGCCGTGCTCGATATGTTGCCCGAAGACAACCACCGCCAAAAATTGCTCCGCGGCCCCGATAACTACGACAAGTATACCCTGCGCGCCGGCCATGGCTTCGGTCATCAGCAAATGCGCAATACCCTCCAGCTCAACAACGGGCTCAACAGCGAAGGCGTTCCCCTGTTCAGCGAGGTCGGCCAGCTGGCCGGAATGTCCAACACGGACTGGAGCTGGGCCCCGCTCTTCGCCGACTTTGACAACGACGGCTGGAAAGACCTATTCATCTCCGACGGCATCTTCCGCGACATGACCAATCTCGATTTCGTAAAATATACCTCGGGCTACTCCGTCGGCCAGGCCGAAAAGCTCGGCGACAAGCTCGAGATGTGGAAGCTGGTCAAGCAAATGCCCTCGACAAAGTTGAGCAACTATGTCTTTCATAACAACGGCGACCTCAGTTTCGACAACAAGACGGCCGAATGGGGATTCACCCGGAAAGCCATCAGCAACGGCGCCGCCTACGCCGATCTCGATAACGACGGCGACCTCGACCTCATCATCAATACGATCGATGACGCCCCCATCCTCTATCGCAACAACGCCTCCGAACAACACAAGGGCCACTACTTACGCATCCGGTTAAAAGGAGAAAGCCCGAACACCCAGGGCATCGGCGCGAAAGCCATAATTACCACCAAACAAGGCTCGCAATACGCAGAACAATACCTCACCCGCGGATTCCAATCTTCTATCGACCCGATCCTCCATTTCGGCTGCGGCAACGATTCCCTCATCACGTCCATTCAGATTCGATGGCCCGGCGGAAGAATATCCACCCTCGGCCCATGCAAAGCAGACACCCTGCTCACGATCTCCGAAAAAGACGCCGCCGCCCCATCGTCAAATCTCGCAAGTCAAACAACTACGACACCCCTCTTCACCGACATCACCCACACCTCCGGCATCCAATACACTCACCAGCCCTCCGACTTCGTCGACTTCAAAATAGCCCCCCTCCTTCCCTACCAGGTCTCCCATCTCGGCCCCTGCCTCGCAAAAGGCGATGTCAACGGCGACGGCCTCGACGATCTCTTCATCGGCGCCACATCCGGCCAGGAAAGCCGGCTCTATCTCCAAACCCCCGACGGCCATTTCATCCCGGCGGCAAGCCAACCGTGGAACACGGATAAAGACCACACCAACACCGCCGCCCTCTTCTTCGACGCCGACGGCGACGGCGATTCCGACCTCTACCTCGTAAGCGGCGGCGCCGACTATCCCCTCAACAGCGCACAATACCAGGACAGGCTCTTCGAAAACGACGGCAAAGGGAATTTCCGCCTCATCCCCGACGCCCTCCCCATGGAAACCATCAGTGGCGGCTGCGTCAAAGCAGCCGACTACGACAAGGACGGCCGCCCCGATCTCTTCGTCGGCGGCAAGCTCGTCCCCGGCTTCTTCCCCAGCAGCCCCGAAAGCCTGATCCTCAAAAACGGCAGCAAACCCGGGCATATCCACTTCGAAAAGGACACCCGCCAGGACACCCTCCTCAACCATCCCGGCATGGTCGCCGATGCCTGTTGGATCGATCTGAATAACGATACCTGGCCGGAGCTCATCCTCGCCGGCCCCTTTATGCCCATCACCATTTTCGACAACGACCACGGCCGCCTCACCAACCAGACCAAAGCCAACGGCCTCGACCACACGCAGGGCTGGTGGACGACCATCCTGCCCATCGATATCGACCAGGACGGCAACACCGACCTGATCATCGGTAACCTCGGCACGAACACCGCGTTCAAAGCATCTGAAAGACAACCCCTGCAGGTCTACTACGGCGACTTCAGCGGCAACGGCACCTTCGACCCCATCCTCACGTACTTCACACAGGGAAAAAGCTACCCCTATGCCTCCCGCGACGAATTGCTGCGCGAGCTCCCCGCCATGCAAAAGAAGTTCAGCCGCTATGCCGACTATGCCGACGCCCAGATAGAAGATATCCTCGATCCCGACCAGTTGGCAAAAGCCGGCACAAGCCGCATCACGCAGCTCTCGTCGGTGTACCTCCATAATGACGGCAACCGCCATTGGACACTCCACAAGCTGCCCAATTACGCACAGCTAAGCATGATCAATGGCATCGTACCCGCAGACATCGACGGCCAACGCTGCCTCGTGCTGGCAGGCAACCTCTACCCGCTGCGGGCGCAGATGGGCCCGCTTGACGCGGGAATGGGAATGATCCTGGACATCGACAGTGGCCGGCTGAACCCAGCCCCCTACCGCCTGACCGGCCTGAACATCCCGGGCGATACCCGTTGCCTCATCGGATTGAAAGGGAAAAAATACCAGTTCCTCGTAGCCGCCGGCTACGGCGACTCCGTACAGGTGTTGAGAAGGTGAATTACATTTTCACGAATTTATACCCCGCCGCGGCTTTACCGTCATTGACGCGGATAAAATAGATGCCGCTGGATAAATGCGAAACATCCAACCCAAAGGAAAGATCGGTCACCCGCGAGCTCATCACCCGCTGCCCCGTCTGATCATACACCTCGAGCACCGACCCCAGGCAGCCCCCATCGCTCATCTTCACCGACACCTGGCTGACCGCCGGGTTCGGATAAATACTCAACATCGGCCCCCTCCCCGTAGTCACTATCTCCCTGGGCTGATCCGTCGACAGCGCAGCCACCGAGGCGGCATTCGACGACAGCAAGGCATAACGGAAACCACCAGGCGCAAACGCCGTGCGCATCCGGTCCCGCTGTCCATAGGTGAACATATGCATCCCGAGATCATCGGTAAAATCCATGTAGTTCATATACATATTGCCGTAAGGCGTATTACCGCAGGAAATAACGATCCCCGTCGGATCACCATAAGTAGCCGCCGATTGCGGCGGCGTATCGGCGACCTGGTCGTCTCCACAATCCGCATCGCCCCAGACATGGATCATATTCAGCCAGTGCCCTATCTCATGCGTCGCCGTCCGGCCAAGATTATACGGCGCGGTCGCAGTGCCCGTAGTACCAAACGCCGTATAGCTCACCACGATCCCATCCGTCTCCTTCGGTCCGCCGATCAGGCTGGAATAACCCAGCGTGCTACCCTGCAGGTTACAAACCCAGATATTCAGATATCGGTCGCGGTCCCAGGCATTGTCCCCGCCCGTGGCCGAAGATTTCATATCGTCTTCGATCGAAAAAGCCGTGATATTCGTATGCTTGCGAACGATACCCGTAGTGGGCCGGTCGTTGGTGTCAAGCCCCGCCAGTACGAATTGGAAACCGCAATTGGCGGCAAGAGTACTATAGTAGGGGGGAATATTTGAGGTATCCGGATTTAGCTTCTGGTAGTCGCGGTTAAGTTCGTCCATCTGCGAACGGATCTGCGCATCGCTGATATTTTGCTGGGAATTGCTGTAAATGACATGAACGACGACAGGGATCGTCACCACTTGAGGATTGGGAGTGCTGCCCTTGGTAGGATTGGCGCCTGCGGTTTCTTTAGACTCGATCTCCAACTGTCGCCGCGTAAATTGCTCATTGGCCTGCACAGCAGATCCAAGAGCGGGATGAAGACTCAACTGCCGCTGACGATAGTCAAAGGACCCACAGCTTCGCTGGCTCAAACCGGGTAATGCGATCAACAAGCACCCGCAAAAGGGTAAAAAGTACTTCATGATACGATTTTTAAGCCGCCTCGGCGGCTCGTCCGTTAGGACTATCATCGGCGTTGGGCTGGAAATGTGCTAAATTTTCCAAGAGTGCATTTTCAGCACGCCGAATCGGCGGATCACAAGTATTGGCAGCTGATCATAAGTATTGGAGTATAGGCGGCAACTTGCACCCGGTATCACCGGTGCAGGCTTGATGAGTAGAATAGTGGTGTTATCAGCAACGGCGATACACTTGAGCCGGCTTTAACGCTGGACTTCACAATGTCCAGGTATTGGATTAGCTTTCAGGAAGGATATTACACTGTATCGGAGCACCGGCGGCAGTTCTGTAAAACCGCCCGCAACAGACGCCTGGCGCCCGGGGCAGCTCGACTAGCGCCTGCGGCAGACGCATTGATTACGACAGAACCCATGTAGAAGTGAAATTGTGGTGTGTGGTGCAGGGGGTCCTGTTCAAAAGACAATTCACTGTAAAGCAATACATTTTTTTTGAAAAATGCAAGTTTTTTAACCCTTATTTTTGCCAACATGATGAACAAGCTGAGCCTTTACCTCCTCGCCGGAACGCTGATCGTAGCCTGTAATAACTCCTCCAAAAACGACGTCCCCGCAACCAATACGGGCAACGTTGCCGACAACACCCCGCCTACCCTGGACTATACGGTCGTAAAAGCCTACCCCCACGATACCAGCGCCTATACGGAAGGGTTCCTCTTTCATGATGGGAAGTTGTACGAAGCCACCGGGACCGAACCCGATATGCCCGCCGACCGGCGCTCCCTGTTCGGCACCGTCGACCTGGCCACCGGCAAGATCACCCCAAAAGCCGAACTCGATCGCAACAAATATTTCGGCGAAGGCATCGTCTTCCTCAACGGCAAGGTCTACCAGCTTACCTATAAGACAAAGGTGGGTTTCATCTACGACGCCGCCACCTTTAAAAAGCTCGGCGAATTCACCTTCCCCAGCGCCGAAGGCTGGGGCATGACCACCGATGGCGCCTACCTCATCATGAGCGACGGCACCAGCAACATCAGCTACCTCGATCCCAACACCTTCCGCCTCGCCAGGGTCCTCGGCGTGACCGACAACAACGGCCCCGTCAGCAACATCAATGAATTGGAATGGATAAAAGGCTATCTCTACGCCAACCAATGGCAGACGAACTATATCCTGAAGATCGACCCCGCCAGTGGGAAGGTCGTAGCCAGGCTGAACCTCGATGCCGTTGTCAACCAGGCCAGGAACCAACATCCCGACGCCGAAGTCCTCAACGGCATCGCCTATGACTCCACCACCGGAAAGGTCTACGTCACCGGCAAACTCTGGCCCAGTATATATGAAATTAAATTTCCGCTTTGACCCGACGGTAGGAGGGTCAATAAATCGTTGGCCCCGCTAGATGCCGAAGGCATCGGTGCAGAACAACCATCCAGATAACAGTAATGACTGTTTACTTTGCCACCACGTAGATCAGGCTAGAGCATTTCGACTTGTCGACAAATGCCCGGAAATTGGAAGAAAAGCCATTAAAAACCCCGCGCAGCGTACTCCCACCGCCGCCGGAGCGATACCGCTCGCTCAACATGCTGATATAAACCGCATCATACCACATCGGTTGTGAATACTGCAACTGCAGCTTATGCTCATCCAGCAATGCCTCCATGGCGTCAGGGGAGAAATGATAAAGATGACGCGGCACATCATATGCCGCCCAGGCCGCACCATAAACCCGCGCATCGTAAGAAGTATAGTTGGGGACGGCGATAAAGATCCGTCCATTGCGCCGCACCAGGGCCTTCAGCTGTTCGACGTAAGGATGCAGATCATGGACATGTTCCATCACATGCCATAAAGTAATCGCATCAAAACTATCCGCCGGCAATTGGAACAGCTGATCCATCCCCAGCAGCTGCACCCGGTGATCGGTCCGCGCATGCTCCCGCGCCGTCTCATCCGGCTCCAGTCCCGTCACCTCCCAACCCTCCTGCTGCATATAGCTGACAAAAGCCCCCGTCCCGGCCCCGATATCCAACAGCTTCCCCTGCTTCTTACGCGTAGCCGAAGCGATCAACCGGTACTTGTCCGATAGGGTCTGCTTGCGCACCAGGTGATACAACCGGTTGACAAGACCTTTATTCGTATTGCTGTGGGAGATATAGTCCTCGCTGCGGTAATAAGGCCCGATGGACGCCGCATCCGGCACATCCTGCGTAAACCTCAAGGTACATTTCCGGCATTGCCAGATCGCAAAAGACTCGTGGGAAACAGTGTGGTCCACCGCCTGAAGCGCCGGCTCGAGCTCAGTCGATTGGCAGACGGGGCATGTGGTATAGTGAATCAGGGGCATAAACGCTGAAAAGAACTAGAATTTGGTTTGATTGCCCGTCGACAACCCATGAGAATAGAAATACCAGCCGAGAAAAGCCAGACCCGCCACGGCGATGACCAATGCAATGATCCACCAGGCTACCCGCCGGCGCCGCTGCGCATCGTCATGCAGCATTTCGGCCATCTCATCGCTGGTCCGCTCCCGATCCCCCACCACCAGCGTATGCTGGGCATTCTGACGACTGACCCGCATCGCCGGCGTCGGCTGGAGAAAGACAAATGGCGAAGGAGCGGGCTCAAAAAGCACATTCCCCGAACCATCCTTCTTCAGCACCCCCACCCCGTCCCAGCTCACGGCATCCTCGTTCTTTATCCGGTTCCTAAGCTCGAAAGAGAACTCGTTATACCATTTAATAGCCTCATAATCAAGGATATTACGCTGGTTCGCAATATAGGAGAAGAATTCCTTGTCGGGGGCGTCGAAGTATTTGTCAAATCGGAAATGGTACACCGGCGGCAGCATCGTCCGGTCCGCTACGTCAACGGCAGCAGGCAGGGTCTCCAGGTAGATCGTCCCCAACCCCGGGATACTGATGCTTCGATGTTGATATAAATAGGCGTTAAGGACGTCGAACATGGCTGCGAATCTAGGTATTTCTTGCTATTTCTTGTCTCCGAACGAAAAGATTATCCCGCCCAGCACATTAAATCCATACACCGGATACTGGTGCCACCGCTCATATTTATTATTGAAGAGATTGTTCATCTGGAACCACAGGTTCAGCGCCCGCGTAATGCGAAACTCCACACCCGCATTCATATCCGCTCCATTATCCCCCTTGAATGGCACCCCATCCGTAGGCGAACGGTACTGCGCGGCCGTAAAAGCATAAAAGTCCAGCTTCGCATAGAAATCCTTAAAGGCCTGCCACTTCAAATGAGCATTCACCTCCGTCGGCAAAAGCCCCCAGGGCTTGAGCTCCGTCTTCTGATCCTTGTATTGATAGATATTCACCCCCGCCGTTACCGTAAAATCCTCGCCCTGCAGGTAACTCACCTCTCCATGCAGCTGCAGCGCCTTCATCGACGACTCATAGCGGATCAGGAAGTCCTTCCCGCCCCCCACGCTGTCGTTGACAAACAACGGCATATTCTTATACGTGAGGAAACCGATCTTCGCCGCATAGGTGAAATGGTTGCTGATCGATCCCTTGAATCCGCCATACGCCTCCGTCATCCGCGTATTCCGCAGGCTGTCCGTCGGCTGGGCCAGCCAGGGATTGATGGATTCGAACCGCTGGTAAGACCCTTTATCATAATAGCCGATAAATCCGGCCTGGATGCTGAATCGTTTGTCGTCCGTCGCGATATCCGCCAGGAAATTCGGCAGCAGGTAGAAATTGGTATTGTCCCACGAGGGCGTCACCGCCGCTTGGAGGAAGAAATTGGCGGTCTTCACCAAAAAGGCCGGATTGACATAATAGATATTGTTGTTCTGTGGGAACGGGTTCGAAGTCCCTGCCGGCGCAGTCACGCTGTAATGCGTCAGATCGGCCGTAAAGCCCAGGTCAAAGGCATAATCCTTCCCGATCGTCTTCTCCAGCGGCAGGTTCAGCACCGTATTGGCCTCCGTTCCCTTGGGATCGTGGTTGTCCGTAAAATAAGAGATCTTGATATTGGGATGATACAACAGCCCGAATTCCGTCGGCACCGTGTTGCGCAGGCTAAGCCCGCCAAAAAAGGTCTGGAATCCCTGCTTCAACTGGTCGCTGGTAAACTTCAGCGTGTCCGGCCGGTATCCATAAAGATGATAGACATCGTTCTTGAACCCGACATTCCCGCTCCATTCCAAATTATTCGCGGTCTTTACCGTTCCCATCAGCTTCACATCCGTAAGGCTGTTCTTCTGATTGGGCAAACTCCCCTTTGAACTCAGCTGATTCGCAAAAAGATTGAAGAAGGTGGTCTTCCCATCCCCAAAGCTAAAACCCGTCCGGATATACGGGATATGTACGTTGCCTACCCCGATCTTGATAAAATTGTAATTCACCCAGGGATTGATGGTGTCCCGCTGCAACGCCACCGGCTTTAGTTCACTCGGCTGATAGCTGAGAAAAAGATAGGACGGCGGGATCGTATAGTTCAACCGGGGCCGGCTCGTATCCACCGCCGGCGGCGCGGCATTGAAGTTTATCTTCACCGCCTCCCGCAGCACCGGCTTAAAAGACGAGGTGATATCTATCGTCCTGCGCTTGGTCGTATCCTGCGCGTGCAGCGAAACACTGGCGCAAAGCACGCCGGCGATCACAAGCAAAAAAGGTTTCTTATCCATGAAAGCGTACATTCAATTGTTGACTAATTACTACCGCTATCTATCTTACTTCCTTTTTTCTCCTCCTCCGTCACCTGCGCCAGCTTCTGCTGCGCCTGTAACCGCAACTCCTCGATCTTGGCATTTTCAATGATGCTCTGATAAGTGGCCTTCGCATTGAAGTAATCCTTCTCCGCAAAGTAGATATCCCCCAGCAACAGGTAAGCCTTCGTCACCCACTCCTCGTACGACCCGGACTTATTCACCACCTCGAATGCCGCCTTCTCCGCATCCTTCAGCTGACCGGCGCCGAAAAGACAGGCCGCGATCTGGTACCTCGCCTCCGCACTATAAGCCGACTTGGTCAGACCCGCCGCAACCCGGAAATACTGCAGCGCTTGCTCACACTGGTTGTTCACCTGGAAGGATTTGGCGATCGCCATATTGGCCAGCACCTTGTCATCCGTACTCACCCCCCGCTGACTAAGCAGCTCCTTCGCATTGGCCACCGCATCCGGCCACTTCTGTAGCTGGTACTGGCTACGCAACAGGCCCCGCATCGCCTCCATCTTGTTCGCTTCCGACGACGCAAAGTCCTTCAGCCGGCTGAAATATTTCTCGGCATTCGCATAGTCCTTCAGGTTGAAATAATAGAGGGTCGCAGCCTGCAGCAGCGACTTCTCGCCGAATTTGTTCGGCGCCCGGTCCCCGACCACCGCATAACCGACCACCGCCTTCGCATAGTCCTTCTGCGAGGAGTAGATCTCGCTCTTATAATAGTTTGCCTCCAATGAATATTTTCCCTCGGGGAACTTGGCCAGATAGGCCTCAAAACGCTGGACCGCCGCCGGGAAATTCCCGTTGTTGAACTGCACCTCTGCCTCCTGATACGCCAGTTGATCCTCCTGGCTCGCGCTCACCTCGACCCCCATCCCCTTGGCAAAGTTGACATACTCCCCGCTCTTGCCCTCCTCCACATAGATGGTCTTTGCATTGTCCAATCCATCCTGCGCCTCCGGAGAATTGGGATATTGCCGCAGCAGCGAATCATATTGCTTCAGCGCCTCGGCATTATTGTTCAGGTTGTACCAGGCGATCCCCGATTGCAGATAGGCCTTCGGCTTCAACGCATCCGCACCGGGCGTCCGCAGCACATTCTTCAGATAGGGCAACGCCTCCCGGTACTGCTCCCCGGCAAGATAGGTGCCCGCAACCTCCATATTGACATCCGCCGCAAGACCCGAGGTCGGGTATCGCTTCGCAAAGCTATTCAACAGATCTATCTTCTGCCTCCCGTTACTGACTCCCGCGATCATCGCCTTCTGAAGCGTGGCATAATCACCGGCCGGCCAGCTGAGGTCCAGCACCTTGTTGTACATCGCCAACGCCGTCTTATAGTCCCGGTTCATATAATAACAGTCCGCATCCCGGAGATACGCATCCTGCTCCAACGGGGAAGAACTGAGGCTGGGCGTCCGGACCACCTTCTCGAAAAAGCCTTGCGCCTGGCGATAGTTTTCCTTTTTCAGGAAGCAGTATCCCAGGTTATAATTCGCGTCCGTCGGATTCACCTCCCCGTTGACGACCGGGGTCTTAAGATATTCGATATAATACCGGATCGCATCGTCGATCCGGCTCAGCCGGTAGGCGATCTCGCCCTTCCAGAAATTGATATAAGGCAGCACGCTCGAATTATTCGGCGATTTCAGCGCCTTGTCCAGCAGTTCGTTCGCGTTCAACAGCATCCCGTCATTCACCAGCTCCGTAGCCCGGCCATAGAGTATCCGCGGGATCAGCCGCTTCGCATTCTCCGAAGGGTGGTCCAGGCTGTCCAGCAAGGTCAGCGCATCCCGGTAATTATTGGTGCCGGCAAGCACACTGACCAACATATCCCTTCCCTCCTCGGCATATTCCGACTTCGGATACCGCTGCAGGAATCCCTGTAACTCCGTCAACGCCACGTCCTGGAACCCCAGCTCGTACGATAGCTTGGCGTAATTGAACTTCGAGATCTCCTTCTGCTTCGGGTTGCTGCTGTTGATGCTGCAAAACAGGAACGCATTCCGCGCATTCGCCTTCTGACCGGTCCGCAGGTAAGCATCCCCCAGCAGGTACATCGCATTCTGTGACATGCTGTCGGCCGCGCCGCCCAGCTGCTTGAACCCGCTGATCGCCTTGTTCCAGTCCTTGGTCTGGTAATAACAGTACGACAGCTCATACAGGTCCGCGCGGCTCACCTTCTTGGAAGAGTTGACATATTGCTCGAGGAACGGCAGCGCCTTGGCAAAATCCTGCTTCTCATAATATCCATGACCTACCAGTTGCCGCAGCTCCGCGTCATAATATTGGTTACCCCTCTTCAGATGCGCCTCCGCATATTCGATGGCTTTGTCCTTCTGGCCCTGTGCCAGGTAGATGTTGGCGACATAGTAAGGGACCACCTTCTCGTAGGTAGGCGTATTCTCTACGATCCTGAAGGCCTCCAGGGCATCGTTGTATTTTCGCTGGTAAAAGCAGATGAACCCGTAATAATAATTGGCGTCGAGATAATTGGGATTCTTCGGCATCTGCCGGACGGCATTGAACAACGGCAGGGCATTGTCGAATTGTTTGGTCGTAAAATAACAATACCCTTCATGAAATTTCAGGTCCGCGATCTCCCGGTTGCTGAGATTCTCGATATCGGCATGCTCATACAGCTTCACCGCATTGGCATAATCCTTTTGACGGAAATAATATTCGGCGAGGTGGAAGCTGAGCATCGCCACGCGGGGCGCATTGTTCTCCAGTTGGATATAATCATTGGCCGCATCCACGGCAATTCTGTCATTCTGTTCAAGGGCGCAAACAAGATAGTAGTACTTCACGTCCTGATATTCCACGGAATTATTACTCTTGTCCGTCTCCCGGAGCGTGTATCTTAAATCCCGGAAGATCGGGTAGGCAAGACTATAGAACTCGTGCTCGAAGAACTCCTTCCCCTGCCTGAACTCGGCCTGCGGGTCGTCATAGTAGCGCGTCTGCTGGGCAAAACAACAACAGGTCAGCAGAATGGCGAATAGCGATAATGCAGTATGCTTCACTGGAAATAAAGTTTGAATTGTGCCCGAAACGTAACCGTACCAACAGGCCTAACGCGCTAAGTTTCTAATTATTTTGCCTTTTACCAAACATCGTTCCAAACACCTGTGGATAACTGCAAGGATTAACATTTCCTTATAACTCTTTGCACCACAACTCGCAATTGCTATCTTCACCGCAAATTCAAATCGCACATGAAAAAGTTCTTCTCCACCGCTTACTCCGAATCCGCCTTCAACATCGCGACGCTGGCGATCCGCGCGGTCTTCGGTCTTATCCTCTGCTATTTCTATGGACTCGAAAAAATAAAGAACTTCAGCCACCTTCAAACCGTCTTCCCCGATCCCTTCCATATCGGTCATCGCATTTCCCTGGCCCTCGTCGTCTTCGCCGAGCTGCTCTGCAGCCTCCTCGTCGCCCTGGGCTTCCTTACCCGCTTCGCCTCCCTCGTCCTCGTCATCGAATTCGTCGTCGCCGAATTCCTGATCCATAAAGGCCACGTCGCAACCATGAACGGCGCCCTGCACGAGCAGGCCTGGCTCTATCTCGCAGCCTTCTTCTCCATCCTGCTGGTAGGCCCCGGCCGCATCAGCATCGACGGCGCAATGGGTAAGTAGGCAATGGGCAAATAATTCTACAACCATGTACGTAAGCGAAACACAAGTAAGGGTACGGTATGCCGAGACCGACCAGATGAACATCGTCTATCATGGCAACTACGCCCAGTACTTCGAAGTCGGCCGCGTCGAAGCCATTCGCCAGTTGGGCTTTAGCTACAAGGACCTTGAAGGGACCGGAATAATCATGCCCGTCATCGAGTGGACCGCAAAATTCCTCCGCCCCGCCCACTATGACGATCTCCTCACCGTCCGCACGACCCTCAAAGACTGGCCGGTCGACCACCGCATCGAATTCCACCAGGAAGTCTGCAACCAGCGCGGAAAGCTGCTCACCACCGGCCTCGTCCGCCTCTACTTCCTCATCGCCAAAACCATGGAAAAGACAAACATGCCGCCCGAAATGGCCGACCGCCTAAGGCCGTGGTTCACGCCCGCCGCCGATGAAGGTGCGAAACCCCTACCTTTACCAAATGAATAAGGTTGTTGCCAGCATCATTACCATCGGAGATGAACTATTGATTGGACAGGTGATCGACACAAACAGCGCCTGGATGGCGCAGGAACTCAATAAAAACGGCATCTGGGTCGCCCGCCGCGTAGCAGTGGGCGACGTCTGGGACGACATCTGGCAGGCCCTCGATGAAGAATCCCGCCGCTCCTCCATCATCCTCATCACGGGCGGCCTCGGCCCCACCGCCGACGACATCACAAAACCCTTATTGAACAAGTATTTCGGCGGCAAAATGATCGTCGACCAAAAAGCCCTCGAGAATGTAAAATACATCTTCGAGCGGGTCCTCAAACGCCCCATGATCGACCGCAACCTCCGGCAGGCCGAAGTGCCGGACTCCTGTACCGTCATTCCAAACAAACGGGGCACCGCCCCCGGCATGTGGTTCGAACGGGCCGGCCGCATCTTCGTCTCGATGCCGGGCGTTCCCCACGAAATGAAAGGGATGATGACCGACGACATCCTCCCCACCCTCCGCGAACGCTTCCAGCTGCCCTACATCGCCCATCGGACCCTCCTCACGGCCGGCATCGGCGAATCCTTCCTGGCCGAACACATAAAGACATTCGAAGAAGCCCTCCCCGCCTCCATCAAGCTGGCCTACCTGCCCAACTACGGCATGGTCCGCCTCCGGCTGACGATCCAGGCCGGGGATCCGAAAGATACAGCGACGGCCGAGACCCTCCTCCAGGACCAGTTCAACACCTTAAAGGGTCTCGTGGCCGAATGGATGGCCACCGACGAGGATATCACCCTGCAGGAAGCCATCGGCCGCCTCCTGAAAACCCGCGGCAAAACCCTCGGCACCGCCGAAAGCTGCACCGGCGGCTACATCGCCCACCTCATCACCTCCATCCCTGGCAGCAGCCACTATTATAAAGGCAGCGTCGTTAGCTATGACAACGAAGTAAAAATGCATAGCCTCGGCGTAAGCCCCGACACCCTCGCGGCCCACGGCGCCGTCAGCGAAGAGACCGTCCGGGAAATGGTCCGTGGCGCCATGCAGCAACTCGACACGGATTACACGATCGCCACCTCCGGCATCATGGGCCCCGACGGCGGCACTCCCGATAAACCGGTCGGCACGGTCTGGATCGCCGTTGGAAACCGTCAAAATATTCTCGCTCAGAAATTTTCATTCCGCTTCGATCGCCTCCGGAATATTGAATTAACGGCAACAAATGCCCTCAATCAATTGCGAAAATTCATACTTTCGACAGCCCAATAGTCCTCCTCGTCCCTCGCCCTGCATGAAACTCGAAAAATAACTACCTTTGTCCATTCTAAAATAGATACTTATGTCTCTTGTTGACCTGGTAATGCCAAAAATGGGTGAAAGCATCATGGAAGCCACGATCCTGAAATGGCACAAACAACCCGGCGATGCTATAAAGCAGGATGAGACCCTTTTGGAAATCGCCACCGACAAAGTGGACTCCGAAGTGCCCTCCATCACGGAAGGCGTCGTGGAAGAACTCCTCTACCAGGTCAACGACGTAGTGCCCATCGGCTCCGTCATCGCCCGTATCCGGACCAATAACGGTACGGCCGCCGCAACGCCGGTACAGCCCGCCGTCACAACCCATGCCCCGGCCCAACCCGCGGCAACAACACACGCCCCGGTGCAGGCAACGGTCATCAACACCGCCGCGCCGCAACAGCGCCCCGCCGCCGTAAATACTGGCGGCCCCAGGTTCTACTCCCCCCTCGTACTCAATATCGCCGCAGGCGAAGGCATCCCGCTCAGCGAGCTGGAATCCATCCCCGGCTCCGGCAACGAAGGCCGGGTCACGAAAAAGGACATCCTTCAATACATCGCCGACCGCAAAGCCGGCCATATCCCCGCAAGCCAGGCGGCCGCCGGAAGCTCCGCCTCAGCTTTCACCCAAACCGCAACCCAACCCCCCGCTCGCACGGAGACCCCTGTACGCTCGGAAGCGGTCGCAACCCAACCGCCCATGGTCATCCAAAGCGGGAATGTCGAGATCGTCGAGATGGATCGCATGCGCCGCCTCATCGCCGACCACATGGTCCGCAGCGTTCACACCAGCCCGCACGTCACCAGCATCTCCGAAGCCGACGTCACCCATCTCGTACACTGGCGCGACAAGGTCAAAAAGGAATTCGAGACAAGAGAGAATACAAAGCTCACCTTCACCCCGCTGTTCATCGAAGCCGTTATCCGGTGCATCAAGAAATACCCGCTGATCAACAGCTCCCTCGACGGCGACAAGATCATCATCAAAAAGGATATCAACATCGGTATGGCCACCGCCCTGCCCTCCGGTAACCTCATCGTCCCCGTTATCCGCAACGCCGATCAGCTCAACCTCACCGGGCTGGCCCGCCAGGTCAACTCCCTCGCGGACAACGCCCGCCAGAACAAGCTGCGGCCGGAAGACACCCAGAACGGCACCTTCACCCTTACCAACGTCGGCACCTTCGGCAGCCTGCTCGGCACCCCGATCATCAACCAACCCCAGGTAGCCATCCTGGCCGTCGGCGCGATCAAAAAGCGGCCCGTCGTCCTCGAAACCGACGGCGGCGACGCGATCGTCATCCGGCACATGATGTACCTCTCGCTCTCCTATGACCACCGCATCATCGACGGCAGCCTCGGCGCAACCTTCTGCTCGGCCGTAGCCCGCGAACTGGAGAACTTCCCGGTCGACAGACCGCTGTAACCGCATTCTCTGCGCCGCGAATGCCCTGGCATGCCCCTTGCAAGTTTCAAAGGAAATTCGTAAATTCAACTAATGCATGAATCAAACGAAGCTCCATGAAGACGCTATCCGAAACCTGGTTCGCCGACGGTTACATCGATTTCGAACTAAAAAAATACACCCTACTCGCCTATCTGCAGGAAATACACCGCTATTTCAATGAAAATAAGCTGTACCCGCAACTGGCCGACATCATCTTTCATTACAACAACCTCGCCGCCTTCCGCGAGAACAAGAAATACCTGCAGGAACAGTTTCCCAAAAAACTCACCGGCATCCAGATAGAGAAGTTGCAGATCCTCTATGAACAGATGATCGAGGACGATGAGCTGATGAAAGAGCTCGAAGAGATCATCAATTATGCCACCACCGAGATCCGCCAGACCATCACTAATGGCACCGAGATCTATGAGTTCGTCGAGGACAAGCTGGTCATCTATCCCGTCGGCCTCGTCCCCCTCGACAGCCTCGAAGGCTATTTCTTCCTCAGCACCGGCGGCACCGGCGCCGACACCCGCGTGTACCAATACCGCCTAAGCTTCTTCGAGAAACACGACGAAAAATACCGCTCCATCCGCACCGAATACATCGATACCTGGTCCCGCAGCATCGTCAACACCTACGAGAATATCAAGGCCGAGCTGCTCCGCCTCAAGACCGGACTGCCCAACCCCGCCGTATACTCCATCGAAACAGATTTGAAATTTCCCGTGGACGAGACGCTCCTGCCGATCGCCAAACGAAGCCTCGTCCGCTACATCAGCGGCCGCGCCGCCTGATCCTTGACAAACAAACCACATAAGCAGGTGCACACTCAACAAATCCACCTCCGCATTGGACTGTTTTTTCTCCCTTACCCAAAATTCCGGCTTCTGGTTGGAAATGGCTTGCAAGGATATCAGTTCCTGCGTCACCAGGTTTGGGATCAATCTAAACCCCCGCCGCCTGCTGCCGCACCCTTCGCCTCCGCCACAACCGCACCGTCTGCAAAACAATGGAAAGAAGAATAAGAAAGAACCCCACATAAAACCCGCCGCCGAGGTACCTATCCTCGCGGAATAGCAAGAAAGCCAGCAGTATCCCATATACCGGCTCCAGATTATAACTCAAATTCACCGTAAACGCCGAGATCTTCTGCAACGCACTCATCGAAAGATTGAAAGCCAGCACCGTACAAGCCCAGCTAAGCACCAGCAGCCATCCCCAATCGGCCAGGCTCGGAAGTAGCGAAGGAGCCGGAAACAGGAACAGGTACAACGGCATCAGCACCGACAGCATAAGAAACCCGCCGGTCAGCTCATACAACGTCACGTTCTGGGAAGACACCCGTTGCAGCACCCGCTTGTTCAGCACGGGAAACAGGCTGCCCAGTAACGCCGATACCAGCCCGATAAGGATACCCGTCTTATAATGAGGATCAACCTGGAAGATAAAGAGGATACCCACGATCACCAGCATCCCAAGCAAGAGCTCCACCCGATCCACCCGATGCTTCATCACCAGCGGCTCGATCAACGCCGTGAAAAACCCAATCGCCGAGAAACACAATAACCCCACCGATACGTTTGAATACTTGATGCTCGCATAAAAGCTCACCCAATGCAGCGCCGCGACCCCCCCGATCCCAAAGATGCGCCAGAGATCGCGCCGGCCGATCCCAACCGATTGCTTACGCAACAAGGCCAGTAGCCACAGGGAAGGCACAGTCAGCAAAAGCCGGTACCAAACCAATAAACCCGCATTGAGGGAAATAAGCCTGCCGAGTACGCCGGTAAGGCCTGCGAGAAGAACAGCTATATGCAGCTGGATGAAGGCTTTTCTCATTTTGCCGGGACGGAATTCGCCCCAACGGCAGCGACAACGTCATTTTTTACGCGGTTGCGGTAATTCTTGAACAACGAGTGCCAGCGCAGATTCAGCACCCCAAGAATACCCTCCTTCACAATCCCCTTATTCATCTTGCTGACGCCAAACTTCCGGTCTTCGAAGATTATCGGCACCTCCTTGATCTTGAACCCCAGCTTCCACGCCGCAAACTTCATCTCTATCTGGAACGCATACCCCACGAACTTGATCTGGTCGAGGTTGATCGTCTCAAGAACCTCCTTTCGGTAACAGACAAAACCGGCCGTGGGGTCCTGGACAGGCATCCAGGTTATCAGCCGGGTATATATCGACCCACCCCGCGAAAGCAGGATCCGGTCCTTGGGCCAATTGATATTGCCGCCCCCTTTTACATAACGGGAACCGACAGCCACATCCGCCCCCTGGTACTTACAGGCATCATAAAGCCGGATCAGGTCCTTCGGATTATGCGAGAAATCGGCATCCATCTCGAAAATGAACGCATAATTGTTCCGCACCGCCCATTTGAACCCGTAGATATAGGCCGTACCCAACCCCAGCTTGCCCTGCCGCTCTTCCAGGTACAGCTGACCGGGATACTTCCCCTTCAGCTGCCGCACTATCTCCGCAGTCCCATCCGGCGAGCTATCGTCGATCACCAGCACATGAAAACCCTGCCCCAGCTGAAAAATGGCGTCCAGGATGGTGGCGATATTCTCCCGTTCGTTGTAAGTAGGTATGATGACGATCTTTTCCAACTAGTTAGTTGATTATGCGTTAAGATGCAAAGTTACAATTTTTCAGCAGCGGCCTGTTGCCGCTAACCCTTTTTTAACATTGTCCTGTTGAAGATTTCCGTCAGTTTCTGCTTGGTATGCAGCGGGAAATCACCCTTCATCATCCAATCATAGTATTGCGGCTCCGCCTTCAGGATCTCCGCTACCGATCGCCCCTTGTACTTGCCGAAGTTAAAGACTTCCACCCCATTCTCCAACACGAACCGCCGCGCGAAATCCACCAGCGGCTCTTCGCCTATACATTTCAGGATGGTATCGATATTCGTTCCCAATTGGGGATATTTTACCACCTGCGCAACCAGCACCTCCCAGGTGGCCGAAGCATCCGCCTCCGCGCCATGGGCGCCCTCCAGCTCCTTTTGACAATAGAACCGGTATGCGGCGCTAAGGGTCCGCTGCTCCATCATGTGAAATATCTTCTGTACGTCCAGCAGCTTCCTGCCTTTGCTATCGAATTCCATTCCTATCCGCAGGAATTCTTCGACCAGCATCGGGATATCGAATCGGTTGGAATTATAACCCGCCAGGTCACAATGATCGAGGAACTGCTTCAATTCGTTGGCCACCTGTCGGAACGTGGGCGCATCCTTCACCATCTCGTTCGTGATCCCATGGATATCCGTCGATGTGCTTGAAATAGGTATTTCCGGGTTCAGCAGCTTCCGCTTTATCTGCTTTTTCCCATCGGGCATGATCTTCACAATGGCAATTTCCACGATTCGGTCAGTCCCGAGATTGACCCCTGTCGTCTCAAGGTCCAGGATCGCTAAGGGGCGTGTAAGTTGTAACATTCTAATCTATAATATTAAAAAATCTCTTATAGTGAGCCCATCGAAATTACCAGAGCTCATCAATAGCAAATTAACATTTTTGTAAGACTGTTGCGCCAGCCAGTTCCGCAATTCTTCCTTTTCCGTCACCACCGCAAGGCCCGGCTTCCCAAATCCCGCCGCCACCTTATCCTTTGGCAGCAGGGGTAGCCGCTTCAACTCGAGGGCATGGCGCGAGTAGAACACCGCCGCATGGTCCGCCAGGTCAAGCGCTCCGGAATACTCCGACAGGAATTGTTCGTTCAGGCTGCTGTAGGTATGGAGTTCCAGTACCGCGATCAATTCCCGATCCGGGAACTGCGTTTTCACCGCCTGGATCGTCGCCCTTACCTTCGAAGGGGCATGAGCAAAGTCCCTGTAGACATTCAACCCCTCCTTCTTTTCGATCAGCTCCAACCGCTTGGCTGCGCCCGCAAAAGTCGCCATCCCCTGCAAAAAGCTCTTGGCATCCATCCCCAACTCCCTGGCAACCAGGAAGGCTGCGTGGAAGTTCAAAAGGTTGTGCTCGCCAAAGACCTTTAAGGGTCCGGATTGACCATCCAGCGTAGCAAGCGTTATGCCGTTTTCAATGCGGTATTCCGGAATTCCATAACCGACCTTTCGAACGGTGGACGGATGTTCATCCACCAGCTTCTTCAACACGGGATCCGTCTCATTGTAGATAAGGACGCCGCCCGGCTCGATCATGCCGATAAAGATGCGAAACTGCTCGAGGTAATTATCGAAGGTCGGGAAGACATTGATATGATCCCAGGCGATTCCCGTAAGGACCGCGATATGCGGATGAAGAAAATGGAATTTCGGCCGCTTTTCCAATACGCTGGCCGGATACTCATCGCCTTCACAGACGATTACCGGCGCATGAGTGATATTTACCGACTGTGAAAAGCCCTCCAGCCGCGCCCCGACCAGGTAGTCGAAGTCTTTCCCGGCCGCGGCCAGCACCGACATGATCATGGCTGTAGTCGTCGTTTTTCCATGGCTACCCCCGACCACGACCCTCCGTTTATCAATGCTTTCTCTATAAATATATTCCGGGAAGGAATACATCGGCAAAGACAATTCGAGCGCGCGCTGCAACTCGGGATTGTCCCCTTTGGCGTGCATCCCAAGGATCACCGCATCGAGATTGGCGTGGATCCGCCCCGGTTCCCAGCCCATTTGGGCCGGCAACAACCCCTCTTTTTGCAGATTTGTCAACGCCGGTTCAAAGATCTCGTCGTCGCTTCCCGTCACTTCATATCCTTTGCGGCTCAAGGCAATAGCCAGCTGATGCATCACGCTTCCACCGATCGCGATAAAATGAACTTTCATAATTGATCCCTTAGGGCTTGCGAATATCGATTTTTTGTTTTTATTTTGTGCCAGATCATTGCGAATTCTACGAATTCTTTCTCTATCCTTTCGAAAATCTCCCCGACAATTCCAATTAAAGCCGGCATCGCTGGTTCACCTGTGGTTCGAGTCTAATGTCCTGGCCTTCGGCCTGTGATCCTACGGCTCACTCCGTGTCCCTTCCTTTGAAATTCCTGGTCCAAAATTCCCAACCAGGCAATTTTCGTTCGTTCATCTTAAATACCACAAAAATGAGAAAGACAATCGTTATTTTGGCTCTTGCTATGGCTGTTGCCACCGCTTTTACTTCCTGTGCTTCGACCTACGGTTCGGGCTCGCGCGGCGGGTGCAAGATGAGTCAGGGTTATGTTGGCTACCGCTAGTAGTAACAACTACCCGATACCCGTAAAATATTGAAAAGGTTATCCCCTGGATAACCTTTTGTCATTTGCCGCGTTATATTGCCATATGAATTGGATCACCCTGCAGACCGAAGCCCAGCTGGAAGAAATAAGGCAGAGATCGGCCTCCCGCCCCCAGCTCATCTTCAAACACAGTACCCGCTGCTCCACCAGCGCGCTCGTCAAAGGCCGCCTCGAAAGGGCTAAACAGCCGGAAACCATTGATTTCTACTTCCTCGACCTCATCCGGAACAGGCCCGTTTCCAATAAAATAGCCGAAGATTTCTTCGTCGAGCACGAATCCCCCCAGGTCCTGCTGATCCGTAACGGGGAATGCGTCTACGACGAAAGTCACATGGGCATCACCATGGATGATATCCTCGACGCCGCAGCCTAGCAGCCTTGATAAAAGCCATTCCTTCGTATCTTCCGGTTCAAACGACCGGACATGCCCCCCTTTGACTTTAGCCACGACTTTAGCGCCAGCAAGACCACCCGATCGACCGAGATCGTCGCCGGCGTATCCTCCTTCCTGGCCACGTCTTATATAATAGTCGTCAACCCGGCCATCCTCAGCCTCACCGGCATGCCCTTCTCCGGCGTCCTCACCGCCACCGTCCTCGTCTCCTTCTTCAGCACCCTCATGATGGGCCTTTATGCCCGCAACCCCGTCCTGGTCGCTCCGGGAATGGGCCTGAATGCCTTTTTCACCTTTACTGCCGTAGCCGCCCTCAAGATCCCGTGGCCCGTCGCCCTTGGCGCCGTTTTCTGGTCCGGTATCTTCTTCCTGCTTCTCACCTTATTGAATATCAGACTTTTAATCCTCCGAGCTATCCCCCGCCCCCTCCGATATGCCATCGCCGGCGGAATCGGGCTGTTCATCACCCTGATCGGCTTCGTAAACGCCGGCTTTGTCGTCCACAAACCGGGAACCATTGTCGGCATCGCGCCCCTTAGTCCCGCGGTAGGCGTCTTCCTGGCGGGTCTTTTTGTTACCGCCTTGCTCATCGCCCGTGGGGTGAAAGGA
>Ga0157372_10001345_pt1 | contig 26589 bp, 26 predicted proteins | sample C55metaG_FD_115307 | JGI IMG/M metagenome (GOLD analysis project Ga0157372, IMG submission 115307) | Corn rhizosphere microbial communities from Kellogg Biological Station, Michigan, USA - C5-5 metaG | ecosystem: Host-associated > Plants > Roots > Rhizosphere > Soil | place: USA: Michigan...
TTATCACCATGAATAAAAACCCATGAAAAGATTTTTAGTAATTATACTCGTTTGTTTAGGCATCAAGGCACAGGCACAGGTTCCGGTAAATGAAGCTTTGTATAAAGTACATCTTTATGAGCCCGATAAATGCATCATCGCGGAAACGAAGCTGGTAAATTCATCACCGGAATTAATACCTGATCGGATGTATTACTGGTTCAGCTCCGGTAAGATCAAGGCCACACAAGGGGCATATAGCGGTAAACTACTAAACGGTCAGTATACGGAGTTTTACCTCAATAAGAACTTAAAAGAACGGGGTTCCTTTAAGGCTGGATTGAAAGACGATATTTGGAAAAGCTGGAACGAGAATGGCATATTGACGCAAATCGTCACCTGGAAAAAAGGTTTAAAGAACGGCGATCTGACACTGTATGATGCTAAGGGCAATTTTATAGAGAAACAGGTTTATCATGACGATAAGCTGATTCTTACCCGGACAATTGGCCTGGATGGTCAGATCATGGAAAAAACACTTGGCGAAAATAAGGGTAAAAGGAGTTTCTGGAGCAAATTGAACATCTTCAAAAAGCATTAAGGCGGATGCTAAGGGCCTCGGCACTATACCTGGTTATTGTGATCGCGCTGGTGGTTGGGGTGCTTTGTTCGGCGGTGATCGTATCCGCTTATTTTTACAAGCAACAATACCAGCAAAAGTTTAGATATGATCAGTTGGCACATAACCTTAATTCCGCGGTTAGTATCGCGTTGGCGTCCGGGGATGAAGCCTATAAGAATGCTAAAGTGTTAAGTTTATTTGGCGGCGATAACGATTCGGTAACCGTAAAAAGAATAGCCTGGGGGGTGTATGATATCGGCGCATGCAGCGCGTTTATTCAAAAAGATACCTTGCTTAAAGCCTTTTCCATTGGGGCCACGATAGATTCCGTCAAATGGGGCACGTTATATCTGATCGATGAAGACAGGCCCTTATCCGTAAGTGGCAAGACACTGATCAAAGGCAATGTATTCATTCCCAAAGCGGGTGTAAAAGAGGCGTACGTGGATGGTCAGGCCTACCAGGGCGACAAGCGCATCGTTTTAGGCACGAAGCATAACAGCGAACGGACACTGCCGGTTTTGACGGTTGACCGGTTAAATTTACTTCATGAACTCAACAATGTCATGTTATCAGCCGACACGGTTCTACCCCGGACGGATTCGCTCCGGGCCTCCTATTTCGGCCCGACAAAGCGGATCGATCTTAAAAAACATGTTGCTACCTTGATGAATATCAAGCTAGGGGGTAATATGGTGATACGTTCTGATACGACGGTAACTATTGAAAACTCTGCCGTGTTAAACAATATCCTGATCTTCGCCCGTTCGATCATTGTAAAAGATGGTTTTAAAGGCAATTGCCAGCTGTTTGCTACGGATTCCATCGGCGTGCATAAAAATTGCACCTTTAATTATCCTTCCTGTTTGGGGATCATCCGCGAAAAGAATGATCAGAGTATGCAGGCGAGGATCAGGCTTGGAGAGGAAACGGTGGTAAACGGCATCCTGTTTACCTATGAAAAAGAGAAGAGCAAATTGCAGACGCTGATCGATCTGGGCAATAAGGTGAAAGTTTACGGGCAGGTGTATGCAATGGGATTGCTAAAATTTAACAAGGGCGGGGAGATTAATGGAGGCGTGTTTGTAAACCGTTTCTTGTATAAATCCACCTTTACCACCTATGAAAACTACCTGATCAATGTAAAGTTGGATGAAAGCGGGCTGTCCCGGTATTACCTGACGAGCACGCTTCTCCCTGTAGCGGGCAAAAAACAAAAAGTATTACAATGGCTGGAACAAAACTGATCGGAACCAAAGTTAAAGCCTCAAGTATTCTGGAGGTCGTCATCTCGATGGTGGTGATCGTTGTGGTGTTCACCATTGCTATGGCCATTTTTGCGAATGTCGGGCGCTTAGCTTTGACCGGTAAGAAGCTCAAGGCACAAGGGGTGCTGAACGAGGTTTTGTTAACTACCAAGCAAAATCCTGTAGTCGGTACAATTACATCTACTGTCGACGGGCTAAAGATCGAACAGGAAACAGAGCGATATAGCAATATGGGTAACCTATGCCAGGTAAACCTGACTGCCTTTGATGAGAATGGCGATAAGGTTGCCGAGCTAAAGGAGGTAATAAGTGAAAAATAAGATTAAGGCATTCACTATTCTGGAGGTGACGATCACCATGTTGATCGCGGGTATCGTTATTTCTATTGCTTATACGGCTTACGGGATCATTAGTAAGTCCTTTTTAGGGTTTAAGAGTAAAAATGAGGATATGGCGATGATTGCGAATATCGATCATTTATTGAAGCGGGATTTCGACCGGGCCGATATGATCCTTTCCGGTAATTCAGGAATAGAACTGCGGCAATACGGTAAGCCGGTAATTCATTACGAGTTTGCGAATGCGTATATTGTCAGAAGATCGATTACAACCGATACGTTTAAAGTGATTAACAGGGATGTAAAGATGTATTTTGAACATCAAGGCAAAAGCATTTCTGAAGATACGGATGCCACTAACGAAAATCGTATCGATGAATTGTCGTTGATGATCGATTATAAAGATGAGGCTATCTCATGTAATTTCTATAAGCAATACAGTTCAGCTAACTTAATGCAAAGCAACGCCTATGTCATCCATTGATCTCAGCAGATACGAAAAGAAGAAGGTAGCTAAAGCTGCCAGAGATTTACGCGGGAATCAGTTGGTCGAGCTGTTGAACAAGGACATTTCCTTCGGCAGCAAAGAACTCAGCGACAATAAAAAGGAAGCCCTGTACCTGGAGCTAAACTCTTTATTACAAGCCGGCATCGACCTGAAAAGCAGCATCGAACTTATTACCGCCGACCAGGAGAAAGAAAAAGATAAGGCTTTATTGCAAGCCATACAACAATCGATACTGGATGGTTCGGCCTTTTCGCAGGCATTGGCGCAAACCGGGAAATTCTCGGCTTACGAAGTGTTCAGTTTGCAGATTGGCGAAGAGACCGGCAAGTCGATTGAAGTGTTACAGGGCTTAGCGAAATATTATTCCAGCAAGATCAAGCAGCGCCGGAAGATCAACTCGGCACTGACCTATCCCTGCATTGTGCTTAGTGCATCGCTGGGCGCGATATTCTTTATGCTGAAATTCGTGGTACCGATGTTCGGCGATGTGTTCAAACGATTTGGTGGTCATTTGCCCTGGATTACGGAAAAGATCATCACTATCTCCAAAGCGCTCGAAAATAACTTTGGCAAGGGCGTGTTGCTGATTTTAATTATCGCTGTGTTTTTGTTTAGCGTTCGCAAAACGGAACAATATCGCAAAACGCTCGCGCTCACTATTCTGCGGATTCCTTTTGTAGGTAACCTGACGCAGAAGATTTACCTGGCACGGTTTTGTAATTCCATGCGCTTGCTGATCAACGCCCGTCTCCCCTTATTGCGCGCCATCGCGCTGGTCCGACAAATGATCCGGTATTATCCTATAGATTCCTCACTTGCCATCATTGAAAACGATATTATGCAGGGCAAATCCTTACATGAAAGCTTGCAGCAGTTCCCGGTGTTTCCAGCCAAAATGGTACAGCTGGTCAAAGTGGGTGAAGAGACGAATCAACTGGACTATTTCTTCGGCATCATATCCGAACAGTATATCGATGAGGTGGAATATAAAACATCTACCTTAAGCAGCGTCATGGAGCCTATGATCATCATCTTCCTGGGATTGATCGTGGGCATTATCCTGATCTCCATGTACCTGCCATTATTCCAGATGAGTAATAGTTTATAAACAAATCAGATATAGGTTAGTTGTTGATTATAGTCGTGCGGCAACATGTATAGTGTACGTGCGACCGCTATGTAAACCTGCTATTATTATCAGGCTAAATGCCTATTGGTCGTGTTAGGGCATAGCAACTCACGTAGATTGGCAGATGGCTAGGGATTATGTTAGGATGAAGACCTATTGTCAATGTGAATTTTGCTGATCCACGTGGGTAAATAATGTGCTAAATGTTTGAAGAATGAAAAGATATACATATTTCATCGGCACGGACGTTTCGCGGAACACGCTGGATCATGCGGTAATGCAAGGCCACGAATTGCTCTTTCATAGACAAACGGCAAACCAAGTGTCGGCGATTAGCGACTTCATTTCAGAGATAAAACAACTGAATGGATTTAAAATTGGTAAGGCATTATTTTGCGTAGAAGATACCGGTATCTATAGCAATCACATGTTAACGAGCTTACGGAGGATAAAAGCCAACTTCATCTCGGAATCTTCTTCAAAGATCCGTAATTCGATGGGAAATGTCCGAAATAAATCCGACAAGATCGACGCAGTTCGCATTGCAGAATATGCTTTTCGTTTTAAAGACAAGCTTAATTTATGGAAACCCAAGCGACGAGTCATTGAACAACTAGCATATCTAAACAGTTTGAGGGAAAGGATGTCCGTCCTGCATACCAGTATCAAAATACCTTTGAAAGAGCAAAATACGTTTATAAAAAAGACATATAGTAAGAAATGCGATTCTTTATGCGCTGCAAAGTGTAGCGGCAACAAAAGCAGATATCGAAAGGATTGATGAGGTTATTAATACCTTAATCGATACTGACGATTTGGTGAGCAACCTCATGAAAATCATCACCTCGATTCCGGCTGTCGGCCCGGTTACCGCCTTAAATATCATCCTGACTACTAATGAGTTTAAAAACATCAACAATCCAAAGAAATTTGCCTGTTATTCCGGTGTCGCTCCGTTTGTAAAAGAATCCGGAAAGTTTAAAGGAAAGCCCCGCGTCTCTCACATGGCCAATAAAAAAATGAAGAGGTTGCTACATTTGTGTGCAATGGTCGCAAAAAAGGTCGTGCCGGAAATTACCGCTTATTATAATCGTAAAACAGGAGAAGGTAAGAACCCAATGTCGGTTTTGAATGCGATTAGGAATAAACTTATCGCAAGAGTTTTCGCCTGCGTTAACAAAAACAGCACCTATATGACCTGTCCTAGTATTAGCTAAACTTTCCTTTCGCTTAGGGAATAGACTAGTATTGCTTCATCAATGAGAATAAGGAACTGATGTTTACTTAGTCGACGCCTTACTACGAGATCACAAAGGCTAAGAAAGTCTACTCTAATAATAAATATCCCCCACCTAAGGTGGGGGATATTTACTCCTTCAAAACCCAATTTACTAAAGCTTGCTAACCTTTATCAGTTGTAAGCCAGCCTGCTTCAGCTAATCCACCAGCGAGTAATACAAGTGATCCTGATTCGCTACTGGCACTTGTGATCTGTCCATATTTTGCTAATTCCTCGTCATGGGTCATTCCCACTGTATTAGAACCAATTTCAAAGAAATTCCAATTATTAACACTAGTGGATAAAACGCACCAAAATGACCCCTATCGGCCTATCCAAAAAGGCCCCCTTTGCCAGTTGAAAGTGACCACCTTCGCCAAAGCAAAGTGACCCCTCTTGCCAGACGAAAGTGACCCCTTAAAAGAGATTAAAGTAATGTACCTGTAGGTTTCTGCGGATAAGGTTTTTGTTTAGCTTTTTAGATAAACAAAACCAGCGAATACATGTCCAATAAACCGATCAAGATGAATAGATTACGACAGATCATCCGTTTGTACTGTCAGGGTACGGGGATCAAAACGATCCACGGGATGGTGGGGATCTCCCGGAACACCATTAAAAAGTATGTCCGTGTGTGGTACTCATTGGGCATGACTCATGAAGAGTTTGGCGCCAGAAGTGATAGTGAGCTTGCTGCGTTGTTTACCACTCCAGAGTCTAAAGTTACCAGCAGCCCACGTATGCAAGTATTGGAGGCCCTGCTTCCAGAGATAAGCAAGCGACTCAAAAAGAAGGGCGTAACCCGTGAGATGCTGCATGCGGAGTACATAGAAAAACACCCTGATGGCTATGGCCGTTCACGGTTCAATAATGCGATACATACCTACCTTCAGCTTTCACGGCCCGTTATGCATATCGATCACAAGGCAGGTGATAAGATGTATATCGACTTCACGGGAAGTAAGCTGCAGCTGACCACATCCCAGGATGATACAGCACATGAGGTGGAGGTGTTTGTTGCCATTTTGGGCTGCAGCCAGCTTACGTATGTGGAAGCTGTAGCAAGCCAGCGGAAGGAAGACCTGATCAAAGCGTGTGAGAATGCTTTACACTATTTCGGTGGAGTTCCTGGTGCCATTGTTCCTGATAACCTGCGTTCCGCCGTAACCAGGGGAAGCAAATACGAAGCTATATTGAACGATGAGTTTGCGTCCTTTGCAGAGCATTATGCTGTTACCGTTGTTCCTACACGCGTTTACAAGCCGCGTGATAAGGCTTTAGTGGAAGGAGCGGCAGCTGATCTACCGCAGCATATATGCCAGACTGGAAGGCCGCAGGTTCAGTGACCTTGAATCGCTGAACTCCGCTATAAGGCCTGCCCTGGAGATCCATAACAACAAGCCTTTCTCCGGGCGAACTTATTCCCGCAGGGAGCAGTTCGAGGAGATCGAACGGAATACGCTGGGCCAACTCAACCCATTGCGCTACGAGGTCAATAAACAGGTCATGGTTACCGTGATGAAGAACGGCTACGTTCGTTTAGGAGAAGATATCCACTATTACAGTGTGCCTTACAACTATATCGGCAAGAAAGTGAAGGTCTTATATACCTCTATTGCGGTCAAGATCTATTACCAGTATACGCTGATCGCTTCTCACCGCCGTAACCGGATCAAATACCGTTATACCACAGATGAGAACCACCTGGCCTCACAGCATCGCTATACAACCGAATGGTCACCTGAAAAGTTCATCCAAGAAGCAGAAGCTATCCATGAAGATGTAACCCGGTATATCATCAAAGTACTGGAACATAAGGTTTATCCCGAGCAGGCTTATAAGTCATGCTCCGGTATCCTGAGCTTTGCGCGCCGTGTCGGTGCCGGAAGATTGGCTGATGCGTGCCGATGGGCCGACAGCCTTGGCCAGTACAACTATCCGGTTATCGAAGAGATCCTCAGGAAACGCCTGGACCAGTTACAGCACGACGACGAACCGGTGTCGATCCCCGCCCATAAGAACATCAGAGGAAAAGAATATTATCAGTAAACCCCATAAAACACAGAACAAATGAATAATGAAACATTAGACAAGATGCGTCAGCTTCGCCTTTATGGCATGTATGATGCCTTTAAAACCAATCTGGAGACTTCAATAAAAGAATCGCTTACAGCCGATCAATTCATCGCCCTGCTGGTCGCCAGTGAATGGGATGACAGGCGTAACCGTTACGTAGAAAGGGCCATCAGGAGCGCAGGCTTCCGATATAAAGCTTCGCTGGAACAGATCGACTACGCTATCGACCGTGGCCTGGAAAAGAACCAGGTCCACAGGCTTGCAGCCCTGGACTTTGTTAAGGAACACAAGGACCTGTTCATTACCGGTTCCACCGGTACAGGTAAAAGCTACCTGGCAACGGCGCTTGGTTACCAGGCCTGTCAGAATGGTTACAAAGTAATGTACGTTAATACCGCTAAGCTTATGGGCCAGCTGAAGCTGGCCAAAGCAAAGGGTACCATTCTGGCGGAACTGAAAAGAATAGAACGGGCCGATCTGTTGATATTGGATGACTTCGGGCTACAGCCTTTTGATGCGCAGAGCAGGGCTTCTTTACTGGATATCATTGAAGACCGGCACCAAAAGCGCTCTACGGTAGTCACTTCGCAGATACCAGTTAAGGAATGGTATGATATTATTGGTGAGAAAACCATCGCTGACGCGATCCTGGACCGCATTGTTCACCACTCATTAAGAGTCGAATTATACGGCGAATCACTAAGGAGAAGAAACTCTAAATCAGAAAATGTATTTTTGTAGAAATAATAGTTGTTAAACCGGACAAAAACATCCGCTCTCAGGAGCCTATCTGTACAACAACTTTACTCTCTTTCAACTCAAAGGGGTCACTTTAGATTGGCGAAGAGGGGTCAACATCAGTGGTATATCCATTGGAGCACAGAAATCTAAGCCTTGTTTGGGATATCGATGGATTAGATTTAGAAATTAAAGAGTGCTTTGATCTTTGCGTAGCCGAGGATAATTTTCTGGGGATTCTTGAACATTATTGTAATGCTTTTTTCAATAATTTACGCCCTGAATTAATACCCAAAGCCGAGAATTTTATTTTCGAGTATTTGCAAGAAAACTACAACAATACTAATAAAGTGAATGCCATAGTTGATATAGCTCGGCACTCTCAAAAGCAACTATTTGAAAAAGTGTTATTGGCTTATATCGAGTTAAATCAGGACGCAAAAGCATTTGCTGAAATCTGGTGGCGTGGGAATGGGGGAAGTTATGTAGGGGAAGTAAACATGGGCGATATAGAAGCCGCTGAATGGAAAAATATCTATTCAATCATAGAAAAATCAAGTGTAATACCAATCAAACAATATATAAACAAGATGGTGGAATCTGCATTAAATCACGGCGATTGGGAGCGTAAACGTAAATTCTTAGGATACTAATGTCTGTTTATACCAGGTTAGATAGGTCTTTAATTTCTTTGTAAACGAGATTTATATCCTCCAAAAAGTTCGACATTTCGCGTGTTCCCTCTACCTTTAAGATTAATGCAACGGAATATTTATTTCGTTGCATTTTTTGTTTTTTATCGATGATTAATGTTGTGAGATTGCCGATATGCGAAGCTCTTTTTGGTTCGAGTCCTGTTGGGTTATTGAAGGCGAAAAGAGGCATAGTGTAGCTACAAGGTGTAGGTCTCTTTGCATATTCTAATGTGCTGGCAAGTGCTCTTTCTAATACCTCTCCGCTGCGGTTAGTAACTGTGCTTCAGTGGAGCATTGATAGCATTGAAGTTCTTTTATTACAGGATATCTGATGAAGAAATATCTGTAATAACCTTCGCACAACAGCAGCAAGACAACAACATATTTATAATCATATGATTTGCCGGCAAGCATTTCCGCAGCTGAAATAGCTGTATACAAGTGTACTTGCAAACGGGCATCCGTTCCAACAAAAAATTGTACGAGGCGACCGTCGCCGTGTGCTAACTAAATAAAAGTTCAGCTGTACCCGCAAAAATCGGATTTGTATAAAAAGAAGTCTGTTTTGGAAATATGCCCAAATGCTGGCGATGTTATTTTTGCATGCGGGTGGCTCTGCCTGATAATTGTAGAGAATTCTAACATTGTTCGACCTAACTAATAAAATGAAATTTGTTTTTCGACTGATTGTAATTGTATGTCCGGTCTTTTGTTTTGGACAATCTGTAAAAAGTTTTGATCATTTGGCGAATACGGTTAACGTCCATTTACTTGATGGGACATTAAGTATTCAGCCGCTCACTGAAAATGCTGTTAGGGTAAAATTCTATAAGCAGGTATCAGATTCTCTTAAAGAACTTATATTTATTCCGAGGTCAAATGAAGTAAAATACCAGCTTACTGAAACACCATCCGGCATTATAATTAAGACAAAGCGCATTGTAATAATAGTTGACAAGAAAAACGGTCACCTGACTTATGCCGACAGTCAGGGCAAGGTATTTCTTGAAGAAAAAGCGGGCACCCGCAAACTAATACCGGATAGAGTATCTGGTGAACCCTGTTATAAGGCCGAACAGAGCTTTGAGTCGCCTGATGGGGAATACATTTATGGCTTGGGCCAATTCCAGGATGGGCATTTCAACCTGAAAGGAATTACACGCCGCCTTACCCAGGTTAACACCCAGATTTCTATTCCGTTCATTTATTCCAGTAAACGTTACGGATTGCTTTGGCATCAATACGGGCTGACGGATTTTAATCCCGCAGATAATTTTGTAGATCTTAAAAAACAATCGGGTTCTTCTGATAACAGCAACATGATAGAAGTAACTACGGATGCCGGAACGCAAAAGGTACAGCAAAGCCAGGCTGCATATAAAGGAAGTTTTTCTGTAACAGAGCCGGGCGAGTATGCTGTCATGCTCGATCTGGGCGGCATGGGCAACCGTCATTTTGTTGTTGTTGATGGCAAACCCTGTATCGACCAAACAAATCTGTGGTTGCCGCCAACCGTAAGTGCTAAAGTATTTTTGAAAACAGGAATACACTCCGTACAGGTCATTTGTAAATCTGACAATAGACCCACCATCTCCTGGAAGAAAATTGATAACCTCACCAGTTTCCGTTCTCCTAATGCCAAATTGCTTGATTACACCGTTTTTTATGGAACCACTGCCGATAGTGTGATCAGCACCTACCGGAAACTATCGGGGCAGGTGCCGATGCTGCCGCTTTGGGCTTATGGGTTCTGGCAATGCCGCGAACGTTATACTTCTGGTGACCACCTGGTGCAAACTGTAAAGGAATTCCGGAAAAGAAAACTTCCTCTGGATGTGATTGTGCAGGATTGGCAATATTGGGGCAAGTACGGCTGGGGTGTACCTAAGTTTGATGAAACCAGTTATCCGCAACCTGCAAAATTCATTAAGGAACTCCACGACCTGAATGCTCATTTCAATATCTCGGTGTGGGAGAACATCGATAAGGGCTCTTCGATTGGCCAGGAGTATGTAGCCAACGACCTATACATACCCGGTAGTGGGTGGATTGACATGCTAAATCCCGCGGCACGTAGTAAACATTGGAATACGATGAACCAGAACCTGTTTTCCCAGGGCGTTGATTCCTGGTGGATGGATGCAGTGGAACCGGAGAACGACGCATTAAAAGGTAAAAAAACTTATTTGGGGTTGGGGGATTTTTACCGGCTTACATATCCATTGTTTGTAAGTAAAGCAATATATGAAGGTCAGCGCGGTACAACCGCAGATAAAAGAGTGTGTATTTTAACCCGTTCGGCCTTTTCGGGGCAGCAGCGATATGGGATCATCAACTGGTCCGGCGATATTGGGAGTGATTGGGATGCCTACAAACGACAAATAGTGGCCGGGTTGAACTATACAATAACGGGCTTTCCGTACTGGACCACAGATATCGGCGGTTTTTTCCGTCCCGAAAAAACGCAATACACCGATACCAGTTATCATGACCTGTTAATCCGCTGGTTTCAATGAGGAGCGCTAAATCCTATATTCCGGATACACGGTTATAAAACAGAGACAGAGCCCTGGAAGTTCGGCGAAGCGGTTGAAAGCAATATGAGAAAGGCCATGAATTTGCGTTATCGATTACTGCCCTACATATATTCCGAAGCCTGGCAGGTTTCAAGTAAAGGATCTACAATGATGCGGCCATTGGTGATGGACTTTAATGGCGATACAGTCGCACTCAATCAGCCATTTGAATTTATGTTTGGCAAATCGTTGCTGGTTGCCCCCATTACAGCACCCAACGTTTCGCAGTGGAATATATACCTCCCACGATCCAACGGTTGGTTCGATTTTTGGACAGGCCAACGTTACCAGGGCGGTCACACGGTAAAAACCGCAGTGCACAAAGACAGGATCCCGTTATTTGTTAAGGCAGGTTCAATAATTCCTTTAGGTAAGCTTGTTCAGTTTTCGGGCCAATTGCCTGCCGATACGGTGGAAATCCGTATTTACAGGGGCGCTGACGGCACATTTGACTTGTATGAAGACGAGGGGGATAATTACAATTACGAAAAAGGGAACTATACAGTAATACCCTTCGCATGGAATGATAAAAGCCAAACACTTACCATATCAAAAAGACAAGGTCATTATCCCGGCTCCATAGATAACCGGGTTTTTCAAATAGTTCTTGTTAGTGAATCGAATGGAACCGGTATAGAAAGCAACAATGTAAAAAAACAGATCAGGTATAATGGAAATAAAGTTATGATTCGTTTGAATTAAAAGCATATAGTTATCGATACGCCCAACCTCAGACACGATTTACTAAACTTAATTGTTCGCTCATTTCAATAACGAAAGTGATCTGAGGATAGTCGCTGAGCTAAGTGCTTGATAATCTGGCTTGCTATTTGCTGTGCCGCACCGGGTTTGTTAAGCAGATTGGTAGCGCTCAAGGTGTTAGACTGGACGAGTTGGTGAGAATCGGGGACTGGCTTTAAACCTATAATTACATAATCCAGCCTCTTTTGATTTCGATATTGTCTTCAATAATATATGGTTACCAAATTTAATATTCATAAATGAAAAGCAAGCTGTCACTTATATTATTGATATTGAGCTTTGTTTATTGCAAGGTATTCAGTCAGACTCAATTATATCCCTCTACAAATATTGAGGCTTCACCATTTCCTGATCAGTCAGTAATATTAACACCTTCCTGGATAAAACACAGAGAAGAGTTAAATACGGCGTATTTGTTATCATTAGATCCTGACAGGTTATTGCACAATTTTCGGGTTAACGCTGGTTTGCATTCAGATGCAAGACCCTTAGCAGGGTGGGAAACCCCCGGAATTGGCATCAGAGGCCACTTTACCGGACATTACTTATCTGCTGTTTCACTGCTAGTAGAAAGGTATAAGGATACGGCATTGACGCATAGACTAACCTATCTGGTAGACGAATTGTATAAATGCCAGCAAGCTTTGGGTAACGGATATCTCAGCGCATTTCCTGAAAAAGATTTTGAGACGCTTGAGCTAAAGTTTGAGGGTGTCTGGGCGCCGTATTACACTTTTCATAAGCTCATGCAAGGACTGCTGGATGTTTACGTCCGCACAGGCAATAGAAAAGCTTATGAAATGGTGAATAATATGGCGCTGTACGTAGAGAAACGCATGAGCAAACTTAGCCCGGAAACTATTGAGAAAATGCTTTATACGACCGCGGCCAACCCACCCAATGAAGCCGGCGCAATGAACGAGGTTCTATACAAGCTTTACGAAGTTTCGCATGATCCGAAACACCTTGCCCTTGCCAAACTTTTTGACCGGAACTGGTTCCTTGTTCCGTTGTCAAAGAATGAAGACATACTATCGGGCCTGCATTCAAACACACATATCGTACTGGTAAACGGGTTTGCGCAGCGATATGCCATTACCGGCGAAGTGCTATATCAAAATGCGGTACAAAATTTCTGGAACATACTTATCGATCATCATGCATACGCCAACGGCTCCAGTAGTGGCCCACGCCCGAATGTGGTTACACCAACATCGCTTACCTCGGAACACTGGGGCGTCCCCGACCATTTGAGCAATACGATGACGAAAGAGATTGCGGAGTCATGTGTTTCGCACAATACGCAAAAACTTACAGCCACGCTGTTTTGCTGGAATGGCGACCCCAGGTATGCCGATGCCTACATGAACACCTTTTACAATTCCGCGATGGCATTGCAAAATGCTAAAACCGGGGCCGTAGTTTATCATTTGCCACTGGGCTCACCGCGGACCAAAAACTTTTTAAAAGACGATGATTTCCGCTGTTGCAATGGCACTTCGGTTGAAGCATTTGCAGCGTTAAACACCAACATCTATTACCATAACGATTCCGCATTATGGGTTAACATGTATATCCCATCAAAAGTAAACTGGCAGGCAAAGTCTTTCTCCTTGGAGCAAAACGGAAACTTTCCTTCAGATTCCGTTGTACAATTTACCGTAAGCACCGTGAGAAAAAACAGGCTGGTCCTGCATTTACTGATACCCGACTGGTCGAAAACTGCCGAACTATACATTAATGACCAGAAACAAAATATGAACATCCACCCCGGTTCTTACCTGTCTCTAACACGCGTGTGGAAGAATAACGACAAGATCCGGCTGATTTTTCATTACAGCTTTTATCTCAAAACAATGCCGGATGATAAAAATGTGTTTTCCATATTTTACGGACCAACAATGTTGGCCGCCGAAACGGAATCAGAGTTTATATTAAAAGGCAAGCCGGAAGAAATCTTAAAAAACCTGACCGTTAGCGGCAGCAATGTATTTCAATTAAAGAATGGAGAAAAAACGTTTGTTCTGCGGCCCTTGTATGACATAAACGAGCAATCGTATGGCGTGTATGCGACGATTCGGGACTACTAACAATAGTTCATACCAAAAGAAATATAGTTCTTTATATTAGACTTACTTATCTCTAAACTTATTTGGAAACAAGAACTTTTGCCAATGAAATCGACTATCAGACAGGTGAAGTTTAAAGCAGGACTTCCTTTGGAGATCGAAGTGATTTCCATTGCAGACACGGTTTCAAAGCATTACGAAACCATCTCCAATCCACACAGGGCAGAGTTCTATCACATCTTTTGGGTACAGAAAGGAACGGCTGAATATCTGGTCGACTTTGCGCCAGTGAAAGTGAAGGCGGGCTCATTCCTTTTTGTCAACAAGGGCCGGGTGCAGGCCTTTGATTGTCAACACAAGCACGATGGCAAACTTTTACTATTTACCGACGGTTTCTTTGGTAAAACGGCAGAAGATGCGAAGTACCTGCATAGTTCTATTCTCTTCAACGACTTTTTAGATATTCCGGTCATTGATGTAAAAACAAATGCATCTTTACAAACTATCTTTTGTGCCATTGAAACAGAGTTGACAAAAGACAATGACTCTTACCATTATGACCTTTTACACAATCTGCTACACAATTTGCTTTTGTTGTCAGAAAGAGAAAGAAGAAAACAAGGCTTCAAGGAATTAACCAAAAGTGCCGACCTCGATTATACCGTTCTATTCAGAGACTTGCTTGCTGTACAATTCAAAACACTTAAATCAGTAAGTGGCTATGCTTTGCAAATGAATGTTTCAGAAAAGCGGTTAACCGCCGCCACTACCAAAACAATGGACAAGTCACCAAAGATCATCATTAATGAAAGGGTTATGCTGGAAGCAAAACGTTTACTGACTCACACCAATCGTTCCATTAAAGAAGTTGGATACGACCTGGGATTTGACGAACCTACCAACTTTATCAAATACTTCCGAAAGCATACAGAAAAGACACCCATTGAGTTCAGAGAAGCCTATTTTAACCGGTAAGTTCCCAAAAGTATCATTCTTCGTCCCCTTTATACCTTTCTTTGCGCCTTTTGATAAGTGAATTTTGTACCTGTCAACAAACAAGGAGGCAAAATGAAAAAAGGAGTTCTTTCCTGCTTATTGCAAGTGTTTCTATCCTGGGCGCAACAAACCAAGCAATGGGCCGGCACAACAGCAAAGTTTTTTTACACTGATCAAGCAGTACGGGCAATCCCAAGAAAACGAGCTTGGAAATAGTTCATATTTACTATTCAAATATGCCTGTTACCGGCCAAGAGCAGGGTTTCTAACCATTTACTTCAAAAACAAACAAATAATATAACAAAAAGAAAAGATGAAAACAGCATTCATAGCAATGGCAACAATAATAGGCCTTGCATCATATTCACCTAAAATCAAAAAAACGCCACAAGAAAAAAATACAACTATGAGCACAAAAAAACAACAGGTCGTTGACCTCTTAAAAGCAATTGAGACAGGCGCAGCCGAACCGGCTGCTGCCATTAATCCAAACAAATACACCCAGCACAACTTAGGTGTAGAAGATGGTTTAGCAGGCTTTGGCAAATTGCTTCAGCAACTGCCGAAAGGTTCAGCTAAAGTGAACACCGTAAGGGTATTTGAAGAAGGTAATTATGTATTTGCACACACCGAATACAATTTCTTTGGTCCCAAGATTGGCTTTGACATTTTCCGGTTTGAAGACGGTAAAATCGTTGAGCATTGGGATAACCTACAAACAACCGCAGGTCCTAATCCAAGTGGTCACACCATGACAGACGGAACAAAAGAAGTAACTGATTTGGATAAAACCGAAGCCAACAAAACATTGGTAAGAGATTTTGTAGATGACATTTTAGTGAACGGCAGAATGGAAAAGTTAGCGGGGTACTTCAATGGAGATAACTACATTCAGCATAATCCCCAAATTCCTGACCAACTTTCCGGATTGGGCAAAACATTGGGTGAGATGGCAAAAGCAGGTATAACTATGAAGTACGACCAAATTCATAAAGTATTGGGTGAAGGAAACTTTGTGCTGGTTGTAAGCGAAGGCCACCTGGGCGGTAAGCATTCTTCTTTCTACGACCTATTCAGAGTAGAGAATAGTAAGATTGCGGAACATTGGGATACTATCGAAGAAATCCCTGCTAACCAGCAATGGAAGAACAATAACGGGAAGTTTGGATTTTAATCAACTAAAAAATGTTTTTTATCTAAAATTAAGCACATGAAAAAGATGTCATTTCTTTTATTCTTTGCGGCGATTACATTTAGTGAAGTACTCAATTCCTGCAATAATAATCAGCAGCCCCCAAACAATACAAGTACAGCGAAAACTGATCGTGACACCATAGGAAACAATGACCAATTAGTGAAGGAACGATTAAGAAGGTTTGATAGTCTCGACTTTCAATTCTATAGTAATCAAAAATGGGACAGCCTTGCAATCAGTCACGACGAAAATATCAAAGTCCATTACCCGGACGGCACTGTAACCACAGGTTTATCTCCCGAACACATTAACATGTTAAAGCCAATTTTTGTGTTTGCTCCAGACACAAAAATTACATCGCATCCGGTCAAGTTCGGAACAGGTGAATGGACGTCAGTAATAGGCGAAATGGAAGGCACGTTTTCCAGGCCTATGCCCATAGGAAATGGGAAAAGCATCCCGCCCACAGGTAAAAAATTCAAGCTGCTTATGAATACTGTAGGTCATTGGAAGGGCGGTAAAATGATCGAAGAATATTTATTCTGGGATAATCAGTCATTCATGAAGCAAATTGGTGTAGGTCAATAAATAATACAATCAATGCATATTAGTCGACAAAAGCTACTCCGGTAGCTTTTTGTTTTTAATGCGCCATAAGCTGAGACATTAAATGACCTTGTTCTTCAGGTAACACTTCCTCAGCTGCCGGAATGAATGTAGGCGAATTGCAGTTAAAAAGGTGAGGTATCTCGACTTACTTCATAATCTTCGATGGTTGTCAACTCTAATTTACGCTATCCACAAATGAATTTATAAATGTTACACTGTTCAAGGTAGTCATAATCAAATACGTGTCATCCAAAAAGTTCGATATTTCGCGCGTTCCCGCTACCAAACACGCGATAGAGGCATATTCCAATGACAAATTGGGTATGCCTCTTTCCATTTTATGCGGTTGCTGTTTAAAAACCGCTAAAAAGGCAAACACAATATTTATTCTCGGAGTTCGATAATTGTCATTTACTCGGTTGTAGTACATTCCCTCGGGGAAAACCCACGGCATACGATAGCGAGTGGCGCGAGTATATTAAATGAGCGGTAAAACTAAAGTAAACTTTAACTAAAGAAACGATAAAGCCTAAGATAGGCTACCGTTAAAACACGGTTGAGACAAGGTGTTTTAACGGTTTGAATCATAGTCATTTAAGACTAAATTTAATCAATCACTTATTAATTTAAAAAACCCTAACCATGATTTACGCTATTTTTCTTTTGTCGCTAATTAGCTTTCTGATATTGGACGGGCTAAAATTTTCTTATGTGTACTTTAATGCTAATAACCTCCTAACGTCTACCCATAAAGGACGAAACAGCATTGGATTATTTATATTATTTAAAATCTGGCTATCTCATTTTTTCTCTCAGGAAAAACCCAACTGGATACATAGCTCCACCATAAAATGGAAAGTTGCTATCATCAAAGGGTTGGCAAAATTCGTTGGGATACTATGTTGTATCTCATTGATTTTTTGCGGTCTAGAATATTGGTCGGATCACTCCAACAAGCCCGATCTTACTAATTCTACCATTTTTCAAATTGAAGTCGCACAACAACAACTCAAGTCGTACACTGGTTACCTGAAATTCGGTACAGGCATAAATATTCTCATTTCGATTATGTTGATCGCTCTATCTTCGGTCTTTCCTATACTTGAAAAATATAAGGTAAAAGATCATTATAAAGCATATTCCAAATTTATAAGTACGATCACCTACATTTTGGTTATAGCTACCTCCTTTACTTTTTTTGGTAATGCGTTTGAAAAAGGTGAACAGGGAAAGATTAGTAAACTCGAGAAACACAAGCTAAAAATTATATCGGGTAATAAATTACTCGAAAAAGAAGTGGAAAGTGAGGTTCGGAAAAAAGTAGTTAACGAGATTCTTAGCCATCCGCGTATTGCCAATCTTCTACAGCAACATATGCAGATCGCCGACCAAGCACGGCAGATAAAAAATAATAGCACATTTCAACAATTCGCTGTTCAGGCCGGTAAAGCTTTGCTTGGAAGGCTAACGATCAGTCAAGCAATCTATTATCAGCCAACTCAGGGTAAATCGGAGTATCAAGAATATATTGACCATTTGATTGCAAATAATGGCACAACGGGAGATGATGTAAAAGACAATTTTCAGGAACGCAATAAAGCCTGGTATACGCAGGCAACGCAATCCCAAAATAGAACTAAAAAAGCAGAAAGTATATTTAACGACATTAAGCAAAAGGAAAAATCCCGATTTTCTAGCTTTTATGAAACGTACGGAGGAGTAATGGATGAAGTGATAAAGGCTGGTTACGATCAGACTGGGAAAGAGATTATTAATCGCTTATTTAATGCGCTCGGAATAGATTTCGTTTTTTTTGACCAGATATCAGATCCGATTATACATGAACCTATTCAAGAATTTATTACTAAGAGAACTGATAATCTAATGAAAGACATTTTCACGGGGCATGAAGTTGAAGCTCAAAAAGAGTGGAACAATATTTCTGTAGATGTGCATGCTCGATTTGATGAATCAATTACTTCGAGTATATCGCTCAAACAATTGGAACATAGCATAAACATGCAAGAACATACAATTGCGCAACTCGACCATATAACTCAGGAGGAAATTGGCCGGATTAGAAATGAGGCTGAGAATTTTGTTAAAGGGGCTGCAAAAAAATCGCGGTGGGAATCGATACGTCAAGCCTTTGCTGCGCGATACTCAAACGGTACTCTTCCCACTCAATTTAGAGAAAATCAATTGGAACTGATGAAAGTGGTGTTATCTGATTGGGAAACCTACACGCAGAATCATGCTCTTAATTGGTATTCATCCGGCACTTTGGATTTAGAGGAGCAATTCTATAAGTACTCATTTGACAAGCCTATGGTAAAGGCTGCCTGGGGCTTTATTTTACAACAACAAGATTGGGACGCGGCGGCCGACTATTATGTGAATGAACTTCATTTAACAAACATTAATGGAAAGCCATATAATTTCCTTAGGTATTATTACGACAAAACAGGGCACAAAGGAGAGATAGACGATAGATATGAGGGCGTGGATGAGGCTGTTGGAGTGATTTGTCCGGACTAAAAATGAAAAGGTATTTTTTAGATAAGATTAATTTCTAGCATTGTTAAAAATGTTCTAAAATTAACTAAGCTCTCTTTTTAATTACCTTACGGCGTTCTAACGCTATATCCAATGTAGCCGGCGATAATATCGGTTCATTATGATATATTATCTTTTATTTATAATATTTTATCCATAGTGAAAATAAATTTCCAAAACGAGAGTTATGCTGATAACCGAACGTCAAAAATAGTTATACGATTTTTTTCACCGTTTCCTCCGGCTAAACCGTTTTTATTTTAATTGCAACAGTCTCTCAGGCCAAATACAATTGCACTTTTTCTAACAGTTCCTCCAGCTCAAAAGGCTTGCGGATAAAACCGTCGGCGCGGCATTCTTCAACCAATTGCTCGATTTCTATAGCGGTAGAAAGTATGATAACGGGTATATGACACATCCGCTCGTTTTGCTTGACGCGCAAACAAAAGCGATGTCCTGGCTCCTGGCTTAGCCATTCGTCGATAAGAATCAAATCTGGCGATGGGGTGGGGATAGCTTCAAGTTCCTGCACTGTATGGGCAGTCAGCACTGTAAGGCCATTGTCTTCTAGAATATAGCGGATGATGTCTCGTATATCTGCGTCGGGCTCAATGAGTAAAATCTTTTTCACACATATTCCATTAGGGGTACGCAAAGATAAAAGTTTTTAATTAATAAATTAACCTATAATTAAAAAATAGATAATAATGGAGCGGGTACTCCGGGTAAATAACCGGCAGATGTATTGGCTGCGCAGAAAAACATAAATGAGTTTATAGGTTGTAATGTTTTTTATACAGGGCTGTAGAATGTTGGGGACGGTTAAGGTTTCACGCCGACTGCATAATCATTATATCGTTTGCAGCGTACACACTTGTATTTAAACTTCCTTCAAGTTGTACCTTTACCGTGCCTGAACCCACTCTTTGATCTTCAATGACTAGCGCTTTGCCATCTGGTGTCTGCACCATATCACCGGCTTCATATAAACTAAACTGCATCGGATTGCTCTTAAAATCAATTCGATTGTAAAGTCAATAATCGTGCCACACAGCTATAATTTATTGCTATCATATTAACACGAAGTTGTTGATTGGCAGGGGTAGAAAGCGAGAGGTTTAGTGGAATATTAGTAAGGTGTTGTGAATACGATAATCTTTTTTTCCTAAAATATTTTATTAAAATACTTTAAACAAAGTATTACTCTTCTAAATCCTCAAAAAGTTCGATATTTCGCTCGTTCCGGCTACATTTAACAACAATGCAATGAAAGCAATTCTTTCATTGCATTGTTTGTTTTAGAACTTTTTCAAAAAATAAAAACATATCGGTTTTTCTGCATTTTTTGGATCGATCTTACTCTCGGGCCAAAGCAAGTTTTTCCAGGCACTACAATATTTTTATTTATAATTTAAAGTAAATTGGTTGTACAAATTGTATCGTATAACATTACCTTATTTGCCCTGGTTTTCGTTTTGGTAATAAACGTAGTTTTAATCCGTTTGCGTTTTTCATTTATTTCTACTATTTTTATAGAAAACAGCTAATAAAAAAGACAATTTTGATTAATTTCATTCTAAATAATACAAAAACTTCAACAACACTCCCTCCGGGTATGCTGCTGCTCGATTTTGTACGCTATCAACAAAATCTTAAAGGGACTAAAATTGGCTGTCGCGAGGGTGATTGCGGCGCGTGTACGGTGCTTATAGGCGAATTAAAAGACGGTAAAGTTAAATATCATTCGGCAACATCATGTCTTACGCCATTGGGCAACATCAACAACCAACATGTTGTAACCATTGAGGGCCTTAATATGGATGAATTAAACCCTATCCAACAGGCCATGTGCGAAGCCAATGGTACCCAATGTGGTTTTTGCACACCGGGTTTTGTTGTAAGTATGGCCGGTTTTTGCCTAAGCGATAAAAAGCCCACTTACCAAAATGCAGTAGCATGTGTAGATGGCAATATTTGCCGTTGCACGGGATATAAATCGATAGAACATGCATTAGACAAACTGAATGCGGTATTAGCTGATAAGAATTTGCAGGATCCAATCAGTTTTGTAACCGAACGAAAGATATTACCGGCATACTTTAACAACATCGAAAGCAAACTAAAACTGCTGGCTATCGAACAGAATGGTAAGGCTGATGCCAGCAACGCAAAACGATTTGTTGGAGGCGGCACAGACTTGTATGTACAACAGCATGAAGCCATGGTTTATGCCGATATCGACTTTGTGAGTACTAAAGCTGCATTAAAAGGCATTGCTCAGGAAGGCTATATCTGCACCATTGGCGGAGCGACTACTGTAAGCGAATTTGCAGCCTCACCTATCATCAGGCAGAATTTCAAAAACATCGATCAGTTTGTAAAACTGGTATCATCCACACCGATACGCAATATCGCCACCTTCGCGGGTAATTTTGTGAACGCCTCGCCTATCGGCGATTTTTCCATTTTTTTTCTGGCACTGGATGCTACGCTCGAATTAACTGATGGTACGTCAACACGGCAAGTCGCGTTAAGGGAATTCTATAAAGGTTATAAGCAACTGGATAAACAGGCTAACGAATATATCTCCCGCTTTTGGTTCAGGTTGCCCGATAATAAAACGCTGTTCAATTTCGAAAAGGTGAGCAAACGTACACACCTGGATATTGCAAGTGTAAACACAGCGGTGAATATTGTGGTAAATGACGGTATCATTGTTGATGCCTCCGTTTCGGCAGGCGGTGTCGGCCCTATTCCCGCTTATTTAAAATCAACTTCCGAATTTTTGAAAGGAAAGTACATCAGCGAAAACCTGGTTATTAAAGCCACGCAAATCGCCCAAACCGAAATATCGCCCATCAGCGACGCACGGGGTACCGACGCGTACAAACGACTGTTACTATCGCAATTGATCAAGGCACATTTTATCAAACTGTTTCCGGATTTGCAGGTGGAGCAATTAATCTCCGTAGTATGAAGAATATAGATGCGAAAACACATACGCGCGGCGAATCTGTTTACCTGGATGATATCCCGTTGATAGAAGGCACTCTGTTTGGTTGCGCATTTGCTTCGCCGGAGGCGCACGGTATTATTAAAAACCTCGATCTGGGCGAAGCCGAAAAGGTTGAAGGTGTTGTGAAGATATTTACTTACCGCGATATTACCGGCGAAAACCAGATAGGAGGCATTGTGCCCGACGAACCACTGTTGGCTGAGCACCATGTTGATTTTTGCGGCATGCCGGTTGCTTTTGTAGTTGCCCGAACCGACGAAGCAGCACGACGTGCGGCAAAAAAAATAAAAATAGAGATTGATCCGCTACCGGTGATAACCGATCCGCGCGAGGCTCATAAACTCGGGCAACTCATCGTTCCGCCGCGCACGCACACTTTGGGCGATACGCAATCCGTATGGCAACAATGCAGATACATTTTTGAGGGCGTTGCCGATAGTAACGGGCAAGAGCATTTATACATTGAAACGCAGGGCGCTTATGCCATTCCGCAAGAGAATGGCGCCATTAAGGTATATTCGTCTACTCAAAGTCCGCGCGCTACACAGGCGGCTTCGTGCAAAGTTATCGGCGTGCAAATGCATCAGTTGGAAGTTGATGTAATACGCCTGGGTGGTGGCTTTGGCGGTAAGGAAGATCAGGCAAATGCCTGGGCGGCCCTGTGTGCTTTGGCAGCACATACATTAAAAAAACCGGTAAAATATTCGCTCGACCGGATGGAAGATATGCGGATGACAGGCAAACGTCACCCTTATTCGTCTGATTTTAAGATAGGTCTGGATAAAAACTATAAAATATTGGCTTACGAGGTTGATTTTTACCAGAACGCCGGTGCTGCGGCTGATCTATCTCCCGCCGTACTGGAGCGTACCCTGTTCCATTGTACCAATACCTATTTTATTCCGAACGTTAAAGCGGTTGCCTACAGTTGCCGCACGCACTTGCCACCTAATACTGCTTTCCGTGGCTTTGGCGGACCCCAAGGTATGTTCGTCATAGAATCGGCCATTGCCAAAGCTGCGGATAAGATAGGTATCCCCGCATGGGTTATTCAAAAAGCAAACCTTAACAAAACCGGCGATGCGTTCCCTTACGGACAACTGGCGGTGAGTGAGGCCGATCGTTGCTGGGATAAGGCGATGGATAAATTCAATACCGAGCGTATTATCACAGAGATCGATCATTTTAACAAAACCAGCAAGCTGCACAAAAAAGGCATTGCCTTTATGCCAATATGTTTCGGCATATCGTTCACCAATACGATGATGAACCAGGGCCGGGCGCTGGTGCATGTGTATACCGATGGTAGCGTGAGTGTAAGCACGGGCGCCATAGAAATGGGGCAAGGTGTTAATACCAAAATGCTGCAGGTAGCATCGCATGTATTCGGTATAAAGCCGGAGATGGTTAAACTGCAAAGTACCAGCACCAGCCGTATTGCCAACTCATCACCATCTGCGGCAAGCGCCACTGCCGATCTTAACGGCAAAGCCACCTATATGGCCTGCAAAGCCATTGCCGAAAGAATGATTAAAAATGCTGCCGAAGAGATGCACGTTGATGAAAGTGCTATCACCTTAAAAGATGAGCAGGTTTTAGTAAACGGCGAACCCAGTGGAATGAACTGGAAAACGTTAGTAATGTCGGCATTTTTAAAGCGAGTAAGTTTATCCGAACATGCACATTATGCCACCCCCGAAATTCATTACGATAAATTGAAAGAAAAGGGCCACCCGTTTGCCTATCATGTTTACGGCACGGCTATTACACAGGTGACTGTCGACTGTCTGCGAGGGACGTACGAAATTGATGCCGTAAAGGTTGTTCATGATTTTGGACATAGCATGAACCCGCTGATCGATCGCGGCCAAATTGAAGGCGGCATAGTTCAGGGTATAGGCTGGATGACAATGGAAGAACTGATATACGATAAAGAGGGTAAGCTAAAATCGAATGCACTATCAACGTATAAAGTACCGGATATTTACTCCGTACCCAAGATATTGGATATCGACTTTTTGGATAACGACAAGGATAACCTGGCCATTTTTCGTTCAAAAGCAGTTGGCGAGCCGCCTTTAATGTATGGTATTGGCACTTATTTCGCTCTGCGTAATGCCATCAAAGCGTTCAACCCATTGGCACAAATACCGTTCGACGCGCCAATGACACCCGAAAAAACCTTAATGGCACTATATTCACAATCACTGCAAGCAACCCAGGAGAAGAATGATGAAACAGCAAGCAGCCTGGAAACTAATCAGCGATAGCCTGACGAGGCGGGTGCCGGTAATGCTGCTCTATGTATTAGATAGCAAGGGTAGTAGCCCGGGCCGTCGAGGTTTTTTTATGGCAGTAAATGCCTGCGGCAATATGGAAGGCTCGATAGGTGGCGGCATTATGGAGCATAAATTTGTGGAGATGGCGAAAGAAAAGCTCACTCAAAATGGCCATACGCTCGTCATTAAGCAACAGATACACGATAAAAAGGCTGCGAAAAACCAGAGCGGTATGATTTGCTCGGGCGAGCAGATCATATGCTTATACCAGGTAAAGGCCGAAGATAACACTACTATTCAAAACATAGTAAACAGTTTAGCGCAAAACAAAAACGGCTTTTTAACACTCTCGCCGAAGGGCATCAATTTTAAAAATGAAGCAACCGGTTATGATGATCTGTTTATCATGAAATCTGAGGCAGATTGGCTTTACCAGGAAATAACCGGGTATAGTCATCATGTCTACATCATTGGTGGCGGTCATTGTGCCTTGCAGCTTTCGCGGCTGATGAGCATCCTGGGATTTTATGTGCACGTTTACGAGGACAGGCCGGAGTTAAATACCCTGCAACAAAACGAATACGCTAACGAAAAAACGTTGGTTAAGGATTATAATGAGTTAACAGATCTGATCGGCTCGGGAATGAATAATTACGTAGTGTTAATGAGTTGGGGATATCGTACGGATGATATCGCGTTCAGGGCATTGATCGGTAAGGATTTTAAATATTTGGGGATATTGGGCAGCAGGAAAAAGATCAAAAAAATGTTTGCTGATTATCGTGAAACAGGCATAACCCAAGAAAAGTTAAAAAGCATCTGCTCACCTATCGGCATCCAAATTAAAAGCCAAACGCCCGAGGAGATTGCGGTAAGCATAGCAGCACAAATAATAAAAGTAAAAAACGCGGCGCTGTAACCTATTCAGGCAGTTTTTTATTATATTAAGAATTTATTTTTTACGATGCATTTAACACCACGAGAATCGGAAAAACTATTGTTATTTCTGGCCGGCGAACTGGCCGAAAAACGCCGCGCGCGCGGACTAAAATTAAATTATCCCGAGGCGATAGCGCTCATCAGCAGCAACCTGCAGGAAGCCGCCCGCGATGGTAAATCGGTTGCCGAACTGATGCAGTACGGCGCAACCATTTTAACCCGTGACGACGTGATGGAAGGCATCCCCGAAATGATACACGAAATCCAGATCGAGGCCACCTTCCCTGATGGCACCAAGCTGGTTACCGTGCACGATCCGATAAGGTAAGGCCCCCGGCCCCTAAAGGGGAAGCAAAATATCCTAAATAAATAATTGTAAGATGGCAAGTACAGACAAAAATAACTATGCAGATAAAGTTCCTCCTTTAGGGGGCGGGAGGAGCTATCCCGGCGAATACATCCTCAAACCCGACCCCATCCAGTGCAACGCGGACCGCGTAACCGTTAACCTCACTGTAGTAAACACTGGCGACAGGCCCGTGCAGGTTGGCTCGCATTATCACTTTTTCGAAGTGAACAAACAACTGGAGTTCGATCGTGAGCAAGCCTTCGGTATGCGCCTCAATATCGCGGCGGGTACTGCCGTCAGGTTCGAACCGGGCGAGGAAAAAGATGTAACCTTAACCACCTTCGGCGGCAACAGGCATATCTACGGCTTTAACAATCTGGCAAACGGCGATACCATGTCGGCTGCCGTAAAAACCGCGGCAATGGAAAAATTATCGTCGCAAGGCTTCAAAAACAAAAAGGCATGAGTTTAAGCATCAACCGTATTAAATACGCCAACATGTTTGGCCCTACTACCGGCGATAAAGTTCGCCTGGGTGATACTGACCTCATCATCGAAATCGAAAAAGATTTTACTGTTTACGGAGATGAGGGCAAATTTGGCGGCGGGAA
>Ga0157372_10001347_pt1 | contig 26583 bp, 23 predicted proteins | sample C55metaG_FD_115307 | JGI IMG/M metagenome (GOLD analysis project Ga0157372, IMG submission 115307) | Corn rhizosphere microbial communities from Kellogg Biological Station, Michigan, USA - C5-5 metaG | ecosystem: Host-associated > Plants > Roots > Rhizosphere > Soil | place: USA: Michigan...
ATTGCCACACAGGCTGCAGGATGGCAGGCGATCTGGAATTGCACGATCGACAACGTGGCACCTACAACGCTTGTATCGGCGCCTTCTTCCTGGGCCACGGGAAATTTCACAGCGAGCTTTACCGATACTGATAATTCGGGAGGCTCCGGCATTGCGAAAAGCTATTACCAGGTGCTGGAATACAATGGCAGCGAATGGCGCGCGAACAACGGCAACGGATTTTTCTCCGACAATTTTGATGTGGCCATTCATCCCGACTGGTCGAGCATGGCCGGCAACTGGTCCATTGCAGGCGGCTATCTCTATCAAAGCGACGAGGCAAACAGCAACACCAACCTTTTTGCTCCGCTTGCACAAGATCTTTCAAACCAATACCTGTATAACTGGCAGGGAAAAATAGACGGCGCCGGAACGAACCGTCGCGCAGGATTTCATTTCTTCTGTGACGATGCTACGCTGAGCAACCGCGGCAATTCGTATTTCGTGTGGATCAGGCCGGACCAGACCACACTTGAAATTTACAAGGTGACGGCGAATGTGTTCTCGCTGGTAAGCACTGCGCCGCTTGTGACGGTGATCAACACCTGGAACGATTACAAAGTGATCTATGACCGCATTACGGGAAAGATGGATGTATATGTAAACAATGCGCTGATCGAAAGCTGGACTGACCCATCTCCGCTTGCAACGGGCAACGCGATCTCTTTCCGGAGCGGAAATTGCGAGTACACGGTGAACGACCTTAAAGTGTACCGTTCGCGACTGCCCGCTGTTACAGTAAGTGTGGGCGCTGCGGCAACGAATGATGTTCGCTACCAGAACCCAAATCCGGCAACGCCTTCCTGCCGCGTAAAATCGATCACGAAGGATGCGGTGGGTAATTTATCGCCGGTTGCTTTCCAGGATGTGAATGTGGACTGGACAGCTCCTTCATCCGCTGCTGTTGACGACGGCAGCTCAAGCGATATTGATACAACCTATTCGCTAACGCAGCTTTCGGCCAACTGGAGTGCTTGTGTGGATACCAATTCTGCGATAGCGCGCTACTGGTACGCGATCGGAACTACGGCAGGAGGAACGGATGTGGCGGGCTGGACCGACAATGCGATGAGCACTTCCGTTACACGCACAGGGCTCGCGCTCAACGCCGGACAGGCGTATTGGTTTTCAATACAGGCGGAAGACGGCGCAGGCCTGCTTTCCGCGACAGGCAGCAGCGACGGGCAAATCGTGATGCTCCCGGCTGGAATTGATGAGGCTGCCAATGAGCTGCAGCTTTCGGTTTACCCGAACCCGTTCAGCGAGGAAGCGACCATCGCTTATTATTTAAAGGAGAATACGAACGTGCAGATCTCGCTGGTGGACGTCCTGGGCAAACAGGTGACGCTTCTCGAAGAACAGCAACAGCCCGCAGGATCGCATACCTTATCACTGAACAAAACAACGCTCGGACTTGCAAAAGGAATGTATACGCTGGTGATCAGCGTTAACGGAGCAGAAAAGAATCACAAGCTGATCGTCAATTAAACGGAACTCTATGCGCAAACTTTTTTTATTCCTGCTCTTTATCCCTACGCTTATTTCTGCACAGGAAGAGCAGGATCCCTTCGATAAATACGGCCCGCCGGGAGAAACGTACACGAACCTGAAAGATGCGCTGAAGGATGTGAAGAATGTGTACAAGCTGAAGATCGAGTACCAGGCCATTGACCCGAAACTGATGGCGAAGCTCGGCAAGCTGAACATGCTGCAGTCCCTGCAGCTGAGCGGCAACGGGATCACCGAGCTGCCGCCTGAGTTCAAAGACCTGAAGAGCCTCACCTATTTTTGCTGCAAGGCCAACAACATAACGGCACTGCCAAAGGATTTCGGGAACCTGCAGCAGCTTACGGAGATGCACCTGATCAACCTGAAGCTCGATTCGCTACCGTTTGAGATTGCTTACCTGAGCCGCTTAAGGAACATTGAAATTCAGAACAACCAGGCCGATACGCTCGACCTGCCAAATTCTTTCGGCTACCTCGCCAACCTCAACGAGCTGTTGATCTTCAACTCAAAGCTGGATACATTGCCCGACTCTTTTTCAGAGCTTAAGAAATTAAAAAGCCTGACGCTGGGCATGTGCGGCCTCAGGAAAGTCCCGAAAACAATCGGGAAGATAGCCACGCTGGAGCAGCTGGTGCTCGACAACAACAGCCTTACCGAACTGCCGAAAAGCGTTTACAAATTAAAGAACCTGAAATATCTTTCCGTGAAAAGCAACAAGCTGAGCCACATCCATGATTCGGTGTGCATGCTGAAGAACCTGGAAGTGCTGGACCTGCGGGGAAATACGTTTACGGCTTACGATATTGATATATTGAGGATCCTGCTGCCGAAATGCAGGATTTTGTATTGATTGGAGATTTTTGAATTGAAAAATTAAAAATTGGCTGCGCAGTTCTCGATACATTTCTCTTCCTTTCGTCAGAGAAATACTCGAACTGACAATCATCCGTCACTTCGAGTGCGTAACGCAGTGAAGCGTATCGAGAAGTGTTATACAATCACCCTGTTCCGTTCAGAATGACACACACCATGCTTCCGGGATGTCATCCTGAGCGAAGCGAATGGATCTTTACAAACACAGCTTACTCAGAAGATTCTTCCCTTCACTCTGTTCCGTTCAGAATGACAAGCACAATGCGAACCGTCTCCTAACTCCGCTCTCCTAACTCCGGACTACTTCCTTTTCTTCTTCGGCTTCACTTCCTCCTTCTCCTCATACTGCAGCACTCCGCCCCAATAGCCCATTTGCCGCATTACCCAGGAACGCCTGCCCTGCACGTACGCGCTTGGCCTGCCGGCATTGAACTTTCGCGGGTTAGGCAATACGGCGGCAATCGTCGCCGCCTCCGAGCTGTTCAGTTTTATCGCGCTCTTCTTAAAGAATGCCTGTGATGCAGCCTCCGCTCCGTAGATCCCATCTCCCATCTCGATCACATTCAGGTAGGCTTCCATGATCCGCTGCTTGCTCCAGAATACTTCGATCAGAAATGTAAAGTACACTTCAAAGCCTTTCCTGATCCAGCTTCTGCCGGGCCACAGGAAAACGTTTTTGGCTGTTTGCTGGCTGATGGTGCTGGCGCCGCGTGTTTTTTTGTGCTTCTCATTGTATTCCATCGCCTTATCGATGGCCTCGAAATCAAATCCGTTGTGCTTCAAAAAGTTTTGATCCTCCGAGCAAACCACCGCCAGCTGCAGGTTTGGAGAGATCTCTTCGAGCGGTACCCAGTCTTTGCCCAGCTTCATCTCTTTTCCATCCACCTTCTGCTCAATGCAGCGGATGAGCATCAGGGGCGTAACGGGAATGGGCAGCCAGCGGAGAAGGATCACGGAAACAATGCTGATCATAAAGAACCACATTGCTGCCTTCCAGGTATACCTCCATGCTTTTTTGAGAAATTCTTTCACTGGTAAGTTAAATTACAATTCAAATTTAGGACAATTGGCTGCGCCCTGCGGACGATCATAGTTTTCTGTGCTCATTACAGGGCTGAAGCCCATCATGAACTCGGTGGAATTGGCATGTGCCGCGCGGAACCTCGAAATGGTATAGTCATACGCAAAGCCGATCACCACGTTGGAGAAGATCCTGACCTGGATCATTCCGACAACCGCATCGTGCATCCGGTAGGAAACACCGAGGCCCACACGCTGGCGGTAATAGACCATGCAGTTGAAATTGGCGACAGGCACCGATACGAACGTGGTTTGAACATGAACTGCCGGAACAATAATAAAATCATAGCCGTCGGAAACAAACTTCCTCGCGAGTGTAATGTATGCATTCGGCAGGAGCCTGCTGCCGGTACCGATCTCCTTACTTCCCTGCCTCAGCGTGTTGCCGTATACATTGCGTACGGCAACGCCCGCAACAAGCTTTCGTGAATACAGGTATACGCCGGGAATAATATCGGGGATGATCACCTTTGCAGCACGGTTCATGATCGCAGGATCATTTGCATCGTATACCGAATTGCTGATCGCGAAGGATTTTGCGCCGGCAGCAACGCCGAAGCCGATATAATATTTGCTGCTCAATTTCAAATGGATCGCATAGGAACCATACACGGCTTTGTTAGCGAAAGCACCGTACTTATCCTGCTCGAAATAAAGTCCGGCACCGTGCCAGTAACGCTTGTAGCCCCTCTTTCCGAATGATTTGGTAACTCCTGCAAAATTTGTTTCCGGCGCAAGTTCAAATCCTCCCCACTGCACACGCCTTCCCACCATGAACATCCAGCCTTTGGAATTCCCGGCAACCGCGGGATTGAGGCCGTGATCGTTCAGCATGAACTGCGAGTACTCCACATTCTGCTGCGCATGCAGCGCAGCAGACAAAAGCAGGATCGCGAGTATGGAGCTTAGCTGTTTCATCTTAGCGGATAATGGAAACATTTCCTTTTACAATTGACTTTTCATCTTTCCTGTCGCCGTATATAATATAAAAATAGGCGTTGTCGGGCACGGGGATGCCGAACATATCCTTCCCGTCCCAGGGCTCGTCATACGCGCCCGAATGCTCATATACCTTTTGTCCCCAGCGGTTATACACCAGAATAAGATTGGTGGGATAATGCTCGATGCTGCCGATGATCCATGTGTCGTTAATACCGTCGCCATTCGGCGTGAACGCCAGCTTGGGAGCGATCTCGCAGGTGCGCAGCCCGATAGCAACGTGAATGAGCGAATCGCGGCCGCCCGAATCGGTGACGGTAACGGTATAGCTTCCGGGAGAAAGGTTGCTCACGCTGTGAGTGGTATCGCCGGTACTCCAGAGAAATGTATAAGGCGGATGCGCCTGCACCACATTCAGCTCCGCAAAGCCGTCGTTAGCGCCATTGCAATTGGAATCACGGGTCAATAAAGTGTAGTGAAGATCCTGTGCGCCTGCAGCAAGGCTCAGGAAAAATAAAATGAATATGGCGGCCGTTCTTTTCACTTGCACAGCTTTTCAATAAGTTCTTCGGCCATTATGCTGCCTTTTTCGGATGCGGTCTTCAGCACTTCGCAGGCTTCCGCTTTTTCATTGTGCTGGTACATGGCCGTCGCCAGCCCGATATACGCCTCACGATAGGAAGGGTCCAGCTCCAGCACTTTTTTATAATCGGCCACGGCGCCTTTGTAGTCACCCGAAATATCCTTCCAGTAAGCGCGGCTGTACCATGCATTCACATAATGCGAATCGTATTCGATGGCTTTATCAAGATCGGCGATGGCGGAAGAAAAATCATCGAGGCGCGCCTTTGCCTGCGCACGGTTATAATAGGCCTTCACATGAAAAGGCTTGAGCTCTATGATCTTGTTGAAGTCGCGGATGGCGGCGCTGTAATCCTTCAGCTGCGCTTTGAGAATGCCGCGCCCGTTGAGCGCATCCACATACTGCGGATTCAGCTTCAGGGCTTTGTCGAGCTGCTTCAGCGCCAGCTTGTATTCGCCGAGCTTGTAATTGATGCAGCCCTGCAGGCAGTAGGCGCTGTCGAAATCGGGACGCATCCCGAGCGCGTTGTCGAGGTCGTGCAGCGCGGCAGCATAGTCTTTTTGTGAGTCGTTGATGAGGGCGCTTTGATAATATTCGGAAGCGCTGTTTTGGGCCATAGAAAAAGCAGCAAGGCATATAAATAAAATAAATGCTGCTGCTTTTTTCATGGTCTCTTATTTCTGCAGGAGCTGTTCAGCCCTGTGTGAAAACTATTTAAGCATCTCGCCCAAAGCAGTATCAAACACTGCTTTTGCTTCTGCAACGGTTCCGAACGATTCCTCGTCGATCACCATTTCGCTCCCGGTAACATCGCCAAGATAAGCAAACTCCGCGTTGCTTTCCATCATGATGTCGATAAACCTGTCCTCATCTTTTTTCTTCACGGAAACAACCACCCTGCTTTGTGCTTCACCGAACAGGAATGCATCGCTGCGGATGCTTTCGTCGCAGCTGATATCGAAGCCGAGCCCGTTTGGCATCGCGCTTTCCAGCAAGGTGATGAATAATCCGCCGTCGGCGCAATCGTGTGCCGACTGGATCACTTTTTCCTTGATGAGTGTTTTTACCGCTTTGTGCACTTCGAATTCTTCATTGAGGTCGAACGCAGGCGCAGGTGAATTTTTCACCTTGTGATAAGAGTATAAGTATTCGGATGATGCGATGTCGTTCTTCGAATTACCGATCAGGTAAATGGAATCACCCTCGTTCTTGAAATTCAGGGTCATGCGGTTGTTCTTGTCTTTCAGGATCCCCAGCATACCGATTGTCGGCGTCGGGAACACAGGGCCTTCGTACGACGACTGGTTGTAGAAGCTCACGTTTCCGCCTGTTACAGGCGTTGAGAATTTAATGCAGGCTTTCGACATTCCCTTGATGGAACCAACGAACTGCCAGTAAACTTCAGGGTTATAGGGATTTCCGAAATTGAGGCAATTGGTGATCGCAGAAGGCTCACCGCCGCTGCAAACGATGTTACGCGCTGCTTCCGACACTGCAATGGCGCAGCCTGTTTCCGGGTCTGCATTCACGTAGCGGGAGTTGCAATCCACTTTAAGGGCAATCGCTTTATTCGTTCCTTTGATGTTAACGATAGCTGCATCGGAAGGAGCGTTGGTGCTCATATTCACGGTGCCTACCATGGAATCGTACTGGTTGTACACCCATTGCTTGGATGCAATGTTCGGATGAGAGATCAGGAACTTCGCCACTTCCTTCAGGTCTTCCGGCTCAGGCACATTATCGATGTTGAATTTTTTATTCTCAGCAAAGTATGCAGGCTCTTTGTATTCGCGCTTGTACACCGGTGCGCCGCCGCCAAGCACAAGCGATTCGGCAGGAACATCCGCCACCAGCTCGCCTTTCACAAAATATTTCAAACGCTTTGTATCGGTCACTTCACCGATGATCTCGCAGTTGAGGTCCCATTTTTCAAACACTTTCTCCACATCTTTTTCCCTGCCTTTTTTCACCACGATGAGCATGCGCTCCTGCGATTCGGAAAGAAGGATCTCCCATGGAAGCATGTTCGCCTGGCGTGTCGGTACTTTGTCGAGCCAGATGTTCATCCCATGCTCGCCTTTCGCGCTCATCTCGGAAGTGGAGCAGGTGATCCCCGCTGCACCCATGTCCTGCATGCCGATCACAGCGCCGGTTTTGATCACTTCAAGGCTCGCCTCGAGCAATAATTTTTCCTGGAAAGGATCGCCAACCTGTACAGCCGGCAGGTCTTTCGCCGAATCTTCGGTAAGGTCTTTCGAAGCGAATGCCGCTCCGTGAATGCCGTCTTTACCCGTTGCCGAACCTACGATGTACACAGGGTTTCCAACACCGTAAGAGGTTGCGGAAACAGTTTCGCCTGCCTTAACAATTCCTGCGCTGAAAGCATTCACCAATGGATTAACATTATAGCACTCATCAAAGAACACTTCACCGCCAACCGTAGGAATGCCGAATGCATTGCCGTAATCGCCGATGCCTTTCACCACACCTTTTACCAGCCATTTCGTTTTATCGAGCTTGAGGTCGCCAAAGCGCAGGGAATTCATCTGCGCGATCGGGCGTGCGCCCATGGTGAAAATATCGCGGTTGATCCCGCCTACTCCTGTGGCAGCACCCTGGTATGGCTCTAAGGCCGAAGGGTGATTATGCGACTCGATCTTGAAAGCGCAGCCGAGGCCGTCGCCGATGTCTACCAAACCGGCATTTTCCTCACCGGCCTTTGCCAGCATGTGCGGGCCTTCCTTTGGAAGTGTTTTCAGCCAGGTGATGGAATTTTTATAGGAGCAGTGCTCGCTCCACATTACAGAGTAAATGCTCAGCTCCACAAAATTCGGTGTGCGGCCCAGGATCTCCTTGATCTTGTCAAATTCTTCGGGTAACAGGCCTAACTGCTTCGCCGTTTCTACTGTGGTCAATTGTTCTGTTGTGGTAGACATATTTTATCTGTTGATTTTTTGAATTTTAAGTTTTCCGGGATGATCCTGCTTTCCGCTTTCCGGGCTATGATCTATACAGCCTTTTCGCTTCACCGCTCCCTTTTTTTCGAGGTATCAAATTTAAATAAAACCGCCCTATCTGCAGGTATTTTTTATTTTGAGTTTTCAACAGTTTTGAATTGCTATATTTGAGCATGGAGATCATCTTAACCCTTACCTACGCGCTGCTTTTCCTCTTCATCATTTCCAGGATGGAGTTCTTTACCGTAGACGGGATCTCCAAACGTGCCATTTCGCTGATCTTCATCCTGAAAATAATTGCCGGGCTCGCACTCTGGGCCGTTTATACCTTCTATTATACCGACCGCGCAACAGCCGATATTTACAAGTACTTCGACGACAGCAAGGTGATCGGGGATGCCCTGTGGACGCATCCCCTCGATTACCTCAAAATGCTCTCGGGTCTTGGTAACAACACACCTGCATTCGATCATTATTACTCCGAAATGCATTACTGGGCAAGGAAGATCGACAGCAGCATCTATAACGACAGCCACACGATCATCCGCTTTAACGCGCTGCTGCGGCTGTTTTCCTTCGGGTATTACAATGTGCACACGGTGGTGATCTGCTTTCTTTCATTAACCGGGCTTACCGCGATTTACAAAACGTTTGTTCCTCAGCTGCCGGACAAGAAAAAAGAGCTGCTCGCAGCCGTATTCCTGCTGCCTTCTGTGCTCTTCTGGGGCTCCGGGGTTTTGAAGGAAGGATTGATCTTTTTTGCCCTCGGCCTGCTAATCTATTACTCCACAAGGCTCTTCAGCGTAAAGGCGATCCTGATCTGCCTTGGAGCGGCCTTTCTTCTTGCCTTCTCCAAATTTTACGTCTGGCTGGCTATTTTCCCAGGCATTCTTTTCCTGCTCTGGGTCACGAAGACCGGCAGGCAAAAGCTTTTCCTGAAATTCGCTGCCGTGATGGGGATTGTGGCGGTGAGCGGGCTGAGCATCGACAAGTTCACGGACATCCAGAATCCGCTGGTGACGCTCTCCCAGAAGCAATACGAGTTCAGCCAGCTGGCTTACGGCAACCTCAGCGATGCCAATAACAAGCCGATCCCCACGGCTGGCAGCATTATCCGGATCGATACGCTGGAACCCACCTTGTCATCATTCACTGCAAACGCACCCGCTGCGCTGAAGAACACCTTCCTCCGACCTTACATTACGGAGGCCAGATCGCCGGTGATGCTGCTCTCCGCGCTGGAAACGCTGCTTATCCTTGTTGCGATCCTGCTCTGCCTCCTTTGCATGAAGCCGCTGAAAGAGATCCGCTGGGAATACGTGCTCTTCTGTCTTTCCTTCGTGCTCATTCAATTCCTGATCATCGGCGAAACAACGCCTGTGCTTGGCGCGGTAGCACGCTACAAAACCATTGCCCTTCCCTTTTTGCTGATCGCATTCCTGTTCGTTGCCGACAAGAAAAAGCTGCTTGAAAAAGTGCCGCTCTACCGCAAAATATTCATTTAAAAAATTTGAATACATTTGTTTCACACAAAATCAAAAAACACACAGCATGAGTTTTAACAGCTTATTCCGCAAGAAATCCGTAAACGATATTATGGCACAAGTTGAAAAGGACGGTGCGGAGGAAGGACACGGATCGCTCGGGAAGCACCTTGGCGTACGCGATCTTGCAGCATTCGGCATCGCGGCGATCATCGGCGCCGGTATTTTCAGCACCATCGGTAAAGCCAGCGCGGATGGCGGTCCGGCCGTGATCCTCCTGTTCCTCTTTACAGCCGTAGCCTGTGGCTTTGCGGCATTTGCATACGCAGAATTCTCCTCCATGGTGCCTGTTTCGGGAAGCGCCTATACTTATTCGTATGTTGCCTTCGGTGAGCTCATCGCCTGGATCATCGGCTGGGCGCTGATCATGGAATACGGCATCGGGAACATCACCGTTGCCATCTCCTGGAGCGATTACTTCACGGGCCTGCTGGAAAGCGGCGGAATTCACCTGCCGCAATGGGTGCAGATGGATTACCTTACCGCCTCCAAAGGATTCGACCAGGCCACAGCGCTCATGCTTAGCGGAAAACCATTCGAGAACCTCGACGCAGGCGTGCAGGCTGCTTACACTGCATGGACAACCGCTCCGCACATCGGCCCGCTGCACATCATTGCCGACCTCCCCGCCCTGCTGATCATTATTTTCATCACCTGGCTGGTGTATCGCGGCATGAAGGAATCGCGCAACGCAGCGAACTTAATGGTGCTGATCAAATTGTGCATCATCCTGCTGGTGATCGCCGTGGGCGTGTTCTATGTGGATACCGACAACTGGCATCCGTTTGCGCCGAACGGGATCGGCGGCGTGCTCAAAGGCGTGTCGGCCGTGTTCTTCGCCTACATCGGCTTCGATGCCATTTCCACCACCGCAGAGGAATGCCGGAACCCGCAGCGGGATCTTCCCCGCGGAATGATGTGGGCGATCATCATTTGTACCGTATTGTATATCATCATCGCACTTGTTCTCACGGGCATGGTGAGCTATAACGAGCTCAACGTAGGCGATCCGCTTGCATTCGTATTTCAAAAGTTGAACTTGAAATGGATGTCGGGCATCATCGCCGTAAGCGCCGTGGTGGCGATGGCCAGCGTGCTGCTGGTGTTCCAGATGGGACAGCCGCGCATCTGGATGAGCATGAGCCGCGACGGACTGCTGCCGAAAAAATTCTCGAAGATCCATCCGAAATATAAAACGCCATCGTTTGCAACCATCGTTGTAGGCTTCGTGGTTGCGGTTCCCGCCCTGTTCATGAACCTTACGATGGTTACCGACCTCTGCAGCATCGGAACGCTGTTCGCCTTTGTGCTTGTATGCGCCGGCGTACTTGTATTGCAAAACAAAAAAGATATTCCGCGCGGTAAATTCAAAACGCCGTACATCAATGCGAAATTTATCATGCCGCTGCTGCTTGTTGCGGCCATTGTGCTTTCCTTTACCTTTAACAAGGAAGCCACGGTTGCATTTCTCTCCAATGAGAAAAAGATGAATGATGCATCCACCATTGTAACCTCTTTAAAGCCGGATGAGATCAGCTCGATCAAAACGCACCTGATGCAAACAGACAGCGCAGCATTCATGGCTGCGAACGCCGATGTAGAGACCTACATGAGCGGGCTCGATGAAACGCATTACGCTTCAATGGTGCAGTCGCTGCCGCTGAGCGAAGACATGAAGTATGAATCGGGATTAAGCTTATTCAAGCATAAGATCCCGATGTGGATCTTCATCATCATTTCCTTTGCGCTGGCCGTATGGGCATTCCGCGCCAACCTTTCGCTTATCCCTTTGCTGGGTCTCATCAGCTGCCTGTACATGATGGCGGAGCTGGGAGTTTCCAACTGGATCGGATTCGGGATCTGGCTGCTGCTGGGGCTTGTGATCTACTTCGGCTACAGCCGGAAGAACAGCAAGCTGCGGTTAAAGCTTGGTTAAGATTTCGGTTATTTTAATTGAAAGCCCTGCAATTGCGGGGCTTTTTTTTGATGCGGTATATAATACCACCCCGACCCTCCTAAGAGGAGGGAGCTGATACTGCGAGGATAATAAAAAAACTCCTTATTTTATCATTTATTCTTGAGACTAATCGAAGCCGCGCGTGAGGCTTGAAAGCCTGCGATGCCGTGTAGCCAGCGTGGAGGGATCAGGCTTTCTTGATTTTTTGTTTCTTTTTTATCAAGAAAAAAGAAAGCGAAATATCTGAGTATACCACCCCTAACCCCTCTTAAAAGGAGGGGAACGCCGACTGCAAAGCAATAACATCCCTTTTTAATCCCTGAATCTGTGGCTCACCTTCCCCGTAATTTTAATTCTTATCTTTACAATTGAACCAATAACCATTTTACCAAAGCAAAATGATCGCATTCATTACAGGAGCAACCGCAGGAATAGGAAAAGCGACAGCCGAGCTGTTCGCAAAGAACGGATACCACATTATCATTACCGGGAGACGAAAAGAACGACTGGAGGAATTTTCGAAGCATTTAAAATCTACATACGGCACAGAAGTGCTTTCACTGAACTTTGATGTCCGCAATTTAAAAGAAGTGGAAAGCGCCATCGCTTCCATACCGGATGAATGGAAAAAGATAAACGTGCTGGTGAACAATGCCGGACTTGCGGTTGGACTGAACAACATCCAGGAAGGCGTGATCGATGACTGGGAACGGATGATCGACACGAACATCAAGGGATTGCTGTACATGACCCGCAACATTGCGCCTATCATGATCCAGAATGGTTACGGCCATATTGTGAACATCGGCTCCATAGCCGGAAAGGAAGTGTATGCAAATGGAAATGTTTACTGCGCAACGAAGCATGCAGTGGATGCCCTCAACAAAGGAATGCGCATCGACCTGCTGCCGCATCACATTAAAGTTACGGCCGTGAATCCCGGGATGGTGGAAACGGAATTTTCCATTGTGCGCTTTAAAGGGGATGACGAGCGTGCGAACAAAGTGTACACCGGTCTGCAGCCGCTGAAAGCGGAGGACATCGCGGAAACCATCTATTGGGTGGCAAGCCGTCCGCCACACGTAAACATCAACGACATTGTGATCATGCCGGCGGTGCAGGCAAACGCAACAACCACGATACGTAAATAAGCTATGAAAAGTCGTTTCACATTATTTTTTATCTGCTGTGTGCTGCTTTCTTCCTGTACACACAAGCAATCCGCCGACCTCATCGTTCACAACGCAGTGATCTATACAGTTGATTCATCTTTCAGCACTGCACAAAGCATCGCTATAAAAGACGGAAAATTCATCGCGGTCGGAACTGATGAAGAAATCCTCGCCCATTACGATGCGAAGGAAATGATCGATGCCAAAGGAAACGCCCTTTACCCCGGGCTGATCGACTCACATTGCCATTTCTACGGCTATGGCGAAGGCCTGCAGCAGGTGAACCTTGTGGGAACAAGATCGTTCGACGAAGTAATAGAGCGGATCACAAACTATTCAAAAGAGCATCCCGATGCGAAATGGATCATCGGCCGCGGCTGGGACCAGAACGACTGGACAGTTAAAGAATTCCCCGACCGGAAAAAACTGGATTCACTATTCCCTTCCACCCCTGTTCTCATTGAACGCATCGACGGGCATGCCGCATTGGCGAACGGAGAAGCCATGCGCAGGGCAACGATCACCGAATGGAAAAGAGTGGATGGCGGAAGGATCGGCACCTACCCCGACGTTGCCAATAAGGACATTACCCGGGTTGGATTTGCATCGCTGAACGGAATCCTGATCGACAACGCGGTTGATCTTGTAAAGAAAGTAATTCCAAAACCAACGAAAGAAGAAATAAGAACGGCCCTGCTCGCTGCGCAGAAGAACTGTTTTGCCGTAGGGCTTACAACCGTTGACGATGCCGGACTGGAAAAGCACATCGTGGATGCGATGGATGAGGCTCAAAAAAGCGGAGATCTGAAAATGCGGATCTATGCGATGCTCACAGATAACACGGAAAATGCGGAGTACTATCTTCGCAGCAAAAAGAACAGCACCTACACTACCGACAGGCTGCATGTTTGCTCGTTTAAGTTTTATGCCGACGGGGCGCTTGGCTCCCGTGGCGCTTGTTTGATTCAGCCATACGATGATAAGCCGGACCAGCGCGGGTTCCTTTTAAGCACACCGGCGCATTTCGACAGCATGTCGACATTGATGGTCACCCGCAGTTTCCAGATGAATACGCATTGTATCGGTGATTCTGCAGTGCGGCTGATCTGCAATATCCAAAAGAAATACAACCACGATGGATCGCCTTCCCGCTGGCGGATCGAACATTTCCAGGTGACCACACAGGAGGATATTGATTATCTCGCCACCTTACCTAAAGGAACCCTGATCCCCTCCGTACAACCCACCCACGCCACATCCGATATGTATTGGGCAAAAGACCGGCTTGGTGCGAAACGTATGAAATATGCATACGCCTACAACGACCTGTTAAAAGCAGCCGGAATGCTTGCGCTGGGAACAGATTTCCCGGTAGAGAACATCAACCCGATGTACACGTTCTACGCCGCCGTTGCTCGCAAAGACCTGAAAGGCTTTCCCGAAGGCGGCTTTCAGCCGGAGAACGCATTGTCGAGAGAGAACACCCTGCGCGGCATGACGATCTGGGGCGCTTATGCTAATTTTGAAGAGCGTGAAAAAGGCAGCATCGAAAAAGGAAAGCTCGCGGATTTTGTGATCCTCGATAAGGACATTATGAAATGCGCCATCGACAGTGTGCCGAAGGTGCAGGTAATTTATACGTTTGTGAATGGTGAACGCGTGTATGCAAAATAAAGTGAAAATGAAATTCTCCGTGAAACTCTGTGTCTCCGTGGTAAAGATATTTTTACTGCTTCTCCCTCTCTGCTCTTATTCGCAGGAAGGCCGCAAGCCGTCGCGCCTGAAGCACCGGATCAGCGCAGGGCCGGTGATCTCTCTTTTTAAGAATGATCCGCATTTTACAATCAATACAAAAGCGAAGGCCGGGGCGAATGTTGCGTACAAAACGGAGATCCTCCTCGGGCGAAAAACCAACGTGCTGCTCGGCCTGGAGTACATGAGCCAGGGATTGAAGTTCAATGGTTACTATGCCGATACAGGCTTCACTTACTTATACGATGAAACTTTTGCTTATACGCATGAGCTGCGTTACAACGAGGTGCAGCTGCCCATCGGCCTGAAGCTGGCCTTTAACGGCGACAAGGAAAGTCCGTACACGGGCTACCTCTTCGGTGGCATCGGCTTCCGCTACATTTTCAGCTCTTACGTGGTGATCTCCTCCGACTCCACCGAAACAACGCCTTACGACGGCAAAGGCACGATCGGCTTCGAGCATGAGCTGGTGATGAAAGGATTCAATGCATTTTACCATGGCGGACTGGGCATCCAGAAGAACTACAGGGCAACGGGAAAATCGGTATTCCTTGAGCTTACCTTCAAGCGGGGCTTCTCAAGGATCCATTATACGGGACACGAGAATTCGAACAACATCAATTTCAGGGATAATAACCTCGCCATCACCTTCGGGCTGCGGCTTTAGCGGCCACAATTTTTGCAGCAGCTCTTCCGTTACACATTATGCATCAGCGCTTTTTTCCACTCCTGTTCCTCCTCGTTTTTTCTTCCGCCGCCTGCGCGCAAAAGAAAACATGGGACCGGGCCGTACTCGAAAAAGCCAATACCGCGAAAGATGCGGCATATTTAACTTCAGAGGAAAAAGCCGTGATCTTTTACCTGAACCTTGTACGGCTCGATCCAAAACTATTCGGGGAAACATACCTGAAGAAATACCTCGATTCTACCGGCGATCGTAACAGCTACGTGACCTCGCTTTTAAAAGCATTGCCCTTCACAAAACCGATGGATGTGCTCCTGCCCGCGCAGGACCTTTGCGCTTTTGCAAAGGCGCATGCAACTAAGTTCGGAAAGGAAAATAAGGTGGGACACGATAATTTTAAGGAGCGAACCAAAACGATCCGGAACAATTACGCCGGCATAGCGGAGAACTGCGATTATGGAAATGATAAAGCTTTCGACATTGTCATGAGCCTGCTGATCGATGAAGGGATCCAAAGCCTCGGGCACCGCAAGAACATTCTTAATCCGAAATACAGATACATCGGGACCTCCATCAGGCCGCATAAAGGTTACGACTGGAACTGCGTAATGGATTTCGGCGGCTGATTCAGCCCAGCGCCAGCGCCGCTTTCACCCATTTCTTCACCTGTGCGGCAGGAATATCTTTCGCAGTGCGGATCTTAATATGCCGCATTCCCTTTCCGGTACCTTCAAATAATTTTTTAGGATCGCTCAGCGCAGTCGCCTGCATGAAGCCAAGATTAATGTACTCCACGCCGGCATACGTGTATACGAATGCAATGTTTGTTTTACCTGAGATAAAGGTCAGCTGCCGCCACTTAATGGCCTCGGTGATCGCCGGGCTCGCGGCAAGCATAATATCCCTCACCTGCATGGCGAGTTCGCGCTTGTGGTCTGGCAATGCTGCCAGGAATCGTTGAATTGCAGGCTCCATTACTTTTGCTTTAGGACGAGTGAGAAACGGTTATACACTTTTAAGATCATATCTTTCGATCTTTATCATGACGAAAAATTATTTTCAGACAGCCATCATTTTCAGCAGCTCGTTGGAAGTGCGCCAGTTACGCGTAGTTGCTTTCAGCTTCAGCTTCTTTTCAAAAAAGCTGTTGCTGAGCTTTGTTTCGCCGTAACCACCGGGACAATAGAGGTAGATCTCCTTTCCCGAGACCTGGAATTGATCGCCGGAACCCTCCGGCACCCTGATCTTTTCGAGGAGCTCCTTTGAGGGGATCTCCGCAAGGAACGTAATGTATAGCTTGTCCTCCTGCAGGTTCTTCTCCTTTAAGAAAGGATTTTTTTTCAGCACGGCGGCAAGTTCTTTTTCGGTACGGATCACAACAGGCACCTCGAAGCCGAAGCGGGCTGTGATCTTTTTTTCAAGCGTTGCCGACAAGGCATCCTCATCCGTTGCTTTGGTATCGAACAGTACATTGCCGCTTTGGATGTATGTGCGCACATTTTTATACTTCAGTGCCTCGTACACTTCGCGCAGCTCTGCCATCGGGACTTTCTTCCCTCCTACATTGATCCCGCGAAGCATTGATAAATAAGTGACCATGATTGGGGTTATTTCTTTTTGGCAGTTTTCTTCGCGGCCTTTTTAGCCGCAGACTTTTTTGCGTGCTCATCCAGTGTTGCCTGGTATTTACTGATCCAGTCCTTCACCGACATTTTCGACATCAGCTCGCCCAATAATTTAAAAGGGATCTTTTCCGGTTTTTTAAAGCGGATGCAGCTTTTGCCCATGTCGAGCTTTGCATCGGTATGCTTCGGATATTCCTTCACGAACCAATCGAGCAGCTTGGGGTCGTTGTAAATTCCCATGTGGTAAAAGGCGATAAAGTTCTTCTGGCTGGCCATGCCTGCAAATGGCAATGGTTGCGAAGGATTGCAATGGTAGCCGGCAGGAAAAATGGAATGAGGTACCACGTAGCCGAACATGCCGTAAGCGCAGGTTTCCTGGAAACCCTTTGGCAGGTTCTTCAATACCTCATTGCGCAATTTCGTCATTGCTTCTCTTCTGTCTTCTGGAATTTTTGAAATGTATTCTTCCGCTGTCGCTGATTGTATCTGCATGGAATTAAATTTTTAGTTGAAGCGTTCAGGCTTCGAGGATTTGTTTGATCTGCACGAGGATGGGGTTCCAGCCCTCGCCGTTGTTATAGGTCTCTTCATATCGCTTCTGTCCGTCGGCCACTTTATTGTAATCGCCCTGTGTTACTGTAAGCATGGTTTGTCCGCCCGTTTCCTCCAGCGCATATTCCACGGTCAGGTAATTTTCGGGCACGTCCGCAATTGCAGGATTGTTCGGATCGATCACGGTGTACGCCAGGTATTTTTCAGGCCTGATCTCCACAATATTTCCCTTTACCGGGATGAATTCCTTTCCTTCATGCATCATTTTCCAGATGAGCGGACTTCCGGCTTTCCAGTCGGAAACAGTTTCACAGCCGAACATGTATTTTTTTGTTTGTTCAGGATTTACAAGCGCATCCCATACGTTTGCGGCAGAGGCATTAATGGTGATGGTATTTTTTACAGTAAGTGCTAACATACGGTGAGATTTAGTGATGTAAAATTAATCATTCTTCTTTAAATCCGCTATTCGTTTTTCCGTTCATACCCTTCATACCATTTGGAAAACGCATCCAGCTGCTCCTTATTTTTTGTGAGCCAGTCTGTTATTTCCGCATCGCCTTTTACCTGGCTTACATAATAGCTGAATGCCTCCACTTTGTTATCATTCACCATTGCATAATAGAAATCCACGTAATAATTCCACCAGAAACCCTTGTTCTTATTTTTCATTTCACCAAGTACTGAAAAGAAGGATTTTGTCTTGTCGGCAAAAAGCTGCGCTTCGGTCTTGCCTTCGTTCTTCTCAAGGCCTTTTGATGCTTCCAGGAGGGAAAGCATTAATTCTGCGGCGCTGAACTCATCATTGCCCTTGCTGTCGGAGATAATGATAGTGGTCGACTTCTCGCTGTCTCTCGTCACTCCTTTTTTCATCTGCTCATCAAGCGCTGCATAGGCGTTCTTCGCCCGCTTTCCTGTTGGCTCCAGCAGCAGGAAATTATAAAACGAGAGCAATGACTTCACCCTGCTTCCCTGCGCCCGCATAACGTAGCCAAGCAGCAAATGACTGCTGGCATGCGACGGCTTTATTTTCAGCGCCTCCTGCAATTCAGCTTCGGCATCCTTGTATTCCTTCATGTTGTAATACGTGTAGGCCAGGTTGTAATGCAGCAGGTGGCTTTGAGGAAAATTTTTCAGGCCTTTCTTGTAGGTCTTGACCGCATCTTTTGATTTCCCCATGAGGTCCTGCGCAGAGCCTTTCAGGATGTATGCCTGGTCAACATAGTCTTTGTTCTCATCGATCACCACGTCCACACGCTCGATCGCCTTTTCGTATTTTTCCATGGCAAAATACGTGGAAGCCATTTCATAATTGGCCAGCGTCGATTTGCTGTCGATCTTCAAAGCCTGTTCATACTGCGCTATCGCCCCGGCATAATCGCCTTTATCATACAGCTCGATACCTTTATCAATGTACTTCTTTAATTCATCTGTTTGTCCGTATGCTTTGCATACAAGCATTGTAAGGATCAATATAACCCGGAGTGTTTTTTTCATGTGTTCTGTTTTAGGATTGGAGTATGATATAAATATACTGATTATTTTTTCCTGATGTCATTGGGCACGGAACCACCCCAACGCTCCTGGGAGGAGGGAGCTGATCCTGCTGCACCATATCAGTATTCTTTACTAAAATATTCTCGCCTGCAAACACATTCCCCTCCTCGCTTCCCTGACCCTATTTACCAGGAAAATCAGCAACGCCAAAAAATCCTACAGGGATCTTCGGCTGTTCATAATCGTAAAAGGAAATATAGAGCGTGGTCTTTTTCTTTTTGCCTTTCTTATCCCTGTACGTTATTTCATAACGGTCGATGGCGGCAAGCCCCATCAGCCCGTTTGCCGATTCATAAAATCCGGCGCTTCCCGTACGCAGGTATTCGGGCGGATTTCCCTGCTCGTCGCGCAGCAGGTCCAGGTAGGCACGCTGTCCTCTCGGGCCGTAGCCTACTTTTACAGGGTTCTCCACATTGTAGCCATAGGTTTTATCCTCCGTTTTATCCACGAGGATCTTATAGGTATATTTCAGCAGGGCGGGAGAAGTTGAATCGCAGGATTTATAGATCACGCCGGCCACATCAGTCACACCAAGCTCCAACGCCTTCTCGTAGTTCTTGCAGGATTCTTCCGCTTTTCCAAGCTCTTTTAACACCGCAGCCTTATTGACGTAAGCATTCGCCAGCCGCGGGTTTATTCTCAATGCAAGCTCATAATCTGCAAGCGCAGCATCCGGCTTCCCCATCATCTTTTTTGCATATCCTCTTTGCCTTACCGCTTCGGCGTATGTCGTATCCTTTGCATAAGCAATGTCGTAATCCCTGATGGCCCCTTCATAATCCTTCATCGCAGATTTGGCCGAGCCCCTGTTGAGGTATATCATGTGCACATTCTTAAAATCGGGATACCTGCTGATGAACTCATCCATAATGCTGATCGCCTTTTCATAGTCTTTTCCGCTGATGGCTGTCATGGATTGGTTGTAGAGCTCTTCAGCGGTTTGTGCGAAGCCATTAACGGCAAACAGCAGGAACAGTATTGTTAGGATCTTTTTCATTCACTAAAGGGTATTAAATCAGGAACGCCTGCGTTGTGCGATCAGCACCAGATCTGTTATTGTTGAGCCATCCGGGCCGGGGGATTCTTTCCGCGTTGTTTCAAGCATCTCAAAGCCGCTCTCTTCCAGCGCTTTTATTAAGTAGGCAGATTCGTGGTAATGCATAAAGATCTCGTCGCCCGTGCTTCCTTTTCTTAAGCCGGAATTGCTGTATTCGTCCTCCATGGTACTGATATACATTATCCCTCCGGCGCTTATTATTTTAGAAGCATCCCCGATCAGCTGTAAGGCTTCCTCCTTCGACAGATAGGGCAGGCAAAAGCCGCACATCACCGCATCGTATTTTTCATCAAGCATCCCAATGCTCCTGCAATCCATCAGCCTGAACTCCGCCGAGGGGTTGTTGGCAGCAGCGAGTGCGATCATGTTCTCCGAGAGGTCGGTTCCAAGGATCTGTAGGGCCGGACGCCTGTTCAATAAATAGTTTGTAATATTTCCCGGGCCGCAGGCAAGCTCCAGCACCGTTGCTTTTCCCGGTTTTATAGCGCTGCAAAAACGATCGAATGTATCAGCGTAAAGGCTTACATCCATAAACTTGCTTTGATATTCCTTCGCAAGCTTATCGAAGACGGCTACCGCCTGTTGGTTCTTGTCCAGGTTCCCGCTCATTTTTTCGAGAAGGGCTTATACTTGCTCGTCGGGCTGATCTTCCCGATCTTAAATCCGAGACCGGTGGAAAGCTCCTGCAGCGTGCCCACTCCATGCTTTTCGCAGAGCTTTATCGCGATCAGCGCAGAGGCGCGTGCATCGCTTTCGGCATTGTGATGCTGCAGCCTGATGTTGAAATGACGCGAAACATCGCTCAGCTTATGGCCGCGAAGATTCAGTGTTTCTTTGGAAAGCCGGTACGTGCAATGGTAGTCAAGTTCGGGATATTCCAGCTTACCCTGGTCGAGCGTGAAACGAAGCACGCTGGTATCGAAGGAGGCATTGTGTGCGATGATGGTACGGTTATGAAAATAAGGCCTGAGATAATTCCACTGCTCCTTGAAAGTGCCTTTGCTTCTTGTATGGCTGTCGTTGATGCCGTGGATATACGTGTTATAGCTGTCGTAATAGTTCGGCGTAGGCTTCACATAAATATGCTCGGAGCCTATGAGCCTGCCATTTTCAACAACAGCGATCCCTACGGAGCAGATGCTGCTCCGGTTGCTGTTGGCGGTTTCAAAATCAATGGCAGTGAAGTTCATGGGTCAGTTATTTATTTTTTTAATCATCCGCCGATCTTAAACCCAAGACTCGCACCGGCAGTGCGCTGCTGTGTTTTGATCTCAAATTCCTTCACATCATCCAGCGTAAGCGTTGCAAGGTGCAGGGGTGTACGTTCGGCAGCAGGCATTTCCGCCAGGCGAAGGTTCTGGTTCTTGATCGCTTCGTTAATTACCTGGCGCACCGTGCGGGCATTCCCGAAATGCTTGTCGCGGTTGGCATGCAGGTGTACAAAATAGCTCCTCAAATGATCCTCCGCTTCAGCATCCGGTGTGATCTTTTCCTTTGCAAGAATGCCGATCGCAATGGAGATCATTTCTTCCGGCGTATAATCGGTGAAGTTAAAAGTGCGGTCGAAGCGCGATTTTAAGCCGGGGTTCGACTCAATGAACTCGTGCATGTTATCGGTATAACCTGCCACGATCACGCCGAACTGTCCGCGCAGGTCTTCCATTCTTTTCAGGATCACCTGGATCGCTTCCTGCCCGAAGCCGTCGTTTGAATTCTTTCCTGCAAGCGCATAGGCTTCATCAATGAATAAAATTCCGCCCTGCGCCTCTTCGATCTTCGCGCCCGTCTTAATGGCAGTTTGCCCTGTATACCCGGCGACAAGCGATTCCCGGTCCACTTCCACGATGTGTCCGCGCTCGAGCAGCCCGAGGCCTTTGTAGATCTTCGCCACGATGCGCGCCACGGTTGTTTTTCCTGTTCCGGGATTCCCGGTGAAAATGCTGTGCAGCGAAAATTTGTTCAGCACATCCCTTCCCGTTTCCTTGTAAAAGCGCACCAGCTTCACCAGCTCGTTGATCTCTTCCTTCACATTGTTCATGCCGGTGAGCGCGTTGAGCTCGCCCAGCCCTTCCTTCAATAGTTTTTCGTTCACCTCGAGGCTGAGCTTTTTCCTGCCCTGTGATGCAAACACTTTCTGCATGTCGGCAAGCACAATGGTCGACAGCTCCTCGTTGCTCATATCGGCCACATTCGGGTGGCCCATCAGGCGCAGGCCGAGGTTCATTTTTGCTTCATCCACCAGCGAGTACACATAACGTGCATTCCCGAATGAGTTATCGCGTGTGCGGTAAACTTCCACCAGCATCTCCTGCATAAATGCTTTTGCATCGGGCGTAATGGTCACCCCTTTCTTCGTAGCGGCCAGCTCCGCGATCGCAAACATTTCTTCCGGCATATAATCCTCGAAATGGAAATAATGGCTGAAGCGGGATTTTAATCCGGGATTCGCATCGATGAAATGCTGCATCTCTTTCGGGTAGCCGGCACACATGATCGCGATATCGCCTGTGCCATCGCTCATCTCCTTGATCAGGATCTCGAGCACCTCGTGCCCGAAATCATTTGAATCTTCTTTGGCGCGTGTCAGCGAGTACGCTTCATCAATAAATAATATTCCGCCTTTGGCTTCCTCGATCACCTTCTTCACCTTCGGTGCGGTTTGCCCGATGTACTGCGCCACGAGGTCGGAGCGGTCCACTTCCTTCACATGCCCTTTGCTGAGCAGCCCCATTTTCTTGTAGAGCTTGCCGAGCATATTCACCACCGTGGTTTTCCCGGTGCCGGGATTCCCGGTGAACACGCTGTGCAGCGCGATCTTCCCCGAATCCTCGAATCCTTTTTCCTTGCGCAGCTTTACGAAGTTGATATAATTGATGTGGTCCCTGATGTTCTTTTTCACGGCATCCATTCCAATGAGCTCATCCAGCTTTGCAAGCAGCTGCTCGATGGTTTCCTCTTCCACAACCGCCGCATTTTCAGTCGCGGTGACAGGTGTGGCGGTAAAGCCCTGCTCCACCGACACCAGCGGCGCAGTCACACCTTCTTCATTCGCCGAGCCCATTTCAAAAGGCACCAGCGCTACCAGCGTATCCATGAACACGATCTCTACCGTGTATTTATCATCCTTCCAGGAGCCGGCAGCATCGCTTCCCCATCCTGCATCGAAGGTATAGGTCACATCGTTCTTGTTCTTCTCGATGAAGCCCGTGCGCATGGTTTGTCCCTTCGCCTGCCCTGCATCGTCGTAAAAGTTGAAGAAGAATTCATAGTTCCAGTCGGAAGCCGTTTTTGTTTTAATCTTGAATTCCACCCAGAGGTATGGCGTTTCGGTCTTGCTTAATTTTTTAAGGTAGGTGCGCTCTTTTATGTTCCAGCCGTCGAACGGGCCTGCAAACAATTTCACCGATTCCACGCTGAAATAAGGATTGTTGCCTGCCGTTACTTTCCCTACTTCCTCCACGAAGAACTTTTTGGAGCCCACGAGCTCACCATCGATGTATCCTTCCCAAATATAATCGCCGCGGAACCAGTAGGCGCCTTCGGTGGCATTTCCCCAGCCATCGCGCACGTACACGATGTTGTCGTTCATTGAAATGGTCTGCTCCGAATCCAGCGAGCACAATTCCTTGCGCGTTTCGCCTGTAAGCTCGAAGCATTTCAGTGTGATCTTCGCCTGCCAGTCCTGCTCATCGAACAGCTTGTTGTAAAACGAAAATTCGGTCCGCAGATAAGTTGTTTCCGCCCTGTCGAAAACACTACGGTATTTTTTTGTCGCGTTCGCCATCCACTCGTCGGATGAATAGACTTTCATGTCCTTGAACTTATAATTTTTTGCCGCCATTTTTTGTGGGATTTTATTCTATCTAAAAATAAAATAAAAAAGGGAATATGAAAAGCATTGTGGAAAAATTGCATAAAAAAACCCGTCCTCTTTGCAGGGGACGGGCATAATTAGATAAATCTCTCTAAACTAAATCTAATTATTAATAATTGCCGGAGGCAATTGCTTTTTGTGAAGGTGAACTGCTGCTTGCTTCCTGGAACAATACGCCGTTGATGTAGATCTGTACATGAACGGTTTTTCTTGCAGGCGCTGTATTAGATGCTTCGAGGTAAAAGAATTTTCCTTTGGTGCAGGAAAAGCTTACGGAATGAGCTGCCCTCGTAACGGTCTCAGATTTCATTTCCAGCTGCCCGTCTGCATTCGGGAACATATAAGATGCTTCCACATTGGCCGATTCGCTGGTGATCTTGTATTCAACATTGATAGAAACCGGGGTTACTACCGCAGGCGACTGTGGCTGAACGTCATTCTCCTTTTTGCAGGAAACCGCTGTAATGCTTACTATTACTGCAAAAGCGAGGATTATTTTTTTCATTTTTTGTGTTTCTTAGTTTGAATTCGAGTGCAAAAGTACACTTTTTTAAACACAAAGCAAATATTTGACGATAAATTTATCGTATTGGGCGATAAATTTATTCAATAGGAGGATAAATGAAGATTTGGATCCGCTGTTAAAACTGTGTGCTCAGCTTCCTGTAGGCCTCATGCGTTTGTTCTTTCATACGCTTAATGATATCTGCACAGGATGCGATATCATCGATCAGCTCCACGCTTTGCCCGGCGCACCAAAGCGTTTGGTAATTGCCGGGATGAATGGATTTCTCCAGCTTCTTCATCCCGCTCAGCTGCACCCACATCTTGAAATATTTTTTGGTGGTCGCGTTGTTCGAGAGCAGCCGCTCCATCCAGTTCTGCCTGTAGCCGATCTTCTTCGCAAAAGGCGTATTGATGATCGTGCAGGGCGTGCCTGAGATCTTTTCGGTCAGCACAATATCGCTCATCTTCGAGCTCACCACCGCATTCTTGTAATCGTTGCTTACACCGGCCTCTATGCTCGCAATAAAGCGTGTGCCTACCGAAACCCCGGCCGCTCCGAGCGCCAGCATCGAAAGGATGCCTTCACCGCCGGCTATTCCGCCCGCAGCGATCACGATCTTATCGGGAAAATGATGATGCAATGAGGGGATGAGCACCTGCAGCGTGTTCGGACCTGCATGTCCGCCAGCCCCCTGCCCCACCGCAATAAATCCGTCACAGCCAAGGTCGTTGCATTTTTGCGCATGCTCTATATTGGTAACATCGCAAAACACCTTCGCCCCGTACTTGTGCGCCTCTTCGATCACCTGCTTCGGGTTCCCGAGCGAGGTGATGTAAAAAGGAACTTTCTTCGCAACACATACGGCAAGATGTTTTTCATACAGCGGATTTGTTTTCTGCACAATGAGATTGACACCATACGTGCCCTTCCCGCCAAGGCTCTCCTTTGCTGCATTCAGCGCATCCAGCAGCTTCTCCAGCTCGCCTTCATTCCTGTAGTTCAGGCTCGGAAATGTAGCCGCGATGCCGCTGCTCATGCCGGCTTTAACCATGGCCTCGTTGCTGACCAGGAACATCGGCGCCATGATCATCGGGAAATCAATATTCAGTACTTCAGTGAGCTTTGTTTGCATTTGGAGACGTTTATGGTTGCGGAACCGCTAAAATATTTTATTTTTGGAAATGCAAAGATACGGATAATCGATGGCAACATGGTATCCCGATCCGGTTTAACGCTAACCAACCACTTATTCAACATTTATGGCTGTAACACGCATTTTCGACATATTACCGCAATTACTTGAAAAATATAATAAGCCCGATGCGCTGGCCTCGAAGGAGAACGGCAAATGGACCACGATCTCCACGCAGCAATTCGTTGACACTGTGAACAACCTGAGCTACGGACTGTATAACCTCGGATTGCAGCGCGATGACAAAGTTGCTATTATTGCGAACAACCGCCCCGAATGGAACTTCACCGATTTCGCCATCCAGCAGTGCGGCGCCGTAAGCGTGCCTATTTATCCTACCATCAGCGAGCACGACCTTGCCTTTATCCTGAACGATGCGAAAATAAAATATGTGTTCGTTTCCAGCGCAGAGCTGTATAAGAAGCTGCAGGCTGCCGCCGCAAATGTTCCTTCCATCCAGGGAATTTACACCTACAACAAGGTGGAGGGCGCAAAACACTGGTCGGAGCTGGCCGCTGAAGGCAAACAAAATCCGAAAGCGGCAGAGATCGAGGCGATCAAAAATACCATTCGCCCCGACACGCTGTTCTCCATCCTGTATACTTCCGGCACCACCGGCAACCCGAAAGGCGTGATGCTTTCGCACAATAATCTCATCAGCAACTCCATCGCCTGCCAGGTGCTCGCACCGTTCGAAAGCGGATGGAAAGCGCTGAGCTTCCTGCCTCTCAATCACGTGTACGAACGCATGCTGAGCACGCTCTATTTTTACCTCGGCGTATCGGTGTATTATGCTGAAAGCATCGACACGATCGGCGAGAACCTGAAAGAGGTGAAGCCGCAGATCTTCGGAACCGTGCCGCGTTTGCTCGAAAAAGTGTACGACCGCATTGTTGCAAAAGGCGATGAGCAAACAGGCATTAAAAAGAAATTATTCTTCTGGGCGCTCGACCTCGGGCTGCGCTATGAAGTGAACGGCGCAAACGGCTGGTTCTACGAAATGCAGCTGAAGCTGGCCAACAAGCTCATTTTCTCCAAGTGGCGCGAAGCCCTCGGAGGTAATGTAGTGGCAGTGGCTTCCGGCGGTGCAGCGCTGCAGCCAAGGCTTGCACGCGTGTTCAACGCTGC
>Ga0157372_10001349_pt1 | contig 26559 bp, 20 predicted proteins | sample C55metaG_FD_115307 | JGI IMG/M metagenome (GOLD analysis project Ga0157372, IMG submission 115307) | Corn rhizosphere microbial communities from Kellogg Biological Station, Michigan, USA - C5-5 metaG | ecosystem: Host-associated > Plants > Roots > Rhizosphere > Soil | place: USA: Michigan...
ACAGAATAAGATCCCCCGGGCAAGCTCGGGATGACAAAGCGCTCCGGCAACCCCATAGCACGATCAGATCATAATTAATCATAGATCGCGTAAGCGATCATAGGTTTTAAAACATAAAAATCTTAAAGATCAGCGTACCATTACACACAGTTTTTCAGTACTAACATTGCGGTTAAAATTAAGAAGATCCCTTCCGCCGTGGCGGATCGGGATATCAAAACGCTCCGCACAGAATAAGATCCCTCGGGCAAGCTCGGGATGACAAAGCGCTCCGGCAACCCCATAGCACGATCAGATCATAATTAATCATAGATCGCGTAAGCGATCATGATTTTAAAGCATAAAAATCTTAAGAGATCAGCAGCCTGCCCCGGACCGGATCCGGGGTTCCATTGCACACAGCTTTTCAGTAAGAACATTGCGGTTAAAATTAAGAAGATCCCTCCGCTGCGGTCGGGATAGCAAAACGCTCCGCACAGAATAAGATCCCTCGGGCAAGCTCGGGATGACAAAGCGCTCGGGCACCCCATAGCAGGATCAAATCATAATTTCATCATAGATCGCGCAAGCGGTCATCGTTTTAAAGCATAAAAATCTTAAGAAATCTGCGTTCCATTGCACACAGTTTTTCACACAACACACAAAACAACACTCTATCATACTAAAAATCCACCTCAATGTCAACCCGCTTTCATAAGTTCTAAAAACTTTAAACTTTTGAACAAAAAGCCCCGCAAAAACAACAAAATCAAGGGTTTATTATTAACAGCCTGATCTACGGCAATTCTCCGCGCCAATAGCAGAAAGCAATCCGGTATATTTGGAATTCAAAATTTGAAAATCCAAAAACATGCTTACACGAATCGCTTTAATCAACTCGAAAGGATACGGCAAGGCCGAAATGAAACTCGACAATTGTGACTCGATCCAATTGGTGGGGCCGAACAATATCGGTAAATCAACCCTCATCTATGCACTGAACTTCCTCTTCGTGGTAGACGGGCAAAAGATGTCGTTTTCCGGGCAGCGTAAAGGTGACAAGGAAACCATCCACCACTACTTCCCTACGCATAACAAGAGCTTCCTCGTGTTCGAGATCAATAAAATGGGCTATTACTGCATCCTGGTAAAGCGCAATACCGACGGCGAGCTGGAATATTACCGCATCGACAGCGAATACACCGAGGACTACTTCTTCGAGAACGAAGGCGCCCACCAGCGTTTACTGAGCTTCGACGAAGTGCTGGAAAGGCTCATCAGCAAAGGCATTATCCACAGCAAGTTCGCCACCAAAACGGATGTGTTCAATGCCGTGTATCACCGCGGGAACAAGAACAACGCCGTGGTGTGGCTGGAAGATACCGTAAAGGCTGACGGACTGAGCAACAACTTCTCGAAAGTTTACCGCTACCTGATCAACTCCAAGCTCATCACCAATAAAACACTGAAGGAATCCCTGATCATTGCGGATAACCGCGAAAATGAAGGGCTCAACTTTTCCCAGAAGAATAAAAAAGACATTACCGACCTGCTTCGCATCAACGAAGAGATCAAGAGCATCAAATCGGTGCGCACCGATTTCCTTGAGTTCCGCGAGCTGGTAAAAATGCATAATTCCAAGACCACCATCGTGAGCGAATTGCTGTACGCCTTTAACACGGCCTACACCAGCGCGATCCCGGAGCTGGAGATCTCCTCCGTGGAGCGCGGACGCCACATTGCAGCCGTACACAACGAGATCAACGAGATCCTGAAGCCGAAGGAGCTGAACTACGCTTCCTACATCGGTGAAAAGAACGCTGAGATCAAGAACAAAACAAATTTCCTGAACGAGAAGCAGCAGGAGATGGACGAGATCAACAAGTTCGAAAGCATCGATTTCCTGAAAGAGTCGCTGAAGAACCTCGACAAGGAGCGTAAAGAGATCGAGAACCGCATCACCACCATCGAGTCGCAGAAGCTTTCCAGCAAGCACCTGGAATTCCGCCTCGAAAAAGTGAGCGACAAGATCGCGGCCGTTGAGAACCAGATCGAGAACTACAACAACTTACTGATCCATAAAATTTCGGATGACGAGAAAACGAAGCAGCTGCTGAACGCCATTCTTTCCGAGCAGGTATTAAGCCTTCCGAGCAAGCAGATCAAAAAGCAGATCAAAAAAGCATCGGACAAGCTGATGAATATTTTTGACGGCGAGATCGACATCACGAAAGGACTTGAGCTGACCGAATTCAAATCCGTGAAGGAACTGAAGGAAGAGCTGAAAGTATACCAGCTGGAAAAAAAGCAAACGGAAGAGCTTTTGAAAACTGTTGTTGACAAGGAAAAGACCGATTTTAAATTGAAGAGCATCCTCGGCGAGATCGAGGTGATCAAGGAAAAGATCAAAGGCATTGAGACCAAGCCGCAGCTGGAAAGACAGATCAAGGGCATCATGGAAGAGATCAGGAATTTCAACGATGATAAGAAAGACCTCGAGATGCACCTGAACGAGCTTGTGAAGGAGATCGCTTCCAAGCAGATCATGCTCGACAAGCTGAACGAAGAAAAGCGTAACCTTGAGCTGCGCGTAAAGGAACTGAAAGACCGCAAAATGGAAATGGAAGGCATCGATGTGGAGCCACGTGAATACGAAACGAACGACAACCTCGATTACATCTATTCCAAGATCCAGATCCACCAGAAGGACCGCCACGATTTAAAAACAAACAAGGACCTTACTTTCGAGAACCTGAAATACCGCCTTCGCAGCAGCATTGCAGACGAAATAGAGTTTATCCGGTTCGTGGAGGAAGAGATCGCCTGCCTGTCCGACAAGGAAAGAAGCATCGACGGCTTATTGCAAAGCATCTCCACGCAGTTTGCGAACCCGGCCTTCACCTTGCTGAAGCGTTACGAAGAGTTCAAGCAATTCGTGTACAACAAGTTCAACACCAAGCTGGCTACGACCCGCATCTCGAATATCGAATCACTGAAGATCGACCTCATCGACAATGAGCGCATCATCGGCGAGCTGAAACAGATCAGCTCGATCCAGGAATTCAACGGACAGATGAGCTTCGACTTCGACCAGTCGGAAAACTTGAAAATTCTGAACACTTACCTCGACAGCGGCAAGAAAGTTCATTTCGACGAGCTGTTCAACATTGAGCTCCTGCTCGAGATCAAAGGCACTGAAAAGCGTGTGGATCTTGCCAACCAGGTAGAGTCCGACGGAACCGACAGGATGATCCGACTTGTGATCATCATGGCGATCATCAACCGTTTGGCGATCACCGACGAGCAGAACAAGATCACACTCTTCATCGATGAGGTTGCGACGATCGATAAGCAGAACCGCCCTGAGCTGGTGAAATTCTGCAACGCGCACAACTTCATACCGATCTTCGCTGCACCGGATGCCGTGGAAGGATTCAACAAATACTATTTCATCTACCCTTCAAAAGGCAAGATCAACATCAACGAAAAGCAGAATGCTGTGATCGTTGAAAGGAACGGTGTGGTTGAAAAAACAGGAAAGAAGAATTTAAAAGACCTGAATTAAGCTCGCAAAAAAGCTGTCGCACATATTTCGACAGGCTCAATATGACGCCGCGCGCGGTCAGTCTGAGCTAAGTCGAAGACAAGGGGCAGCAGCAAACAAATTATCACAAATGAAGGCAGAACCAAAAACAATACTCCGCTTTTTACTGGAACATTATGATGTGATCGCTGAATTGTTTGAAACGCAATCCAACGAAGGCATCATCGCCTACGAGGTGCTGAACCAGATCATTTCAAAGCATGAGCACGATATTAAATCGCAGCTGATCGATTACAAGATCCTCAGCCCGGTGAATGATAATTACGAGATCCGCACGGTGTATTACAATTTAATTGAATTCATCCTGAGCGAATTCAAGCCGATGCTCCCGGAAACGATCGAGAAATATCACACCTCCGTTGCCGAGCTGTTCCGCAAGATCAAGGAGAACATCAATGGCGACAAGGTAACGCTGAGCCAGCGCCTGAACGATATCGCCATCGAGATCCGCTCCTTCTATGAAATGGTGGAGCGCAATACCATGAGCCTTTTACAGGAAACACGCGAGCTGAAAGCAAACGTGAAGAAGATCGATTACCGCGAGAAGATCATCCGCGCTTCCCGCTGGATCGACGAATACATCATTCCGCTGAACAAGATCCTCGACATCAATCACTCCGCTTCCGTGGCGAACAAATTGTACGAGATCTCCGAATTCTCCAACAAGTACCGCTTGAACTTCGATGATGAAGGGGCGCGCGTTCAGTTCGAGAAGCTGTATTTTCAGTTGATCCAGGTGAACGACAACCTGCTCCGCCAGTCGAAGATCCTGACCAACGAGCTGTTACCGCTCATCGAGCGCATCCGTACTGAGTCCATTATCCTGACAGGATGGATCACGTTCATGAAGAACCCGTACAAGCGCAAAGTGCCGAAATTACTGAAGCGTAAGGAGGTTTCCGTTTATTCGAACGACACGTTCTACAACGCTTCCGAGATCTTCGAACAGTTCAAGAACGAGGTGGATGTATATTTCGAAGAGGAAGAGCACGAATCGGAAAAATGGATCTTCGATAAGGAGCATTATACGAAAAAGCTGAAAGACAACCTGCCGGTTGAAAATTTCTTCAGCTGGTGCAACAAAACCTTAAAAGAGGATTATAAAAAAGTGGAGATCGAAAAATTCTTCGCGCTTACCACGCTTGCCTTCGATGAGGACATCGAGCGTGAATACGGTGCAAAGCCGCAATTCGACAAGATCAGGATCAATGATCTCACGCTTACAGTGCCGAAAGTAACTATCAACCAGCAACCACAATTAATAGATCCAAATCATGGAATTTCCTAATCACCACCGACAAATCGTAGAAGACCTGATGGCAGGTAAATTTGTGCTTCCGCAGGAACGCACCTACCAGGTACTGAGAGATAATGAGCAATCGTATTCGTATTTTTTCAAAGCATCGTTCAACTATGAGCTGCGCTTAACGCAGGATTATGCCTATATCGTTTCCGAAGAATCGGCAGAAATGCTTTCCCGCGACATCTGCATCTTCATTGCCCTGTTAAGCTATGAGCTCGACCGCGACGGAAAGAATTTCCTTGAGCGCATCCAGTTCAGCGAATTTGAAATGGAAGAGATCGAGAATTATTTTACGAATTCATCCTACATCGACCTGATCCTTTCCAACAAGCAGTTGAAAGACCCGGATTCCCGCAAGAATTTCATTAATACCCTCAACAGGAGGAACATCATCGAAAAGACCGGCGACAACCGTTTCGTGTTCACCTCCGCGCACAAGTTCTTCATGGATTTCGCAAGCGACATCGTGAAGTATGAAAATGCAGAGAAAGACGAGTAATTCATTATCGCGTCATGCTGAATTTATTTCAGCATCTGCGCGACGAAGTTGATAATTCAGAAAGGGGCTTTTGCCCCTTTTTTTGTGCCTCTTCATTGCTCTTGCAATTCTCGCCGATTGTTGTATATTTGGTATGAAAACCACACCACCTTCCAATCTCTCCAAACGAAGTGTAGTGCGAAAGTTTATATCTCTTATATAAATAACGCCTTACGAACATGAATACACACGCTGAAAAAACATCTGAAAACAAAAGCCAGTCTGCCGCCAGCAGTTTATCCAAATTTCAAAACACCGGGGCTGCGTTTCAATTTGTGGACAACCGCCCGGACGCTGTTGCACAAAGAAAACTACGGGAGGCGCTAACTAATAGTGCAAGAGTAAAGCAGTTAAAAGCAAACAACACCGGCTTACCTGATAACTTAAAATCGGGAATCGAAAACTTATCCGGCATTAGTATGGATCATGTGAAAGTCCATTATAATTCAAGCAAACCTGCGCAATTGCAGGCACATGCTTACGCACAAGGCAACGAAATTCATTTGGCCGCCGGGCAGGAGAAGCATTTGCCTCATGAGGCCTGGCATGTGGTACAGCAGGCACAGGGAAGAGTTAAGCCTACTATGCAGATGAAGGGGAATGTGCAGGTGAATGATAATACGGGATTGGAGAAGGAAGCGGATGTGATGGGGTCAAAAGCGCAAGCACAGGGAGTAATACGATCCGATGATAGTTCACAGCTAACTCCTCATGTGGCATCATCCCGATTTTCTGTCGCACAATTATACAGGATCGGCTATAATCCTAATCTCGCAGGGTTAGAGGTTCCCGGCGGAGGAGCCGCTGCTTATAACTATGATACTTTTACCCGGCCGGCTGGCTGGTATGAAAATACGCTTGATCTATTGTTTGCGAGAGCTGCGAATAATGGCAGAACAATGCAAATACCCCAACTTGCCATCACGCTTGTGCAATGCGAATCTGCAGGAAGTTGGCACAATATAAATGATGTGCAGATAGGTCATATCGAACTCTGGCGGGACTACGTACGTGACGCTCAACCCGCAACAGTGCGTGAAGCGACGAACGCATACAATGATCTTGACAATCTTAGACTTGAAGGACCTACTGCAAACGCGTCTCATGATTTCGAAAAAGGACGGGAAAGTGAGGATGATGATACAGATTTGAGTGATGATGATTTTATCGATAAAAGTGACAAAGGAAAAATGGATCCGCGGGCAAGAGCTATGCTTGATGAATATAAAGGAGATCAATCATCTTTTTATAAATAATAATTGGTAAAGAGTTGCTTTAGGCATTATGATTGGACTCTATTTACACGGCGGGCGTGATCATTAACGGTACCGGTCTGCTATTATCTTAACAGCTGCACAAATCCATGTGTTGCGGCAGCTCCGGCATCGCCGCAGCGTGACTGATACGTGGCGATCCAAAAGTAAACACCTGCAGGAACTTCTTTCCCTTTTATCGTGCTTCCACCCCATTCATAGTTATCGCTGTCCGTTGAATATACTTTTTGTCCCCAGCGGTTAAAGATCTCCAGGCGATAATCCTTTGTATAATAACTGATCTCCTGCGCGCTGAATGGTGAAAAATAATCGTTCACTCCATCATTGTTCGGTGTAAAAATATTTACCGTTCTGTCGGGAGAAAAAGAAAGCGGCGCTGCAATTACTTTTACGGATGCCTGGTAAAGACAACCGTTAGTATACCACTGAACTGTATAATGATTCATCTCTGCGGCGGCAACCGACAAGGTATCGGAACTTGCTCCCGGAATAGCTGCATGATCGTACAGCCATTGGAAAGGCCCGGACACAGCGGCCGGCGCATTCAGAAGGGCGATAGAATCCCCTTCGCAAAAATAAGCTGTTATGGCAAGCGTATCCTTTATCGCCGGTGAACCGATCGTTTCAGGAAACAGCTGGGTGCATCCGGTAGAATCAGTGATGCTTACAACATACATTCCTGAAGGCACACCTGAAAGGCTTGGCCCCGTTTGCACGGGAACACTATTCCAGGAGTAACTGTACGGAGGAGTTCCATTCGCAGGGAAAACAGAAACGGATCCGTTGGTGCCACCGTAGCACGTTGCGCTCACATTGGCACTCGTAACGGTCATGCCCGGGGGCTGTGTAATTGTAACCGATTGCAGCCCGATACAGCCCGTATTGTCGGTCACAGTTACCGCATAATTCCCCGCAGAAAGCCCCGTTGCGGTAGGCGATGTTTGAACGGGTGATGTATTCCATGAATATGAAAAAGGCGGACTTCCGCCAGGCATGCCGGTTACCGTTGCGCTGCCATCGCTCCCGCCATGGCACAACGGGGAGCTTTCCGTCGTGAGAACCGATAAGCCGCCAAGTACCGTTGCACTTATCGTATCCGATTCGTGACACCCGGATGTGGCAGTAACAACCACTGTATAAATTCCCGGCGACAGGCCCGTTGCCGTTTGTGTGGTTTGCACCGGAGTGGTATTCCAGGAATACGTATATGGTCCGCCCTCAAACATTGCAGTTACCGTTGCCGTACCGCTGAAATTATTGCTGCAGGAAGCCGGAGTGGTGGAAACGCTCAATGGAGCGCAGCTGGAATTGAAGCCGGCAACAAAGCCTGTGGAATCGGAAAGATTGCCTCCGCAGGCATAAAACATTCCTCCTTTGCCAATAACAATATCGGTTACATTGTAGGGTGTAGCATGAAAGGAAAGGAGGTTTAAATTCACATCGTACACGTAAATCCCGTTCATGGAGCCTGCGTACACGTTACCGCACCTGTCAACGGCAAGGCCGGAGCTTCCGCGAAAGATACCTCCGGGAACGGCGATGGAAGACAGCGGCAACCCTGTTGAAAGACTCCGCTTGTAGATGGAATCGCCGGAAAATGTGTACAGGAAACCGCAGCCCGTTGCGATACCGTTGAAAGCATACGCTCCGTAGTTTGCTATTGGCGGCGGACTATCATACGTCTGAAAGTTAGATGGCACCCTGAAAACATTCGAAAACGCCGGGGACGGATCGATACAGGAAACGTGGGTGATTCCGCTGTACATATCGGCAGAACCTATAATGTATAACAAACCGTTTCTTCCACAAACTGCGGAGACAATATCACCCGTGGTATCGGGATAGAAAGGGCTTGATTCTATGCCGCTGAGCGGATCGAGCACCGACATTCTTCCTGCATTGCAACAAAAAGGCCCGCAGCCGCTGAGTATGCATTTCGAAAAATCATCGTTAAAGCATATCCTCCAGTTCTCATGAAGGAACGGGCTTGTACCGGTGGTCCAGACAAGAGACCCGGACGTTGTGAGCTTAACTACCAGGGTATGATCAAAGTAAGCGCTATCTATGTTAATGCCGTTTGAGATGTATGAATTACCGGAAGGGTCCACGACAATGTCGCCGGAGGACCCCATGTTCCAGTGTGGTTGTGATGTAAGGTGATATGTCCATTGCAGAAGGCCCGCCGGATCACGCTTCTGAACATACTGGTGGCTTCCCATCATTCCCACAGTAAGGCCATATACATACACATTGTCATTCCGGTCCTTCGCAATTTCCATAGGGGTATATGCAGGAGTTATTCCCGTGCTGATCCATGGATCCACGATCACCATGCGGGCACTATCGTAAGCCGCCGTACGAAAACCCACTATATTATTTTCAACGTTGAAGGAAGATGCGATTCCGCCCGAACCGGTTTCGTAAAGTGTTTCAGGCGCATGATCTGTTATATCGCCTGCTGCTGTGGGAATGTGAATGTTTCCGGCATAGTCCGCATGCACTTTTCCGCCGCAGCTCCATTTCATCTTCACCCTTGAAAGATCGGCGCCGGGCTGCAACACCAGGGAATATTTTATGCCTTCGGTTGGATGAAACACATACACCACATCAATGCCCGGATAAAGATTCTTGTAGATCAGCTTTTTATATCCCGGTACATTTTCAACGCTATGGGCAGGGTGGTTCGGATCGCCATAGCAATTGTAGCTGTGCAGCTTCTCCTCCACTATCACCTCACAGGCAGGATTCGCATCCAGCCATTCCATAGTTGCAAAGCTGCTGCTTACCGCGGACTCCATGCGCTCCTCTTCGTCCTTTTCGATTGCCTTTTTGCCGAAGAGCTTCCATTTATATTTCTTTTCCCTGGTGGAACTTTTCAATACCTGGTCGAAGCGGTAGGTGAGACCTTTTCGTGTAAAATAGATCTGTACGCCATCATCCACACCGTAAAGTATCCGGGAGGCGGGCAACAGGTCCTTTCCATCAAATTGTCCCCTGTTCTCAATAAAAGCCTTGTTCTGAGACCCGGTTACAGTCCAGTTAAAAGCAGCAGGGCTCTTCACTGTCTGTGCAGATATACCCGGAGATAGCGTTAACAGCAGGCAGAAGCAAACAAAAGGGCCTAAGCCGGCTGAGTGATCCTTATGTGCCATTAGCGGTGTGAGTACATGTTCTATGGCTAATCTACAAAAAATACCCTTATCCTAATTCGTAAAACATCCGTAATTCGTACATTCGTAAAAATTCGTAATCCGTATCTATGTATCCATCCTTATACTTTGCCATAAAAGATCTCTTTCACCTTGATCTTCCTTTCCTGAAAATGATCCAGATGTTCGGGTTCTTCGTCGCTGTTGCATTCATCTGCGCGGCCTACGTATGGACCAAAGAACTGAAGCGCAAGGAAGATGACGGACTGATGGGACCTACGGTGATCAAGGTATTGAAAGGCCAGAAGGCTACTGCCAACGAGTTGGTCACTTCCGGGATCATCGGCTTTATCCTCGGCTTTAAGATACTCTACATCGCCATGAATTTTTCCGGCTTCCTCGACGATACACAGGGTTATATTTTATCGCTGAAAGGAAATCTGATCGGCGGTATCCTGGTCGCAGCCGGATTCATTTATTACAAATACCGCGAAAAAGAAAAAACAAAATTGACTATCCCGGTTTGGGAAGAAGAGCTTGTACATCCGTACCAGCAGGTGGGGAACCTCACGCTGATCGCTGCTTTCGCGGGGATCATCGGCGCTAAGATCTTTCATAACCTCGAGAACTGGGATGATTTTATGGCCGACCCGGTCGATGCGCTGGTGTCGTTCAGCGGGCTCACCATGTACGGCGGACTGATCCTCGCTTCCATCGCATGCATCTGGTATGGAAAAAAGCAGGGCATCAAAGTGACGCATCTGATCGATTCGGCAGCGCCTTCGCTCATGCTGGGCTACGGCGTGGGCCGCATCGGCTGTCATGTTTCCGGCGATGGCGACTGGGGCATTCCAAGTCTCCATCCGAAACCTTTCAGCTGGATGCCCGACTGGATGTGGAGCTATGATTATCCGCACAACGTGGTAAGTGAAGGCGTTCCGCTTCCGGGATGCGAGGGAGAACGTTTCTGCAGCCATCTCGTACCTTCCGTTTATCCGACTGCCTTTTACGAGGTGATCATGTGCATCAGCCTGTTCTTCGTGCTCTGGGCCATCCGCAAGCGCATTACTACACCGGGAGTTTTATTTTCCGTTTACCTGATCCTGAATGGTATCGAGCGCTTCTTCATCGAAAAGATCCGCGTGAACACGTTGTATCATGTGAACGGCTTCGGCTTTACACAAGCGGAGCTGATCTCTACGATCCTTTTCTTTACAGGTGTTTTCGGGGTGTGGTATTTCAGGAGGCAGGAAAAAGTCCGGAGTTCGGAGTAGGTAATTCGGAGACTGCTGCAATGCTAGCAGCGTGTCATTCTCCTACCTCCCAACTACAACCTCCTCACTATTCCGTTTCCTTCTCGAACGTACGCTCCGTAATATTCTTCCCGTCTTTATAAAAATATAATCCGCCCCAGGTATACTCTTCCTTTTTATACACGTAGTCGGTACCGTCGATGTTTACGGTAATGATCGTGATCTTCCGGCGGTCCTCCTGGATGATCTTTTCCTCCTTATTCTTAGCGATCGTTTTTACAGGCGCATCCGGGACAGTAACCACCGGCTTCGGCTTTGGCGGCTCCGGCTTGTATTCGGGCTGCTTTACAGGTACTGCCACAGGATTGCTCGGCGGTGTTGCCTGTACGGGTACGGGCTTTGTTTCCGGCTTCGGGTTGGGTGCAGGCGGTTTGGGCTTTGGCTTGGGATGTGCCTCCGCTGCTTCCACCATTGCCTGGGCCTTCTGGCTGTAATCCTTGTCGGCATCGAACTGCCCTTCCATCCCCGAATATTTTATTTTTCCCACCGGCTGCGTGTACGTGATCTCCTGGTCTTCGGGCTGCTTGGCTAGCTCCACCGTAGCGATGTATTGGCTGAACTCATCCTTCTCATGACCATTGGGCACGTGCGTATCAACAGCAAGACTCTTGGTAATGTAACCGGGCTTTGTAAATGTGAGCAGGAAATCGGCGCCAAGCTCAAGGTCGAGAACGTATTTCGATTTCGAATCGATCACCTTATAGGTTGAGCCGTTCCTGGTGATCGTGATGAGCGCATTTTCCATTCCGCCACCCTCGATCGAGAACTTCACTTTCAGGCTGAATGTGCTGGGAGGGTCCTGTGCGAAAGAACGGGAGACCGTAAGCATACAGAGCAGCAAGACAGTCCATAGAATGCCTTTTCGCCTGCTATAATTATGGGAGTCCTGTTTCATAATGCATATCAAAAATACATAAATATTATCTGACCCTGCCTGTACCCGACTGTGGTTTTAAACGTAACTTTGTGAATAAACTTACATTGAATGGGTACCGATTTACAAATACTTTGCCGCGATGTGTGCGAATTGAGCAAACAGGCCGGGGAATTCATCCGCAACGAACGCAGGCGCTTCACAACCGAACGCGTGGAAACAAAAGGCAAAAACGATTTTGTATCCTATGTCGACAAAGGTTCCGAGAAGCTGATCGTGGAAGGGCTTTCGAAGCTGCTTCCCGGTTCGGGCTTCATTGCAGAGGAAGGAACTTCCACCGTAAAAGGTGAAGTATACAACTGGATCATCGATCCGCTCGACGGCACTACCAACTTTATTCACGGCATTCCCTGCTATGCGGTAAGCATTGCGCTGATGCGCGGTGAGCAGCTGGTGATGGGTGTGATCTACGAGGTGAACATGGACGAATGCTTTTATGCCTGGGAAGGCAGCAAGGCATACATGAACGGAAAGGAAATAAAAGTATCCGAGGCGCCTGCGCTGGCCAATTCGCTCATCGCCACAGGCTTTCCTTATTACGATTACAGCCGCGTGGATGAATACCTTGCAGTGTTCAAGCATTTCATGAAGCATACGCATGGATTAAGAAGGCTGGGCTCGGCAGCCACCGACCTTGCCTATGTTGCCTGCGGCCGCTTCGAAGGATTTTACGAGTACAGCCTTCAGCCCTGGGATGTAGCCGCCGGAGTATTCCTTGTGCAGCAGGCCGGCGGAAGGGTAAGTGATTTTTCGGGCGGAAATAATTTTATCTTTGGCAAAGAGCTGGTAGCAGGCAACAGCACCTGCTTTGATGAATTTTACAATGCGATCAAGATTTACTTTAAATGAGCACCGACAATAAGCCGAAAACCGCCTGGGATTACATCAGGATCTACTTTCCCGATATCTGGCAATATCTCGTGATCATTATCACGATCATCATTGCGGCCATCTTTATACTTTAGCGCCGCTGCCTACAAGGTAATCCGCAACCCTTTCCAGGTCGTCATCATACTTCTCGGCAGTTGCTATTCCCGCTTCCTTTAAACGCTGCAGGTTCTCGGAGGATGCGTTGTCCATTTCGGTATCCGCCTCTCCTATCTCCGGGCTGATGCGGATATAATTCTGGCTCTTGTTAATGGCATCAAAGATCTGCACCAGCTGAAAATCGATCGTATCGCTGGCACCCGACATCATAATATCCAGCACCGGCTCTATCCAGCCCAATGCGCCCCATCCTTTGGCCTTATCATAATCGTAGCTTTTTTTAACGGATCCTGTTCCGATGGAAAGCATGAACATATCCCTCGCAGTGAGCGTGTCGTCGCCGCTCACCAGCTTCGACTGCTCACGCGCTTCCGCGTAGGCGCACATAGCGGGATTATTCGCGAATACGCCGCCGTCGACCAGCGGATAGGAAACACCCGTAAGCGAGGTGGCCCTTGCCGGTTCGAAATAGGTTGGCGCGGCAGAAGTTGCCCTTGCCACTTCACGCACAAGATAATCGTAACCTTCTTTCTGCTTCGCATCGTGCTGCGTGAAAAAATGTGCACAGCGCTTGTGAATATCATACGACGTGATGAGGCAGGGCTTGAGCAGCTGACTTAACTTAACATCGCCGAAATAAGCTTTCAGCAGCTTCTCAATGGCTCCGGAGGGATATTTTTCCTCTGTTAAGCCGTTGGCCGAATACATCTCATGACCAAGGCTTCTTTTAAAGATCTCGCCGCCGTTCTTCAGGTAAAGATCCACCGCCTCCTTCGCGGAGAACAGGGGACGTGAAGGATTTTTCTGATCCGGACAAAGATACAGGCAGGTTAAAATGCCGCCTGTGCTGGTGCCTGCGAACAGGTCGAAATAATCGGCGATGCGCGCATCGGGGTTGTTTGACTTTTTCTGAAGCTTCTGCTCCAGCGCTACCAATACCTGTCCGGGCAGCACGCCGCGAATCCCGCCACCATCGATGGATAATATCCTTAAAAGTTCAGCCATAAAATATTAAGATTTGGTTTCTGTTATTGTGTATCGTAAATTTAAACTAAAAAAAGCATGCGCAGGATTTTTATTTACTTCTTATTTTCAATTTTTTCGACGCATCTTTCCGCGCAGCCAAAGATCATCCATGTTTTTGTAGCGCTTTGCGACAATGAGAGCCAGGGCATTGTGCCTGTCCCGAAAAAGATCGGCAACGGCAACGACCCCGACAATAACCTTTACTGGGGCTGCGGATACGGCGTACGCACCTTTTTTAAGGCGGCTGCCGAATGGCGCATGGTCTCGAAACGGAAAGCGGTTTCGTCCGACATTTTAGAGCGCTGCATCTTCAAGCACATCACGAAAGATGTTTACCTCGTTGCCGATGCATACAAAGGCGATCACATTAAAAAATGCAATGAGGATTTTTTCCGCTCCTCCTCCGGCAACTCAACAGATACTGCGATGCTGAAGGAACAGGTACTGAACCTTCAAACAGCCCAGCTCGTATGCTACGTAGGACACGATGGCTTAATGGATTTTGCTATTGATAATTACCCGGTGCAAAAGGACAATGCAAAAAAAGATGTAATGATCCTTGCCTGCGCAAGCAAGCTGTATTATAAAACCGGGATCAAAGCGGCAGGCGCAAATCCTGTATTGTGGACCACTAATTTAATGTGCCCCGAAGCTTACACGCTGAAGGCGGCGATCGACGGATGGCTGCTGAATGAAAGCGGTGCGCAGATCCACCAGCGCGCGGCGGAGGCATACGACCAGTATTTGAAATGCGGAATTAAAGGCGCGAAGAACTTGTTTGCGACGGGATGGTGATCACCCACAACCCGATAAACGTAAACAGCCCGTTCAAAATGATCATCTCAAACCCGAATTTATAGCCGTTAAACAGCTCTTTCGAATATTCGTTGATGAAGATGCAGAGCACCGGCGACAGGATGCAGATCAGCGGCACCCAGCGATCGTGAATTTGTTTTTTAGTGAACAGTCCGAACGCGTACAATCCCAGCAAAGGCCCGTAAGTATAGCCCGCCCAGGTGAAGAGGTTGTTCACCACAGCATCGTTGTTCACCAGCTTGAACACCATGATCACCCCAAAAAGCAAAGCTGCGAAGCCGATGTGTACACGCTGCCGGATCTTTGTTTTTTCAGCTTCCGTCTTCGTCGCGTTATTTTTCAACCCGAGAAAATCGAGGCAGAATACACTGGTGAGCGCTGTTAATGCACCGTCGGCGCTCGGGTAAGCGGCGGAGATCAGTCCGATGATAAAGAAGATCGCCGATACAGGCCCGAAATAATGCAGGGCGATGTTCGGGAAAACGCTGTCGGATACCACTTTCCCATTCGCATCCGCCATGAGCGGGATACTGTTGGCATTCGCGTAAATGTAAAGCAGGGCGCCCAATACGAGGAACATGATATTTACAACGAGAAGGATCGCGCTGAAGGTGATCACATTCTTTTGCGCATCCTTCAGCGTTTTGCAGCTGATGTTCTTTTGCATCATTTCCTGGTCGAGGCCCGTCATGGCAATGGCGATGAACATGCCGCCGAAGAACTGTTTCGGGAAAAACGATTTGAGCTGCCAGTCGCCGAAGAAGGTCTGCGAATACTGACTCTCCGCTACCTTATGATATACATCCGAAAATCCGAGGTGCATCTCCTGCATGATGAACACGATCGAGAGGATCACCGACAGCAGCATAAAAGTGGTTTGCAGCGTATCGGTATACACGATGGTCTTTACACCGCCCTGGTAGGTATACAGCAGGATGAGAATAATGAACACGGTGACCGTAACAAAGAAGGGAACGCCCATGGCATCGAAAACGAACAGCTGCAATACGTTCACCACGATGTACATCCTGAATGCCGCGCCTACCACCCGTGAAATGATAAAGAAAAAAGCGCCGGTTTTGTAGGATGATTCGCCGAAACGCTGCTGCAGGTAGCTGTAAATGGATGTAAGGTTCAGCCGGTAATACACCGGCAGCAGCACATACGCGATCACGCCGTAACCGATAAGGTAACCCAGCACCACCTGGAGGTAGCCGAACTGCGAAGTGCCTACGGCGCCGGGAACTGAAATAAAAGTGACACCCGAAAGCGAAGCCCCGATCATCCCGTAAGCCACAAGGTACCATTTTGAAGAGCGGTTCCCAACATAATAGCTTTCGTTGTTCGCCCCTCTCGAGGTCCACCAGGTGATCGCAAAAAGCAGCAGGGAATAGACTAAAACACAGATTAAAATAATGGTTGATGACATTGCGCTACGGGTGTTGATTTAAATATCACATAAAGAAAAAGAAATAAACAGCTCTTTCCACCTCCCGCATTCTTCGTATATTAACAAAGTTTTTCACAGCCCCGTATGAACCAGAAACGCGCATCCCTCATTGCAGTAATTTTACTTGTGGTACTTGCCGTTCCATTTGTTGCCCTTTCGTTCAAAAACAAACCGGCAGCAGCGTCTTCGTTTCGCGTGGAAACGAAAAACGCTCCTTCGGGAAATGCCTACACCATTTTTCACCAGGATAAGCTGAAGCTCGATGTTTCGTTAAAGCGTCCCGACAAAAGCGATAAAAATATCCTGCTCTGCATTCCGGGCGCTTACACCGATCTTGTTTCACTCAGGGTGGACGGGCTCTTCATCGATAACGGAACTGTGTACAACAAAAACAAGATCAACCATACATTGGGTGGCGCGATAAAGATCGTCAACGGCGAATGCGAGATCTTCCCGACAAGGAAAGGGAAATTACTGAACGACTCACTCATCGATCTTGTAGTATCAGCCAAAGGCTCCTTGTTCCAGCAGATCCAGCTTATCGAAAAAGGCGCCGGCGCCAGGTACAAGGATGTGAAAGAATTTCAGCGCAGGGCCATCGTAAAATTAAAGAACAAGAACGGCGGCATCAGCACGGCGGTGATCGAATCGTTTGAGCACATTACGCTTACTGCTTTCACAAAAGACCTGCTGGAGCTTGGGGTGGTGGATGCGCTGTACACCGACATGGGATCGTGGGATGAAGGCTGGTACAGGAAAGGCAATGAAGTGGAAACGATCGGGCGGATCAGGAGCCAGACCGACAAACAATGTAACTGGGTAGTATTTAAGATCAGGTGATGGTATGTGCGGAATTACAGGGATTATAGCATTCAATGAAAACGGGAAAAAGTATTTAAGCAACATAAATACGGCTACCGCATGCCTTGAAAAGCGCGGTCCCGATGGCGACGGCATTTACACGCATAACAACACTGCGCTCGGACACAGGCGCCTGTCGGTGATCGATACCAGCAGTCTTGCAGCGCAACCCTTCACCGATGCTTCCGGCAGATACACCATCGTGTTCAACGGGGAGATCTTCAATTTTAAGGAGCTTCGCGAACAGCTGGTTTTAAAAGGCATTCCGCTTCGCTCGCAAAGCGATACCGAAGTGCTGCTGTACCTGTACATCCGCGATAAGGAAAAATCCCTCGGGCTGCTCGACGGCGAATTTGCCTTCGCCATTTATGACAGGGAAGAAGAAAACTTATTCCTCGCCCGCGACCGCTTCGGCATCAAGCCGCTGTACTTCTACCGTGATGAGGAGAAATTCATTTTCGCCTCCGAGCTCAAAGCGCTTATTGCTTTCGGCATTCCAAAAACGATCGACCGCAGCTCGCTGCAAACATACCTTCACCTCAACTATATTCCCGCGCCCTACTCTATTTTTGAGAATGTGCGCAAGCTCGGTGCAGGAAATTTCCTGGGCATTAACTCCCGCGCTGAGCTGAAAAGAGAAGCCTATTATTCCATTCCGGAAACACATGCAAACACTTCCGCGGATTACGAAGCCTCGAAAAAACAATTGCACGCCCTGCTCGAGCATTCCGTTCAGCAAAGGCTTGTAGCGGATGTTCCTATCGGCGCTTTCTTAAGCGGCGGCATCGATTCATCGATCATCACCGCCATTGCAGCGCGGCATACGAAGCACCTCAATACCTTTTCCATCGGGTACAAGGACGAGCCGATGTTTGACGAAACACATTATGCGAAGCTTGTCGCGAAGAAGCACCACACCGAGCACACCGTTTTTGAGCTCGACAACGAAGCGCTTTTTGGCGGACTGCACCAGGTGCTCGATTACATCGATGAGCCCTTTGCGGATTCCTCTGCGCTCGCCGTGAGCCTCCTCTGCATGCATACGAAAAAGCGCGTCACCGTTGCACTTTCCGGCGATGGCGCCGATGAGATCTTTGCGGGCTACAACAAGCACGCAGCCGAATTAAAGGCACGGAGCGGCGGACAGAAAGCTGCGCTTGTAAAAGCGGCACATCCGCTTCTCAGGCAATTGCCGAAATCACGCAACAGCAAAGTCGGGAATACCATCCGCCAGCTCGAAAAATTCGCGGAAGGCATAAAGCTCAGCGCCCCTGAGCGCTACTGGAAATGGGCACGCTGGGCCGGCTTCGAGGCCGGGCATATTTTCACAGCCGCCTATTCCAACAGTCTTCAGTCCGCTGAATATCAAAAAAGAAAAGCAGCGATCATCCGGAACATCAGCGACGATTATAATTCCGTTTTGTATACCGACATGAGGCTGGTGCTGGAGAACGACATGCTCGTAAAGGTCGACCGCATGAGCATGAGCAACAGCCTCGAAGTGCGCGTGCCCTTCCTCGATCACAAGATCGTTGACTTTGCTTTTTCACTGCCCGCCGCATTTAAGATCGACGGACAGCAGCGTAAAAAGATCCTGAAGGATGCCTTTCGCGAGGACCTGCCAGCCGAGCTGATGCACCGCGGAAAGCATGGCTTCGAAGTGCCGCTGCTCACGTGGTTCCGCACGGAGCTGAAAAGCATGATCATGGACGAGCTGCTCAGCGAAAGCTTCATAAAAGAACAGGCGATCTTTAATCCGGAGGCGATCCAACAGCTGAAAACAAAGCTGTTCAGTAACAATCCGGACGACGCCGTTGAAAAAGTATGGGCGCTGATCGTGTTTCAATACTGGTGGAAAAAGAATTACGCAAATGACTAAGATACTCCGCATCATCAACCGCTTCAACTTAGGCGGGCCTACCTACAACGTGGCCTACCTGAGCAGATACATTTCACCGGAATATGAGACCCTGCTTGTTGGCGGGGCAAAAGATGAAACCGAAGAAAGCTCCGATTTCATCGTGAATAATCTCGGCCTCAAACCCGTGATCGTGGAAGAGATGATGCGCGAGATCGACCTGAAGAACGATTATGCAGCGTACAAAAAGATCAAAAAGATCATAGAGGAATTCCGCCCCGACATTGTGCACACGCATGCCTCGAAAGCAGGCACCCTCGGAAGGCTGGCCGCAGCATCCTGCAAGGTGCCGGTGATCGTGCATACCTTTCACGGGCACGTTTTCCACTCTTATTTCGGAAAGCTGAAAACATCGTTTTACAAAAATATTGAGCGCTACCTTGCGAGGAGATCCACCGCCATTATTGCCATCAGCGAGATCCAGAAGCAGGAGCTCGTCGACATACATAAGATCTGCCCGGCAGAAAAAGTGCATGTGGTCCCGCTTGGTTTCGACCTCAGCCGTTTCCAGGAAAACCTCCCGGAAAAAAGAAAAAGCTTTCGCGAAAAATACGCGCTGGCCGATGATGAGATCGCCATCTCCATTATCGGAAGGCTGGTGCCGGTGAAGAACCACGCATTATTCCTCGAAGCGCTGAACGATGTTGCCGGAAAAGCCACGAAAAAGATCAGGGCGTTCATCATCGGCGACGGAGAATCGCGTGCCGCGGTAGAGGCAAAAGCGAATGAGCTGGGCATTGGCACCGGCCTGCTTACCTTCACTTCCTGGATCAGGGAGATCGACGTGGCGCTTGCCGGCAGCGATATTGTTGCGCTTACCTCCTTTAATGAAGGCACGCCGGTAAGCCTGATCGAGGCGCAGGCGGCCAGCAAGCCGGTTGTTACCACCAACGTGGGCGGCATCGAGAACGTGGTGATCCCGGGCCAAACCGCCCTGCTGTGCAGGAACAATGATCTGCAGGAGTTCAGCGCAGCGCTGCTGAAGCTTGTGGAAGATGACGCGCTGCGGGCTGCCATGGCCCAAAAAGGCTGGCCGCATGTACGCGAAAAGTTTCATTACACACGCCTCGTTTCGGATATGGAAAAGCTCTATTCCGCCCTGCTCCGCAAGTAGTTCCATCAATTTTAAGGGCATTCGGGAATATTTACTAAATTTGCCTGTTACAACAACAGACCCTTATGCGTAAACTGCTCTTATTTCTTGGAATTGCCCTGTTATTTTCGGGTTGCGGCTGGCTCAATCCCAATATCATGCTTCAAACCGACAAGGATTTTAAGTATACAAAGTTTGCGGACTCTGCAAATAACAAGGAATACAGGATCTCCCCGAACGACATCATCGAATTCGGGCTCTATTCCAACGAAGGCTTCAAGCTTGTCGACCTTACCTCCCTGAACAATGCCAACATGGGATACCGCTTTGAGAACTCGCTGGAATACCTGGTAGAGATCGATGGTACCTGTAAGCTGCCGATCCTCGGGAGGATCAAGCTCAGCGGCCTCACCATCAAGGAAGTGGAAATGCTTCTCGAAGGAAAATATGCTTCTTACTACATCAAGCCATACGTGCTGATCAAAGTGCTCAACAAGCGCGTGATCGTGTTCCCGGGAAGCGCCGGCGATGCGAAGGTGATCCCGCTGCAAAACAATAATACTACGCTGATAGAAGCCATTGCCCTTGCCGGGGGTATTGCCGACGACGGAAAAGCCCGCAAGGTAAAGCTCATCCGCGAGAACGGCGATGCCCACGATGTGTTCCTGATCGACCTTTCAACCATTGCAGGCATTAAGGAAGCAAGCATGGTGGTGCAGGCGAACGACATCATCTACATTGAGCCGAGAAAGAGGATCAGCTCAAAAGTTATCCAGGAGATCGCTCCTGTAGTCAGCATTCTTACAAGTATTTTCGTCGTTATAACATACTCCAGGGCTATTTCCAAATAAATAGCCTAACCCGCGATGCTCCAGGAAAACATTTCAAAGACCAACGACAACTTTGAACAATACAAAGAACGGATCTCAAACTTCAGCGGGGAGTTTGAGCTCGGGCTCTTTATTCATATCGCCCGCCGCAGCATCCTTTGGGTGATCGCGTTTTTCCTCCTCGCCTGGGCCGGCGCATTCATCTACCTGCGCTACACGCAGCCGGTATTCGAATCCACCAGCGTGATCCAGCTGCAGTCGAGCGACGAAGCCAACAAGATCCTCAACGTCAATAATTTTTACGAAAAAAGCGATGAGCTGGCAGAGGCCATCGAGCTGCTGCGCTCCAAAGTGTTCTTCGAGCGTGTGCTTTCCAAATTACCGCTCGAGATCCGCTATTACTCGGAAGGAACCTTCAAATCCAACGAGCTGTATACCGAATGTCCTTTTACCGTTGAAACGAAGATCCTCGACCCGAGGATCGCCGGAACGAAGATCTATGTTGATTTCAACGACGTTAACAGCGGGATCATCAATTACAAGCTGGGCGGAAAAGCTTACTCGCAGAAGTTCAAGGCCAATGAGCTGCTGAAGTTCGAGCAGTTCGAAGTGAAGATCGCCGTAAGGAATTTCAGCGAGATCCAGTCGCAGCAGGACCTTGTAAAGCAGAACGCTTATTATTTCGTGTTCAACGACATCAACAGCCTTGTATCCGAGCTCTACCCGAACCTCGAGGTGAAGCTGCTGAACGATGCCGCGAAGACCATCCAGGTAGCCTTCAAGGATTTCAACGCGAAAAAGGCGACCGACATCGTGAGCATGGCAACGCGCGAATACGATAACTTCGATACCGAGCGGAAAGGCGAAAGCTCCAAAAGCATCCTCGAGTTCATTGACCAGCAGCTGAGCGTAGCTTACGAAAGGCTGAAGACCTCCGAAAATTCCATCCAGAATTTCAGGAAGGACAACCACATCATCAACAACCAGGACGAACTGAAGGCCATCAACACCACCCGCCTGAACGGCCTGCAGGATAAGATCATCCAGCTCGACCTGGAAGAGAACATCCTGAAAAAGATCGCCGACAACATCTCCACATCCAAAACGATCGATACCTACAAGATGATCGCGATGCTGGCCGGAACCGAATATGAAAGCAAGATCTCCAGCTCGGTAGACGAGATCAACAAGCTGCTCCTTGCCAAGGAAAACGCGCTTTATGCCGCAACACCCAACAATGAAGCCATTAAGAACATCGATTACCAGATCGGCATTCAGAAAAGGCAGCTGGTGGAAAGCCTCGATGCCATCCTCCAGAGCGTGGCCGAAAAGAAGAAATCCCTGATCACCAAAGCGGAAGAGTTTGCCGGCTCCTTTTCAAATTCACCCGAGGATGAAGTGGAGTTTTCAAGACTGCAGCGCCTTTTCACCATCAACGAAAAATATTACACCCTTCTCCTCGAGAAAAAAACCGAATATTCCATTTCCATGGCAGGGCTGAAATCGCAGAACGTGGTGCTGGAAACGGCACGTGTTCCGGGATCACCGGTGTCGCCGAACAAAAGGATCACCATCATCGTGTATTCGCTGATCGCCGTATTGCTGAGCCTGGGCCTTATCCTGTTCCGCTACCTCTCGCACAACCAGATCAACTCCCTCAACGAGATCACCAAGCACACGCAGGCCACCATCAGCATCCTGGGGATCGTTCCGAAATACAGGCAGCACATCCCTGTATCGCAACTGCTCATCGACAAAAGCCCGAAATCGCTTGTTGCCGAGGCATTCCGCTCGATCCGGACCAACCTGCAGTTTATTTCAAATACGCCGGGGCCGAAGATCATCGCGCTTACTTCCACTATTTCCGGTGAAGGAAAAACATTCGTGGCGATCAACCTTGCAGGGATCATCGCCTTTTCCGGCAAGAAGGTGATCATCCTGGATCTCGATATGCGCAAGCCGAAGATCCATATCGGGTTCAATTCACAGAACTCCAAAGGGATGAGCACCCTGCTGATCAACAAGGACAACCTTGCAGACACGATCCAGCACAGCAGCCTCGAAGGGCTTGATTTTATTACTGCCGGACCGATCCCGCCGAATCCTTCTGAGCTCATCATCAGCCCGAAAATGGAGGAGATCCTCGAAACGCTGAAAACGATGTACGATGTGATCATCGTGGATAACCCGCCGGTAGGACTTGTTAGCGACGGTATTGCAATGATCCAGAAAGCGGATTACCCGATCTATATTTTCCGCGCCGATTACTCGAAGCGGAATTTCATCCAGATCGTGGACAGGCTGTATAACGAAAGCAACATCAAGAACCTTTCGGTGATCCTCAACGGCGTCGACGTGGAGCGCAGAAGCTATGGCTACAACTATGGATATGGCTACGGGTACGGCTATGGATATGGTTACGGATATTACGACGACAACACGAAGAAGAGCTCAAAAAAATCAACTTAGTACTTTTTTACTTTATGCAGGTTAAGCCAACAGAGATAGCCGGATTGCTTATTGTCCAGCCCAGGGTTTTTGAAGATCACCGGGGATATTTTTTTGAGTCGTACAATAAGGAAACGCTTGCGGCGCAGGGAATACAGGCTTCCTTTGTGCAGGACAACCAATCACTTTCCCAAAAGGGCGTGCTGCGCGGACTGCATTTCCAGATGCCTCCCTACACGCAGGGAAAGCTGGTGAGCGTGATCAAGGGCGCGGTGCTGGATGTTGCGGTCGATCTCAGGAGAAGCTCCCCGACCTACGGCAGGCATGTGGCCATCGAATTGAATGAAAGGAACAAAACCATGTTCTGGGTGCCGGAAGGATTTGCACATGGCTTTGTAACGCTGGAGGACAACACGATTTTCAGCTACAAATGCACCAACTTTTATCATAAGGAATCGGAGCGCTCCATCCTGTGGAACGATCCGGCGATCGGCATTCACTGGGGCCATACCGACCCGCTGCTTTCCGAAAAGGACATTGCGGGGATGCCCCTGGAAGCATTCAATTCCCCGTTTTAGGGAGAAATTTAAAGGAAAATGTATCCTTTTTCACTTAAACAAGTATACTGAAACACAAATATGGACGGAAAGCTTTACCTTATTCTTGTATATAGTTCCTATTTTATCAGTACTGTTATTCTCTCATTCCTGATAAACGGACTTTTCTTAAAGTTTGCATCTACCCTCGGCATCCGCAATGCCAATGAAACGGTGATCCGCTGGAGCCCGCAGGCCAAGCCCTCGCTGGGAGGCATTTCATTTTACATCATTTTCCTGATCTCCATCGCAAGCTATCCGATCTTCTTCGAGCAGTCGAAAGTGTTGTTCAGCAAACCGTTGCTCGGCATTCTCGCGGCCTGCACCCTTGCATTCTTAATGGGATTGTCCGACGATGCCTACAACACCCGGCCACTCCTCAAATTCATGATCCAGGTGGGCTGCGGACTCATCCTGATCTTCACAGGCACCTATATTAAATTCCTCTCGGGCAACGACCCTGTGCCCGTGCCTGCCAAGCTTTATTTCGATTACGCCCTTACGCTGTTCTGGGTGGTAGGACTGATGAATTCGATCAACATGCTCGACAACATGGACGGCATTACCACGCTCGTCTCGATAACCATCATCCTCAGCGCGCTGTTCATTCTTTATCTCAACAACGACAATTACAGCATTCACATCCTGCTGCTGATCGGTGTGCTTGCGGCGCTCATTGGCTTTCTCTTCTTCAACTGGCACCCTTCCAAAATGTTCATGGGCGATACCGGCAGCCAGTTCCTCGGCTTATTCCTCGCTGCCATGGGCATTATTTATTTCTGGAACACACCCGACGTGCACGGAAAGCTCATCCAATCGAAACAATTCTTTGTGACCATCCTCACCTTTGCCATCCCGATCATCGATACCACCACGGTGACCATTAACAGGCTCCGGAAAGGCAAATCACCCTTTGTAGGCGGAAAGGACCATACCACGCACAGCCTCTTCTTTATGGGCCTTACGGAAAAGCGGATCGCCATTTTATACGTGGGCATCTGCTTCGTATCCATGTTCTTCAACCTGCTCATCATAAAATACATCGAACACTGGGGATACCTTCACATCTTCCTGTTCACGGTGTATTATGCAGCCCTGTTCTGGTTCCTCTATGCGCCTGCGCGTAAACACAGCCGATAGCCATGTCAAAGGAAAACCGAAGTAAATTCATTCAGTATATCCTGTCGCTTAAAAAGTACTGGGTGGCATCCGGCTGCTTCATTGTGCTTCTCAGCGTGATCAAGCTGTTCAGCTATTCCGTCAGCGATTCCATTTCCGATTCCGATTATGAGGATTACTTCAATGCCAGCTATAAGGTGTTCAGCATCCGCATCCCGAAGAACCTCAATTTTGCAGGGGAAAAGGTGCCTGTCAATGATTTCATCGTGCGCGAGTCGATGGAAAAAGAGCTCATCATCAACACGTACTGGCAGTCGCAATCGCTGCTGCTTCACAAGCGCGCAAACCGCTGGTTCCCGGTGATAGAGCCGATCCTGAAGCAGAACGGCATCCCCGACGATTTCAAATACATCGCCCTCATCGAAAGCCAGCTTACCAATGTGGTTTCGCCACAGGGCGCAACAGGGTTCTGGCAGCTGGTGGAGCCTACCGCAAAAGGCTACGGGCTGGTGATCAATGAAGAAGTGGATGAGCGTTACGACGTGGTAAGGTCCACGCAGGCCGCCTGCAAATATTTTAACGAAGCGTATAAGATCTTCAACAACTGGACACTGGTAGCAGCCTCCTATAACCGCGGCATGGGCGGCGTGCAGGCGGCGCTCGACAAGCAAAAGGTGAACAACTATTACGACCTGCTCCTCACCGAGGAAACCGCGCGTTACGTATTCCGCATCCTCGCCATCAAGGAGATCATTTCACGTCCCAAAGTGTATGGCTTTATCCTCCGGAAGAAAGACCTCTACCCGACTGTCGCCACCAAAAAGATCAGCATCGACAGCTCCATTTCAGATCTCGCCGTGTTCGCCATCTCTCAGAAAATAAACTACCGCATCCTGAAAACCTTCAATCCATGGCTCAGGGCAAACACGCTTACCAACCCCGAGAAGAAACGGTACACCATTGAAGTTCCGAAAGGAAGCATCAACATTTACGATCTCGACGGCAACTACGAAGGCAGCAATATCCTCAGCCACCGGGATTCCGTGAACCTTGTGATCCCGAAGGAAGTGCTGAAGGATTCGCTGAAGAAGGAAGAGAAGCCTGTTGAATAGATCACGATCTATCAAAATCGTATACCCCATATTCCGCTCCAATCTTGCATAAACCCTGATATTTTCGTATCTTTGCAGTCCAAAATTACGCCCTTCCGGCCTTGGAATTTTTCAGTTTTTAATTTGAATCGAAATCAATAAATGCCCAACGATAATTTAAGTGAAAGCGAATACCTCGAAGTGATCGGGGCACGCGTTCACAACCTTAA
>Ga0157372_10001350_pt1 | contig 26529 bp, 21 predicted proteins | sample C55metaG_FD_115307 | JGI IMG/M metagenome (GOLD analysis project Ga0157372, IMG submission 115307) | Corn rhizosphere microbial communities from Kellogg Biological Station, Michigan, USA - C5-5 metaG | ecosystem: Host-associated > Plants > Roots > Rhizosphere > Soil | place: USA: Michigan...
AGCCCGTAATGGTACTCGTCGAGCACAACCTGCGCGTGCTGCAAGTCGAGGTTGTCGTCGGATCGATTGTTCCAGGGGAGCTCGGCGATCCACTCCAGGTACGTCCGGATCACCTGCGCTTCCATCGATTCGCGACCCGCCCGTTCGAGACGCCCGAGCTCGCGCTCGACTTCCTGCCGCGCCTCCTTGGGGAGATCGAGCTTGTCGAGCTTCTCACGAAGCTCGGTGATCTCTTTCGACGAATCGTCGTCGCCGAGCTCTTTCTGGATCGCCTTCATTTGTTCGCGGAGGTACATCTCGCGCTGACGCTCGCCCAACTCCTCCTGGACTTGCGACTTGATCTCGTCCTGCATCTCGATCATGCCGATCTGCTTCTGGACGTGCACGAGGACGCGACGCAGCCGCTCCTCGACGCTCAAGGTCTCGAGCAAGCCTTGCTTCTCCGCGGGCTGGAGCTCGATGTAGCCGGCAACCAGATCGGCGAACCGGCCCGGATCGGTGACGGCGTCGAGAACCTGATGCACCACTTCTTCAGGCAGACCGCGACGCTCACCCAACTCCGCGGCGCGCTCGCGAAGCTCTTTGTGGAGCGCCACGAACGTTGGATCGTTTTCGTTGAGCGGCTTCATCTCCTCGACGGGCATGACGACCGCGCTGAGGAAGCCTTCGGTGGTTGTGAATTGCAGAGCCGTTGCGCGCTGCTCACCTTGCAGGAGCAACTGCACGCCGCCCAAACCGCGTTGGATCTGTCCGATCCGTGCGATGACGCCCATGGAGTACAGAATGTCGGGCGTGGGTTCGTCTGTATTGTCGCGCTGCGCGACCGCAAACACGAGCCGCTCGCCTTTGAGCGCCGACTCGATGGCTCGCAGCGTACCTGGGCGTCCCGCGGCGATTGGCGCCGTGAGTCCAGGGAAAATGACGGTCCCCCTTAGCGGGAGAACCGGAAGAGTCTGGCGTGTAGCCATGAGATCTGTTCCGAAAAGAGAGAGATCGGCGGATTGTGCAATCCACCGGATCGTCGCACACTCTATTCCATCGTCCAACGCCTTCGCATAACTGCTGATGCAGTTGAAGTTACGGACCCCGGGAGCATGCGTCGACCATTGGGACGGTCAATGTGCATTTCCCGGGCACAGTGGAATGCGTCACCATGGCAGCATTTGGGCAGGGTTTGGTGATCGCTCTGCCGCGTTTGTTGCCGGAGGACTGCCGGCTCGGCGTGCAGTATGCTTGCGTCCTTTCCGGAACTCTCAACGCGTGCTAAAATGTGTAGTTACGAGTCTTCCTGCCCATAAACGCGAGCCACTCGATTGTCGGATCCCGTCGTACCGTCCTCGGACTCCGAGCTCCGCACACACGTCGAGCGCGTCCTCAGTCCACACTACGAGCTGGACTGTGAGATCGGGCGTGGCGGCATGGGCGTGGTGTATCGTGCGAAGGATCGCCGACTGAAGCGGGTCGTCGCCATCAAAGTACTGCCGCCAGAATTGGCGTTCCGCAGCGAGATCAAGACGCGCTTTCTGCGCGAAGCGGAGACCGCTGCTCAGCTCAACCACCCGAACATCGTCGATATCTACGCCGTCGACGAAGCCGAGGGCATCGTTTACTTCGTGATGGCCTACATCACGGGTGACAACCTGGCGAAGCGGTTGCACGATCATGGCGCGCTCTCGGTCGAGGAGACGCGACGTACCATGCGCGACGTCGCCGATGCGCTCGCCTACGCACACGAACGCGGCGTCGTCCATCGTGACATCAAGCCCGACAACATTCTGATCGACGAGCAGAGCGGTCGGCCGATGGTGACCGACTTCGGCATTGCGCGCGCCGTGAGCGACGGCGATTCGCGACTGACCGCGACGGGCATCGCGATCGGCACACCGACGTACATGTCGCCGGAACAGGCCGCCGGCGAGCGCACCATAGACGGACGCAGCGATCTGTATTCGCTCGGCATCCTCGGCTATCAAATGCTGAGCGGACAACCGCCGTTCCTGGCCAACAGCACGCCGGCGATTCTCGTCAAGCACATCTCCGAGCGCCCGACGCCGATCGAACAACGTCGAGCGGACGTGCCGCCGGATTTGGCGCGCGTGGTGATGACGCTGCTCGAGAAAGATCCCGCGAATCGTTTTCCGTCGGCAAAGTCGGTGGTGGTCGCGCTCGACACCGGTCGCATGCCGACGATCGAGCGAAGCAACGGTCCAACGCCGGGCGATCAGCTTGCTCTCGAGCCACTCGGTCGCGCGTCCAGCTCGTATCCGACGACGCGCACGGAAGACATGTACGTCGCGACTGGACCGACAGCCGAAGACTTGCGTCGCTGGAACGCCGACAAGGTCGTGGCGTTTCGCCGAAAGCTCGCGCCGTATTTGTTCGTCAACGGCGTGATCGTGGTCGCTTCGATGGTTGGCCAAACCGACTTTTTCGGCATTACGGTTCTCTGGAGCATCTATCTCGCGTTCAAATACGCGAAGCTCTGGGCCGACGGGTACGATTGGCGCGACGTGTTCCGACAACCGCGCGACCGCGATCTCATCGACGTGGCGGACGATTCGCTGACCTACATTCGCGCGGCCTTCAATCGCAACCAGCGACAGGCAATGCGCGAGCAGCGGCGCGAGCGCCGACTCGCACGCGGCACCGGCGCCACAACTGCGCCACGAATCCCGTCGATATCTGGCGATGATGTCGTGCGCGTTGCCGGCGCGTACGGCGATCGCATTCGTCGCGCCGAAGCCGATCGCGACGAGATTCTTCGCATGCTCGACCGAATGGGATCCGCCGAGCGCTCGCGTATTCCGGACGTCAGCCGGTCCGCGGACGCGCTGGCGGATAAAGTGAAGCACCTCGCGATCGCGCTGTCGGATCTCGAGCGTAACTCCGTGCCGGGCGGAATCAATGCAATCGAAGCGGAGATCTCGAAGTTGGAGAACGCGGCGAATCCACTCGACGCCAGCGGAAGCGACGAGCGCGTGCGTCGTCTCGCGTACCTCAAGCGACAACGGCGTGCGTTGGCCGACTTGTCCGATCGTCGCGACGCGATCGCAGCGAAGCTCGACACCTGCGTGCTCGCGCTCCAGAACATCAAGCTCGATCTAATGCGACTGAGCGCCGGCGCGCAGACGCCGCAGCACGTCACATCGCTCGCAATGGACGCATTGAATTTGGCCGATAGCGTGGATAGCGCCCTGTCAGTGTCCGACGAGCTTGGTCGCACCGGCGCACGTTCGGCTGCGCGATAACGCTGGATCACGCGTGAATGACTATCTGCGCGACCGCATCACCGTCGCGGTCGGCACCGAGTACCTGATCGAGAACGAGATCGGTCGTGGCGGAATGGCTGTCGTGTATCGCGCGACTGATCTCCGCCTGCACCGAACCGTCGCCATCAAGGTCCTACCGCCCGACGTTGCGTTCAATAGCGACGTCCGCGCGCGATTCATTCGCGAAGCGCAGACGGCGGCGCAGCTCAGCCATCCGAACATCGTTCCGATCTATGCGGTCGACGAGAAGGACAATGGCAGCATTGTCTTTTTCGTCATGGCGTATGTGGATGGTGAAAGTCTTGGCGCGCGTCTCAAGCGAGAAGGCGCGTGGCCGGTCGACCAAACGGTGCGCGTGCTGCGCGATGTCGCCGACGCGCTTGCCTCCGCTCACGCGCGCGGCGTCGTGCATCGGGACATCAAGCCTGACAACATTCTCATCGAGCGCGCGACCGGGCGGCCGATGGTCACGGACTTCGGCATTGCGCGCGCCGCCGCCGGAGAAACGCGCCTCACTGTCACCGGCGTGGCTGTCGGCACACCTGCGTACATGTCGCCCGAACAAGCCCTCGGCGAACGCGAGCTCGATGGGCGCAGCGATCTCTACTCGCTGGCTGTCGTTGGTTATCACATGCTGGCCGGCGAGACGCCGTTCAAGGCATCGAATACTCCGGCCATGTTGGTGAAGCACGTCTCGGAGCGTCCGCGTCCAGTGCGTGAGAAGCGGCCGGAGGTGCCAGCGTATCTCGCCGTTGCGATCGATCGCGCGCTGGCCAAGCGTCCGGAGGATCGATGGGCGGACGCGGCCGAGTTCCGCGATGCGCTCGACGCGGCGAGGGCATCGTCTCGTTACCGCCCGCCTCCGGCGCCTCCGCCGCTGCCGCCTCCACCTGCGGTGCAGCCGCTTCCGATTGCTGCGTCACCCGCGTTTCCTCCGCCGCCGCCAGGTTTGAGCCGCGGTGAGCTCAAGCACTGGTATCGTGTGCAACGGCGACAGTCGGACATGGTGATTCGCGGACAGATCGAGGCGGTCGCGTCGCAATCGTACGACGAACGTCCGATCGAGGACCGCGTGATCGCATTTCGTCGAAGCGTCGTTGGTTTCGTCGTGGCCACGCCGATGTTCCTCGCCATCAACATCGCGACGACGAATTTTCCGTGGTTTTTCATTCCAAGCGCCTTCATGCTCCTTGATGCACTGAGGAAGGGCGGCTCGATTTGGTCCGACGGTGTTGGTCCGTTCGAGGCGTTCAAGAAGGGCATTCGTGCCAAGCTCCGCGCGCAACGCGGTCTTCCGCCGCCGGGATTGCCGCAAGCATCTCTTTCTCCGCCGCGTACGCCGGAGCAGATGGCCGCCGAGCTTGCGCCGGCGGAGGTGCTATCCGGGCCGCACGGAGAAATTGTGCGCCGCGCCGCTGCCGATCGCTCAATGATGCGCGACATCGTCGTCGGGCTCGGCATCGTCGAGCGCGAGATGATTCCGGATGTCGGACCGACCGTGGATGCGCTGGCGCAGCGTGTTGGCGCGCTGGCCACGACACTTCATCGCCTCGACGCCGACGTCTCTGGCGCGTCGCTCGGTGCGCTCGACACGCGCATTGCGTCGCTGATCACGGAGCCGGAGACGGCGGAGCGTGAGCGTCGATTGTCGTTGCTGCAGCGCCAGCGGGCTTCGTTGCACGACTTGCTCGACCGCCGCCGGTCGCTCGCGAACCAGCTCGAGAGCGCTGGACTCATGTTACAGAACTTGAAACTCGATCTCCTAAAACTGCGCTCGTCCGGATTCGGCGCGGCCATCGACGACGTGACGAGCGCAACGCAGCAAGCCCGCGCGCTGTCGCGTGATATCGGACACGTGATCGAAGCAGCGGACGACCTCAAGAAAATTCGCTGAACACGCGTTGGCGTCAGCGCTTCAGCAGGACTGCGATCGATTCGCTGATTCGCTGCGGCGCTTCCTCGGGTGTGAAGTGTCCAACATCGGGAATGACATCGAGCGTCGCGCCGGGGATTGCGGCTTGAAGTCGCTGTCCCAGCAACAGGGGGAGGAGCCGATCTCGCCGTCCCCAAATCAGCGACGTGGGCACAGCAACGGTTGACAGTCGCTGCGCGATCGAAATCGCCTGCGCGTGCTCGAGTGCCTGTATGTGGGCAAGGATCGCCACGCGGCCGGCGGCATCCTGGAACGGACGCAGATACAGATCGATCGAGCGTTCGGCGCGTGCTGGATCGATGTAGCCGCGTCGAAGCTCACGACGCAGCGTCGCAAGCATCGCCCTAGTCGGAAGCAGGCCCGCCATCGCCAGGACGACGGCCGAAAATCGCGAGGTTACGATCGGCCGGTGGTCGAGCGAAATACTGTCGATGAGACACAAGCTCGAAACCCGCTGAGGATGGCCGACAGCGAGCGCCTGCGCGATTCCGCCACCCATTCCGTGTCCGACGATGCAGGCGCGTGGAATGCGAAGCTCGTCGAGAAGGCCAACCATCCGTTCGGCGTGTGCGCCGACGTCGACGGGATGCCGGAGTGGCCGATCGCTGCGCCCGTAGCCAAGTAGATCGACGATGACTAAGCGATGCCCGGCTGGCATCAACGGGACGATGTCGCTCCAGAGATGACTCGACGTCGGGAAGCCGTGAATGAATACGACGGGTACACCGGCGCCCCGTGTACCGGCGGCGTAGTAGTACAATCGCGCGCCGCCGAGGTCGAGAAACTCACCGCGCACGCGGAGCCCTGCAGGTAAGCCGCATCGGGACGAGAAGATGCGGGCGAATGGCGAATGTCGCCAGTTGTGAGACCATGAATTCAACGCGGGCCGTCACACTGTGACGGCCCGCGTTCTTCTAGCAAAAGCGATTAGGGCAACGCCAGCCTAAAGAACCGGCGGCGGACCACCACGACGACCCTGCGGCATCGCGGCCATGATCTTGTCGAACGCGGCCTTCTGATCATCGGTCAAGAGCGCCTTGATGTCAGCCGTCTGCTTCTGACGAGCCGCGGCCATCTTGGTGCGCGCATCGGCGTCGCCGCCACGAGCGGCTTCCATGAGCGGCGCCATCTCGGCCTGACCTGCCTTCTGGATGGAGTCGGCCTTGGCGACAATCGCATCCGACACCTTGAGTGAATCCTTAAGCACTGCCAGGACTCGGTTGCCACCACGGCCGCCACCCTGCGCCTGTGCAACCGTCGTAACGACCATGAACATCGCGGCCGTCATCATCGCCATCTGAATCATCCTCTTCATTGCATTCCCCCCAAGGGATTGTGGTGTAAAACGCCGCGCGCACATCAGACGACTGCCTGGGCACCTTTGCCGCAGGACTTCGACTTCAGCTTCGGGTGCGCCAGAACCCGCGCAACGACAAACTTCATGGGCGCAACACCTTAGTTGCCGCCCTCTAGCGCAAACACTCAAAACCGCTATCCTTACCCGCCCTTAGCCGGACGCCATCACCCGCGACGAGCTCGACCGGTTTCTCCAGGCTCGCACAGAGCGACTAAGTGACCCTGCCGCCCTCGCCACCTTCGAGTTCCTCCCAGTCAGCAACGCCACTGACTCCGGTTGCGGTCCCACCGTCACCGCCAATCGTGTTTCCGCTCACCTGGCTGTTCGAGCATTCTGCGGCGCCCATCAAATACCGCGCGGTGACGGAAGTCGCCAAACTTCCCGCTCAAATAGGAGAGCAGGTTTCGTCTCTCCCCTTTACGCACCGTCCTGCGTTGACGTTGGCGATAAGTCAGTACCCCGATGGTACATGGGGACGTTCCATGCTGACGCTTCCGTCCGCTCGCGGTGAGAATTTCGAAGGGATCGGAACGATCAGCGCAGTGCGCCGACTTCTCGAATACGGCTGGGACAAAGACACACCGCCGCTCACGCACGCGCGACGAGTGCTCTTCCGACTACTCGCCGAGGATCAAGATCCTGAATACTTGTTCGAGTTCGGCGGGAAAAACGCGACAGACGAGGACATGTCGCGTCGCGGGCGAGCAATTCTCCGAGAAGCCGCGGCCGCGACGCTCGCGCAAGCTGGATACGAAGGTGATCCACGATTGCGCGGCGCCGCACGACGCATCATCGAGCGCATTGCGGCGTATCTCCGATCGCCGCTCGCGCAGAAGCCCTTTGTTCGCGTCGGCAATCAGCACGTGCTTCCCGCCGAAGCCGCGCCGCCGTCTGTGTACGCGCTACTCATGCTTGCCTACATGCCGCTGTTCCGCAATGAGCATCACGACGCGATGGCATTGCTCTACAATCATCTCGCTCAGCCGCTCCCACGACAGGAACCGTTGCAGCTCTGTGGCAAGAAAGTCGTCGAGCAGCCGCACCTCGTGCTCGGCGATCTACTCCCGAATCGAAGCGCCGCCGACAATGATGTGGTGTCGGCGATCGTCTGGCTCGAGTTGATGGCTCGACTTGGGTTCCTGCGAAAGAACGACAATTGGTCCAAGCTGTTCGAGCGATTTCTCGATGATCGCGACGCCGACGGTGTATGGCATCCGCACAAAGGAATGAGTGCGGCGCGGAGCGCCAATCCGTTCTTGTGGCCCATGTATCCGCTCGAAGATCATCTGAGCGGCGACGAGCGCTGGGCGGACGTGACATTCAGACTCGGCTTGATCGGACGATTGAGCGGACGGACGATCGAGTTGACGTAGCACACCGTGACGCGGTCCACGAATTCTTCGGCGTGATACGTCCCCTCTCGCCCGCGGAGCTGTTTCCCGCCGGACAGCCGAACATCACGACACGGTACGTCGAACTCTCGACGGGCGTGACATTGCGTGTCGTCGAGAGTGGCCCGGCGGATGGCAAGCCGGTTGTGATGTTTCACGGTTGGGGCGCTTCGGCGTACATGTATCGTCACGCGCTCGATCTCTTGCCGCGGCGAGGACTCCGAGCGATCGCCGTCGACCTGCGAGGTTACGGACTCTCCGACAAGCCCGGTCGTCTCGGTGCCTACACGCTCGATGCCTACTGCGCTGACGTGCACGCGTTGCTTGCGACGCTCGGGCTCTCGCGCGTAGCGCTGGTCGGTCAATCCATGGGCGGCGGATTGGCACTGCGCTATTCGCTGCGAAGTCCCGAACGAGTGTCGCGGTTGGTGCTTGTCAATCCAGTCGGCCTCGTCTCGATCGCGTATCTGCACGTGTTGCAAATCGTGCCGCGTTCGTTTTTTGCGGCGATGGGTGGACGACTCGTTCCACGCGCCGTCGTCGAATTCATTCTGCGGTACGTCGCGTACGGCGACCCGAGGCTGCCGACCGAGCGCGACGTCGACGAATATTGGGCGCCGACTCAGCTATCCGGCTTTATGAACGCGGCTCGCGCGGCCTTGAGCGAGTTCGATTGGCGTCCACTGACCAATGGCGAAAGCGAATCGCTGACGGTTCCGACGGCGGTGATTCTTGGTACGAAGGACCGTCTCATTCGGAACGCTGGACCGGCGGCGAGACGCCTGCCGGGAACCGCGGTTCACGATGTCGTCGGCGGCCATTGTGTGCTCGAGGAAGATCCGGCAACCGTCTACGAAATCGTCGGAGATTTTCTCGCGGCTGAGTAGGACACCGATTCGCTAGCGCCAAGTCCCATAATGAGTTAAATTAAACAGACTGATGTTGCGGCGGGGGCTCGCGGAGATGCGGGTTGCCAGGACGGTCGCAGCTACGAGGGACGACGCGCGAGAAGCCAACAGCGCGGGCCGCAACGGCCCCTCGTGAACGCGGAGCCGAGCTTCGCGGCAATCGCCAGGCGCGCCCTCTGCTCGCCGGCACGTTCTTGAAAGACACCGGTCTCAGGATGGTCCTGGGTCGCGGCCCCGGTGCGCAGCGATGGGAAACATGGTAACAGAGACAATCGAAGCTGAACAGGCGACCGAGTCCGAGACGACGTCGTTCGATAATCTTGGTCTCTCGGCGGAAGTTCTAAGAGCGGTTCGCGATGCGGGGTACACGACTCCCACTCCGATCCAGGCACAGGCGATCCCGCTCGTTTTGAAAGGGCGCGACGTCATGGGTCTCGCGCAAACAGGAACCGGCAAGACGGCCGCGTTCACGCTGCCGATCGTCGATCGGCTCATTGATGGCCCGCGGCGCACGCGTGCGCTGGTACTCACTCCGACGCGCGAGCTCTGCGTCCAGGTGGAGGAGAGCGTCCACAAGTACGCCAAGCATTCCGAGCTGGCAGTCGTCTCGGTTTATGGTGGCGTGCCACTCGAGCCCCAGCAGAAAATGCTACGCGCCGGCGTGGACATCGTCGTTGCGACGCCAGGGCGATTGATCGATCACCTCGAGCCGCAGAACGTGGTGTTCGACGACCTCGAAGTCCTCGTCCTCGACGAAGCTGATCGAATGCTCGACATGGGGTTCGCGCCACAGATCAACCGCATCGTGTCGGATGTTCCGAAATACCGGCAGACGCTGCTGTTCAGCGCGACGATGCCGCCAGAAGTCGAAGCGCTGGCGCGCAAGTATCTACGCAAGCCGATTGTGGTGCAGGTTGGACGTCGCTCGCAGGCCGCGAGCACGGTGACGCACGCGGTCTACCCAGTGCCGAGCGATCGCAAGAGCGCGCTGCTCGCTCAATTGCTGCGTGAGGCGGCGCTCGATTCCGTGTTGGTGTTCACTCGAACCAAGCACGGTGCCGATCGTGTCGTGCGTCATCTCGAGCGCGAAGGCATCGAAGCCACCGCGATGCACGCCGACAAGACGCAGCCGCAGCGCACCAAGGCGTTGCAGGATTTCAAGAGCGGCAAGGTACGTGTGCTCGTCGCGACGGACATTGCGCAGCGCGGGCTGGACATTTCCGACATCACCCACGTCGTGAACTACGATGTGCCGCAGCAGGCGGAGGATTACGTGCACCGCATTGGTCGCACGGGCCGGGCTGAAAAGGAAGGGGACGCCTTCACGTTCATGTCGCCGGACGAGATCGCGATGGTCCGCTCTATCGAGCGGGTGATTGGGCAGCCAATTCCCCGAATCTCCGTTCCAGGCTTCGATTTCGGGACGGTCGCGGCGGATTGACGGTCGTCGTCAATTACGAAAGGGAGCGCCTAGGCGCTCCCTTTCATGCCGCTCATCAGCAAATGACAACCAGCTAGTGTCCGCTGCGATCCTCTCCGACAATCATGAGGCCGACGTCGCCGCCGTAGCCGCCGTGAACCGTTGGCAGGCCAGGAGGCGCCATCCACGGGCCGCCATCGACACGAACGTTGATACGGTGCATGCCGGGCGAGACCGGCACCGACAATTCCCACAAGTCGCGTCCGCGGCGCACGAGAGTGAGCGGGCTCCAATCGCTGAAATCGCCCATGACATCGACCGTTTCGACGCCGCCCACGTGAATGACGATCTTTTGAGTGCCGGTTGCGCCAGGTCGCACCTCGAAGCTCTTGACGAGGATCGCATGCGGTAGCGATACCGGGACCGCGCCTTTGGAGATTGGTAGAAACGCCAGCTCGAGGCCGGCCATGCCGAACGTTCGAGACGGCAGTCCTCGCAGCGGGAGCGCCGGCTGGCGACCACCACCGCCCACAAACGCGACCCGATCAGTTAGCCAGATCGTTGCTGTGGCGGACGACCAACGACGCGAGTCGGCCGTGACATCGTACGAGTCGCCGAACCGATACCCGGTCTGCGCCGTGAGCTCGACCGTGCTCCATTCCCAGTGCAGCGTTCCTTCGAGATCGCCGAAGCGCGACTGCCGCTCACAAGCACCGCCGCTGGAAACCTCTGAAAAGAGAGCTCGGATCCCACCGCTGGTGCTACTCATCGTTGACGGAATGGACGCGCATGAGAGCGACGCGCTCCCCGTGTCGTGGACCGATGCAATCTTGTTGAACGAGAAATTCGTGAACGTGGCGGTCATCGTTGCGCCGCCGAACTTGGCGGCCGCATTGCCGACCTTGGCCCATAGGCCGGCGTCGGTGACGTCGGCGGAGGAGATCACCGCAACGCGCCACGGGCGCGCCACGCCACCTCCAAACCACAGACCGCCATGCTGGTGAAACAATACATGCACGCGTGTCTGCACGTCGACCTGGTCGGTTCCCAGCGACCGATCATCCAATGCCCGGCTCGCATTTCCGATCATCTCCGCGCGAACACCGTAGACAGTGGGCGACGTGAAAGTGCCGGAGACGATACCGTCGGCGAGCTGCAGTTGCTGGTCGGAGAGCAGGGCAGCGCCGCGCGCCATGAACGTTGCGCGCGGGAGCTCGAACTGAATGGTGGGCGCGAATCGAATTGCGCTCAACGGAAGGACGCCGTCTGACACCGAGTACTGACCCGCCTCGACCTTAGAGACAAGTTGCGCTGCAAGTCCCCGCGGCGCGGGAACCAGCAGCGCTAGTGTCGTGACAAGCTTGGCGACCTTCCGCTCGTTCATATCATCTCGAGCTTATAAGGATTTCGGCTCCTGCGGCCCTTCGGGCGGCGTCTTGCTCGTTGGCGCGCGCCCGGGGGATTCGCGAATCCGGTTCTGTAATGCAGCGCCGGGATTCAATCCTTGGAGTATGTCAGAGTTGACGCTCTTCCACAAGCTGTAGAAGGTGGCGTCATCGGCGCCGTCCTGCCACAGTTTTGCTATGGCTGAGGACGCATCCTCCGGCGGTACGCCGCGCGTAATCAAGTCCGCCCAATAGGTGAACGCGGCGAGGTCGTTTCGATCCTTGTGTCGAGTACGAAACGCGGCGAGTTGAGCTGGCTTTGCCCCGACCTCGATCACGCCTGCGGCCGCAGTCAGCTCATCGTCGGGAACGCCGCCGAGGACGCTGCGCGCCGTTCGCAGATAGCCAAGCTCTTTGCGGACGGCGTCGACGATCTTCTTGCCGTCAGCCTTCTTGGCGATCCCTTCGAGCGCCCGCGACATCAGCGGCTGCGTCGGGAGCTTTTCAACCTTGGCGGAATCGAGGATCAACTCGACGGCGAACTTGCTGTTCGCGTCGAGCTTGATTAGCGGATCGGGTTCCTGCGCTCCGCTGGGACCCGCGGCCACGATCGTCATCACGCTCACGAAGACCGTGCTCACGAGTCGGCGATGGCGACCGGGACGAGTCATGAAGGCGAGTCGAATCACAACGCGGATCCTCGACCAACGATTCTGACGGAATTGGGACGGCCGAACCCGTCATCGGGCGCGAGGGGGGCGGACGGATCGGCGCTCCATGTCGATCCGTCAACCACGAACGAGTACACATGACGACCGGTCGTCAGCGGCAGTGTCACGGTCCACACGGAGCTGTTCGGAGTGCGGACCATAGGCGTTGTCGTCGTATCCCAGCCATTGAAGTCCCCAACCACGGACACCTTGCTGGCCTGCGGCGCAACGAACACGAACTTGACGACGGTATCAGGAGAAACCGGGAGCTGCTGGACAACAGCAGGAACCTTTGGCTCCCCGACCGGCGAGCGGACGTCCCGGTTATTCACGACCTTGCCGGTGATAAGACCAACACCGACCAGGCCAGCAGCGAGCAGCGTGCTGGCGACGGGCGATAGCCGGAATGCGCGCGGCTCGAACACGCGCTGCCACACCCGTGAGCGACGCTGTGGCAACGGCTCCGTGCGAACAGCCATCATGATGCGCTCACGAGCCGCCGGGTCGGTAACGACCGGGCGCTGCGCCTCACGGGCGATCCATTCGACATATGGATGTTGGTCCGACTCAGTCATGCTTGATTCGCTCCCATCGCTCGCGCAGGCGATCACACGCGCGCTTCACACGCATCTTCAAAGCAGAGACGCCAACACCAGTCAACGTCGACATCTCCTCATAGCTCATTTCTTCGATGTATTTCAGAAGGAACGCTTCCCGCAACAACGGGTCCAGCTCACTCAGCACACGCTGAACAAATTCTTCGTCTTCGCCAGTCCAACTCGTCGAGCGATCCGGCGCATTCAGCAAGAGCGCTTCTTCACGAACGAATACTTTTTCACGATGCGCGCGGCGTGCAGCGATGCTCCGACACTGATTCACCAAGATTCGATACAGCCACGCGCTGAAGCGGTCTCGTTCCTGGTACCGATCGAGCGCACGATACGCGCGCACGAACGTCACCTGCAACGCGTCTTCCGCATCATCGCGGTTGCCCAGCATACGGACGGCGAACCGCGCACACCGGTCATAGTACCGATCGACCAACGCGGCGTAGGCGTCAACGTCCCCTGCAAGTACACGCCGAACGTCGGCGGCATCGTCGCTCATGTTCTGTTTTATAACCCACCCCCAGGGAGCGAGGGTCACATTTGCGTGTAACGGCTTGAAAAACTCGGCTCTCGCAACCTGTCCTCGTTCACAGACGAAGACCAGTACCGGCCGCCTCACCCCCCGCTCGGCGCGCCGTATTCGATTCGTGTAACGGCAGTTAGGTCATTCTTCGAGATCTCGTGACGCGCGTCACCATCGCACCCTCCCCATTCGCGACATCGTTAACGTGTCAACAATCGCCCCGCGGCGAACAGTCACCGTCAGGTTAGAGACTCCGTATCCCAAGCCTCTCGAGTCGTACACTGCAGAATCCCGGTTGGACCCTAAAACGATCCCGTACGTCGCGCGAAGGTTGTGACGCGACATCATTCGCATCGCCGAGCGAAGCTCCACAATGCCAAATGCTGTGTCCAACACGACCGCGACGGGGGCCCGGCGTGTTATCGCCGACTGGCGCGCCATCGAGAAATCGGCGCCGAGATCAGCCATCGCCGCGCGCACTGACGCGCCGTCGCGCATGGCCGAAAACCGCGGCACTGCCAGCGCCATGAGCACGCCCATGAGCACCAGCACGAGCAAGAGCTCGACGAGAGAGAACGCGTTCCGCCGCATGCCACGAATGAAACCTCGACGGCGGCGCCGCCCATCATCATTTTGCTCTCGATCGGGCTCTTCAACCTCGCTTCTTTCTCATCACACGCTCCTTGCTCATGCGCTCCTCGCGATCTCTCCTCGCCGCGGCCGTCGTTCTCTGCACGGCGGGTTGCACCAATCCGCGCGCTGAAGCGGCCACGGCTCAAGCACTCAACGACGCGGCGAACGAAATCGGTGGACTCAAGAACGATGTCGCGCAGCTTCAGACCGATCTCGACTCGCTCCGCTCAGTCGTCGCGCGGCAGGATTCGGTGCTCAGTCGGATCGTGGCCGCGAGTCCCAAATAGCTCGGGTAGGGCGCATGGCTCGCTCTCCCGGCGCCGGCAGTAGATCCTTCGCTGCGCTCAGGATGACCGCCGCTGCGCTCAGCGTGCCCGCCGTTGGGCTCAAGGTGACTGCTCGACCAACTCCAGCGCCGATTCGCGCGAACGCGTAAACTTCCCAGACGCTCCCTCCGCTTCCCTCAGTCGAGAATCGTATGTCGAACATCCGGCAGCTCGCCGGCGTCGCGCTCTTCGGCGCGGTGTCCGTCTTTGCTCCTGTCCACCCAGCGGCCGCGCAGTCGAACGACGTCGAATACACGGCGAAGATTCGCGCGCTCACGTCCACCGACCCGAAGTGGAAGTTCACGACCGAGCTCGTCGATCACCTTCCCGCGTCGAAGTCGGTGCCGACTCCGCTCAAAGTGCTCGGATATGTGCCAGGCTCGCCGGGACATTTGTCGCATGTCGCCGAGATCAACAATTACTTCCGCGCCGTCGAGCGGGCGTCGCCGCGAGTGAAGGTGTTCTCGTTGGGGAAAAGCGAGGAAGGACGCGAGATGATCGTGGCTGCGGTCGCCGACGAAAACACCATCAAGCATCTCGACGAGTACCGCCAGATGCTCGGCAAGCTCGCGGACCCGCGAGGCCTGTCCGCAGCGGAGCGCGCGCGTCTCATCAAAGAAGCGAAGCCGATTTATTGGTTGTCGGGCTCGATACACTCTCCGGAAACCGGAAGTCCGGAGATGCTGACGGAGCTGCTGTACCGGATGGCGGTCGAGGAATCGCCGTTCATTCGATCGATTCGCAACAACACGATCACGCTGATCACGCCGCAGACGGAAGTCGACGGCCGAGATCGCGAGGTCGACGTGTTCAACTATCGCGTGACGGACAGTGTGACGATTCCGCTCGCGTACTGGGGGCAGTACACCGCGCACGACAACAATCGCGACGCGATCGGCATGTCGGCCAAGCTCACGCGCAACATGCTCGCGGGTTTCCTGCGCTGGCATCCGACCGTCGTGCACGATCTCCACGAGTCGGTGCCATTCATGTACATCATGACAGGCACCGGACCGTACAACGACGAGTTCGATCCGATCGTCGTGAACGAGTGGCATACGCTCGCGTACAATGAGATGAACGAGATGGCGAAGCGTGACATGCCGGGCGTGTGGACGCACGGGTTCTACGACGGCTGGGCGCCGAACTACATGTTGGCGATGGTGAACCTGCACAACTCCATCGGCCGCTTCTATGAAACGATGAGCGCCACCGGACCGGGCGGAAACGGCTGCATGACGACGACGTTCACGCCAGGCAGCCAAGTCGAGAAGGAGTGGGATCGCTTCAACCCACCGGTTCCCGGCGTGAAGTGGTGTTTCCGAAACAACATCAACTACCAACAGTCGGGCGTGTTGTTCGGCATGAAGTACGTCGCCGATAACAAGGAGACGTTTCTCGACGACTTCGTCGCAAAGGCAGAGCGTTTGATCAAGCGCGGTAGGACGGAGGCGCCCTACGCGTATGTGATTCCTCATGATCAGAAGCGTGCGGAACAGGCTGCCGATCTGGTGAATTACTTCCGCATGCAGGGAGCGGAAGTTCAAGTCGCGTCGCAAGACTTCGCGACGCGCGTCGAGCCGCAGATCATGGGACGCCAGGGAAGCGCACTGCTAGCGCAGAACATTGCGCGCGTGCGGGCCGGCGGCATCTCGACCGGTGTGCTCGCGAGCACTGGACGCGGCGGTCGCGGTTCGGGTCGCGGTGGCGACGGCGGTGATCCGACTGTCGCGCAGTCCGGCGATGCGGGCGCACCGACCACGGCAGCAGGTGGTGGGCGCGGCGGCCGTGGAGGTCGTGGCGGTGGCGGCCGTGGAGGTGCGGGTCGTAGTGCTGCGGCAGACACCAATGCAACGCGACCAGCGGCGCGCGCGGCGCGCGACAGCGCGGCGACGACGCCGGCCGCTCCCGCGGAACCAATCGGCAAACCGGCGACGGTGCACGCGGGCGACTGGATCATCCGCATGGATCAGCCCTACACGCAGACGGTTCGAACCATTCTCGCCTACCAGCACTTCAAGCCGGCTGACGATCCGCCGCCGTACGACGACATTGGGTGGACGCTGGATGAGCTCTACAATGTGCAAACGCTCAAGGTCGTCGATTCGACGATTCTCTCGAAGCCGATGAAGCTCGTCGGGACTGACGCGAAGGTCACCGGTACCGTAAGCGGAACCGGCAAGCTTTTGCTCGTCCAACATCTCGGCGATTGGCGCTCCGCGGCACTGCCTTGGAAGCTCAAAGGCGCCAAGATCTCGGTCGCCGATTCACCGTTCAGCGCGAACGGTCAAACCTTCGCGGCAGGCACGTTCATCGTCGAAGGCGGCAACGGACAAAGCGTCGTCGCCGATCTCGGACTCAGAGCGACGGCCGTCGACAGCACGCCGAAGATCTCGTCGCACGCGGTGACGGTGCCGCGGATCGCGTACATCCACACGTGGAACAACACGCAGGACGAAGGTTGGGTGCGATATGCGTTCGACTACATGGGGATTCCATACACGTACATGGCGGACCAGAGGCTTGCCGACACCAAGATCCTCGACAGCTACGATGTCGTGATCTTCCCGTCGGCTGGCACGTCGGCCGCAGCGCTGCTCGCCACCAAACCGGCGACCGGCAAGCCGATTCCTTGGAAGCGCAGTGCCAAGACGCCGAACCTCGGCACACCCGACTCGACGGACGACACACGCGGCTCAATGGGTCTCGAGGGTGTGATGGAGCTCGAGCGATTCATCTCGCGCGGCGGGTTGCTGATCACCGAAGGCGCGACGGCGCGATTGCCGCTCGATCTCGGCTTCACCTTCGGCGCTGTGAGTGTCGCGCCCGCCGACAGCCTATGGGCCAGGGGCTCGGTGTTCCGCGCACAGGTCGTCGACAAGTCGAGCCCGATCGCGTACGGCTACGATCAGGACAACCTGTCAGTCTATTACAAACAGGGGGCGGCGTTGTTCAACGTCGGCGGCGCAGGCGGTGGTGGTCGCGGCGGATTCGGTGGCGCGCAGGCACAGGGCCCAACGGCGCGCGTGATCTTGCGCATGAACTCGAATCTCGATTCCCTGCTCGTGTCGGGCGGCATGATGCACGGCGAAGAGATGGCAGGAAAGGCCGCAGTAGTCGACGTACCACTCGGCAAGGGCAACATCGTTATGTTCGGCATCAGGCCTATGTGGCGCTTCGAGACGCACGGCAGCTTTGCGCTGGTGTTGAATGCGATGGCGAATTGGAATGCGTTGGGCAAGCCGGTTGCTGGCGATTGACTCGTCGCTCCGCTCCTTAGATGACCAACAGTCTCCAACCATGAAAATCACGATCGAATACTGCTCGATGTGAAACTACGAGCCTCGGGCCGTCAGTTTGGCGGCAGAGATTCGTGAACGATTCCCGGAGGCCGATGTCGAGCTGATCTCGTCGCGGGGCGGGCGATTCGAAGTCGTCGCCGGCGGCACGCCGATATTCGAGAAGTCGAAACTCGAGCGTCACGCGCGGCCGGGAGAAATCGTCAAGCTGCTGGAGTCGCGACGCGGCGGCGGGTAATTCTCACGAAACACGCCATCTGAATGCGAATTGCTATTTCGACCGGCGGTGGTGACGCGCCAGGACTCAACGCCGTCATCCGCGCCGCCGTGCTATCTGCGATCAATCGCGGATGGGAGGTGCTCGGTATCAAGCGCGGCTTCGCGGGACTCATGGGTGAGGACGAAGTTGTCCCGCTCACCAAAGATTCGGTTCGGGGCATCGCGCATCTTGGTGGAACGATCCTCCGCACGACGAATCGCGGCAATCCGTTTCACTATCCGCGCAAGGTCGCCGACGGTACCATTGTCGAAGAAGATCGTTCCGACGAATTGATCGAGAATGCCAAAGGACTCGGCATCGACGCGCTGATCTCGATCGGCGGTGACGGATCGCTCACGATCGCGAAGCTACTCTGCGACAAGGGGATGAAGATCGTCGGCGTCCCGAAGACGATCGACAATGATGTCAGCGGCACCATCACGACATTTGGCTTCGACACCGCGGTCAACACTGCGCTCGAGGCAATCGACAAACTGCACACGACTGCGGAGTCGCACGATCGCGTGATCGTGCTCGAGGTGATGGGACGCGACTCCGGGTTCATCGCGCTGCACTCGGGCGTTGCCGGCACCGCCGACGTCATTTTGATTCCCGAGATTCCATACGAGATCAATAAAGTCTGCGATAAGATCATGTCGCGCGATCGCGCGGGCCGACACTTCTCGATTGTCGTCGTGGCCGAGGGCGCGTATCCGCTCGGCGGTATGGTGTCGCTGATCGGCGACTCGCTGCCCGGTCAAGCGCGCCGGCTGGGCGGATTGTGTGAGCCGATCGCGCGCGAGATCCAGCGAATCACCGGCAAAGAGACGCGCTCGCTCGTGCTTGGCCATCTCCAGCGCGGCGGAATGCCGACGGGTTACGATCGCCTCCTGGCGACCCGGTTTGGCGGCGCCGCCGTCCGAGCGGTCGCGGCCGGACAATGGGGACATATGGTGGCGCTGCAATCCCCGCACATCGTGGCGATTCCGATCGAGGAGGCGCTCCGTGAGCCGAAGCGGGTCGACCCGATGCACGATGTGGTGCTGACGGCGCGGGAAACGGGTATCAGCTTCGGCGACTAGCGGTCACGCGTCGGCCTCGGCAGCGTCCATCAGCAAGGACACACCATTCCGACTCGAGGGACAGTGAGGACCGAAAAATGTATACAGTGTTTCCTATAAGTCATTGTAATCGTTAGTCTTCCGATCGCGAGACCACATTTCGATGGTGGCACCGGCCCTGCCTTACTGGTCATCGCCGCCCGGGGTCCGGGTGGAAGACGGAGGCTCGATGAAGCAGTTGACGATTGTGCTGACGGTTGGATTTCTCATTGCGTGCGCGGCGCCTGTCATGGCGCAGCAGTCGCAATCGAAGGATAGCGCGAAGAAAACTCTCGCGACCGCTATTCCCGTTGACGCGCGGCCGCCAAAGGGCATGTGCCGTATCTGGATCGAGGGAGTTCCGGCTGCCCAGCAGCCAGCCGCGACGGATTGCGCGAGCGCTGTGAAGAATCGCCCGTCGAACGCGCGTGTGATCTTCGGCGACGACTTCGCCGATTCCAACAAGTCGAAGACGGGCGACAAGAACAAGCTTCCGCCCAACGTCAAAGGGTTCACCGATGTGAAGCCGCCGTCGGTTCTGCTGCCCAAGCGGCCACCAGCGGAGTGATGGCTCGCGCGACCCGTTAGACTAGGGTTGTGATCCGCAACGTCCGCGACCCATCGCTCCCCGACCACGAAGCGTTCGTCCAGTCGGAGCCGCCGACGGGTCGCGTCATCGTCATTGCACCGACGCGAGCCGCGTGCGAGACGATCGAGCTCGCGGTGCAACTCCACATCGACACGTTCCTCGAGACGAATCACGGCGCGCGCGTGCGAGAGCTCGCGCGCAGCGGTCGCGGCTTCGGGATCGTAGCGGGGACCGGGACGGGGAAGACGCTCGCCATCCGACCGATCGCCGAGGAGATCCTGCGGGGAGGGCCGCTCAAGGTCGGCGTGGTCAATCGAGAGCGCGAAGCGACGCCGGAGACGCCGACGTGGAATCTGATCATCGTCACAACCGGCATCGCGCGTCGTTGGTTCGAGGAAGGCGACATTCTTCCGACCGACACGATCATCGTCGACGAAATCCATCAGACATCCGCTGAGCTCGAGTTGTGCCTCGCCCTCGGGAAACGTGTGGGCAATCGTTTCGTGTGGCTCTCGGCGACAGTGAACCCGGCGTTCTACGCGAAGTATCTCAACTCGGGTGACGTCCTCGAGGTGTTCAACTTCGATCCGAACAAAGCCGCTGACGTGCGCGTGATGCACAAGAAGCCGCTTCAGTTCCTCGACGAAGGATTCTTGCGGCAGCTCGTGAAGCAACGCCGCGGGGTTGCTTTGTTCGTGCCCACGCGCAAAGGCGTCGAAGAAGCCGCTGAGCATGTGCGTCGTTTCGCACCGCGAGTGAATACGGCGTTTTATCACGGCGGCGAACCGATTCGCATCATCCGGCCGTTTCTCGAGGGTGGCGAGCAGAAGCCCTACTTCCTCGCGATGACGGCCGCCGGTCAGAGCGCATTGAATGTGAGTGGGCTCGATACCGTCATCATCGATGACGTGAAGTTCTTCAACGCCATCGACCGCGGTCGCAACGTGCTCACGCAAGAGCACCTCGGCGCGAATGAGATTCTTCAGATGGCGGGTCGCGTGCACGGGCGCGTCGAGGGCGGGCGGGTGTTCATCCTGTCCGACCGCGATATCCAGTTCAATCAGCTGCAGCCGACCGAGCCGGAGTTTCAGCTCGCGGGTGACTCGGAGCGCGTCGCGATCACATGCGCGGCGCTTGGCGTTCGCGCCGACGAGCTGGATCTCCCGGTTCCGCTCGACCGCGTCGCTTATCGTGAGGCGATGGAGCTGTTGGAGCGTCGCGGCATCGTCGAGCACGGGCGACTCACAGGCTATGGCCGCGCGGTCGAAGCGATGCCAGTCGATCGGCCGTGGGCCGAGCTATTAGTGAATGCTGATGACAGCCTGCTGCCGTATCTGGCGGTCATGAGCTCGGTGGAATCCCTGCACCGGATGACGCGCGACGAGCGCGATCTCGACGGACTGATCGTGCCGGGCAGCGACCATCTCACCGCGTACAATCTCTACGCCGAGGCGTATTCGTCCGCGGGGCGCATGGGTGAGGTGTACGGTTTGCCGCGTCACATCTTCGACGAAACGCGCATCGAGCGCTGGGCCGAGCGTCGCGGTGCGTTGGTGAAGGCAGTCGAAGACGCGGCGCTGGGCATGGCGAGCGTGTATCGCGCGGTCGGGCTCCCGCTGCCGGCGCGAATGGTGAACGCGGGTGAGGAAGCGCTCCGCTCGTTCCAAATGCTGCTCGCGCAGTTCATGCCGTTCACGCTCGTGATCGACGAGCAAACTGCGTCGGGCGACGAAGCGCGCGTCTCGAAAACGAGTGTCTGTGGAAGCTGGGGCCCAATCACCGGCGAGATCCGCTACTTCGCCGACAAATTCGGAAAGCCCCGCGCGTCGATCGAAGGAACGCAGGTGCCGTACGAATTGCTCCGACCGTACGCGGTGGTGACGGAAGGAGAGCTCGTCTATGACCCGAACAGCAAGCGCGCACCGCTCTCGTTGCGTCGCCGCGTCGAATATCAGGGATTCGAGCTCGAGCGTGAAGTCGAGGCGGTCGACGAGTTCCCGCCGGAGCTCGCGGCGAAGGCGAGACACGTGCTTGCTGAAGCGCTCGCACGAGGTGAGGCTCGGCACCCGGGTGCGCGGAGCAATCAAGAGGCGATCGAGTCGGTTCGCGAGACGTATCGCCGTTCGGGCGGAACGACGCCGAAGCTCGGTCTTGCCGAGCTGACCGCACATTACGAACGGCAGCTCGCACAGGTGAATTCGATCAACGATTTTCGTCACACGACGGTGCGGCTGGATCCTGACGAGTTCGTGCCGCGCGATGTTCGCGAGCGATATGCGGCGCTTCCGTCGTCGGCGACGGTGCGTGACCGCGAAATCGAGATCCACTACGACGTCGAGGAGACGCCGGACGGGTTGGAGGGTGTCGCGCGATTGCGCCTCCCCGAGAAGTTAGCGCGAACGCTCACCGATCAGGAGCTACCCAAGCTCGATCGGCCACTGCGATTCATCGTGACGCGCGGTGCCCGCGGCGCGGCTCGGGCAAAGACCCTCGAGGAGCTTCAAGAAGAGCTCGACCGCCCGTTCACCGAGAAAGAGATCGCCGAGATCGAACGCAATGCCGACGAGCATCGTCGCGAGCGGCACGAGCGGAAGCGTGAACGCCGCACGCGGGACAGCGGCGAAAAACTCAAGGAACACCGCAAGCTCGGCGATGCTGCCGCCGATGGGCGCCGCAAGGCGAAAGGTCCGGGCGGCCGCTTTCGTCCACCCGGCAAGCCGCGCGGCGGGCGTCGCCGGCGCGGGTGAGCGTTGCGCAGCTATTCGTCCGGCAGTTGCTCGACGAATCGCTCCTGTTTGAATTCTCGAAAGCCGCGTGCCTTGTAATTGGGCAACGCGTTGGGCGAGTCGAGCGTGCAAGTGTGCAGCCAGACGCGTGACGCCCCGAGCCCCCACGCCTCATCGGCAGCTCGAGTGAGCATCGCCTTGCCGAGTCCGCGGCCGATGAAGCTCGGCATGAGTCCGAAATATGAGATCTCTACTGATCCATCGTCTCGTTGCTCGAGCTCGAAGAAGCCGGCGGTTTCATCGTCGACCATGCACTCCCAGACAGTGATCTCCGGGCGCGAGAGATGCTCGGCCAATCGTTCGTCCGTCCACCCGTTCCGCTCATGCCAATGCCACCGCGCGCCGACGCCCTGATAGAGGCGACGATAGTGGCCGACTGTGATTCCATCGCGGCGGACAAAGCGCACCCGCGGATCGTCGAGCTGAGCGCGGCGCAGTTGCTCCGGCGAGCGGAGCTCGAGATACGTACGGACGACGTTGACCGCGCGGCTCAAAGCGACTTCAGTGCGACTTGAGCTTCTCTCGATGGCGTGCAGCTTTCGCGCGGTTGCCGCAGGTCGACATGTCGCACCACCGGCGGCGACCGTTCTTTGTATTGTCGAAGAAGACGCGGGCGCAGCGCGGATCGGCGCAGCGGCGCACGCGGGGAAGCTCTCCGAGGATGAGCGCATCGGCCGCTGACTCGACGACGGGGATGACGAGTCCGGCGAAGGCGTCGCCAACGGGGACGAACGATCGGATGAACGTGCCGTCGGAGCGGAGCTCGACGCGCCGTGTACCCGCGCTGCGTCCAAGCACGCGATTGATCTCGACCAATCCGTCGGTGCGGATGCGCTCGCTCATGGGCCCGCGCTCGGCGAGCGATCGCAGGGCGGAGCGCACGCGTCGCGCGTCGATGAGCGCCGCTGCTGCACCGGCAGGTTGCTGTTGCGCACGTCGCCGGATTCCCGACGCGCGCTCGAGGTCGAGCAATGAGGCGGACTCGAGCCAACGGACCATGGTCTCGAAATCGCGCAACGCGTCGAGACGACGATGTCCATGCTCGCAGTTCACAAAGTCCAGCCACAAGCGTTCGCCGACGAAAATAAACGGCGAGCGTTCGGTCGTTGCGCGCGGCGGCCCGAATGTCGGTGCCACGCCAGAGTCGGAAGAAGAAGTGAGTGAGAGCATCGTCGGCAGCAAGGGACGACAAGCATATCGCGCGGCGCGGCGCGCAGCAAGCGAGCCCGCTGTCTGGTGACACTGCTCACGTCGCGGTCGCCAACATCTAACCATGTCGGCCTGGCTCGAGTACATTTGCCGCGCTTCCGATGCTAATTATTTACCGATCGATACTTAATGAGCGTGGCTGACGATCAGACCCATTCGCTCCTCTCGGCGGTCCTGTCGATCGCCGTCGGCTCGACGAATCCGGTCAAGTTGAGCGCGGTGCGCGCCGTGCTCGTGCCGTTGGCACCGCGGGCGAAGTTCGCGAGCGTTGCCGTCGCATCCACTGTCGCTGACCAGCCGTTCGGCGACGACGAAACCATTCGAGGCGCCCGAGCGCGCGCTGTCGCGGCGCGCGATGCGCTGGGTGCGGATCTTGGCGTCGGTATCGAGGGCGGTGTCGTCGAGCAACCGGATGGAGAGATGCGCACCTGTGCGTGGGCCGTCATCGTCGATACGCAGGGAAGATCCGGCGTCGGCGGCTCGCTCGCGATGCCGCTGCCACGTCGCGTTGTGCAGATGATTCGTGATGGCGCCGAGTTGGGTCACGCGATGGATCAACTCGTGGGCGAGCACGACACCAAGCGCGGCAAAGGGGCCGTCGGGATACTCACGGCGGATCTCGTCGACCGTCAACGCGCGTACGAAGTGCTCGTGGCGTACGCGCTCGCGCCGTTTCTGACGCCGCGACTTTACTCGGACGAGCGTCGAGGCGGCATCACGCCTGTCTACTGAGGCTCGGCCGCCGCGACCGGACAGAGCGCATCTTCGCGATACGTGATCCAGCCGCGCGACTCTTCGACAGTGAGCTCGATCTCGGTGCCGAATGGGATTGTGAGATTAGGATTCTCGTGACCGGCGGGAAAATCCATCAAGACCGGAACGTCGAGATCGGAGATGAGGTCGAGGAGAAAATCCTCGAACTCGTCTTCTTCGGAGCGATCGAGTGACAGCTGGCCGAAGACGATGCCCGCGACTTGCTCGAGCAAACCCGCGGCGCGCAAGTGTACGAGTCGCTCGTCGACGACGGACATCGGGTCGCGCGTCTCTTCGATGAAAAGAATTGCGCCATCCATGTCGACCTGATACGACGTGCCGATGGTCTGCTGCACGAGCGAGAGATTTCCGCCGACGAGGCGCCCAGTTGCGCGACCGGCTACGACGCCGCGCGACAGCTCGCGACCGATTCTCGCCGTCGGGCACGGCGTCGTCAGCGCGGTGATGAGCGACGCCATCGTCGGGTCGCGCATGCTGGGAATCAGATCGTCGACGGTAGGTCCATGGAACGAGCGCAGATTGGCGCGTCTCATGAGCCAGAGATGCAACGCGGTGATGTCGGAGTATCCGACGAGCGATTTCGGATTGTTCTGGAACACTGATGGGTCGAGGTGCGGAAGCAGCCGGACCGCTCCGTAGCCCCCAGTGCTCGCGATGACGGCTTTGACCTGCGGGTTTACCCACATGCCCATGAGACTGTCCGCCCGCCGCTTGTCCTCCGCGCGTGTGAAGCGTGGTGGACGATCGATCTCCGGGTCGAGCACGACAGGGAACCCTGCGCGCTCGAGCGCGCGGACCCCGCGCTGGAGCCATCCAGATTTGGGTGCGTAGGACGGCGAGACGACACCGATCGTGTCGCCCTTCACGATCGCGGGAGGGCGCAGCAGAGCCATGGCCGCATCCTACGAGCGCCGGACTAGATTTACAACCATGACGTCGCCGGGCGAGGCTTCGACCTATTTCCGCAAAGGCTTCGGCCTCAAATCAGAGGTCCAAGGCGATCTTGCGGCCGATTATGACGGCAACATCGTCGACCTGCTGAGGTCGCACGACTTCCGGCTGACGGTTGGGGACGTCACCGTCCGACTCGCGAAAGAGTTCGGATTCTGCTATGGCGTGGAACGCGCTGTCGACTATGCGTACCAAACGCGGCGCAAGTTTCCAGATCGCCGAGTGTTTCTGGTTGGTGAAATCATCCATAACCCGCATGTCAACGATCGTTTGCGGGCCATGGGCGTCGAGATTCTGATGCGTCCCGAACCGACGGGCGCATTCGACTTCAGCACGCTCACGACCGAGGACGTCGTCATCATGCCGGCGTTCGGCGTGACGATGGACGACTTCGCCGCGCTGCGCGAGGTAGGCTGCATTCTCGTCGACACGACGTGCGGCTCGGTGCTCAATGTTTGGAAACGCGTCGAAAGCTACGCGCGCGATGGCTTCACGGCGCTGATCCACGGGAAGTACTACCACGAGGAGACGCGCGCCACGGCGTCGCAGGCTCGAAAGTATCCGGACGGACACTACCTGATTGTGCGCAACATGGACGAGGCGCTCCTCGTCTGCGAATACATCGAAGGACGGATGTCGGCTGACGCGCTGATGCAAGTCTTCTCGCGTGCCGTGTCCGCCGGTTTCGATCCCACGCGCCATCTTCAGCGCATTGGCGTCGCGAATCAGACGACAATGTTAGCTCGTGAATCATTGGAGATCGCGGCCGAAGTCGGCAAAGCGATCGAGCGGGCGCGTGGCGGCCACGCGCGCACAACCGACTTTCGGAGCTTCGATACCATTTGCAGCGCGACGCAGGAGCGGCAAGACGCGGTGAGGGAGCTTATCGATGAAGGGGTCGATGTCATGGTCGTCATCGGTGGATTCAACTCGAGCAACACGATGTCGCTCGCCGCGCTGTGTGCCGACACGGTTCCGACATATCACATCGAGACCGCCTCTGCGATCGATCCGGGGAACCGATCCATCCACTATCGCCGGGCGGCGATCAAGCACAGCGAGATCGACCTCGTCGATTGGCTCCCCGCAGGCCCGGTGC
>Ga0157372_10001352_pt1 | contig 26514 bp, 20 predicted proteins | sample C55metaG_FD_115307 | JGI IMG/M metagenome (GOLD analysis project Ga0157372, IMG submission 115307) | Corn rhizosphere microbial communities from Kellogg Biological Station, Michigan, USA - C5-5 metaG | ecosystem: Host-associated > Plants > Roots > Rhizosphere > Soil | place: USA: Michigan...
GTTTGAGAAGATATACGGCTCCTTCGTGGCCCCGATAATTTCCTTCCGGCGAGGTATAGTCGAACAGTCGTACGCCGAACGCCTTCTCCATCGCCGCCACCGGGCCGGCGAATTTCACCGTGCGCGTGGCCATGTCGGTAGAGGTATTTTTCAAACCCAGGCGGGTGTACGTTCCGATGACCGCATCGATATCTTCGGGCGAAGCGCCGTAATCGCTGGCCAGTTGCTCCCTGCTCATGGGCTTTGCCGGTGCAGCGACGGGATCGGGCAGCGGCTCCTTCCTGCGCAGCTTTAGCGTCACCTCGATGTCCTGGCGGGGATCGGCCCGACCGATCACCTGCGCACCGGGAACAACAGCCTGGTGACTGCCGGGGATAATTTCATATCCGGGAATTTCATCCATTGTCAATGCGGCATCCGCTCTTTTATAAAAATCAGTTTCGGCTTCTCTTCTACGGAAAGGGTCACCGCTCCGTTCACCACTTTTCTTGCGGTCGCGACTCCCCCGGGGGAATCGGCGGTAAAATCGATTTCCGCCGCATCGCCCGCGACGTTTCCGGGAGCGAGCGAAAAAGCGGCCTCCCGCGATCCGTTGTGAGTGGGTGAATAGACGAAATACGCTACGGAGTCCGGCGCGAGGGCATTGCGGTATTTATAGACCCATACGGATCCCTTTTCATTGATGATGCTGTCAGGCCGGTAATCGGCGAGCCGGCTTTCAAAGGCGCTGATATAAAACCAGGAGGGGTATGGTCGGATACTTCCGTCCGGCATCTCCCGCACCACGCCGCTGGTGAGATAAAGACCCGGATCATCGGCGGGTTTGCCATCGCGAAGCCAGTAAAGGATATAGGCATCGAACCCCGAAAAGGCGGTCGCATTCATCGACCGCAGCAGGAACACGGCCTGCGACTCTTCTTTGGAGAAGCCCGGCAACAAGGGCGTGGACTGTCGCGTCTGTTGAGACTTGTCATAGCCGTTCTCCCCGAGGATACAGGGCACCCCGGGCGCTGTTCTTTCGGTAAAAGCCTTCACCCGCGCCAGCCGCCAGCGCAGCGAGTCCTCCTCGGGGGTAATACCGTGCTTATAATTGGTGCAATAGTGATGATATTGGATCCCGCCTTTCCAGATAAAGGCGCCATCCTTGCGCAATGTGCTGCAAAGGAACCGGTACACTTTTACCCGGTTGGTGTCCAGTTCGATCATCCCGGAGGTTATCAGCGCACTCCCGCTGTCGGCGTTGACGATGCCGCAGCGTTTCCCCAACGCCCCCTCGGCTCCGTCGTAGTCGGCATTGCTCTGGGCAAAATAAGCCATCGGGTTGCAATACCGCTCTCCCGTCCAGGTCGCGTCTTCCTCATTGCCGTTCTCATAGAGCCGCATGGTGCCGCGCCCGGCCAGCCTTGGCGAATGATCGAGGGACAAAAGCGCGGTGTCCTGTTTCTGGTACCCAAACCAGGCGGCAAGATTCCACATCATGCCCGCATGCCGGGCATAGCTCATCGCGTCCTCCGGCTCCATACCCCATTGCGTCACCGGCCGTCCCTTCTTGTCCTTTTCGTCCTTTGTCATCCACAAAGGCAGTCCCTGCATCGTATACCATACCTGGTGATGGTTCTGCCTGACATTATCTTCCGGCCAGTAATAGTAGTCGTTGATGCCGCTGTTCCAAAAACCGAAATGCATCATATTGTATTGCACATCCGGCCAGGAACGGACCGTATCCCGGTCGAAGTCGACGGCAAAGGAATAGAGCCGCGAATAATAGAACGGCTTCAGCCATTTCGGATCGATGATCCCGCTGAAATCATTTACTCCCAAAAATTCCTTCATTGTTTTGTGCGAAAAGGGGGGATCGGAAGAAGACCGGGCAACCGGCGGAGGCGGCACGCTGTCCGTGCAGCCATAGAGGACCATCTCGGTGATGGCCGTCTTCGGACTGCTGAAACGGATCATCAGGTATCTCGAAGTATCATCCAGCGGGAATTTCCGCCAGCGACCGGATTCCAAAAGATCGATCGTGGTAAAAGCCGCTTTTGTTTTCCAATGGAGCATATCGCCGGCGTAGATCCAGACGCTGTCCCGGGAATTGCTGCGATCATAAAGGTAGGCGGCGTTGAGCCGGTAGCTGGTTTGAAGATCGACGACGATGCGGTTGCCCTTGCCCGGAGGGAAATAGATCGCCGCGTGCTCGGTCGGCTGAGGGTTTGTATGGGGCTGGTACCCCATATTTGACCCGGCGCCGGGATCCACAAGCCCGTTCTCGTCAAAAAGCCGGAACGGATCTCCATTGCCTTCGTCTGCATAGCCGTTGAGATCGTATACATTCTCTTTGTACACGATGATCTTCTTTGGAGCGGGACAGGCCGTTGTGGGTGCTATGCCGGGTGGACGGTCGTTGCACGACAGACTGGAAAATGCCAACAGCAGGGGAAAGATATACCGCTTGGAGATCATTATAGTTCTTTAGCAGGGTCCCAAAACATGTTTTTGAAATCAACCACTTTATCGCCCTTTATCTCGACGCCTTCCTTCTCCAGCAATTTCTTTCGCCATTCCCGATATTCACCGGTCAGCCGGCCGGTGCTATTAATGACACGCTGAAAGGGGATCGGGCGTTTCTTATCATCGGCCGTCCGCATTGCCCGGCCCACCATCCGCGGATTGGGAAGATCGAGGACTGCGGAAATCGCGCCGTAGGTGGTGACCCTTCCGCGGGGAATTTGCCGGACTACGTCATGGATGAGATCTGCGAGCGACCCCTCTTTCTTTCCTGACGGACTTACCGCGATAAGCCGCTCTTTCTTTTTTGCCATACCGAAAAGGTATTAATTTTCAGGCAAAAAATAAACCCCTGTAGAAACAGGGGTCGTAACCAAAACTAACTGCTTATGAGAAAATTGACTGCTTAAAAACTATGTAATAACCTAATTATTACAACCCAAAGGTACGCCCGTTGCGAATAATATCATGTTGCGACACTGTTAATATCCCAATAACGAAACGTTAAAATGAAACCACTCTGGATCACACTGACAATCATCATTCTATCGATACATGCGGACGCACGGCAGCAGGATACGATCGCTACGCGCATCAAATGGACATGGAAATTGCCCCAACCGGTTCGGACGGGATGGGAGAATTGTCCATATTCCAGCTGGAAGATATTTCGCATAAGAAGACTCGTGACGCAAGGCGATACCCTGTATACGATCCATGTGGCGCTGTACCAGTCGCTCGGACCCGATGACGCAGATATCGCCGAAGAAGACCGCTTGTATTTCTCCCCGACGGGGAAACTACGGAAGGTACAGAAACTATAAAACGATGGAACGCAGAATATATTCGACGCGATCTTCTATAGAGCAGAATGGAAGTACCACCGGCTCATAGCCCATATTCTGATACCATGCGTAGAGTGTTTCATAGGAAGCGATCGCTTCTTCGAAGGTCTGATCCCGTTCGCCGTCGTTGCGGTAGATTGCCTTCCAGGGAGGCGTAATGAATACGCGCCGGTTGAAGCGGCAGTTCTCCAGGGTCTCGCAGATCTGTCCGTAATAGTCCATATCCACCCTGGCGATCAGGCAGGCGCTGTCGAGGAAAGAACGATCGAAGAAGGTCAGCGTCGTGCTGTGGGCGAGCCGCCGGTAGTGCCCGAGGTCGGTCTCGAACAGTAACCTGGCAAATTCGGCCGGTTCCGGTCGTGGCGGCAACCCACGGTTCAACCGGTGCCGAATGATCGACCGGCCCGTTTCCTCAACGACCACGTATCCAAGGTCTCTTAGCACTTCTATAATGGTGGTCTTGCCACCACCGGGCCCGCCGGTGAGGACGATAAAATTATCCATATTTTTCGCGGTTTTTGTATTAGCTTGGGAGACATGCATCGCTCTATATTTAAAAAGCTCCACGCCGAAGGTCTTATCTCCGACGCTTCGCTGCAGCGAATGGAAGCCTTCGAGAACAACCGGCTTTTCTCCCTTTTCTGGGAACTACGGACCCTGCTCTATCTTGGAGTCCTGCTTTTGACCGGTGGCCTGGGCATCCTGGTCTATAAGAACATCGACACCATCGGCCACCAGGCCGTCCTCGGATTCATCGCGGCGGTGACGGTGGGTTGCTTTTTTTATTGCTGGCGGAAGAAGACGCCCTTCAATTGGGGCTATGTTCCCGCTCCCACCCCGTTCTTCGATTATGTTTTGCTATTGGGTTGTCTCAGCCTGCTGATCTTTCTCGGCTATTGTCAATACGCCTACGATGTGTTCGGCGACAATTACGGCCTGGCCACTTTCATTCCCATGGTGATCCTCTTCGCCACCGCCTACCTGTTTGATCACATCGGCGTGCTGAGCCTGGCGATCACCAATCTGGCGGCCTGGGCCGGCATCGCGATCACCCCCCTGACGATCCTCAAGGCCGGGAATTTCGGCGATCCGCATCTCATCTTTACCGGCCTCCTGCTGGGCGCCATCCTGGTCGCGGCCGGGAGAGGGACCGAATTGCGCCGGCTAAAGGCGCATTTCAGCCCGGTCTACTTCAATTTTGGCGGGCATCTCTTCTTCATCGCTGCACTGGCGCGCCTCTTCAAATTTGACAGGCTTTGGTTCCTCTGGTTCCTTGGGCTGGTGGGCGCCGCCTTCTTTTGCTACACCCAGGGGATGGCCCGCCGGAACTTTTACTTCGTGGTCGTCCTGATCCTCTATGCCTATATCGCGCTTTGCGGTGTGGTGATCCGGTTGATCGACCTGGTGAGCAGCGGTGCATTCGGGCTCCTTTTCCTCTATTTTATCGGATCGGCTATCGGGATCATCTTTCTGCTGATCCACATCAATCATAAACTGAAATCCCATGATCGCCTATAATCGTCAATCCCTCGATAATCTCGACCTGCAGCAACAGGCAAGGGAAGCTTTTGAGAAAGGCCTCATCACGCAGGGAGAATATGATCGCATCCGCGCGGCCTATCCTTATTCCTTCTATCTTCCCGACTTCTTTATCCGGTTGGGCCTCTTTGTTGTTACCGTTATTGCAGCAGTCGCCGTACTGGGATTATTCCTTCTTGGGGGTATGGAAGAACAGTCGCCGCTCATTTTGGGGAGTATCACCATCCTTGTCCTGGAACTTTTTATCAAACAACGAAAAATGAACGGTTCGGGTGTGGATAACGCGCTCTTATGGGTTGCCTTCGCACTTCTTTTGACCGGCATCAATTTTATTGCCACCACAAGGATCACTCCGGCTGAAGAAAGCGGGCTCGTTCTTGCCCTTACCGCTATTGCCATTGTGCGGTACGCCGATCATGGAATGACGCTCGTCGCCTATGGCGCTTTCCTCTGCCTCATCTTTTTTACCGTCGGCAATTGGGGATCCGTCGCCAGGGCGCTGCTGCCCTTCCTGGTGATGGGCCTTTCCATCGGATGTTATTTCCTTTTTACTGCGTTACATAAAAAGACTGCATTCCGCCATTACCGATCCTGCCTGTACCTTTTGCGCCTGACCACCCTTCTGAGCCTTTATGCGGCCGGAAACTATTATGTCGTCCGCGAACTGAACAAAATGATCTCGGGAAGCGACGGGCCGGTCTCACTCTCCTGGCTCTGGTGGTCACTCACCGCGATCATCCCCATCTTCTATATTGTAAAGGGATTGCAGAAGAAAGACATCCTGTGGTTATGGACGGGGATGGGACTCGTGGCCGCGTCGATCGTCACCGTCCGGTATTATCACCACCTGCTTCCGACGGAGATCGTTTTAGTCATTGGGGGGATCGCACTGATCGCCGGCGTGTATGCGTTAACGCGCTACTTGCGGACGCCAAGACACGGTTTCACTGCAGACGCTGCCGGCCAACCCCATCCGCTGGCCGATGGGCTGGTCGAAGGATTGATCATCGCCGAAAGCTTTAGAGAGGTTGCCGCCCAACCCGCCGATGGCGGTACGCATTTTGGCGGCGGAGACACCGGGGGCGGCGGGGCCGGCAGTCAGTATTAGCGACCGATACGCCCCCAAAAAAACCTAGCGACCATTGGCGCGGAGTACGGTAGCCACCTTCTTATCGTCGTCGTCGTAGGTCTTCTTGACGATGTAATGCCAGTTGCGCTCAGACACATCCACAAAGAATATCTCACCCTTTTGATGCGCCTTTACCGCATCCTGGAACTCCTTCGGCATCTGCTCTTCGCCAAAGAACCAGCCGGTATCGCCGTGGGTGGTGTTGCCGTCCATTGTATATTGATCTGAAAGCTGGTTCCAGTCGCCGCCCTTCGACGCCTTGTCCACGATGATCTTTTTCAGGCTGTCGATCTGCGTCTGCGACAGGCTTCCGCCATCCAAAAAGATATAGCTGGCCCGGTATTGAACCTTCTCGGTGCTTTCCAATACCTTATAAGTAACATATCCCACCGAGAAAACATCCCCCTGGTTTTGGCGCAGCAGCCGCTTGTCTATCAGCGAGCTATCCTTCAGGGAATTCAGGTTGAGAATGGCGGGCTTAAGCTTGGGATTGGCGTCCGCCCATTGCTGTGCCTGCTGTACGGTAGTGATCTTCGCGAATTGGTCATGTACCTCATTTTGTGCAAAAGCCGAAGAAGAAAAGAGCAAGAGAATGCCCAGGAAACTATTTTTCATATTGTTATTTTACCCGGTATGAAGTTAGCGATTTTTTTATCCTATACGCGCGTTTCGGCCCAAGTGTTGCCTGTCCGGGCGCCCCCAGCCCCTCCACCGCCATTTTTTAGCACATTTTACTAGATTTCAAGCAGATAATATTCTCTAAATTGACCCCTCAAAATCACGATCAATGAAAAGAATGATGGTCCTCTCAGCCCTGGTCCTCGCGGGCAATCTCGTATTCGCACAAACGCCCAACACGCTCACGAAGCAGGAGAAGAAGGAAGGTTGGAAACTGCTCTTCGACGGCAAATCCACCAAGGGCTGGCACACCTACCTGCGCGATACCGTCGGCTCGAAATGGCAGGTCCAGGATGGGGTGCTTGTCTTCGATCCCTCCAAGCCCCAGAATGGCGGCGGCGATATCGTCACCAATGGCGTATACGACAACTTCGAGCTGCAGCTCCAATGGCGCATCTCCAAAGGCGGCAACAGCGGGATCATCTTCGACGTTCAGGAAGATCCCAAATACAGCGCGACCTATCTCACCGGCCCGGAAATGCAGGTGCTGGACAATAAGGACGCCGACGACAACAAGAAGCAAAACCATCTCGCCGGCTGTCTCTACGACATGTCCGGCGATTCGACGGTATCCCACCCTAAGCCGCCCGGCGAATGGAACCAGGTGCGGCTGATCCAGGACAAGGGCCATCTTACCTTTTACCTCAATGGGATAAAGACCTTCGAAGGCCAGATCGGCAGCGAAGAATGGAACAACATGGTCGCTCACAGCAAATTTGCCAACAAGGCCTTTACCGACTTCGCCAAAGTCGCCAGGGGGCATATCGCGCTGCAACAGCACCCCGGTTCCAGCGGCTGGCGGAATATCAAGATCCGGCAGCTGTAGTTACAGAAGCCCCAACTTCTTCTTCACCAACGGAAGGATATCGGCCGAAGGCGGATAGACATGCAGTGTTTCCTTTTCGAAGACGAACGCAAAGCCGTTCTCTTTGGATACCTGCTGGATAGCGTCTTCGGCCTTTTTTTGTATGGGCTGCAGCAAGGCCGTTCTCTTTTGATTGAAGAGGGCGCCGGCCTCCTGGTCGTAGCCCTGCAGCTTGCCCAGCAGCTGAGCGAGGCTTTGCCGCTTGAGGTTCAGTTGAGCCAACGTATATTTCGCCGTATCCGAGGAGCTGAGGAAGCGGGCCTGCTCGGTATACTCGGCCTGGAAAGCTTCGAATTGCCGCTCGAGCTCGGCCTTGTACCGGGCCAGCGTACTGTCGGCCTTCTTCGTTTCGGGCATGGCGTCGATCACCTCAGACATACTCACACAACCGGTCTTGCCTTGCGCCGAAGAGCGCATGCTGAGCGTCAGAATGCTCCCGGTAAATAAAAGCAGAAAGGCAGTCTTGTTCATTTTGGAGGTTTTTCTAAATATACGAACCGATTCGTATATTAATTCCCCTCCGCTATGATTTAACAGTTCGTTGGGAAGGGGTCTTTATGACAACCGTGCGGGCTACCCGATCACCGATCCTTTGCCGATAGGGATCGGACGAGGCAATGATGATACCCACCCAAAACATCATGTCGATGATATCAAAAAGATGGCGGGCGATGGAAAGGCCGACACCCGCCTCATTAAAATCCTTTCGTCTTACCTGGATCCCCATTATCCGTTTACCGATCGTTTTCCCATCTATCCCCTCCTGAACTGGGATGAGTAAAAAATCAATGGCGAACATAGCCAGTGCGGGAAGCCCATCGACCTGTACCCCGCCGTCCACAGTGCGCTCGCCCCAGACAGATGCAAAGCCCGCAAAAACGATCCCTAAAGTAGCCAGATCGATCAACGCCGCACCCACCCTCGACCCGATCGAGGCCAGCTGAGGTTCAGTGTAAACATCAGATAATAGATCTTCCATAAACCCAATATAGCAAATTATTTCGCCATCTTACTCTCCAACTGCGAGATCGCCCCCGACCCAAGCCCCTTCTGAAACTCAGGCTGCGCGCTTAACCGCGCACGATCCTTGAACCCAAGGGAAATAGCCTTTTGGAGATCGGCTTCCGCAGCAGCGCCATGCCCCTCGCGGACATCGAGCACCGCCGAGAAATACCAGGCTTCGCTGTTGCCGGGATCGGCCATTTTGTACAGCTCGACAAAATGCCGGGCGGGATCGTTTCGCCCGGTACCGATCATCTGGTTGCTGATGGAATAAAAGGCAAGTGAAAGATAAGCGATCAGCCGCTGGTACATCCCTTTTTCGGGGCCGGCCGCCGCCGCGCCGGACTCCAGCTGCCGGATCGTCTGCTGCCAGTATTTGTTATCGCCCTGCTGGAACTCGTTCATGAACTCGGATTTGCGGGCCGCCTCCCGCGCAAAGGTCGCGTCCCGGGCCTGCTGCTGCCGCTTATATTTCGGGTCACTGTCAAGCACAGCCGCTTTCTGCCGGAAGCCGTCCGCTTCGGGCGTCAGTCCGTCGAGATAGCTTGCAGCCACCCGGCAGGCCTGTTCGGCCCGGATGTATTCGCCCGCACGGATCGCCATCTCCACCCTGCTTTTATCGGCCGCGACGATCCGGCGGATAAAGCCGGGATCCGGCGGCAGCACCCGGTCATGCATGGCCTCCAGCTGCCAGCCGGCAAAGGCCCGGTCCATCACGGTCAGCGGCGCCCAGTCGTGCTTGCCGTCGAATCCAATGAACCGATGACGCGTTTGCGTCTTGTCCAGTGCCGCGCTGATGGCCGCCAGATCGGTGAGGTTCATATCGCCCTCCCCTGCCAGCACGGTGAAGCTGAAGGGGAAATTATCGGCGGAGACTCCATCGGGCAGCCCCGCGCCACCGGCGATAACACCCCGGATTCCCGGGTGCTGGATCGCCACATAGCTGGCCACCTTGGCGCCGCCGGAGAAGCCGCAGACATACAGTCGACCCTCGTCGATCTTCAATCGCTGCCGGACATCGGCAAACAACCGACTCCAGATCCTCTCCGTCGTCGGCCAGTCATTCCCATTTTTCGAATTATTACTGCCCACCAGGATGAACCCATAAGCTTCTGCAAGCGTTCTATACTTGGTCAACGGCAATGAGCCCTCCCCGTGCGAGTCGAAGAAAAAGACAACAGGCATCGCCTTCGCGTCGCCTTTTTGCGGGATATAAAGGGCGTAGCTCTGGCTGGCGTCGGCCTGGCAAACCACCGGGTTCACCAGCTTTCCCGGCGCTGGATGAAGGGGCTGCCCAGGCGTCAGACCTTGCCCCTGCCGCGCATTCGAGGAAATATACAAGGCCAGCAGCGACAGCAATATCGTTGTCCGTTTCATAGCCTAAAATTATTACTTTGCAGATATTAAAATCAACAGCAATGGCAACAAATTCAACATCGGCGCCGGTAACGGCGCTGTTCCTGGACATCGGTGGCGTTATGCTCACTAACGGCTGGGACCGGCGTTCGCGCGAAGCCGCGGCAAAGAAATTCGGACTGGACCTCGACGAACTGAATGACCGGCATCGCATGACCTTCGACACCTACGAAGCCGGCAAGCTAAGCCTCGATGAATACCTGAGGCGAACGGTGTTTTGCCAGGAACAACCCTTTACCATGGATGACTTCAAAGCATTCATGTACGATCAGTCCAAAGCCTACCCGGAAATGATCGACCTGGTAAAGGCCCTGAAAGCCCGGTATGGCCTGAAAGTCGCCGTCGTGAATAACGAAGGCCGGGAACTTAACGAACACCGGATCAAAGCCTTTGGCCTCGGCGATTTCGTGGACTTCTTCATATCCTCCTGTTTCGTTCATTTTCGCAAACCGGATGCGGATATCTGGAAGGTCGCGTTGGATATCGCGCAGATACCAAAGGAAGAAGTGGTGTATATCGACGACCGGCCCATGTTCGTGCAGGTGGCCCAGGGACTCGGTCTCCGGGGCATCGTCCACAACTACAAGAACGTGGGCCAGACCCGCGATGCACTCGCGGCCATGGGGCTGACGCTGAACTAAGGAGCAGAAATGTTGCTGAAACGGGGGCTATGGCTTAGGAAAGGCCGGCATCTCCCTATGATGCGAACGGCTGGTCGATCGACGGACTCGGCTGCGAGAACCAGCGCGGCCCGTCCTCCGTCATATAGGCACAGTCCTCCAGCCGCATCCCGAATTCCCCATAAATAGCAACCATCGGCTCGACGCTGAAGCACATCCCCGGTTGCAAAGGAGTCTTGTTGCCCATGACCATATTCCCCCATTCGTGGATGTCCATGCCGATGCCGTGACCCGTCCGGTGCGGCAGACCGGGGATCTTATAGCCGGGGCCGAACCCTGCGTCGGTAATGACTTTACGCGCCGCCAGATCGACGTTCTCGCAGGGTGCTCCGACCTTCGCCGCGGCGAACCCCGCGGCCTGGGCCCGTTTTTCCAGCTCCCAGATCTCCCGCTGGCGTTTGGTCGGTTCGGCGCCAAAGACGATACACCGGCTGATATCCGAACAATAACCCTGGACCTTGCACCCATCGTCCATCAGGACGACATCCCCCTTTTGCAGGTGCTGGGTCTGGATGCTGCCATGCGGGAATGCCGAGGCCTGGCCAAAGTTCGCGCTGAGACCACCCCGGACACCCAGCCGCGAAAACGCGTTCTCCGCCGTCGAGGAGAAATCCGCCGGCGTCATGCCCTCGTGCAACAGGGCGATACAAGCCTTATAGGCGGCGACGGTGATATCATTGGCCTTTTGCATCAGCGCCAGCTCGGCAGGGGACTTGATCATCCGGCAGGTTGCCGTTACCGGGTCGGCGCTGACGTAAGTAAGCTGCGGCGCCTCCTTTCTGAGGCCGTCAAAGATGAAAAATCGTACCCGCTCCTCGACGCCTACCGTCCCGGTACGGATGCCAAAATCTTTTAATATTCCCGCCATTACCTTATAGGGGCTCTCATGCTCCTCCCATACCCGGACCTCGGTGCCGATCGTGATCAGCTCCCGTAGCCGCTCGGCCTCGAATGCGGGGCAGACATATTTCACGTCGCCATGCGCGGGAAGGATCGCGACCATCGGCCGCTCGCTGGCCCCCCAGCCCATCCCGGTAAAATAGACCATGGAAGTACCCGAATCCAGCAGGATCGCGTCGATCTTGTTCTCTCCCATCAGCCGCTGGGCCTTTTGGATCCTGCCCTTCCGTTCCTCGAGCGTGATAGCAACTACGTCCCCGGTCATGGGTTGCAAGGCCTCGAGCACCGCCTGCCGATGGGCAAAACCGGCCGGCCCCAAAGCACCTGCCGGCCCATCCGATGCGGCTTCGAGCCCGGCTACCGGCAGTCCGGATAACAATACCCCGCCCAGGGAACTCCCGGCGGAAAGACGAAGAAAATCGCGACGCTTTATTGACATATTAACAAGGGTTTGGGATGGAAGGTAATGATTTGTACTCTTTTCTTCGCATATTTAAAGTATGATAAAGAACCTCCTGACCGTCGCCTTCCGCAATTTCAAGCGGGACAGTTGGTACAGCCTGTTGAATATCCTCGGCCTGACCATCGGCATTACTTTCAGCCTCTTCCTCATCTTCTATGTCAAGGACGAGCTCAGCTATGACAAGTACAACGAAAAGGCCGACCGCATCTTCCGCATCAGCAGCAATATCAAGGAGGCGGATAAGGACACGATGCGCTGGGTCTCCACCCAGTTCCCGCTGGCCCCCACGCTGAAGAAGGATTATCCCGAAGTAGAAGAGGCGGTGCGATTCGTAGGCGAGGACAGGAAGATGTACCGGCGGGGTGAGCAACGCATCTACGAGGACAAGATCTTTTATACGGATAGCAATGTCTTCAAGGTCTTTACGTATCCGATGCTGCAGGGTAACCCGAACACCGCCCTGACGGAACCCAGGAGCCTGGTACTCACCGAATCCGTCGCGGAGAAATTCTTTGGGAAGAGCAACAACGTCGTCGGTCAGACGCTGGAGGACGCCAAAGGCGAGATATTCAAGGTCACGGGAGTGATAAAGGATGTTCCCTATAACTCCCATTTCCGGTTCAACATGCTGATCTCGAGGACCACGCTCCCCAAGACGGGCCAGTTCGACGACAACTCCGGTTGGGGCTCATTCAATTATTTCGCCTATGTGCTCGTAAAACCCAACACCGATCCTGCCGCCTTTCAGAAGAAGTTGATCCCCATGTACGACAAATACATGGCGCCCATCTTCGCGAAATTCAATGTCACCATGCGTTATGTGGTGCAGCCGATCCTCACCATCCATCTGCACTCCAAAATGGCAGGTGAACCCGAGGAGCAAGGCAGCATGAACTATATCTACATCTTCTCGGCCGTTGCCTTCTTCATGCTGATCATCGCCTGTATCAACTACATGAACCTGACGACGGCCCGGTCCGCGCGGCGGGCCAAAGAGATCGGCATCCGTAAAGTAACAGGCAGCACCCAACCGCAGCTGATGGCGCAGTTCCTGCTCGAGTCGACGCTCACTGCCCTCCTCGCACTCCTGCTGAGCATCGGGTTGGTCGCCCTCTTGTTGCCGGTGTTCAATACCCTCGCGGGCAAGAATTTCTCCTTCGGCTTGCTGATGGAGCCGGGCACTTTCCTGATCCTGTTGCTGATCGTCCTTTTCGTCGGATTCGTCGGCGGCAGCTACCCGGCCCTTTATCTCTCGAAATTCGACCCCATCCATATCCTGAAAGGCAGTCTCTCGAAAGGGTCCAGTAACGTAGGACTCCGTCGGGTATTAGTGGTCACCCAGTTCTCCATCGCGATGATCATGCTTATCTGTACGCTGATCGTCTATTCGCAGCTGAACTATATCCGGCACCGGGACCTGGGTTTCGACCAGAATGAAGTGGTTACGGTACCGGTGAACACCAACCGTGACGCCCGAAGCCAGATCATCGCCTTCACCGACGCAATCCGGAAGGACCCGCATATCAAGGCGGTCAGCACGGCGGAAGCCGTTCCCGGCCAGGGCATCAGCTTCAATCTCTTCTCCGTACAAACGGATAAAGGATATATCGACCAAGGGGTCAACATTTATGCCGTGGACGAACATTATTTCAAAACACTGGGCATGCAGATAAAGACCGGCCGTGGATTCACCGGCCTGGGAGACACCCTGCACAGCATCGTCGTCAACGAGAATATGGTGGAGTACTTCAAATGGAAGGACCCCATCGGCAAACGGGTGAAGTTCCCCGGCGACACGAGTGGCCGGTTCCTTGAAGTAGTGGGTGTCGTCAGGGATTTCAACCAACAGAGCCTCTACAACAAGATCGCGCCGCTGATCCTCGTCTACCGGCCGAACAACTATAATATTCAACTGAAGCTGGACGCCGGGGACGTCCAGTCCGCCCTCGCCGGCGTGCAAAAGACCTGGCGCGCCAATTTCACCGATCTGCCGTTTGATTACAACTTTCTCGATAAATCGCTGAACTCCCAGTACGAAGCCGAGCAGAAGCGGGGCAAGCTGTTCACGACCTTTTCCGTGATCACCGTGTTGATCACCTGTCTTGGCCTCCTGGGACTCATCGCCTTTACCACACAGCAACGACAGAAAGAGATCTCGATGCGCAAGATCATGGGAGCCGGTCTGTCTCAACTCATCACCCTGATCACCCGGAATTTCGTGGCGCTGGTGGGTATTTCCTGTATCATCGCCTTTCCCGTAGCCTACCTGTTCATGGATAAATGGCTGGGATTATTCCAATACAAAATGGGTTTCTCGCCGCTGCCATATCTGCTTGCGGCGATGACAGTGCTGTTGATCACCTTCCTGACGGTGTTGTATCATACGCTGCGGGCAGCGCTGGCCAATCCGTCCCAAAGCCTACGAGCCGAATAATTTTTGAAAATCGCCATAGGGAGTGAGGCCTTTCGCAAAGCCGAAACTCCCTTTCCGCCGGATCTCATCCGCCGCCTGCCAGAAGGGTCCATAAGCGGCGCGGGCAAGCGCGGACCCCAGGCTCACCCTTCTGACGCCCAGCGCCGCCAGCTGTTCTAGGGTGAAGTCACCCTTTCCAAGCCCCATCACGACATTGACGGGTCTGGGCGCTACGGCGCGTACCACCGCGCTGATCTGCTCCGCCGTCGTCAATCCCGGCGCAAAGAGAATATCCGCGCCCGCTTCCGCAAAGGCCTGCAGCCGGCGAATGGTGTCGTCAAGATCGGGCCTGCCGTGGAGGAAGTTCTCCGCCCTGGCGGCCAGTGCAAAGGGAAAGGAAAGTTGACGCGCGGCCCTGACCGCCGCCTGCACCCGGCGAACCGCCAGGTCAAAGGGATAGATCGGCGCCGCGGGATCTTCGCTGGCGTCTTCAATAGATCCTCCTACCAGCCCGGCGGCAGCAGCCAGCCGGATCGTCTCGGCACAAATCTCCGGCTCATCGCCATATCCATTTTCGAGATCGCCGGCCACCGGCAGATGCGTCGCCCCGACGATGATCCGGGCATTGGCAAGATTCTCCTCACGGGTAACGGCGCCGGTGCCGTCGGGCTTTGCCAGCGAAAAAGCAAGTCCCGCGCTGGTCGTGGCCAGCGCCTCGAATCCCAGATGGGTCAGAATACGCGTCGAACCCGCATCCCAGGGATTGGGGATCGCAAAGATACCGGGTGCTTCGTGAAGGGCTTTCAACCGCTCGGCCTTTTCGCCTTGTGTAGGATTCATGGTTATTTTTTTCTTTCGTAGATGCCCCTGGCCTTGATGACCAGGTTGATATATTCCTTGTCGATATAATTATTGCCTGCAAAGGTCTTTCGGGTCATTCGTTCGAGATCCAGCCAGCTCGTCGCTCCCGAGTACTCGGAATTTTTCAGCTTCATCCCAAAAAGCGCGATACAGGCGGCCTTCCGCAATTGCACATCGACCCGGTCGAAAGGGACCGGGCTGTTGGGACAGTCAAAGGTAACTGTTCTCACCGCGTTTTTTCCGGGGAGCCGATAGTCAATGTTTATCTTCGCGATGTTCTCGATAGCAATGGAATCCTTCCGGGGAACCAGCTCGAACAAGGCGGTCATCGCATGAGCGCTGCTGATAGTGCTCCCGTCCAGCCGCAGCGCTGTATCCGCAAGCAGATCCCGCTTGTTGTCATAGCCGATCAACCGGTAGCTGCTGACCAGCGTGGAATCGAAGCCGGCGCTGATCGATACGCTGTCGGCGACGCACAGCAGATTTTCGTTGAGCTCTTTTAACAATACCTTTTCCCCTCCCTGTACGTCCTCGATGCACTCGAAAGTTCCTTTTCCGCCTTTGGCCAGGGCAGGCAGCTCCACATTGTCGCTGTCCTTCATACCGACGCCGATGCAGGAAAAGCTGACCCCACCCTCGCTTTCTTCTTCGACCAGCTGCTGCAGGTTTTCGGCGGCGGTCTTGTCGGCACAGACATCCCCATCGGTGATCAGGATCACCCGGTTGACGCCATTCCGGATATACTGCTGGTGAGCAATGCGATAAGCCAGCTGCAACGCCGCATCCCCTGGAGATTCGCCATCGGCATGCAATTCTTCAATGGCCCGGATGATATCGCCTTTCTTCGACCCGGGGATCCCCGCCAGTACGCTCACGTTGGCGCCGTACTGCACGAAAGACACGGTGTCGATATCCCGCAGATTCCTTACCAGCAACCGCATGCCGGCCTTTATCAGCGGCAGCTTGTTGGGCATATCCATCGAACCCGAGGCATCGATGGTGAAAATGAGGTGAGTGGGTGGCATCTGCCGCACATCCCCCCGTTTCGCGCTGACGTTGACGAACAGCAGCCGGTGGTTCTTGTTCCAGGGACAGGACACCAGTTCGGAACTGCAATGGAACAGTTCGGCGGGAAGGGGCTCTTCATAAAAGAAATTGAAATAGCCTATCATCTCTTCGATCTTTACCGCCTCCGCCGGAACGGTCGTCCCCATATCGAGGAACCGCCGGACATTACAGAAGGAGATACCGTCCGGGTTGCCCATAAAGGCCATCGGGGTCTGGCTTTCGAGAAAGGGATTCTCGACGACGCCAAAGCTTTTGTCCCCTGCATGCTCCGGATAAGGATCGCAATTCCGCCAGGAGATCAGCGAGGAGACCCGGGGCCGGTGCGGCGCCGAAGGCGGGATGAGCCTCTTGAGGGTCACCTTCAGAAAATCGGTCGACTTGATGGCCGTGGTGTACTGTTCGTAGCCGTTATAGGCAAAAGTGAGGGAATCGTCATCCTTCTTCGAAACGATCTCGAAGTCGCCATACCGCCCGGTCTGATAGATCAGGCCGGTGGACCGCACAATTATCGCAACCCGCTGAAGTTTGTCGCCATGAAGGTCCTTGACCTCCCCGGTAAAATAGTATTGGGCAGATAATGGAGAGTACGCAGTAATAAGCAGCAGCAATATTGATCCAATCCCTTTCACGAGTGCAGTTTGCCGCGTTAAATTACGCATTTTTTGTATAATACGGCGGGCAAGGGATCACTCGGACGGTAGCATTAGCAGGCGCCAGGCGGTGCAGAGTTTCATTCGCTTCGCAAACTGTTAACCGGATTGGCCATCGCCGCTCGCACCGCCTGGTAGCTCACTGTCAGCATCGCAACAACCGCAACCGCCCCGCCCGCCCCGGCAAAGATCCACGCCGAAAGCGGGATGCGGTAAGCAAAGTCATGCAACCAGCTGTTCATAAAAAACCATGCCACCGGCGCGGCGATCAAAAAGGCCAGGCCCACGAGTCCAAGGAAATCAACAGAGAAAAGAGTTATGATCTGCGGGAGGCTTGCACCCAGCACTTTCCGGATACCGATCTCCCGGGTGCGCTGTTCGGCCGCAAAAAGCACCAGTCCCAGCAGCCCCAGGCAGGAGATGACGATCGCCAGCGTCGCGAACAGCACCGAAAGCTTGGAGATAATCAGCTCACTATTATACATCTTCTGATATTCTTCGTCGACGAACTGATAGGCAAAGGCAAGATTGGGGTTCATCTGCTTGTATACTGCGGCCAGGCTGGCCAGCGCCTGCTTTGTCTGACCCGGCCTCGTCCTGACCATGACGACGCCGAAATCCAGGTCCTCCTTGACATCGAGGATCACCGGCTTGATAGGCTCCCGCAGGCTGCGGGTGTGATAATCCCTGACGATCCCCACGATATGGCCCTTCTTATTCCAGGCAGAGATGGACTTGCCGATGGGGTCCTTCATCCCCATTTCTTTCACCGCCTCCTCATTGACGATAAAGGCGTCGCTCGAGTCGGTGGGGTTCAGCCGGGAAAAATCCCGGCCCTTGACGACGGACAGGCGCATCAGCGAGATAAAGTCGTATCCCACCGAAGCCGGTACAAAGGCCACTTTTGCATCCTTGGACTTCCCTTCCCATTCAATCGGGTCCGTTACGTCGAAGTTCATCGAATGAGGCGTCTCCGAGCTGCGGTCGACCATTGCGATACCCGGCATCGTGGAAGCCTGTTGCCGGAATAACCGGTAACCGGCCGCGGTCGAGAGGGCGCCTTCCACCCGGATATAAACGAGGTTCTCCCGGTTATATCCAAGGTCGCTATGCTGCACATAGTCGGTCTGACGCGTGATCACGATGGTTGCGATCAGCAGCACAGTCGACAGGACGAACTGGAACACCGTCAGTCCCTTCCGGACGACGACGGACGCACGCGTGAAGGTGAGTACGCCTTTCAGCACCCGCACCGGCCGCAGAGAGGAAAGATATAGCGCCGGATAGCTTCCGGCAACGAGACCGGTTGCCGCTACAACGGCCAGCAGGGATAGCCAGTACCCCGTGCCGGAGACCGGCAGTCGGATATCCTTTCCCGTGAATTGATTGAAGGCCGGCAGAAGAAGGGCAACAAATCCTACCGATAGCGCCGTCGCCAGCAAAGCAAATAGCAGGGACTCGCCAAAGAACTGGCCGATCAGCTGCAACCGCGAGGAACCCACTACCTTTCGCAACCCGACCTCCTTTGCCCGCTTCACCGATCGTGCAGTGGCCAGGTTCATAAAATTGATGCAGGCGATCAGCAGGATGAATACAGCGACGCCGCTGAAAATGCGGACATATTCGATCCGGCCCGTCGCGGGACGGCCATTGGAAAAGACATTGTAGAGGTACTGATCGCTCACCTTCTGCAATCCAAGCCGGACCGTTACACCCTTGATGGGCCCCATCGCCGTCAGCAGATACCGGGTCATCAGCTCCTCCGTCTTTTTCCGGTCGGCGCCCGGTGCAAGCTGTACATAGGTAATAAAGCTATTCTCCGCCCAGTTCACTATCCCCTTTCGCTGTGCCTCCCAATTGTTCAAAAAATCGAAATGCAGGGAGCTGTTTGCCGGGAGATCTTCGAAAACGCCCGATACGGTGAAATCCGTTTGGTTCTGAAAATGGATCGTCCTGCCCATCGCCGCATGGGGACTGCCAAAAAGCGCGACCGCGCTGTGCCGGGAAAGTGCGATCCCCTTCATATCACGCAGGATGGTCGTGGCATTCCCTTCGACTATCGGATAAGGGAACATTTTGAAGAAGTCCTCTCCCGCCCTGGCGCCATCCTGCTTTATCGTCTTATCCCCAACCTGCAGGGTCTCCGGAAACCCCCAGGGCAGTTCATAACCCGTCTTATAATAAGCGATCCGCCCGATCCCCGGAACGGAGCTTCTCATCCCTTCGATATACGGCACCGGCACGTTCTTCTCAAAATGCATCGGGGTCGCATAAGTTCCGCCGGTAGTCCCGTCGCCCGTGTAGGATTCGTATACGACGTACAGGTCCCTGCCCGCCGGCCCGAGATCGTCGACACTCCTTTCATCTCTTACCCATAAAAAGATCAGGATGCAGACGGTCATCCCAAGCGCCAGACCCAATACGTTGATTCCGGCATAAATGCGATGACGGACCATGTTCCGCCAGGCGATGAGAAAATAATTTTTGAGCATAGTATATAGTTTTGGCAGGCCAATGGAAGGATCGCTATTCGGTTCGCAAACTTTCAACCGGATTTGCCGTCGCCGCCCTGAAGGCCTGGTAACTGATGGTGACGATCGTGATCCCGAAGGCCGCAAGCGCCGTCAGGACAAACACATCATAGCGGATGTCAACCCGGTAGGCAAAACCCTCCAGCCATTTATGCATCGCCAGCCAGGCGATAGGAAAAGCGATGGCGATGGCCACGCCCACCAACACCAGGAATTCCCGGCTCAGCAAATAAGCCACCTGGGCCACCGATGCGCCGATCACTTTACGGATGCCGATCTCTTTCTTTCGCTTTTGCGCAGTGAACGCGGCGAGGCCAAATAGTCCGAGACAAGAGATCAGAACGGCCAGGCCCGCAAAACAACGGGCCAGGACCCCAACCCTGATCTCCGAAGCATAGAGATGGCGATATTCCTCATCCAGGTATTTGTATTCGAAGGTCATCCCGGGGTTGAACCGGTCGTAAGCCGTCTTTACCGCCGCGATGGTGGCAGGCTCGCTCCCCTTCCGCAGCCTTACAAGCACCTGGTCACCCGCCGGGTAACTCTTGAATATCACGGGCTTCACGCCCTGGTAAATAGATTCGAAGTTGAAGTCTTTGGCGATCCCGACGATCTCGCGCTTCTCGCCCAATGCGGTCACGGTCTTGCCGACAGGATCTTTCAGACCCATCATCCGGATCGCGGTCTCATTGAGGATGATCTCGTGGTTGGCATTGGGATTCTGAGAGAAATAGCGGCCTTCCTTTAGTTGGATCCCCATTGTTTCGAGAAAATTATAGCCCACTTCCAGGTTTCCGAATTCCATTTTATATTGATCGGCGGTCCTGCCCGGCCATTCCATGCCATAGAACGAGCCATGGTCTCCCAACAGGTTGTGAAACTCGCCTGCGGCATTGAGGACGCCGGGAATATTGTTCAACTGCTTTATAAAGGAAGAGGCGGAGGCAATGTTGGCGGAGTCGAATTTGAGGGGGATACCGAACTGGATGATCTGCTCGCGGTTATAACCCGTGTCGCGGGATTCGATATAATCGATCTGCCGGTAGATGATAAGGACGCTGGCTATAAATACAACGGAGAGCGTGAATTGAAAAACGACCAATCCCTTTCTCGCCCATAATTCCCCCAGCGACGTAGGCAGCGTCCCCTTCAGCACTGCCACCGGCCGGAAGGCGGAAAGATAAAAAGCAGGATAACTGCCCGATATAAGCCCGGTGAGCACTGTCATGGCCAGAATGGCGATGACCACGGGCGCTGCAAAAGACAGTTGCAGTTGCTTCCCTGTGATGTCGTTGAAGACGGGCAGCAACAGTTTTGAAAGGAAAAGGGCTGCGCCAAGAGAGAGAAAGCTCACCAGCAGCGATTCCCCGAGATATTGAATGATCAATGAGAGCCGGCCCGCGCCTACGACCTTCTTGATACCCACCTCTTTGGCCCGATGGGCGGCTCTTGCCGTCGACAGGTTCATGAAATTGATGCAGGCGATGAGGAGGATAAAGGCAGCGATGATGATGAACAGCCGGACATAAGTGATCCGTCCCCCGCTCTGGACACCATTCTCATAGTCGTTATACAGGTACCGGTCGCTGAATTTCGCCAGGAACAATTGATCCGCCTGCCCTTTGGCCACTTTTTGCTGGACGAAGGCAGCGATCTGTTTGTCGAGACCAGCGAGGCTGACTCCGGGCCTGGCCAGTACGAAGGTATGCGGATCGGCATTGGTCCATTGCTGCAGCCAGTCCTTCTTCTCCAGCACAAGCGCATAATTGAACAAAAGATCGAACTTCTCGGTCGCATTGGCGGGGTTGGGTTGAAAGACGCCGATGACGGCGAAGTCTCCCGAAAGATCGAGCTGGTCATAGTGGATCGTCTTCCCGATAATGTCCTTTGTCGCCCCAAAGAGCGCCCGGGCGAATGGCTCGGAGATCGCTACCCCTTTTTTATCAGCGAATAATTGCCGCCGGTCGCCCTGCAGGAAAGGGCAGGCGAACACGCCGAAGTAATTGCTATCGATGTATTGCGGTCGCGCTGTCAGCTTTTTATCGTCGACGCCGGCCACTCCGCCGGGGTTGAACCAGGAGGGAGGCAGGACCTCCGTTGCATTCTCCAGTGACGGTAGTTCCTTTTTCAGCGCTGCCGCCAGTATCCCCGGTGTCCCTCTTCCCACCATGATCCCACTCTCCGTCTTATGCCGGGTCATCACCTGGTAAAGCCGCGCATCGTTCGGATTATAATGCTCCATGCCGAGCTCATCGGCAACCCACAAGCCGATGAGCAGCGTACAGGCCAGACCGACAGAAAGGCCCAGAATATTGATCAGGCTGAACGACCGGTCCTTCAGCAGGTTCCTCCAGGCGATCTTCAGGTAATTTTTTAGCATACGGAAACGGCTGCCACTATAATGCCCGTTTTCCAGCCGGCTGAATACCAATTCATTGAACTACACCCCGGGGTCATTGCTGTCCGGTATCGATACAACCGGTGTCCGCATTGCCGGGTTGAACCAATTGAACATCGCCACCGCGATGACGATCACCCCGTATGCCGACAGCTGCACGGCATCGATTCTTTCCCCAAAGACGGTCAGCGCGAGGATAAAGCTTAGCACAGGATTGATATACAGCAGGATGCCAACGGTCGAAGATCGCAGCCCTTTCAATGCATAAAGGTTCAGCCAAAGCGGGAGGATGGTGAGGCAGACGGCGATGACGGTGATCAGGATATAAAACCGGATCTCCGTTGGAACGGGACCATGCGCCGCGGGATAGAAAGGCAACAACAGCAGTGCGGCGAAAAGCACCTGCCCGCTGAGCAGCAGGAACCGGTCGGCGCCATGGTCCCTCCGCTGGCTCACCAGATAGATGGCGTAGGAGAAAGCGATGACCAGGCTATACAGCAGGTCGCTGAGATGATGAAAGGCCAGGATGCCGCAACCGGCGCCGCTGAGCAGTACGGCGACCCATTGTCCCCGCGTCAGGTGCTCTTTGAGGATCAACCACGCCAGTACCGTCGTCAGCACGGGGCAGACGATGTAGGCGAAGGCCGCAGCCTTGATGCTTACCTGGTTGGTGACATAGATAAAAAAGTACCAGTTGGCGGTGAGAAAGAGGCCTCCCCCAAAAAGCTGGAACAGCAGACCCTTCTTTTGCACCGGCGACAGGGCGGCAAAATGCCGCCGCTGCTCCCTCCACGTCTTCCGGCGCAAAAGCCAGCTCACAAGGAACAACAGTGCGGCGCTGAAAAACACCCGATAGAACAGGATGTCCAGCGAAGGATAGCCGGAAAGCGGCTTCAATACCAGGCTAAAGAATCCCCAAACGGTAAAGGCAGCTATGGCTGCCAGATAGTAGGACGTGTTTTTCATTGATTTATGAAACGAATAAATATTTTACATATATGTTTCTCTTTACACGATCTTTCTATTATCTTACCGACAAATTCAATACCTCATGCCAAACCTCTACCCTGGCATTAAACCCGTAGTTGGTAATGGAACACCGTGTGTCCTCCTGTTGATGAGCTTTTTCCTTCCCTTCTTTTTATTTGCACAACCCGTTATCACCGACTTCAGCCCGCATTCCGGACCCGTTGGTTCGACCGTGACCATTACCGGTACGAACTTCAGCCCCACCGCGTCTGCGGATATCGTCTTTTTCGGATCGGTGAAAGCAAACGTCACGGCCGCCACAGCCACCTCGCTCACCGTTACGGTTCCCACCGGCGCCAGCTATCAGCCGCTGACGGTAACCACCGGCGGGCTGACGGCTTTTGCGGCACAGCCCTTTATCACCACCTTCAGTGATCCCGGTCAATTCACTCCCGACGCTTTTTCCACGCGCAACGACATTCCTACCAACATGACCCCGATGAGCGTTTTCAGCACGGATATCGACGGGGACGGAAAGCCGGATATCGTCGTTGCTACCGGCGATGGCAATAGTATGGATATTTATCTGAACACAAGCACTCCCCAAAATATCTCTTTTACCCAGGCCGTCAGTGATCAGCTCCCGCCGAGCTGGTACCCGACAGCGATCACCGCCGGCGATCTCGACGGAGATGGCAAACCGGAGATCGTCGTCGCCTGCTATCAATCCCCGAAATTAGCCATCTTTCGGAACACCAGTACGCCCGGCAATGTCTCCGTTGTCGCGCCGGCCACCTACCAGACCATCGGCAACTACACGCTCAGCCTCACCATCGCGGATTGCAACGGCGACGGGAAACCGGAGATCGTCGTGGCCAGCGCCGCATCCAATTATGTCTCGCTCTTTCCCAACAACAGCACCATCGGCAACATAAGCATGGGAACCCGCATGGATCTGCATCTGCCGGCGGGCACCACACCCAACACGGTCATCGCATCGGACCTCGATGGCGACGGCAAGCCCGACCTGGCTTCGGTGAACAGTACCGCCAATACCGTGTCTGTCTTCCGCAATACGGGCCTCGTCGGCGGCACGCTGTCCTTCGCGGCCAACGTCGATTTCTCTGTTGGCGGCGGGGCGAACGACCTGGCCGTCGGCGATCTCGACGGGGACGGCAAGCCGGACCTCGCCGTCGTCAACAACAGCGACGCCACCATCACCCTGCTGCAGAATGCCTGTACGCCTGGCAACATCAACTTTATCCGCGGAACCGATGTTCCGACGGGCACGATGAACCCCGGCAGCCCCCAGGCCTTGCGGCTAGGGGACTTCGATGGCGATGGCAAACCCGACATCGCGAGCGTCAACCAACTCGACCAATCCGTTTCGGTGCATCGCAATATCAGCACGGCCGGCGCTCCCGCCATCGACGTCAACGTCGACTATGCCGTGGGCAACCTGCCCTGGGGCCTGGCGATCGCCGATTACGACGGCGATGGATTACCGGACCTGGCGATCATCAACAACACCTCGAACACCATCAGTGTATTGCGGAATAAATCGTCGGTCGAAGCAAGCATCACTTCCTTTACGCCTACCTCGGGATCCGGCGGGACCGTGGTGTCCATCACCGGCGCCAACCTGAACGGAGCCACCGCCGTCAGCTTCGGCGGAGTCGCCGCCAGTTCATTCACGGTCAATTCGGCGACCAGCATTACGGCTACTGTCGGCGGCGGAGCTACGGGCGTGGTCACCGTTCTGACCCCTGCGGGTTCGGCCAGCCTTGGCACCTTTACCTATGGCGCGCCGACGTTATCGATCACCAACTTCAACCCCGCTTCCGGCGGCCCCGGCACCGTCGTCACGATCGACGGCTCGAATTTCACAGGGACGACCAATGTCAGTTTTGGCCCATCACCGGCCGCCTCCTTCACCGTCGTCTCGGATAACCAGATCACGGCCGTCGTCGGCAACGGCAGCACCGGCGTTATCAGCGTCGCCGCCGGAACCAACAGCGGCCAGTCCACGACGAGCTTTACCTATACTCCCCCGGCCATCAGCATCACCTCCTTCAGCCCTGCATCGGGTCCCAGGGGAACGCCGGTAGTGATCAAAGGTCATGGATTCCTCAATGCAGACAGCGTCTATTTCGGCAATGTATCCGCCTCCCGGATCACCATCAGCGGGGATACTTCCATCACCGCCTATGTGGACAGCGGCGCCACGGGGAGTGTCGTCGTTGTCGGTTCGAGCGGCATGGATTCCAAATCGGGCTTTACCTATATCGACAATTCCCCACCGCCACCGCCGCCGCCATCCACGATCATCTCGATCACATCCTTTAGCCCGGCAAGCGGAAAGACGGGCGATACCGTGCATATCCGCGGAACCAACCTCAGTACGACCAACACCGTCACGCTGGGCGGAACGAATGCCCAGTTCCAGGCGCTCTCCGACACCACGCTGATCGCCATTGTCGGCCCGGGTTCTACCGGCGCCGTAATGGTCGCCAACAATACCAATGCCGATTCGCTGCTCCTCTTCACGTTCCTATATGACACGACAAAGCAGAGCGCTCCGGGGGCGTTCCAGTTGATCCAGTTCAGTGGGTCGTTATCGGGAAGCAATGATCCCAGGCTCCAGTGGCAGGTGAAGAATGACGCAGGTATTTCGTACTATGCCGTGGAACGCAGCAGCGACAGCAACTTGTTCAACGTCGTCGTCGTCGGCACGGTCAAGTCGACGCGGAGCAACGGGGTCAGCCATACCTATACTTATACGGATTCCGATGCAGTCATCGGCACCAATTGGTACCGCCTGAAGATGCAGGATACGACTGCATCCTATAGTTATAGTAAGAAGATAAGGGTCCAGCCTGCGAGCCAGGACATGCCGGTCTATCCCAACCCGGTGAAATACGGGTTCTTTTATCTCGATGTCCCGGATGTCAACGACGCCTCCCAGATCCAGCTGGTCGATATGGCCGGGAAGGTGCTCCAGTCCGTTAAGGTCGCGCCGGGGATCACGCAGATCCGCGTCAACGTTCCGGGTTTGTCGGCGGGAACCTACCGGGTCAGCTGGACCAATGGGAAACGAACGGCATCGACGACGATACTGGTTCTATAGGGACCATTTCCAGTCGAGCACCTCCGGCAGATCGATGCCTTCCTCCCGGATATAGTTCCGGTGACGAATGCGCATATCCTGCATCTCCTGGTTGAGATAGGCCGCCCGTTGCCCCAGTTGTGGCAATCGGTTGACGACATCCATCACCAGGTGAAAACGATCCATATCGTTGAGGACGGTCATATCGAACGGCGTGGTGATGGTTCCCTCTTCCTTATATCCCCGGACATGGATATTCCCATGGTTGGTGCGCCGGTAGGTAAGCCGGTGGATCAGCCAGGGATAACCATGATAAGCGAAGATCACAGGCTTGTCAACGGTGAACAGCAGGTCGAACCCGGCATCGCTGAGTCCATGCGGATGCTCGGTCTGCGGCTGCAGCTTCATCAGTTCGACCACGTTCACCATCCGGATGCGCAGATCGGGCAGCCGGCTGCGCAGGATCGAGATGGCGGCCAGGATCTCGAGCGTAGGCACA